>Ga0209343_10010868_pt1 | contig 10314 bp, 10 predicted proteins | sample RifCSPlowO2_02_FD_184026 | JGI IMG/M metagenome (GOLD analysis project Ga0209343, IMG submission 184026) | Groundwater microbial communities from Rifle, Colorado - Rifle CSP2_plank lowO2_0.2 (SPAdes) (version 2) | ecosystem: Environmental > Aquatic > Deep subsurface > Groundwater | place...
CTTGTTCGGGTTGAAGCGGTGGCCTTCCTCGGGCTTGTACGGCCCGTGCACGCGGTAGCCGTACATCAGGCCCGGACGCGCCTCGGGCAGGTAGCAGTGCCAGACGTCGTCGGTGCGCTCGCGCAGCTCGATGCGCTGCAGCTCGCGCCGCCCCGCCGGATCGAGGATGCATAGCTCCACCCGCGTCGCGTGCTCGGAAAACAGCGCGAAATTGACGCCCTCGCCGTCCCAGGTCGCGCCGCGCGGGTTGGGACGACCGGGCCAGACCGCGGTGACCGGCCCGCTCATCGGCGCGTCTCCAGGAGGCCGCCACGCCGCGCGAGCAGCCCGGCGAGCGTGGCGAGGAATGCGCGCACCTCGGCCGGATCGCGCAGGCGGTAGCGCGCCAGCGTCGGGCGTGGCTTGTCGCGCACCAGGATTCCCAGACCGCGCGAGGCGAGGGCGCGAAACGCGCGCTCGTCAGTGAGATCGTCACCCACATAGATCGGCAGCCCTTCGGCGTCGTCGAGGTCGAGCGCACCCAGCAGCCACAGCACCGCCGCGCCCTTGTCCCAGCCGATGTCCGGCAGCAGCTCGATCACTTTCTTGCCGCGTCCCCGGCGCAGGCCCGCGTGGCGGGCGCGCACCGCGTTCACCGCGCGTTCCACTGCGGCCACCTCGGCGGTGCGCACCAGGCGGTAGTGCGTCGCGACGGAAAAACGCTTGCGCTCGACGCGCGCACCCGCGATCGCCGCGAGCGCGGCACGCAGCTCGCGCTCCGCCGCCCCGAGCACGGGCTCGGCCGCCACGGCCTGCGGCGGGGTGTGCAGCGTGCCGCCCGGACCTGCGATGTCGAAGCCGTGGCTGCCGGCGTAGTACACGTCCAGGCCGACCCGGGCGCGCACATCGGGCAAGTCGCGGCCGCTCACCACGGCCAGCGGGCACAGCGCGGCAAGACGCGCCACCAGCGCGCGCACTTCCTCGGGCAACCGCGCTTCCTCCGGGCGGTCGACGATCGGGGTCAGCGTGCCGTCGTAATCGAGGAACACGGCGGGGCGGCGCCCGCGCAGCCGCGCCGCGATTTCCGGCATCCGGTCGAGCGCGTTTGGAATGAGCGTGCTCATGGCGTCGCGGTCAGTTCATGTCGGTGAGGCCGGCGTACGGGAGCGCGATTCAGCGCGTCGGCGCACGCGGGGCCCGCTGCGCGCGGTGACGATAGTCTGCCACGGAAAGCCGCGCACCCGGCACGCAGGCGCGCGCGGAAAGGCCGCGGCGGGCGGGGCCGAAGCGTGCAGCGCGCCCGCGGCCGCTCGCCGCGCGCATCGCACCGCGGGCGAGGGACTAGGTTCCGCGCATGCGGCGTCGCGCATGCGTCACGGACGTGCGCGCGCGCGACAGCATCCGCTTGCCGCGCGACATGGCGCCGCTCCACGCCTGCCCGCCGCTCGCGACCGCGTTCCTCCAGGCTTTCCCGCCGCGCTGTTCGGCCGCCACGCCGGCGGCGCGTGCCGCCGCGGTCGCCTTGCGCAATGCGCGCCTGGTGCCCGCCTGCAGGGAGCGCAATTCGCGCGAGTTCGAAAATGTGCGCGCATGCCCGCCGCCGGCGCGCCATGCCACCCGGATCAGCGTCCCCGCGGCGCCGGCCGCCTTGGCGAGCGCGTCCACGGCGCCGCGCGCGCGCGCGATCGCACGCCGCGCCTCCGCGCTCGCCGCGATCTCGGATGCGGCAAGTCGCGCCTCGCGTCCCGCCCTGCGAACCGCGGCGCCCGTCCTGCGCGCTGTGCCGCTCATGGGAGCGGCAACGGGCCGCCGTCCGGTTGGTTTCGTGCTGCTGGTCCGTCGCGCCATGGGAACTCCTTGTCGATGTTCTGCCAAAATACCATTATGGCAGCGCTGCCTCGATTATTCTTGACGGTTGTCAATCGCAACCGGGATCATCGGTAGCTCGCTCAGCCCGAGTCGTCCGCATCGCGCCGCAGCAGCACGAGCGGCGGCGGCTCGGGCTCCACGACGTAGGCGAAGCGCCGGCTGAAGTCCTCCGGCGTCAGGCCGACGCTCTGCGCGAGCCGCGCGAGCTTTTGCGGGTTGTCGAAATCGTCGCGCCGCAGCCGCAGCATGTAGCGGCGCGCGATTGCGTAGCGCGTTGAGCGGATGTCGACCGTGCGCACGCGCGTCCTTCCGGTGGCGGGATCGAGCAGCGACGCGAACGGCACCGGGACGAACTGCCCGCCCTGCAGCGAGATCAGCGCGTTCGATCCGCCCTCGAGGAGGAACTTGGCGGCGCAATAGCCGAGGTCGCGCGCGTACTCGATGTCGAACGGGATCGGGTCGGCGCAGCGCAACTCGTAGCCGATGTCCTTCGACACCAACGTGGTGCGGATGCCGAGCGCCGCGAGCCGCGCCTCGACCTGCTTGCGGATGCCGCGCCCCAGGTCTACTTCGGCGATGCGGATGTGGCCGTGGGGGTCGCGCTCGATCGACCCGAGCCGTTCGAGCTCGCTTTCGGGAATGCATTCGGCGAGTCCTTCGGCGAGCACCGCGACTCCGTCGCGGCGGCCCTCGGCGGCGCGCTTGAGGACCGCCCCGACCAGGATGTCGGCGATCGTGTCGAGGGTCGTCGCCGCGCCCGGGAACTCCTCCGGGATCACCGCCAGCGTGGCGCCTGAGGCCTTGGCGATGCCGAGCGCCAGGTGTCCGGCCTTGCGTCCCATGGCGACCACCAGATACCAGCGGCCGGTCGTGTGCGCGTCGACCATCAGGTTCTTGACCAGCTCGACGCCGACGTGGCGCGCGGTCTGGAAGCCGAATGTGTCCACGTAGGCGGGGAGCGCGAGGTCGTTGTCGATCGTCTTCGGCACGTGCGCCACGCGCAGGCCGCTGCCGGCGCGCTCGGCGACCTTCATCGCCGAGAAAGCGGTGTCGTCGCCGCCGATCGTGATCAGGTGCGTCACGCCGAGGCGCCGCAGCGACTCCACGACCTGATCCAGGTGCGCGGCTTTTTTCGTCGGGTTGGCGCGCGAAGTGCCGAGAACCGAGCCGCCCCGGAAATGGATGCGGCGCACGTCGTCGATCGCGAGCGGCACCGCGCCCTCGAGCGCGCCCTGCATGATCGCCGAAAATCCGTCGCGGATTCCCACGACCTCGGCGCCCTGCAGGCGCGCGCGGATGGTCGCCGCGCTGATCACGCTGTTGATGCCGGGGGCGGGGCCTCCGCCCACCAGGATGGCGAATTTCTGCGGCGTTGGCATGGGTCGGTTCCTCCAGCCTCGGTGCGATGCGCCCCGCCGCGCTCAGGGGTCCTACGGCGCGGACGGCGATGACCACCATACCAGCGTCTCGGCCATGGCGCATCAGTCCTGCAGCGCCTTCACCACGTGCCGCAGCACCTCGGTGCGCGCGTACCACTTATGGTTCGCCGCGACCACACGCCAGGGTACGCAACGCGTGTCCGTGAGACGGAACATGTCGTCGGTGGCCTTTTCGAAGGCGCGCCATTTGCGCCGGTTGCGCCAGTCCTCGGGACCGATCTTCCAGCGCTTGTAGGGATTGCGCTCGCGCTCGCGGAACCGCCGCAGCTGCTCGTCCTTGGTGATGTGCAGGAACAATTTCACCATCCGGCAGCCGTCGTCGGCGAGCATCTTCTCGAAGCGGTTGATTTCGTCGTAGGCGCGGCGCCAGGCGTCCTTCGGCGCAAGCTTGAACACGCGCTCGACCAGCACGCGCCCGTACCAGCTGCGGTCGAACACCGCGATCTCGCCCGGCGGCGGCAGCCGTGTCCAGAAGCGCCACAGGTAGTGGCGGCCCCGCTCCTCCGCGAGCGGCGCGCCGATCGGATAGACCTTGATGCCACGGGGATCCAGCCGCTCGGCGAGGCGGCGGATCGCGCCGCCCTTGCCGGCGGCGTCGCGGCCCTCGAACACGATCACCGCGCGCCGGCCCTCGTGGTAGTAGCGCTGCTGCAGTTCGAGCAGCCGCAACTGGCTCGCCTTGAGGCGCGCTTCGTACTTGTGCTTGTCCTTGAGCTTGGGGTGCTTGCGGATCTTCACCGGGCGCGGCACGGCAGCTCCCGCTCGCCCGATTCGGGCGAGCGGGAGCCGCGCGTCCTCCTGGATGCGCCGCAGGTGCCCGGCGCCGATGAAGCTCTCGGCATACAGCCTGATGATATCCTCGGTGCACGAGGGGCGCGCGGCGGCGCCTCAGTCGCGGGCGCCCTTCGGCAGCGTTTCGACCTCGTGGTCGAAGTAAAAGATCATCTCGTGGCGGTCGCCCGGATGAATCGTAGTGGTCTTTTGCTGCGCCTGGTTGCCGAAGCGCGCATCCACCTTGTAGCTGCCCAGCTTGAGCTTCACGAGCAGCCACGGGCCGTCGAGCCTGGTGCCGAGCACTGTCTTTCCGGCCTCGTCGGTGATCGTGACGCGCACGTCGGCGAGATAGGCGCCGGTTTTCTTTGCCGCAGTGGCGATCCAGAGGTTGTGCTCCTCCCGGACCCTCTCGAGCGCAGCGCGCTCGCCGAGCGCGATCCCGCCGCTCACGTACGGCCCTCCCTGTGCGGTCTTCCCTTCGGTCAGCGCGAGCGCCTCGCGCGCCATCCACGGCAGGGACAGCAGCGGAAACAACGCAAACAGAGCTACTCGGCAAATCGCTCGCATGGCGGCTCTCCGTTCGATCATCCCCGTCAAGTCTTGCGCAGTTCCGGCAAAGGATATTGATAATCATCAAGTTGCGTCCAGCGGAACGCAACTGAATCGAGATGCACGGCAGGTACGCCTCGATCGGCACTCGAACGCCTGAACTTTTGCGCGCAAATCGGTCGATATCACTATCGATCGAACCGCAGTGAACGCTCCTGGCGGCAGCCCGGCAGGTTAGGACGTACGGTCCGCATGGGTGCGCGAATGTTGACGCCCGAATCGGCCATCTCGCACGGTCGGACTCACCGTGGCGCGGCCGAGGCAAATCGTTCGCGCCTGGCTTGGCAGTCGAAGCAGCGCCTCGCCGTGGGCTGGGCCCTCAAACGTCCGGCGCCGATCGGTTCGCCGCAATCGACGCACAGCTTGTACGTGCCTGCCGCGATCCGCTCGCGGGCGGCCCCGATCTCTTCCAGTTCAGCGAGGTACATGTCGAGCAGGTCGTCGTCGACCATCTGGCGCTCGCGTTCCTGCGCAAAGTCGACCTCGTCGCCCGCCGGTTCGTAGCCGGGCGGGCCAAAATTCACCCCGTCGCGCCGCCGCGCGATCAGCCCGTGCAATGCGCTTTCCCGCGCATCCAGCACCCGCATCAGGAATTGGAGCAGGTTGCCGGATTCTCGCTCGTTGCGTGCCATACGGCCCTCGGACAGCGAAAACGACGCGCAAGTTTCACGGATCGGCGGCTCGCACCCCGCGCGCCGGGTCGATGACGCGCCGGGGGCCGGCGCTATTCAGCGTTCGATCCGCCGCCGGCTTGTGGCGTCGAACAGGTGCGCCGCCTCGGCGCGAAACGCGAGCCGCGCAGCGCCGCCTGGCGTCAGACGCGCATCGGCCGCCAGCCGCGCCTTGAGCCGAACACCGCCCACTTCGGCTACGACCCACGTGATGCTGCCCGCGGGCTCGAGCAGCACGACGCGCGCCTCGAGCCCGTTCCCTTGGGTGCGTGCTTCCAGATCGTGCGGCCGTACGCCGACCGTGACCGAGCCCCGATCTCGCCCCTCGAGCCGCGCGAGGAGCGCGGCGTCGCGCGCAAACAGCGCCGCGGGTACGAGGTTCATCGGCGGCGTGCCGACGAAGCGCGCGACGAAGGTATCGGCCGGACGCGCATGGATCGCTTCGGGCGCGTCGCATTGCACGATGCGTCCCTCGCGCAGCACTGCGATGCGGTCGGCGAGCGCCATCGCTTCCTCCTGGTCGTGGGTCACGTAGACGGTGGTGATGCGGTGCGACTGATGCACGCGCTTGATTTCCTCGCGGATCTCGAGGCGCAGCGCGGCGTCGAGGTTCGACAGCGGCTCGTCCATGAGAAAGGCGACCGGCCGCCGGATGAGCGCGCGGCCGAGCGCGACGCGCTGGCGCTGTCCGCCGGAAAGCTCGCCCGGCTTCTTCACGAGCAGCCCGTCGAGCCCGAGCGTGGCGGCCATGCGCGTCACTTCGGCGCGCAGCGCGCTGCCGCCGAGACCGCGGTTGCGAAGCGGAAACGCAAGGTTCTCGAACACGTCGAGATGCGGATACAGCGCATAGCTCTGGAACACCATGGCGATGTCGCGCCGCTGCGGCGGCACGCCCACCACGTCCGCGCCGCCGATGCGGAGCGTACCTTCGTCCGGCGTCTCGATTCCGGCGAGCATGTGCAGCAGCGTCGATTTGCCGCAGCCGCTCGGCCCGAGAAAAACGAAGAACTCGCCGTCCGCGATCTCGAGCGACAGACCGGCGGCCACCACCGCGGGGCCGAAGCGCTTGCTCACGCGCTCGAAGGCGATCGAGGCCATCAGCCTTTCACCGCGCCGGCCGTGAGCCCTGCGAGCACACGGCGCTGAAATGCGATTGCGAGCAGCACCAGCGGCGCGGTCGCAACCACCGAGCCGGCGGCGATTTCGCCCCAGGGCACCTCGTGAATTCCGGGAAACAGCGCGATCCCGACGGGCACGGTGCGGGCGGCGACGCTGGAAGTGAGCGTAAGCGCGTAGAGAAACTCGTTCCAGCAGAACACGAACACGAGCAGCCCGGTCGCCGTGAGTCCGGGGGCGGCGAGCGGCAGCATGACCTTCGCGAAGGCGCCCGCCGCCGAGCAGCCGTCGAGGCGCGCCGCGATGTACAGCTCGTCCGGCACGCCGCGGAAAAACTGCGCCATCAGCCAGACGGCGAGCGGCAGCGCGAAGCCGCTGTAGACCAGCACCAGCCCCGCGAGCGTGTCGCGCAGCCCGGCCGCCCCGGCGAGCAGAAACAGCGGGCTCACGGTCGCCACCGGCGGCAGCATGGACAGCGCCACGACGGCGGCGAGCGTCACCGCCCGGCCCGGCGGGCGCAGCTTGGCGAGCGCAAACGCCGCGAGGCTGCCGAAGCCGAGCGCGAGCAGCGTGGCGAGCGCCGACACCGCGAAGCTGTTCGCGAGCAGCCGCGCGAACGGGTGCCCGGCGAAGATCGCCTCGTAATGCGCCAGCGTAATCGCGCTCGGCAGCAAGGGCGGCAGCGCTTCGAGTTCCGCCGCCGGCTTGACCGAAGTGAGCAGTTGCCAGGCAAACGGTGCGAGCGACCAGGCGCAGACCGCGGCAAGCCCAACCCAGGCGCCGAGGCGCTTCATTCGATCCGTGCGCGCAGCAGGCGCGCATACGCGAGCGCCGCGATTCCCGTGATCGCCAGCACCACGACGGCGAGCGCCGAGCCGTAGCCGAAATCGAGTTCCTGGAACAGGACGCGGTAGGCGTAGATCGAGAGCGTCTCGGTGGTGTTCGCAGGTCCGCCGCCAGTGAGCACATAGATGGCGTCGAACACGCGCAGCGCGTCGATGGTGCGGAACACGGCCGCGACCAGGATCACGGGCGCAAGCAGCGGCAGCGTGATGCGCCGGAACACGGTCCAGGCGCCCGCGCCGTCCACGGCCGCGGCGCGCGCCAGTTCGCGCGGGATGCCCTGCAGGCCGGCGAGCAGCAGAAGCGCCACGAACGGCGTGGATTTCCACACGTCCATCGCGATCGCCGCATGCAGCGCGAGCGCCGGGTCGCCGAGCCAGTTGACCGGCCGGCCGGCGAGATAGCTGAGCAGCCCGATTTCCGGGTGGTACATCCATTCCCAGATGCGCGCCGAAACTACGCTCGGGATCGCCCAGGGAACGAGCACTGCGCCGTAGACGAGCGCGCGCACGCGCCCGGCACGTTCGAGCAGCAGCGCGAAGCCGAGCCCGAGCGCGAGTTCGACCGCGACGGAGACGGCGGCGAAATACAGCGTGTTGCCGAGCGCGTTCCAGAAACGCTCGTCCGCGGCGAGCCGCAGGTAGTGGTCCAGCCCCGCGAACCGCGCAGGGCGAAACAGGGCGCGCTGCTGCAGGCTCAGCCAGAGCACGTAGAGCATCGGCAGCGCGGTCACCGCCGCGAGCAGGAGCAGGGCGGGCGACATCAGCACCCACGGTTCGAGGCGCGCGGCGCGCAGTCTCACCCCGCCTCCAACGCGCGGTGCCGCCGGGCAATGGCGGCGAGCGCCGCCTCGGGAGCGCGCCGGCCGCAAAGCACCGCGCTGAATTCCGACTGCAGGACCTGCGACACGGCAACGTAGTATGGCGATACGGGACGCGGCCGCGCCGCATCGAGCAGGGCGCCGAGCGAGCCGAGAAACGGCCGCGCCGCGGTGAGTTCGGCGTCGGCGTAAAGGGAGCGTCGCGGGGGGCTGTAGCCGTAGGCAAGCGCAAGCGCCTTTTGCGCCGGCGCGGCGGCGAGAAATGCCGCGAGCCGTTCCGCGAGCGCGGCGCGCCGCGAAAATGCGTTGACGCCGAGATGCCAGCCGCCAAGCGTTGCCGCCGATGCGTGGCCCGCGCTGTGGGGCAGCGCGCAAACGCCGACCCGGCCGCGAACCGCCGAACCGGCGCCTTCGAGCAGGCTCCACGCGTAGGGCCAGTTGCGCAGGAACAGCGCGCGCCCGCGGCCGAACAGCACGCGCGACGGTTCCTCGGTGAGCGTGGTCACGAAGGGCGGCGAAACGCCGGCGGTCACCAGCCGGCGCATGAACGCGAGGCCGCGCGCGGCGGCCTCGGATCCGGCGCCGAGGTCGCCGCCGTGGCTCCAGATGAATTCGAGCGCGTTGCAGACCAGGCCCTCGTACTGCTTTCCCTGCCAGAGGAAGCCGTGCAGCGCGGGCTGCCCGGCGCGCACTCGATGGATCGCATCCTGAAGGGCCACCCAGGTGCGCGGCGGCGCGAGCCCCTGCGCCGCGAGCAGGTCGGCGCGGTAGTACAGCAGCCCGGCGTCGACGAACCAGGGCAGCGCATAGCGGCGCCCGCGCCAGCTCACGCTCGCAAGCGGCGCCTCGAACAGGTCGTGCTCGTCGCCATGGGTCACGAGATGGCTCAGGTCGCGCAGCCAGCCCGCCTGGGCGAACTCGGCGACCCAGATCGTATCGAGCGCGAGCACATCGAACTCGCGCGTCTGCGCCGAGAGGTTGATCGCGTAATACAGGTGCTGCTCGTCGCTCGAAGCGGGCAGCGTCTCGCGTCGCACGCGCGCGCCCTGCGCCCGCTCGAACTCGCCGACGAGCGCGTCGAGCGGCTGCGGATCGCCGAAAAGCTTCGGGTGCCGGAAGACGAGGGCATCGGCCTGCTGCTCGCGGATGCGGCAGGCACCGGCCAGAGCGGCGAGCGGCAGCGCGGCGAGCGCGCGGAGCGCGCGGCGCCGGCGAGCGAGCGCGCCTGCGCGCGTCAGCGTCATTCTCATGACGGCGCAGCGGCCGCGGCGCCGATCAGGCCGAGCCGCTCGTTGGTCACGACGTGCACCGGACAGGCGCGCGCCTGTCCGGCGAACGCGCCCTTGGCGTTGAACGCGGCGAGGAAACCGCCGGTGCGCAGTCGCGGCAGGATTCGCGGCGCGATGCCGCCGGCGACGTAAACGCCGCCGCGCGCGAGCACCGCCAGCGCGTAGTCGCCCGCAGCGGCGCCGTAGCAGGCGATGAACAGGTCGAGCGCCGCGAGCGCGATCGCGTCCCCGCCTTCGAGGGCCGCGCGCGCGATCGCGGGGGCGGCATCCTCCGCGTCGGGCGCGAGGGTTACGACCGCCGATTGCGCGGCGCCGGTGTCGCGCAGGAACGCGTAGATGCGCGCAAGGCCCGGGCCCGAGATCACGTGCTCGAGTTCGACGCGCCCGAGCGACCCACGCAGATGGCGCCAGAGTCCATCCTGGAGCTCGTCGGCCGGTGCAAAGGCGGCGTGTCCGCCTTCGCTGGCGAGCACGCGCAGGCCGCGCCCGCGGCCGATGGCGAAGGCGAGCCCGAGCCCCGTGCCGGCGCCGATCAGCAGGCGCGGGGCGGCGGCGCGCGGCGCGCCCGCCTGCAGGGTCGCGAGATCGTCCGCGCCGAGCGCGGCGAGGCCGTGCGCGCTCGCCTCGAAATCGTTGAGCATGCGCACCGCGGGAATACCGAGATCGCGCGCGTCGATCTGCCACGCAAGATTGGTCAGCTCGGCTCGCTCGCCCGAGACCGGCCCGGCGACGCCCAGGCAGGCGCGCACGATCCGCGGCGACGCGCCGAGCGCTTCGGCCGCATCGGCGCGAAACCGCTCCAGCAGCGCGGCGAACGAAGCGAACTCGCGGCAGGCGTAGCGGCGCTCGAAGCGCGGCGCCTCCTCGCCGTACAGGGCAAGCAGCGCCTTGGTGCCCCCGATGTC
>Ga0209343_10010869_pt1 | contig 10314 bp, 6 predicted proteins | sample RifCSPlowO2_02_FD_184026 | JGI IMG/M metagenome (GOLD analysis project Ga0209343, IMG submission 184026) | Groundwater microbial communities from Rifle, Colorado - Rifle CSP2_plank lowO2_0.2 (SPAdes) (version 2) | ecosystem: Environmental > Aquatic > Deep subsurface > Groundwater | place: Rifle...
TCGCCCCTGAAAGGCTGGTTGATGTACTCGAGCACGAACAGGCGCCCGCCCGTCTCGTGTGGCAGCGTCACGATGCGGGAACGCTGACCGACGTTGGGATTCTCGAACCAGACGTCCTGCGGTGCTGTGGACATGGGGACTCCTTGCTTCACCCGCCCCTTTGCATCTACGGCGCGGGCGTCGAACTGGATTGTGCGCCGGAACGCACCTGACCTGAAGCCACCGGCGAAGCTCGGGAAGGGGACCATCGAGGGGGTTGTCTTCGGGGTGATGTTGCTCCGGCGTCCGAACTGGCATCGCGCAAGGCCCGCGCGTAGCTGAGCTGGCTGCGGCTTGCATACCCGCCGAAGCGCAAAGCCCTATCCGTCCGTCCTCAGCGCGTCGATGGCCTGGATGCGCAAGCTGCGGCGTGCCGGCCCGAGCGCCGCAAGCACTCCGACGATCAGCATGAGCGTCGCAACAGCAAGCAACAGAGCCGTGGCGCGCCCGAGGCTGACGCCGAGGTTCGAAAACACCGCGCCCGACAGCAACGATCCGGCGAGCACGCCGATCGCGAGCTGGCGCATCACCCGTCCGAAGATGTTGAGCAGGAGGCGCCGCGGATGGGCGCCCAGGGCCGCCCGGATGCCGATCTCCCGCGTGCGCCGCGCGACGGTGAACGACATCAGCGCGTAGATCCCGGCCGCGGAGAGCAGGAGCACGCTCGCCGTCACCAACCCGATTCCCCACGACAGGTACCGCCAGAACGATCGCACCTCGCCGTAGAAATCCGACAGCGGCATGACCCGGCGCAACTGCAGCGACGGGTCCACCTCGGCGCCGATCGATCGAACGCGGTCGGCGACGCCAGCGGGAATCCTGCCGTTGAATCGCATCGACAGAATGACGGGATGGATGTCCCCCGGCGCGGCAGGATGATAGACGGTCGGCTGGCCGTCCGAGCCGGGCGCCGGTGACAGGCTCGGAAAGTCGCGGACGACTCCGACGATTTGATACCACTCCTGCGGCGCCTCGGGGCCCAGCCGCTCGGAGCGCCCGCGCACGTAGCGGAAGCGGAGGCCGAGCGCGCCCGGATTCTCCATCCCTCGACCATTTTCTGGATGGACCGTGAGCGCCGTCGAAGGGCCCAGCAACTCCTGCTCGAAGGCGCGGTTCACGATGACGGCGTGTGCCGCCCCGAGATCGCCCGCACGGAATCCACGTCCCGCGAAGATCTCGGCGCCGTAGACGTCGAACATGCGCAGATCGACGTCGAGCGCGCTGACGTCATGCGGTCCGTCATCCCCCACCGGCTGCACCCCTGCCCCGAGCAACGTCGAGGGGCCTGCCCCGAGCACTGTCGAGGGGTCGAACTGGATCAGGCGGTCTGGCGCATAGCCTGGAACATTCGACGAGAAGGTGACGGCGGAGACACCAGGCTCGGCCTCCAGACGCGACGTGAGCTCGAGTTGTCGTACCCTGACGCGGCTCGAGTCGACGGAGACCTCGTCATTCAGAGCGAGTGTGCCGATGACGAACTTCCCGGCGGCGAACCCCGGCCACCCGACCTCCAGTCGCGCCAAGTGCCAGAACATGTAGACGGCCGCCGGTAAAACGGCCACCGCAACGGCGACTTGCGCGACGACGAGCGTCGTCCACATGGGCCCCAGCCGCGTGCCGGTGCGGCCATTCAACTCGTGCAGGCTCGCCGTCAAGCTCCTGCCTGTCGCCTTGATGCCCGGCAGCACCCCCATGATCACGGCAGCGAGCACCGCCAGTTCGAGGGCGTAGATCACGGTGCCGATCGACAGGTGCAAATCGAGCCAGAACGGGAAGGTGCCATTCGACCGGATCAGCGACTGCAGGCGGCCCAGCGCGACGTGGGCCAGCACCAACCCGGCGGCCGCGCCAACCAACGTCAGCGCCAGCGCCTCAGTGAACAGTTGCGCCAGGATGCGGCGGCGAGTCGCGCCGAGCGCCGTGCGCACGGCGATCTCGCCGAGGCGCGTCACCGTGCGGGCATACATGAGAATGGCGAGGTTCACGGCGACGAGGAACGCGATCGCGCCGAGGAACAGCTTCGCGATCCGCACCGTCCACACCCGGATGGGAGAGTCCAGGCCGAGGTGATCGTACGTGAACGGCAGCACCATCGGCCGAAGCCGCTCGTGCGTCTCGGGGTATGCGGCCGCGGTGCGTCGGCCGATGGCCGTCAACTCCGCCTGCGCCTGCCCCATCGTCACCCCACGGCCCAGGCGGCCAAACAGGTAAAGCCAGGGCCCCTGCAGTCGCTCGTACGCGAGCGGACTCGCGCGGAGCGGGATCCAGACCTGATGATCCAGCGGAAACCTGAAACCGTCCGGCATGACGCCGACCACAGTACGAAAGGTTCCGCCCAGATTGATCGTGCGACCCACGATGTGCTGATCGCCGCCGAAGCGGGACTGCCACACCTGATGGCCGATCACGACGACCGGTGACGCGCCTTCGCGTTCGTCGGAGGGCAGCAGATACCGGCCGACGAGCGGCGGCGTGCGTGCGACGGCAAATCCCGAGGCCGTGATCTCGGCGACTTCGACGGGCTCGGGAGGCGCATACCCCGACACGAGATTGTGCTGAACGGTATGAAATGCCCCCAAGTGCTCGATCGAGACGAGCTCGTCGCGCAAGGCGACGAGGTCGTGCAGCAGTCTGCGCTCGGGACTTCCGGGGGTCGCTGTTGCGTACTGCACTGCGACCATTCGCTCGCCGTCGTCCAGCGGAAGCGAGGGATTGAGCGCCTCCGTCAGGCCCTCGAAGGCCACCGCGCCGAGTGCGATCGCCACCGTCATCGCGAATCCGCCGACGAGCGTCAGCCCGCGGTACTTGACGAGCATGCGGACGCCGAGTCGAGCGTCCAGCGAGAGCGCCTCGATCCACTGCAGCCCGCGCGCGTCACGCCCCTGCTCCTTGTACTTTTCGACACCGCCGAACCGCACGTGAGCCTGGCGACGCGCTTCCTGTGGCGGGAGCCCTTGCTCGCGCACCAGCCGCTCCGTCTCCATCTCGACGTGAAAACGCATCTCTTCCTGCATGTCGGTGTCGAGTTGACTCGAGCGCCAGAGCGCCCGCCACGCCGATCGCACACGCGGCCACAGCGGCTTCATGGTCAGACCTCCCCGCGCGTGGTCCCCAACGCCATCGCGATCGCATCGGCGAGCCGGTTCCAGCTCGCCGTCTCATCTCCCAGCCGCGCTCGTCCTGTGGGTGTCAGGCGATAGAACTTCGCCCGCCGATTGTTGTCGGAGGTCCCCCATTCACTCTCGATCAGCCCCTGCTGTTCCAGCCGGTAGAGAGCGGGGTAGAGCGCACCCTGCTGGATTTGCAGCGCGCCGCCGGAAATCTGCTCGAGGCGCAGCAGCACGCCGTATCCGTGCAGTCTGCCGAGCGAGACGGCTTTCAGAATCAGGAGGTCGAGGGTGCCGGGCAACAGCGCTGCGGATTCGGTCACCTATGGGTCTCCTAGGCTGGCTAGGAGAGACACTACCGCGACTCTCCTAAGCTGTCAAGGAGTCTGCGCCTGCCCAATTTTGTTAGCGGCGACTGCAGCAGAATCCGCATGGCTTGCGCCGGTGCCCATCGTGTCGAATATGCGCGGCCAGGTGACCGCGGGCGGTTTCGCACGGGATGTGAGGGTCGTTGGCGACCCCGATTCGTCACATAATTCAGAGCGCGGTAATCTACGGAGCGCTACAAGATTATCGAACCACCGCAGCTGAACGGTGCTGCGCGGCCCCGAAGAATGCACGGAGTCTTCGCTCGCCACGGGCACTTTGAAGCTCACACTCCCACAGCACCAGCACGCGAAACCCGCGACGCCGTAACCGCCGCAGAGCATCAACGTCTCTAGCTTGGTTAGTCCGAAACTTTGCCTGCCAGTACCGTCGGTTGGTCTTTGGCCGCGTAGCCCTTGGGCAACCATGATGCGCGTGCCAGAAGCAACCGTGTACGAATACCGCCCATCGCCTAGATCTGTTGGCAAGGTCTGGCGACCCGGGCAGGTCGCGATTTGTCAGACGAAATCGCAATCCGTACCGATGAACAATTGAGCGAACCGACAGTTCGGGTCCCGTGTTGCGCGATCTGACGGTCGCCATGCGGCGCGAAATGGTCTCTTGGCTTTGCGCGCGCGGCATTGGGCCCCCTTACCAGGCTGGTCTTGATCTTGTGAGCCACCGCCTTCGCTAGCGCAGGAGGAACAGAGTTTCCGACCTGCATGAAACCGTTCCACTTCGTATCGTGGAATATGAACCAATCCGGAAACGAATGAAGGCGTGCGGCTTCTCGAACGCAAATGCAGCGCGGATAATCGGGATGGATAGGGCGTGGCGCCATGAAGCGACCGTTCTCAGCGCCCGTGCCCGCACGGAGTGTCGGAGCGACGTCTTGCCGATCGAGCCGGATGAATCGGCTGATGGAATCAACGTGTCCTTGCTTGACACGCCTGAACCGTTCAACGACCTCCGCGGAATGCGCTGTGCGCGCGAAACCGGTGATTACCTTGAGACTCGAGCCGCCGCGGGACTTTCGCAGCGCGCGAGAGTATGACGTTGGGGGACCAAGCGGTCCGGAATACGAGTCGCCGTCCACCAGTGTTGATCCGTTAACGATCTTCAAGTCGTCAATTGCCGAGCCAACGAAGATTCGGCCTCGTCGTACCCTTGGGTACAATAAGGCGTTCTCGCCCTTTCGCCAACCAAGAACGAACACGCGCTTCCGCCTTTGCGGAACGCCGAAGTCAGCTGCGTCAAGGCAGATCACCGGCTCGAGGATCGAGTAACCGCCGCAGCGAAGGACCCGTTTGAACTGCCTTAGCAACGGCGCGTAGCGGTCGCTCAGCAATCCCGCGACGTTCTCCATAGCGAAGTATTTCGGATGCAGCTCGGTTACGAGACGCGCGAACTCCAACAGGAGCTCGTTTCGTGGATCACCGACCCGTTGCTTACCACCCACCGAGAAGCCCTGGCACGGCGGACCGCCGAACACAACATCTATATCGATTCGTCCGAGGTTCGCAGTCCGCCTAATCGTTGCACCATCCAGATCTCGTACATCACCGCAGATTGTGATGGCCTTGGGAAAGTTCCTTTCGTGCACTTTTGCATTCACGCGGCTTATGTCGACGGCCGCCGCCACGGTGAACCCCGCTTGCTCAAAGCCGAGAGACATTCCACCGGCTCCGCAGAACAGGTCCACGCCGATCGGTCTTGTTCCTCTCCGCTGCTGAGAGAGTTTCTGTGCTCCCTTCACAGATCGACCTCGGCGAGCAGCGGGTAATAACGATAGAGGCTCCGATACGACTCCAGCTGCTCTTCTGCCAGCGGGAATGGTAGCTTAACGGTTCGGCTTGGCAACCGGCGGTCAAGCTCGGCTCTCTCCCTGAGTGTTAGCGGCGGAATCGCTATGGAAAAGAGCCTCTCTCCGAGTGCGTACAGCAACCCCTTGAAAGGGTTACCCTCTTCGAAAATGGCGCGCTCGCGCGAATTCAGGAGCGCCGCAGCGATGGTGATCATTGGCGCCCCGTCTTTATAGAAAAATGAGAACAACGGGAGCCATGCGAGATCGTCAGCGCCCGCACGACCATTTCGAACCAACTCGTTTTCTAGGAACGACCACAATAGCGCGGTCAGTGTTGGTGCATAGCTGCTGCGATGAGGCACCTTGCTCTTCCGCCTGCGAGACCTTCGCAGTTGCGGCGGCGCCGCGTCCTTGAACACTCTGCGTATCACCTCGGCACGTTCATCAGGAGTGGCATCCTCATTCCATGGCGGGTCAGCGTCATAGGTCACCATCAAGACGCTTCCGGACGCAATCTCGCCAGCGAGATACGACAAATCCTGCAAAGACTCGCTCTCGGGCTTGTAATCATAGTCAAGCCAGACGATCGCGGGCCGACGCCAGTTGAGGCTCGGCAGCACTGTCGACGAGTAGCCTTCTACCATTCGTACGCATTTAAACGGCCGATTGAAGGCCGCTCGTCGGAACCCCTCCGGAGTTTCTATAGAAGTCAGCGACTGCAATCCGAGGCGGCGATGCGCATACAGAAAGTCGGCAAACCACATCGAGCCGAAGCCCACGTAACCGAAGCGCCTTCTCGGAAAGACGGCGATGTACCGCGCCAGCGCGTCGAAGATCATCTTGCGCTGCGTTCTCTTATTCGGCCGAGTCGAGTAATCGAACTTCTCGTATGAAGCCATTACAGTCATTCGACCTCGCTGGCATAGTAGTAGTCGAACGTCTGGATTCCGACCTGGGAGGCCGACAGGGACGGGTCACCCAATGCCGCTGCCACTTTCGCGACTTGTCGCTTCGGTTTCTGATACGCGATGTTGACCGTACCCTGGGTGGTTCCAGGAACCGCCGGCGTCTTCATCGGCTGAACCTTCGATAGCTCCGTGAGTTTCACCGATGAAGCTGATCGCTCGATCTTTTTGGCACCCTCTGGGTTCGCCTTTCGGACCCGTGAGTACTTAATGTACTCGCGTGCTGCGGCCTGCATCCGGCCTCGCGCCTTCCGATAAACCAGACTCTCGATGTCGATGTCGTTCTTAGTCGTAGTCCACGGCAACGCATACGGCTCGTCCGAACGAAACGACACGATGCCAATGAAACCGTTGTACTGCGGGTGCCATTGAGGAAAAAGCGCGAGTCCCCAACCTGTTCGGTCGGTCTTGTCAGCCGACAGAACGACGCGATTGTTGCACAGCACGTACCAGCCCCAGAGGGACGCGTCGTCGTCTTCGCCGACATCCGGTCGGGAAGTGCCGCCTCCGCTCGCAGCACCGGCCCAGATCTCGACGTCAACGTCGACCTTGCCCCTCCCAGACGGACCCACGACTTGTTCGCTTAACCGTTCATGCAATGGACGGAATCCCTGCCCGTCGAGAAAGGTGAAATCGGTAGGCTTCACGGGCGTTCCATTGACCTTGATATCAAGTCCCTGATCGAGGAATGCCGCGTATGTCCGGGCGGCCGCATCGATCAGCCGCGTCGTAAATCCCGTCGTCGCAAATTCTTGCGATACGCCCGGGCGCAGGTCGTTGACCTCGATCGTCGTGCCAGGCTCTTTGGTAGGTTGCTTTGCGATCCTCAGTTCGAGATCCCAATTCTGGGCATTCGCGGCCCACTTATCGACGTCGACACTCATCACGAAGGCGTCGTCCTTGGTGTGCGACTGAATGTTGAACTGCCTTCCGAGCTTGAACAGCGCACGTTTCATCCCGATCCCGTAGATGCCGATTCCGGCTTCGGTGTCGGCCTCCGTGTGCTCTCTCGGATCTCTTCCGAAGTTGAACGCGTACTCAGTGGCGATCTCAACCGATATCCCTCCGCAGTTGTCGTTGATCCGGAAAGACGAAGGCGAACACTTCACGTCGATCTTGTGACCTTTGTATCGGGTCCCACCAGAACTCAATGGGTGGGGCTTCGGGGCTTTTGATCTCGACGGCTTGTCGTCGCTCGAGCGCGTCGCGCCGTCGACTGAGTTGTCGATCAAATCCAATACGCACGCCTCCAGTGAAATATCACGCGTGATCATGTCGATAAAGAACCGCTTATGAGGCGTGGCCTTTACGGGAAGGACGTCATTTAACTTCGGAGCAGTTGGCATCAGAGGCCCTCGCGTAATAGTACGTTGTCGCGCTGCGTCGAGACGGCGCACGCCAGACGGGGATGACTGTTTCGGCCTGCTGCACGTCGTCTCGCCTACGGACCGGCTCTGTCCTCAGACGCGCCGCCGAGGACCGCGTCGGCCTGGATACCCTGTTGCGGACCAGCATATTCGAAGTCCCCTTACTCGGGCGACAAACTGCTGGGCGTGCAGGGCGGAGTATCGCTCAGCGACCTCGCGCCGCGCGCCTGTCCGGACGGGCCTCACAAACAAGCGACCTCACAATATCCGCCCTCCCTCATCCGTCTACAACACCAGCGCCTGCCGCACGGCGCGATTGGGGGAGGGTGCACGTATGGGGACGCTATCGCAGGACGTCCGTTTCGCGCTCCGGACGATGATCAGGAACCCGGGGTTCACGGTGGCGGCCGTGGTATCGCTGGCGCTGGGGATCGGGGCGAACACGACGATCTTCACGCTCCTCAACGCGATCCTGCTGGCCCCGCTCCCCGTCGAGCGCCCGTCGGAGCTCGTCGCGGCCTACACGACGGATCGCGTGACGACCATCGGCGGGCTCGGCGGCCTGCTGCCGATGTCCCATCCGAACTTCGAGGATTTCCGCCAGCAGAATCGATTCCTGCTCGACATGGCGGCGTACTCGATGCCGTCTCCGATCAGTCTGATCACGACGGGAGAGCCACAGCAGGGCTTCGCGGAGCTCGCCACCGGCAACTACTTCCGGGTCCTCGGCGTGAAGCCCGCGATGGGCCGGTTCTTCCTTCCAGACGAGGACGTCACGCCCGGGGCCGATCCGATCGCCGTCCTGAGCCACGGCTCGTGGCAGCGGCGGTTCGGCGGCGACCCTTCTGTGGTTGGCCGGACCGTGTCGCTCAACGGCACGGCGTTCACCATCATCGGCGTCGCGCCGAAGGGGTTCAACGGCGTGAACTCGCTCTTCAGCCCCGACATGTGGGTCCCGTCGATGATGTACCGCCAGGTGCTGCCGGGCCAGATGCGGTCGTGGGTGGACGAGCGGCGGGCGCTGCTCTTTTTCGCGGCCGCGCGGCTCAAGCCGGGCGCGACGATCGGCCAGGCCGAGGCGAACCTGAAGACGATTGCGGCCGTCCTGGAGCGCGAGTATCCCGAGCCAAACAAGGGGCGCAGCATCGCGCTCCGGCCACTCGTCCAGGCGACGATCTTTCCCGGCATTCGGGACGCGTTCGTTCTCGGCGGCGCCGTCCTGATGACGGTCGTCGGGCTCGTTCTTCTCATCGCGTGCTCGAACGTGGCGAACCTGCTGATGGCGCGGGCGTCCGCGCGCCGCCAGGAGATCGCCATGCGTGTCGCGCTGGGCGCCACGAGGGCGAGGCTCGCGCGGCAGCTGCTGACCGAGAGCGTGCTGCTGTCGGCGCTCGGCGGCGGGCTCGGCCTCGTCGTCGCGAGGGCCGGCCGGGACGGCATCTGGTCGCTCAGGCCGCCGTTTCTCGCGCAGAACCTCGTTGACTTGACCTTCGATTATCGCGTGCTGCTGTTCACGGCCGTCGTGTCGCTCGCGACCGGAGTCCTCTTCGGGTTGATACCGGCGCTCCAGGCGTCGCGCCCCGATGTCGTCACCGCGCTGAAAGAGGAGACGCGCGGCGGGGGAACGAACCGCCGGCGGGCCCTGCTCGGCCGCGTGCTGGTGGGCGCACAGGTCGCGCTCTCGACGGTGGCGCTGGTCGCGGCCGGCCTCTTCCTGCGCAGCCTGCAGCGCGCCAACGACATCGACGCGGGCTTCGACGTGGATCACCTGGCGGTCGTCGGAGTGAACGCGGGGCAGGGTGGCTACGACGAGCTCCGGGTGCAGCAGTTCTATCGAACCGTGCACGAGCGCATCGCCGGGACCCCCGGCGTGCAGTCGACGGCCTTTGCGAGCTCGGCCCCGCTCACCGGCGCGTTGTACAAGACGGTGATCAAAGCTGGAGAAGATCCCGGGTCCACGGCCGCGCGGAACATGGTCGCGAACATCGTGAGCAGCCCCGGATATTTTCAGACGGTCGGGATCCCGCTGCTGCGGGGCCGCGATTTCACGGACGCCGATCGCGAGGGGAGCGTCCGCGTCGCCGTCGTCAACCAGACGCTCGCCGATCGGCTCTGGCCGGGCGAAGATCCCATCGGCAAGCAGTTTCGCTTCTACACCGACTCGTTCTACCACCAGGTGGTGGGCGTCGTGAAGACGAGCAAGTACATGATGCTCGGCGAGGACCCGCAGCCGGCTGCGTACGTGGCGCTCGATCAAAACGGCTCCGACACGATGGTGCTCGTCCTCAAGACCGGTGGACAGCCTGGGGCCGTGCTCGGCACGGCGCAGCGCGAGATTCGCGCAATCGATGCGCACGTGCCGCTCACCAATCCGTTCACGATGCGGGAGATCCTGAAGCAGTCGCTCTGGCCCGCGCGGCTGGCGGCGATTCTGCTGGGCGTCCTGGGTGGGCTCGCGCTGGCGCTGGCGTCTGTCGGGGTGTACGGCGTGATGGCCTACGCCGTGGCGCAGCGCACGCGCGAGATCGGCGTCCGCATGGCGCTCGGGGCGAACAGGAACCAGGTGCTCACGATGGTGCTGCGCCAGGCCATGGCCCCGGTCCTCGTCGGGATTGTGATTGGGGTGGCCGGCGCGCTGGCGATTTCCCGCGTGGTCGCGCGCCTGC
>Ga0209343_10010871_pt1 | contig 10313 bp, 9 predicted proteins | sample RifCSPlowO2_02_FD_184026 | JGI IMG/M metagenome (GOLD analysis project Ga0209343, IMG submission 184026) | Groundwater microbial communities from Rifle, Colorado - Rifle CSP2_plank lowO2_0.2 (SPAdes) (version 2) | ecosystem: Environmental > Aquatic > Deep subsurface > Groundwater | place: Rifle...
GATCCTGCTCGGCCTCGGCTCCGGCTACTACCATCTCGCCCCGGACAACGGCCGGCTGCTGTGGGATCGCGCGGCGATGTCGCTGGCGCTGATGTCGTTGTTCGCCGCAATCCTCTGCGAGCGCGTCAGCCTGGCAGCCGGGCTGCGCCTGCTGCCGCTGCTGTCCGCCGCCGGGCTGGGCAGCGTGGGTTACTGGGGGTGGAGCGAAATGCGCGGCAGCGGCGACCTGCGCGCCTACGGGCTGATGCAGTTCTACCCGATGCTGCTGGTCCCGCTGCTGCTCCGGCTTTATCCGCCGCGCTACAGCGGCGACCGGGACATCCTGGCCGTCATCGGCCTCTACCTGCTGGCCCTGTTGTGCGATTTCACGGATCATCAAATTGCCGCGCTGACCGGCGTGGTCAGCGGGCACACGGTAAAGCACGCAATCGCCGCGCTGGCGATATATTGGGTGGCGGTGCGATTAAAACGCCGCCGCATCCTGTAAAACCCGGCTTGCCATTGAACAGCATAAGGCGTTTAATCTTAATTAACTTGAAAAACGCAATTGAGCCACGGATGAACACGGATTGACACAGATGTTTTGTCCGTGTTTATCCGTATAAATCTGTGGCTAACTGAAGTTTTTAATCAGGATTACCCAGTACACAAGCTGTAAACGACCCTATGCCGATCTCCAACCTGACTCCCGCCGAACTTCGCCTCACCGTCGATCCCGATGCGCTCGGATTCGCCGTCACCTCCGAATTGCTGGAATTTGCGTTGCCGTGGATCGGGCAGGAGCGCGCGGAGAAGGCCGCCCGTTTCGGCCTCGGTATGGATCAGCCGGATTACAACCTGTTCGTGCTCGGAGAGGTCGGCAGCGGCCGCTCTTCGCTGCTGAAACAGGCGATGCAGACAGCCGCCGCAAACCGGGCGGTGCCTCCGGATTTATGCTATCTGCATAACTTCGATGCGCCGGAAAGGCCGCGCGCGCTGCGCCTGCCCGCCGGGCAGGGACGCCTGCTGCGCCAGCTTATGACGCAGATGATGAAATCGCTGCAGACGGAAATCCCCCAGCAACTGGACGGGCAGGACTTCAAGGCCGAAAGCGGGCGCATCGAAAAATCCTACAAGGAAGAAGAGGCCAAAGCCTACGCCGGACTCGAGGCTTTTGCCGAAGCGCGCAATTTCACGATGCACCGCGAATCCGGGCATCTGCTGTTCACGCTGCGCGGCAAGAAAGGCCATGCGCTGACCGAGGATGAAGTGCTCGCCCTGCCGAAGGAACGCCGCGCCGAAATCGCGCAGGCCGAGCAGGAATTGCGCGCCGAGATCAGCCGCTATCTCGAGAAGACCCGGCCGATGGAACGGGTGATGAACGAGGCGCTGGCGGCATTGCGCCGCCAAGTGGTAAAGCCGCTGCTGGAGCGCGAATTGCAGGAAATCCGCGTCGGCCTGAAGAAGCAGATCAAGGATTCCGTCAAGCTTGGCGCCTATCTGGAACAAGTCATGCACGACGTGCTCGACAACCTGGAACTGTTCAAGGTTGCCGATAGCGACGACGATATCCGCCAGGAGGCGCTGGGCAAGGTGCTGTCGCGCTACCGCGTCAACCTGGTGGTGGACAACGACGGCCTGGAAGGCGCGCCGGTAATCGTCGAAGACAACCCGTTGTTCCGCTCGCTGTTCGGCAGCATCGAATACCAGACCGAGAACGATGTGCTGATGACCGATTTCTCGCGCATCCGTGCCGGCAGCCTGCACAAGGCGCATGGCGGTTTCCTGCTGCTGCACCTGCGCGACCTGCTGGCCGATGCTCTGGTGTGGGAGAAGCTGCGGCGCTTTCTGCGCAGCGGCCGGCTGCAGATCGAGGAGCCGGGCACGGCCTTCGCGCCGATCGCGGCGGTCTCGCTCGAACCCGAGGCGGTGGATGTCGATGTCAAGATCGTGCTGATCGGCTCGCGCGAACTGTATTACGAGCTGCAGGAGGAAGACCCGGAGTTCGCGCGCCGCTTCCGCGTCAAGGTGGACTTTGCCGAAAGTTTTTCGTCCAGCGCCGAGACCCGCCGCGCCTCGGCGATCTTCGTCGCCCACACCTGCCGCAAGCTGGGGCTGCCGCATTTTTCCGCTGCCGCCGTAGCGCGCCTGCTGGAGGATGGACACCGTGACGCGGACGACCAGTCGCGCCAAAGCGCAATCTTCGCCCGCGCCGAGGCGCTGGTGATGGAAAGCGCCGCTTTGTGCAGCGCGCGCAGCGGTAAACTGGTCGAAACGGCGGATGTGGAAGACGCGCTCGCCGCGCGCACCCTGCGCCACGATTACCCCGACCAGCGCCTGCGCGAATCCATCGCCGAGGGCGATTTGCTGATTACGCTGCACGGCGAGAAGACCGGCCAGCTCAACGGCCTGACCCAGGTAGACCTGGGAGATTACCGTTTCGGCTTCCCGGTGCGCGTCACGGCGCGCACCTATGCCGGCGACGACGGCCTGCTCAACATCGAACGCGAAGTGGAGATGTCCGGGCCGATCCACGACAAGGGCGTGCTGATCCTGCACAACTACCTGTCCGCGCTGTTTGCCCATAACGCGCCGCTCGCGCTCAATGCGTCCATCGTGTTCGAACAGGAATACAGCGGCGTGGAGGGCGACTCCGCTTCCTGCGCCGAACTGTATGCGCTGCTCTCGTCGCTGTCGGGGCTGCCGCTCAGGCAGGGCATCGCGGTGACCGGCGCGGTCAATCAGCACGGCGAAGTGCTGCCGGTGGGCGGGATCAACGAAAAGATCGAGGGTTACTTCCGCGTCTGCGCGACCGCCGGGCTGGACGGCGGCCAGGGCGTGCTGATCCCGCAGCGCAACCGCCGCCACCTGATGCTGGAGCGCAAGGTCGCCGAGGCCGTCGCCCAGGGCTTATTCCATATCTACACTGCGGAGCATGCCAGCGAAGGCCTGGAGCTGCTCACCGGCTTGCCGGCAGGGATTGCGAACGATGCGGGCAATTACCCGCGTGACAGCGTGCTGGGCCACGCCCAGAGAACACTGCTGGCCTACCGTCGTGCCTGCCAGGCGTCGGAGCACACCAAGACCGAGCGCAAGCGCTTACGCTAGGCGCGCCCAATAACCAACCGCAACACCTTGGAGAGATTAAGTAGGCGCATTACCGTAATGCACGAGCCTCATGGCCTGCATCGAATATTCTCAACCCAACCCGCCCAACCGCCTGCCTCCGCAAAAAAATTTGCAAAAGCTTGCATGAGCCACTAGAATGCGCGCCTTTCCGTTGTACCGAATTCTCAAGGAGTAGTCATGGCAAATAGCGCACAAGCCCGCAAGCGTGCACGTCAGGCAGTTAAACAGAATGCTCATAACAGCAGCCTGCGCTCGGAATTGCGCACTGCGATCAAGAAGGTCACCAAGGCGATCGAAGCCGGTGACAAGGCCGCAGCTCAAGCCGTTTACAAGGACTCTGTGAGCACCGTGGACAGCATCGCCGACAAGAAGATCATCCACAAGAACAAGGCTTCTCGACATAAGAGCCGCTTGTCTGCGGCCATCAAGGCGATGGCGTAAACGCCGCTGCGTTTTGATTCACCGCAAAGCAAGCCGGCAGCGATGTCGGCTTGTTTGCTTTGTGGGGCTGTTTGGCTCAATATACGCACCTGATTTTATACGCACCTGATTTTGCTAACGGCGGCTTGTCCGCCGTCTTTATTTAACGTGAAACTCGCGTAGCGATTCGTTTGCCCTTTCTCCCGCTTGTGGGGGAAAGTTGGATAGGGGGAACGGGCATGGCGAGTTTATTATCATGGGCGGCATCATTGCCATGCCCGTTAGGAATTTCGTATGTCGCATGTGATGAACACTTATGCCCGGCTCCCCGTCGCCTTTTCGCATGGCGAAGGTGCGTGGCTGTGGGACACCGAAGGCAAACGTTATCTCGACGCGCTGTCCGGCATCGCCGTGAACACGCTGGGCCACGCGCACCCGCGCTTCACCGCCGCGCTGAGCGAACAGATCGGCAAGCTGATCCACTGCTCCAACATCTATCAGGTGCGCGAACAGGAACTGCTGGCCGACAAGCTGTGCGGCCTGGCCAACATGCAGGAAGCGTTCTTCTGCAATTCCGGCTGCGAGGCAAACGAGGCCGCAATCAAGCTGGCACGGATGCACGGCCATCAGCAAGGCATCGAATCCCCCGCGATCATCGTGATGGAAAAAGCCTTCCACGGGCGCACGCTGGCGACCCTTTCCGCCACCGGCAACCGCAAGGTGCAGGCCGGCTTCGAGCCGCTGGTCAGCGGCTTTGTGCGCGTGCCCTACGACGATCTGGAGGCGATCCGCCAGGTTGCCCAGCACAACAGCAATGTAGTCGCAGTGCTGGTCGAACCGATCCAGGGCGAAGGCGGCATCCGCACTTTGGATATTGATTATCTCGAGCAGCTGCGGCAGATTTGCGACGAGCATAACTGGCTGCTGATGCTGGACGAGGTGCAATGCGGCATGGGCCGCACCGGAAAATGGTTCGCCTTCCAGCACACCGGCATCCTGCCTGACGTGATGACACTGGCCAAGGGGCTCGGTTCCGGCGTGCCGATCGGCGCGTGCCTCACCGCCGGCAAGGCGGTTGGCTTATTCAAGCCGGGCAATCACGGCTCGACGTTCGGCGGCAATCCGCTGGCTTGCACGGCAGGCCTGACTACGTTGAATATCATCGAGCAGGACAAGCTGCTGGCGCATGCCGAGAGCCTCGGCCAATTCATACGGCAGGGCATCGCCGCCGCCTTGCAAGGCGTGAACGGCGTCAAGGAGATACGCGGGCAAGGGCTGATGCTCGGCATCGAACTCGACAAGCCTTGCGGCGACCTGGTAAAACTGGCGCTCGCCCAAGGGCTGTTGACCAACGTGACCGCCGACAACGTGATCCGCCTGTTGCCGGCGCTGGTGATGTCGCAGGACGAGGCGCAGCAACTGCTGGATATCCTGTGCCCGCTGATAAAAGAATTTTTGCAATCCTGATTGGAACCGTGCCATGTCAGTAAAACAAATGCTGCCGGTAAAACACTTTCTTCAGTTCAAGGACTTCACTCGCGACGAGTTTGAGTACCTGTTCGAACGCACCCGCATCATCAAACAGAAGTTCAAGGCCTACCAGCAGTACTGGCCGCTGACCGACCGCACGCTGGTGATGATCTTCGAGAAGGCCAGCACCCGCACGCGCCTGTCGTTCGAGGCCGGGATGCAACAGCTCGGCGGCGCGGCAATCTACCTGAACACGCGCGATTCTCAACTGGGGCGCGGCGAACCGGTGGAGGACGCCGGGCAGGTGATTTCGCGCATGTGTGACATCGTGATGATCCGCACCTTCGAGCAGAGCATCATCGAGCGATTTGCCGCCCATTCGCGCGTGCCGGTGATCAACGGCCTGACCAACGAATACCATCCGTGCCAGGTGCTCGCCGACATCTACACCTACATCGAGCAGCGCGGCAGCATCCGAGGCAAGACCGTGGCGTGGATCGGCGACTCGAACAACATGTGCAACACCTGGCTGCAGGCCGCAGAAGTACTGGACTTCAACGTGCATGTCTCGACCCCGCCCGGCTACGAAGTCGAGCCGGAGCGCGCCGGGCTGTTCGGCGAGGACCACTACGAGGAATTTCCGGACCCGATGGAAGCCGCGCGCGGTGCAGACCTGGTGACCACCGACGTATGGACCAGCATGGGCTTCGAGGCGGAAAACGAAGAGCGCCTGAAGGACTTTGCCGACTGGCAGGTGGATGAGGACATGATGCGCGTTGCCGCGAAGGACGCGCTGTTCATGCACTGCCTGCCCGCGCATCGCGGCGAGGAAGTTTCCGCCGGAGTCATCGACGGCCCGCAAAGCGTGGTGTGGGACGAGGCGGAGAATCGGCTGCATGTACAAAAAGCACTGATGGAATATCTGCTGCTGGGCAAGATCAACAACTAACATCCCCTCCCCATTGCAGGGGGAGGGCTAGGGAAGGGGTGGAAATGTTCCGCATCAACTTAACGTCTTCACCCCCATCCTAACCTTCCCCCTCAAGGAGGAAGGAACCGATTTGAAGATTTTTAACAGAGAAAAATAATATGAGCGACATCAAAAAAGCCGTCCTCGCCTATTCCGGCGGACTCGACACCTCGGTCATTCTGAAATGGCTGCAAGATACCTACCAATGCGAAGTGGTCACCTTTACCGCCGACATCGGCCAGGGTGAGGAGCTGGAGCCGGCGCGCGCCAAGGCGCTGAAAATGGGCATCAAGCCGGAAAATATTTTCATCGATGACATGCGCGAGGAATTCGTGCGCGATTTCGTGTTCCCGATGTTCCGCGCCAACACCGTGTATGAAGGCGAATATCTGCTCGGCACCTCCATCGCGCGTCCGCTGATCGCCAAGCGCCTGATCGAAATTGCCGCCATGACCGGCGCGCAGGCCATCTCGCACGGCGCAACCGGCAAGGGCAACGACCAGGTGCGCTTCGAACTGGGCGCGTATGCGCTGAACCCGAACATCAAGGTCATCGCGCCGTGGCGCGAATGGGATCTGTTGAGCCGCGAGAAGCTGATGGCTTACGCCGAGAACGCCGGCATCCCTATCGACATGAAACACAAACAAGGCGGCTCGCCCTACTCGATGGACGCGAACCTGCTGCACATCTCCTTCGAAGGCCGCCATCTGGAAGACCCGGCCGCCGAAGCAGAGGAGAGCATGTGGCGCTGGACGGTATCGCCGGAGAAGGCACCGGATGCCGCCGAATATCTGGACATCGAGTTCGCCAACGGCGATATCGTCGCGCTGAACGGCAACCCAATGACGCCCGCACAGGTATTGCGCAATCTGAACATACTGGGCGGCAAACACGGCATCGGCCGTCTCGACCTGGTGGAGAACCGCTACGTCGGCATGAAGTCGCGCGGCTGCTACGAGACCCCCGGCGGAGCTATCATGCTCAAGGCGCACCGCGCCATCGAGTCGATCACGCTGGATCGCGAAGTCGCACACCTCAAGGACGATCTAATGCCGCGCTACGCCAGCATGATTTACAACGGCTACTGGTGGTCGCCGGAACGCAAGGCATTGCAAACGCTGATCGACCACACCCAGCAGAGCGTGAACGGCTGGGTGCGCGTCAAACTGTACAAGGGCAACGTGATTGTCGTTGGACGCGATTCCAAGACCGACTCGCTGTTCGACCCGACCATCGCCACCTTCGAGGACGACAAGGGCGCCTACGACCAGAAGGATGCGGCGGGCTTCATCAAGCTCAACGCGCTGCGTTTGCGCATCGCGGCCAATCTGCACAAGAAAAAATAAACAGGGGAAATAGTAATGTCTGACAAATTCGACAACGTCTCGGTTGGCAAAAAAGCCAACGTATTCTTCGACGGCAAGTGCGTGTCGCACTCGGTATTTTTCCCGGACGGCACCCGCAAGACTGTCGGCGTAATCATGCCGGGCAGCCAACTCACCTTCAACGTCGGCGCACCGGAACTGATGGAAATCACCTCCGGCACCTGCCGCGTAAAAATCGGCGACGAGCCGGAGTTCAAGACCTATGCTGCGGGTACCAGCTTCAAGGTGGCCGAGAACAGCAGCTTTGAGATACACGCCAAGGATGAAGTAAACTACGTTTGCAGTTTCGGTTGATTTAAAACTGACAGGAGCAACCATGCCAACCTTCGACATCGTTTCAGAAGTAGACAAGACCGAAGTCAAAAATGCGATCGAGCAGACCAACAAGGAAGTCGGCACCCGCTTCGACTTCAAGGGCTCGGATGCGCGCGTCGAGCAGGCCGAACTCAAGCTCACCGTGTGGGCCGACAACGAATTCCAGCTCGACCAGGTGCAGGACATCCTGAACGGCAAGCTGACCAAGCGCGGCGTGGACATCAAGTGCCTGGAGATCAGCGACAAGATCGAAAAAGTCAGCGGCAACAAGGTCAAGCGCGGCTGCGAAGTGAAGGTCGGCGTGGAGATCGAACTGGCGAAAAAAATCGTCAGGCTGATCAAGGACAGCAAGATGAAGGTGCAGGCCAGCATCCAGGGGGACACCGTGCGGGTCACCGGCAAGAACCGCGACGATTTGCAGGATGCGATCGCCTTCATCAAGAAATCGATCACCGATTTCCCGCTGCAGTACCAGAATTTCAGGGACTGATTTTCACCCGACCGCCCTGATAGCCTGCGACTTAAAGCACGGGTGGATAAGCCGTAGGGGCGATTCATGAATCGCCCCCACTCAGCAGAATAGGGCCGCCTGCTGCCGGAAGGTGCTGCGCTTTGGCCGCAAGCTCGAAACTTCGCTACGCTCGTTTTCCACCTACGCATTACATCTATGGGAGGCCAATATGCACAAAGTTCTCGTCATGCTCGCGCAAGGTTGCGAGGAAATTGAAGCCGTCACGGTCATCGACATCCTGCGCCGCGCCGGGGTCGAGGTGACCAGCGCGGGTCTGGACGACCTGCCGGTGCTGGCCAGCCGTGGCGTGATGCTGCTGGCGGACACCACGCTGGATCTCGCGCTGCATCAAAGTTTTGACATGATCGTGCTGCCCGGCGGCCAGCCCGGCACCGACAACCTCAAGGCCGACAAACGCGTCATCGCGCTGCTGCAACAGATGGCACATCAGGGCAAATATCTTGCCGCGATCTGCGCCGCGCCCTCGGTGTTTGCCGCCGCCGGATTGCTGGATGGGCGCAAGGCCACCTGTTATCCGACCTGCATGGATGGCTACCCCAAGGTGAATTTGCAAACCGCCGCCGTAGTAGAAGACGGCAAGCTGATCACCTCGCGCGGACCCGGCACGGCAATGGATTTCGCGCTAACCCTGGTGGAACGGCTGGTTGGCAAGACCAAACGGCAGGAAGTCGAAATCGGGCTGGTACGCTAATTCCAATTTGCGTTTAAAACGACATAATTTTGCTGCCCCTGCTCAGCGTCCTACTGTCCGGCCTGCATCAGTCCGCTCTGCGCATCTGGCGCATGTAAAATCCTCCTGACGCGCATGACAATGGATACCAACGACAATAGCGAAAGATTCCGCATCGACAAGTGGCTTTGGGCCGCACGCTTCTTTAAAACGCGCTCACTGGCAACGGCTGCGGTGGAGTGCGGCAAGGTGCTGGTCAATGAAGCGCGCGTCAAGCCCGCCAAATCAGTTGCGCCGGGCGATATGCTGGACATCCGCATCGGGCAGCTTCAATTCGTGGTCGAGGTGCTGGCTCTGTCTGGCAAACGCGGCCCAGCCACCGACGCGCAAAAACTGTATCGCGAGACCGATGACAGCCGTCAGCGCAGACTCGCCATTGCCGCACTGCTCAAGGAACAGCCGCCGCCGTTCCGTTTCAAAGGCAGACCGACCAAACGCGATCGACGGGTCATCGAGCGATTCAAAAAAGCGCCGTAAGCTGCTCAGCGCAGGCTGATGATGCGCCAGCAATCGTAGGTCGGGTTAGCGCAGCGTAACCTAACGCATATACAGCAACTGTCGGGTTACGCACAAGGGCTAACCCGACCTACAGCTGATTTTGTTTTCGCTTTCCATGATGACGATGAGATCGCCCCAAAAATACTGGCACGCATTGCAAAGCATACCGGCCTGTCTCCGGATGACCTGCAACCCTGCGCTCAAGCGGGACGGCGCTAGGCCGGATTGTCTAGGCTTTTCGGCATATTGACCCGTGACTGAAATGCCGGAACACTGCGATACGATTGGGGACGGGAGGAAACCGTGGTCTGTCCCCAGTTATTCATTCCCAGTTATTCATTGAAGGTTCTACAACCGAAAACGGCTGCACTCGACGCTCGGTTACAAGTCACCGATGCAGTTTTTGAGCGACTGGCTCATCGCTCAGCAACAGGAAAAACTGGTAGCATGAAAACCACCTGTTGGAAGACGAAAAATCAGGGGAAGGTCACCCTTAGCTCCACGTTAGGTTAATTCAAAAAATATAAGGGGGTACATGATGTTTCGTTCATTTATTTTGATTTCTATCGCTATTGTTGCCAGCGGTTGCGCTGCTACAGGTAAAAATTTTACCGAGCATCAATCATTATTAAATAAGGTAGGAGAAAACCAATCTCGGATTTACGTTTACAGAACAGGCGAATCAACACTATACAGCGGCGAGTCAGCTACTGTTAAAATTGATAATGTGAAAAAAGGAAAATGTGACTACAAAGGATTTAATGTATTTGATGTGCCATCTGGAAACCATCAGTTACAAGTAAATGCATGGGATATGCCTGGCACATGCACAATAGCTACAAACTTTGATCCCCAAAGTGAACATTATTTTGAAATTAAGCCAAG
>Ga0209343_10010874_pt1 | contig 10311 bp, 8 predicted proteins | sample RifCSPlowO2_02_FD_184026 | JGI IMG/M metagenome (GOLD analysis project Ga0209343, IMG submission 184026) | Groundwater microbial communities from Rifle, Colorado - Rifle CSP2_plank lowO2_0.2 (SPAdes) (version 2) | ecosystem: Environmental > Aquatic > Deep subsurface > Groundwater | place: Rifle...
TACAGCTGCAGTTCGGTGCCGCTGTGCACGATTTTTTCGATGGCCTGGAAGGTTGCGTCCACCGGCCCGCCGCCCTGCGCCTCGGCTTCGTGCTGTGCGCCATCGATGCTGATCGCCACCCTGGCCGCCGGCAATATGCCGGTCTCGCTGTGGGCGCGCAATGAAACCAGACGGTAATGCTCGCTGACCTGCGCCACCGCCTCGTCGCTGACCAGCGCCTGCAAGTCCTCATCGAAGATTTCATGCTTGCGGTCCGCCAGTTCCTTGAAGCGCTGAAACGCGGCATTGAACGCCTCTTCCGAAGCAAACTCGATATTCAGCGCGGTAAAACGCTGGCGCAACGCATTGCGCCCGGAGAGCTTGCCCAGGGTTAGCTTGTTGGCATTCCAGCCCACATCTTCGGCGCGCATGATTTCGTAGGTTTCGCGGTGCTTGAGCACGCCGTCCTGGTGAATGCCGGATTCATGCGCGAACGCGTTTGCGCCGACGATCGCCTTGTTCGGCTGCACCGGATAGCCGGTGATGCTGGAAACCAGTTTTGAAGTCGGTACGATCTGCGTGGTGTCGATGCGCGTGTCGAGGTTGAATATATCGCGGCGCGTCCTGACCGCCATCACGACTTCCTCCAGCGCAGCATTGCCGGCGCGTTCGCCCAAGCCGTTGATGGTGCACTCGACCTGGCGCGCGCCGTTCATCACCGCAGACAGGGAATTCGCCACGGCCAGGCCAAGGTCGTTGTGGCAATGCGTGGACCAGACCACCTTGTCCGAATTCGGCACGCGTTCGATCAATTGCCGGATGCGCTCACCCCATGCGGCGGGGATGGAATAACCCACCGTGTCCGGCACGTTCAGCGTCTTGGCGCCGGCCCGGATCACCGCGTCGAACACGCGCACCAGGAAATCCATCTCCGAACGCACCGCATCCTCGGCGGAGAATTCAACATCGTCGGTATATTCGAGCGCCCATTTCACTGCGCTGACAGCGCGCTCGACCACCTGGTCCTCGCTCATGCGCAGCTTGTGCTGCATGTGGATCGGGCTGGTGGCAATGAAGGTATGGATGCGCCCCGACTTCGCCGGCCGGATCGCCTCGCCGGCACGGCGCACGTCGTTCTCGCCGGCGCGCGCCAGCGAACATACCGTGGAATTTTTCACGGTTTCTGCCACCGCCTTCACCGCCTCAAAATCGCCCGGGCTGGCCGCGGCAAAACCCGCCTCGATCACGTCCACGCCCAGTTTTTCCAGCTGGCGCGCAATGCGAACCTTCTTCTCCCTGGTCATCGCCGCGCCGGGACTCTGCTCGCCATCGCGCAAGGTGGTGTCGAAAATAATCTGTCAGTCATTTTATTCGGCATTTTATTTGGCATGATAAAAACTCCAATGAAAATAGGTTAAACCTGCGCAACCGCTTAAGGTTGTCGCGCATATTGCTTCAAATTGTGGGGATAGGGTTAGCGCGCGCCGCGCAGCAGCAGCGCGGCCAGCAGGCTGAACGTGGAGTGAAGTATTGCGATAAGCGTGGAGAAATGCATGGGGCGAATATTACCAGTTTCGTTGTCTCAAGCAAGGGGGTCTCAAGCAAGGGGCTGTTGTTTTTTGCGCAGGCGCAACAGCCACAGCACATAGCCGGACAAGGCATAGCCCAGGAACAACGCAAACAATACGCCGGGCGGGTAACTGGAAATCAGGATGAAGAACAGCGCGATCAGGAAAATCATCAGAAATGGCACGCTCTTGCGCATGTTCAGGTCTTTGAAGCTGTAGAACGGCAGGTTGCTGACCATGCTCAACCCGGCGAATACCGTCAGCGCCGCCGCATACCAGCGCAGTTCACCGCCCTTGAAACCGTAATCCAGCATCACCCAGACGAAGCCTGCCACCAGGGCGGCGGCGGCCGGGCTGGGCAAACCCTGGAAATAGCGCTTGTCGACCACATCGATGTTGGTATTGAAGCGCGCCAGGCGCAACGCGGTGGCGGCACAGTAAATGAACGCGGCGAACCAGCCCCACTTGCCCAGCCCTTTCAATGCCCATTCGTACATCACCAGCGCCGGCGCGACACCGAACGAAACCATGTCGGACAGACTGTCGTATTCGGCGCCGAATTCGCTCTGCGTGTGCGTCAGCCGCGCCACGCGACCATCCAGCCCGTCCAGCACCATCGCGATGAAAATCGCCACTGCCGCAAATTCGAAGCGGAAATTCATCGCCTGCACGATCGCGTAGAAACCGGCGAACAGCGCGCCGGTCGTAAACAGATTGGGCAGCAGGTAAATGCCGCGCCTGCGCAGGTTCATCGGCTTGCGGGTATCGAATTCGTCCATGCGCCTAGGGTATCCCTTTTAGGCCAACACTGCCAGAATAGTGGTAGTCGCCGACACCTTGTCGCCGATGCTGACTTTCACGCCGGCGTCCAGCGGCAGATAAACATCCACGCGCGAACCGAAACGGATAAAGCCGTAGCGCTGGCCGCGCGCCAGCGTATCGCCGGCCTTGACATAGCACAGGATGCGCCGCGCGATCAGGCCAGCCACCTGGACAAAGGTCACAGTCTGTCCGTCTGTGGTCTTCAGCACCACCGCATTGCGCTCGTTTTCCGCGGAGGCCTTGTCGAGATCGGCGTTCACGAACTTGCCGGGAAAATACTGCACCTTTTCCACGATACCGTCCACCGGGCTGCGGTTGGAATGCACGTTGAACACGTTCATGAACACGCTGATCAGGATCGCCTCGCGTTGCCCGTAGGGATCCTGCGTGCGCTCGACCTTGATGACTCGCCCGTCGGCCGGCGACAGCACCGCGCCGGCATCCTGCGGAATTTCGCGCGGCGGATCGCGGAAAAACTGCACCACGAACAGCACGACGATCCAGGACAGCAGCTCAATAATGCCGCCGACATACGCGGATAGCACCAGCGCAATGGCGATGGAGCCGATCAGGAACGGCCAGCCCTCGCGGGCGATGATGGGGTGGGGGTAATTATTCATTGGGAGTAGTGAGTAGGAAGTAGGGAGTGGGAGAAGTGCGGCGAAGGATTAAAGAGCAGTGAGTGAAAAGTCGAACCCCCTACTTCCCACTCACTACTCTCCACTTCCCGCTTCCTAGTTCTTGGATTGATCGACCAGCTTGTTCTTGCCGATCCACGGCATCATCGCGCGCAACTTGCCGCCCACTACCTCAATCGGATGCTCGGCGTTCAAACGGCGGCGCGCAGTCATTTCAGGGTAGTTGGTGCGGCCTTCCAGGATGAACTGCTTGGCGTAGGAACCGTTCTGGATATTCTTCAGGCATTCCTTCATCGCGGCGCGCGCCTGATCGGCGATGACGCGCTGGCCGGTCACGTATTCGCCGTATTCCGCGTTGTTGGAAATTGAATAGTTCATGTTCGCGATACCGCCTTCGTACATCAGGTCGACGATCAACTTCAACTCGTGCAGGCATTCGAAGTAGGCCATTTCCGGAGCGTAACCCGCTTCGGTCAGCGTCTCGAAACCGGCCTTGACCAGTTCCACCGCGCCGCCGCACAACACGGCCTGTTCGCCAAACAGGTCGGTTTCGGTTTCTTCGCGGAAGTTGGTCTCGATCACGCCGCCCTTGGTGCCGCCGTTCGCCGCCGCGTACGACAGCGCGATGTCCTTAGCCTTGCCGGACTTGTCCTGGTACACCGCGATCAGGGTCGGCACGCCGCCGCCCTTGAGGTATTCGGAACGCACGGTATGTCCTGGGCCTTTCGGCGCGATCATGATCACATCCACATCGGCTGGAGGCACAATCTGGTTGTAGTGGATATTGAAACCATGAGCAAACGCCAGCGCGGCGCCGGACTTCAGGTTCTTTTCCACGTCGGCGTGATATACCTCCGGCATGGTCTCGTCCGGCAACAGCATCATCACCACGTCGGCGCCCTTCACTGCGTCGGCGATCTCGGCAACCTTATGGCCGGCGGCCTCAGCCTTGGCCCAGGATGCGCCGCCCTTGCGTAGCGCCACGGTCACGTTGACGCCGGATTCCTTCAGGTTCTGGGCATGGGCGTGGCCTTGCGAGCCGTAGCCGATGATGGTTACTTGCCGGCCCTTGATCAGGGATAGGTCTGCGTCTTTGTCGTAATAAACTTTCATGTCGTCCTCTTTGTAAAAAATAGTTGTAAGTCGTAAGTTTGAAGACGTAAGTTGATGTTGTCCGCTACGCGGTCTTTTGCTTTAACTAACAACTTACGTCTTGCGTCTGCCTTTAAAGTTTCAAAATCCGGTCGCCGCACCCGATGCCGGAAGCCCCGGTACGCACCGTTTCCAGAATCATGTCACGGCCGATTGCTTCCAGGAAGCTGTCCAACTCGGCACATGAGCCGGTCAGTTCGATGGTGTAGATGTAATCGGTCACATCAATGATGCGCCCGTGAAAAGTATCCGCCACGCGCTTCAATTCATCGCGTGCATCGCCTTCGGCGCGCACCTTGACCAGCATCAATTCGCGTTCGAGATGTTCGCCCTCGCTCAAGTCGATCAGCGCCGCGACATCCACCAGTTTGTTGAGCTGCTTGTTGATTTGTTCGATGATCGCATCCGAGCCACTGGTGACGATAGTCATGCGCGACAGGGTCGGATCTTCGGTCGGTGCGACCGACAAGGATTCGATATTGTAGCCGCGCGCCGAGAACAATCCAGCCACCCGCGACAATGCGCCCGCCTCATTTTCCATCAACAGGGAAATAATATGCCGCATTACAGTTCCTCCGCCAAAATGATCTCCGACAAACCCCTGCCGCCGGGAACCATCGGGAATACGTTTTCCGTCGGGTCGGTCCTGAAGTCCATGAACACCAGATCATTCTTGCGCGCGAATGCCTCCTTCAACGCCGGTTCGACATCCGCGGGTTTTTCGATGCGCATGCCGACATGCCCGTAGGCCTCGGCCAGTTTGACGAAATCCGGCAGCGCGTTCATATAAGTCTCGGAATAACGGTTGCCATGGAAAAACTCCTGCCACTGCCGCACCATGCCCAGATAGCCGTTGTTGAGCGCGATAATCTTGATCGGCAGATGGAACTGCTTGCAGGTGGACAACTCCTGGATGTTCATCTGGATGCTGCCCTCGCCCGTCACGCAGGCGACCGTTGCGCCGCGATTGACCATCTGCACGCCCATCGCCGCCGGCAGGCCGAAGCCCATCGTGCCCAAGCCGCCGGAAGTGATCCAGCGGCGCGGCTTGTCGAACTTGTAATACTGCGCGGCCCACATCTGATGCTGGCCGACATCGGTCGCGATGAACGCATCGCCGCCGGTGATTTCATGCAGCTTCTCGATCACGAATTGCGGCTTGATGATCTTGTCAGAATTCTTGTAACGCAGCCCGCCGCCTATGGCGCGCCATTCGTTCACCTGCTTCCACCATGCAGACATATCCGCTGTGTTGGGCATCTGCCTGCCGCCGCGCAGCACTTCCAGCAGTTCATTCAGCACCAGTTTCACGTCGCCGACGATGGGCAGATCCACCTTGACGCGCTTGGCAATCGAGGAGGGGTCGATATCGATGTGGATGATCTTGCGCGGCACTTCGGCGAAGTGTTCGACGTTGCCGATCACGCGGTCGTCGAAGCGCGCACCGACCGCCAGCAGCACATCGCAATGCTGCATTGCCATGTTCGCCTCATAGGTGCCATGCATCCCCAGCATGCCGACAAAGTGCCTGTCGCTGGCCGGGAAACCGCCCAGGCCCATCAGCGTATTGGTGCAAGGAAAATCCAGCAAACGCACCAGATCTGTCAACTGCGCGGATGCATCGGACAGCACCACGCCACCGCCTGCATAGATCATCGGCCGCTTCGCTTCCAGCAGCATCTGCGCTGCGCGTTTGATCTGCCCGCTGTCGCCCTTGCCTGCCGGATGATAGGAGCGGATCGTTACGCTGGCCGGGTATTCAAAAGTGGTTCTATGGTTGGAGATATCCTTGGGGATGTCCACCAATACCGGGCCGGGCCGGCCCGACTTGGCAAGGTAAAACGCTTTCTTGATGGTCGAGGCGATGTCCTTCACGTCCTTGACCAGGAAATTGTGCTTCACGCATGGTCGGGTAATGCCCACCGCATCGACTTCCTGAAAGGCATCCTCGCCGATCGCGCCGGTCGGAACCTGGCCGCTGATGACGACCATCGGCGTGGAATCCATGTAAGCGGTCGCGATGCCGGTCACGGCATTGGTCAGCCCCGGCCCGGAGGTGACGAGCGCCACCCCCACCTTGTCGGAAGACCGCGCATAACCGTCGGCCGCATGCACCGCAGCCTGCTCGTGGCGCACCAGAACATGCTTGACCTTGTCCTGCTGAAACAGTGCGTCATAAATGAACAACACCGCCCCGCCGGGATAGCCAAACACATATTCGACCTTTTCCTCCTGCAAACAGCGGATAAGTATCTCCGCGCCGGTCAACTCCATCACAAACACCTTAGATATATGCCAAAAAGAACCGCGTAAGATAAAGGCTGGCGGCATTTTGGTCAACCTTAATACCGATAATGTCGCACAGAAAATTCTCGACCCTGATCAAAAATGCCGATGTTGCAATGTACTGCGTCAAGCAAGGCGAAGCGCATGACGGCTGCCTGTTTTTCTCGCCCGACATGAATCAGCGCGCCCTGGAGCGGGACGAACTGGCGCTTCACTGCCAGCCGCAACAGAATCAGGATCGTCGGCATGGAAGTGCTGTTGCGCTGGAACCGCCCCGGCACAGGCATGGTTTCCCCCTGCGAGTTCACCCCGCTTAAAGTCCGTTTGGGTATTTATCACAATCTTCCGCCCCTCCGGTTGGCGCAGTACGGGTATAATGCGCGCCGCCCTGCACCAAACCAATCAGTGCAGCGGTCTCTTGATTCACTCCCGATCTCTTCGATCACTTATTCGTCTGCCTCGATTGGTGCCGCTCTTTGGGCGGCAGGCCGTCGCAGGAGCCAAACTTTGTCAAACACTACTATCCCGTTATCCAATGAAATTACTTTCGCCGACCTGAATCTGGCGCAACCTTTGATGCGCGCCATTGCCGATGCCGGCTACTTGCGCCCCACTCCGGTGCAGGCGCAGGCAATCCCGCTGGTGCTGGCCGGCGGCGATCTGCTGGCCGGCGCGCAGACCGGCACCGGCAAGACCGCCGGTTTCACGCTGCCGATCCTGCATCTGCTCACCGCAAAACCCGTTGCGAATCAGCGCCCCGGAAGGCCGCGCTGTTTGATCCTCGTCCCGACGCGCGAACTTGCCGCGCAGGTCGAAGAATCGGTGCAGACCTACGGAAAATATCTGGCGCTGAAATCGATGGTGATGTTCGGCGGCGTGAACATCAATCCGCAGATCAAGGCATTGCGCGGACAGATGGACATCCTCGTCGCCACGCCCGGGCGGCTGCTCGACCATGTTGGGCAGAAAACGCTCGACCTGTCCGGCGTCGAAATCCTGGTGCTGGATGAAGCCGACCGCATGCTGGACATGGGCTTCATTCGCGACATCAAGAAGATCCTCGCGCTGCTGCCCAAACAGCGCCAGAACCTGCTGTTCTCGGCGACCTTCTCCGACGAGATCAAGACCTTGGCCGACGGCCTGCTACACAATCCCGGTTATGTCGAAGTGGCGCGCCGCAATTCCACTGTGGAACTAATCGAGCAAAGCGTCCATTTGGTGCCGCAGAAGCTGAAGAGCTACCTGCTCGCCCACCTGATCAAGCACAACGACTGGAAGCAGGTGCTGGTGTTCACCCGCACCAAACACGGCGCGAACCGGCTCGCGGAAAAACTGAATGCGGACGGCATTCCCGCCGCCGCGATCCATGGTAACAAGAGCCAACCGGCGCGCACCAAAGCGCTGGCGCAATTCAAGGACGGCTCGCTGCCGGTGCTGGTCGCCACCGACATCGCCGCGCGCGGGCTGGACATCGACATGCTGCCGCATGTGGTGAATTTTGAATTGCCCAACGTTCCGGAAGATTACGTGCACCGCATCGGCCGCACCGGGCGCGCGGGCAGCAGCGGCGCGGCGATTTCGCTGGTGGACAGCGAAGAGCTGCCGTTTCTCAAGAGCATCGAGCGGCTGATCAAGCGCGAGATCCGGAAAGTGGCAGTGGACAGCTTCGTGCCGCCGGCCAACCTTCCCGCCGAAGCCCCGCGCCCGCCACGCCCGGCGCACGGGCAACGGCGCCACAGCCATACAACCGCAAGCGCTCCGCGCCCGGCGGGTGCAGGAAACCGCAATCAACCGGCGCGTGACGGCCAAGGCCGGAAGCCGGGCAACCCGCAACCACGCAATCCGCAACAGCGTGATCCGCAAGCACGTACTGGTCAGCCCAAACCGCGCGCGGCGCAAAAGCCCGCCGATCAGCAGCACCTGTCCGAAGCGGCACGCCATCAATCCATGCCGCAGCCGGCTTTGTTCTCGCCCAAGTCGGGGCGGCGCGGCAAGTAGGGGCACGGCGCGCCGTGCCCCTACCGCCTCGTCAAACGGCAGAAGTTGTGCTACGGTTGCCGCCCGTTTTCACGAGTGTACATTTGATGACCGATGCCGATTACATGCGCCACGCGCTGGAGCTTGCCAGCCAGTCGCAAGCCGCCGGCGAAGTGCCGGTGGGAGCGGTGGTGGTGAAAGACGGCGAAATTGTCGGACGCGGTTTCAATGCGCCAATTTCGCGCCACGACCCTTCCGCCCATGCCGAAATGATGGCATTGCGCGACGCGGCGCAGCGGCTCGGCAACTACCGGCTGGTGGGCTGCGAACTGTTCGTCACGCTGGAGCCGTGCCTGATGTGCTCCGGCGCGATCATGCATGCGCGCATTGCGCGGGTGGTATACGGGGCGAGCGACCCCAAGACCGGCGCATGCGGCAGCATAGTGGACGTATTCGCCGAACGGCGCCTGAATCATCATGCCGAAGTGACGGGTGGCATACTGGCGGAAGAATGCGGTGCCATGCTCAGCAATTTTTTCGCGCTGCGCCGCGCTCAGCAGAAGGCGCAATGAAAATCAATATTCACATCGCTGCGCAGCAGCTCGAATTGCTCGATGACGCGGGCAAGCTGCTGCGCCGCTACACTGTTTCCACCGCCGCGAACGGCGCGGGCGAAACATGCGGCAGCCATTGCACGCCGCGCGGCAAACACATCATCCGCGCCAAGATCGGTGCGGGGCAACCGGAAAACACCGTGTTCGTGCGCCGCCGCCCGACCGGCGAAATCTACACGCCGGAACTGGGCGCGCAATTTCCCGAACGCGACTGGATACTGACGCGCATCCTGTGGCTATCCGGTTGCGAAGCCGGTTTCAACCGGCTGGGTGAAAACGATACCATGCGCCGCTATATCTATATCCACGGCACGCCGGACTCGGCGCAACTCGGCGTTCCCGCTTCGCATGGCTGCATCCGGATGCGCAATGCCGACCTGATCGAACTGTTTGACTTGGTACCCGCAGGAACGGCAGTTGAAATAATCGCTTAAGCAAGGGGGCGAATACTTGCATGCCCGACTAGACAGGTTCGTCAATTGGCGGCGCGGGGAGGGCGGACACGGCGGCGCAGGTATAATGCGCGCCTTGGTTGCGGCTTATTTCTGGAGTTATCTTGTTCAAGCTCATCGGCGTCATTGCGGGTTATTTCTTTTTCGGATTCTTCGGGGCGCTGTTCGGGCTGTTCGTCGGGGGATTTTTTGACCGCATGAGGGCGTATGGCTCGGGCGGGATGAACCCGTTGCAGAATGCGCTGCGTCAGGCGGTTTTCCTTGAGACGGTGTTCATCTCGATGGGCAAGCTGGCCAAGGCCGACGGGCAGGTCTCTGAAGGCGAGATCGCGCATGTCGAGCAGTTCATGCAGAAACTGGGCATGACTGCGGAGCATCGATCACAGGCGATTGCGTTGTTCAAGCGGGGCGCCGCTCCGGCGTTCGACATCGAGGCTACCTGCAAGCGGTTCATGGCGATCTGCGGGCACACGAAGCATCTGAAGCAGGTGTTGCTGGTTTACCTGATCGTGATGGCGCTGGCGGACGGGCATTTCCATCCGGCTGAGGAAGCCTTGCTGGCCGACATCGCCGCTCGCCTAGGCTATGACCAGGCCGCGTTCAGGCAGTTGCTGGACATGGTGCTGAATCAATCCCACTTCGCCGGGGGGCAGGCCAACACTGCCTCAGCACTGGATGACGCCTACAAGGCGCTGGGGGTAACCAAGGACAGCAGCGATGCGGAGATCAAGCGCGCCTATCGCAAGCTGATGAGCCAATACCACCCGGACAAGTTGATCGGGCAGGGCGTGCCGGAAGACATGATCGCAATGGCCACCGAGCA
>Ga0209343_10010875_pt1 | contig 10310 bp, 10 predicted proteins | sample RifCSPlowO2_02_FD_184026 | JGI IMG/M metagenome (GOLD analysis project Ga0209343, IMG submission 184026) | Groundwater microbial communities from Rifle, Colorado - Rifle CSP2_plank lowO2_0.2 (SPAdes) (version 2) | ecosystem: Environmental > Aquatic > Deep subsurface > Groundwater | place...
CCGGCCGGGCCGGATCAATCAGTGCATCTTTTTCGGCACCCCGAGCCCCGACGTCCGCCGCCGGTATTTTTTGCAGTCTATGTCCGCGCACGATCACGCGGCGCTCGATCTGGACAAGTGGATTGCGAACACGGAAGGATGTTCCCACGCCTTTATCAAGGAGCTCATCTTCCGCGCCGTACAGGTCTCTATGGAGGAAACCGGCTACACGGCCGGAGTCCTGCATCTGAAGGACGCGGATTTTCAGAAGGCGCTTGACGAATTGACGTCGTTTGACGACCGGAAGGGCCACGCGATTCTGGGGTTCCGGGCTTGTTAGAGGAAAAATTCGGGGCGGCGTGATTTGAACACGCGGCCTCCTGCTCCCAAAGCAGATTGAGAACTTGCGTAATCTGCCTGACTGTCAATGGGATTACAACTTCGGGTAGATGCCTGTTCTAAGCGTGTTCTAAGCCGATTCGGCGAAATTTGGAAATTCTCGGCCATGTTGGATGTTTGAGTCATTTTCGTTTCTCCCCCAGAACCGGCAGCGTCGGCTCGATCTTCCTGGCCTCCGCTTCGCCGAACAGCCGCGCATAGGCCGCAAGAAAGTTCAGCCGAAACGTCCGTTTGTCGCCGATGGCGTGACTCATTTCGTTCGTGTAGAGCCCGATCAGTTTCTCGGCCGACAGCGGTGATGCCTCGTGAATGGCCTCGACACCCTCCAGGTCGCGGCCGATCCCCCGTAGGGTCTTCATCATCGCAAGATCATGTTTCTCCGGGACCATGACCTCAAGATGTTTTGCGCCGGGGATGGGGACGGCCTGTAACCGGTCCTCGTAGTTGTAGGGCGTATCCGCCACAGTCACAGGACTCACGATGACTTTCGATCCTGTCTCTTGATTCACCTTGTCACAGGCGACGAAAAAATCGCGGTCGGTTTCGATGGTATCGATGTCGACAGTTCCGTATCGTGGCGAGTACACCAGCGCGATCGCGCTGCCGCCGATGATCAGCGCCTTGGTTCGCTTGGCCAATTTTCTGTCCACGCGCTGAAGAAATTCAATCAGCCCCTTGCGCTCAAGCGGGTTCATGAAAATTTCACCAGAAGATCCTTGAAGTCTGATTCCGGCACGTTCATGTAAAATCCCCACCGCCGGGCAAGCGGAGGCGTATGCCGGCGAGCCAGTTCTTCCTCGTAGCGGTTTTTCGGCATAAAAAAGTATTGGCTCCGATGGCGCCGGCCATCCCGAAAATCCGCGGCCCACTCCCGCAACCGCCTGGCCTCCGTGACCCTGCCGGTCAGATCGAGCAGATAGCCCATGGCCTGCTCGACATCGAGCCGATTGCATTCCTGCCAAAGCTTCTCTCGATCCAGTTTTTCGTGAAGCCGAAACAACATGAGCGGCAGGACACGGAATACCGTCCCATCCTGACGGGCCTGCCTTGCCGCCACCGCCAGTGCGCGTTCGAGCGGCAGCCGACGTCCGACCTTGGCTCGCCGAAGAGGCGCGCCGTGCTCCATGAGCGTGGAAAGAGCCGCGTCGACATTCTCTTCGGCGCCGCCCCCGGTCTCAAATGATTGTGTCAGGAGCTCGCGTAAAACTCTGCACAACCGGTTGGTGGAATGCCATCCGTAGACCGCCGCTGCCCCGCGCCGCTGCTTGTGCACCAAGCCCGTCCGGACGAACTTGTCCAGCTCCCGGGCCACGGGATGGTAGGAGCGCCCCACCCGCCGGGAAAACCCCAGCGCGCTGTCTCTTGTCTCGTTCACCATCAGTTCCTGCAACAAGGCCACTCGTGTCTCGCTTCCAAAGAGTCCTTTGAGAACATTCGTATTATCCATTTAATGAATAATACAACGATACGCCCGAACAAGTCAAATCTCAAGCCGCCTTGCGAGCACCCCTCCAAGTACGCATTTTCTCCCCAATGGACTGAATTTGCTCCTTGGTGGACGGTTTAGTGTAGTACCTGGCAATCGTCTCAGGCGTGTTGCCGGAATGTGTGGCAATCTCACGGTCTTTGACACTTGCCGATTGTAGTTCGCCGATCATGTTGTGTCTGGCGGAGAAGGGCGCGACATATTTCACCCCCGCCTTCTTCAAAACCCGGTTCCACGTCTGGCGCATGTTGCTCCGTTCTTTGGCTCGCAAAAGAAATGTTCCTTTCGCCGGTTGGCCATGTTCATCGATAAACCCACGCTCTCGACTGAATTGAAACCCGATGTGCTTGGCATATACCTCCAGCAACTCATATACCTCGTCCGGCAAATACGAGTTCGAAGGTGTGCCGGCTTCTTTGAAGAATTTGCTCTTGTGGACTTCAGGTCGAATGTAAAGCAATCCTTCGGACGGAGAAAAATCCTCGAAGCGGAGGCGGTTGAATACGGATGGCCGAAGCCCCATCCAGACATTCAGTCCGATCCAGATGGCGCGCGGATCCCGCCACTGCTTTACAACGTCGCAGATACTGATTTTGTCCTCGTCGGAAATCGGCTGTCTCATGTTCGGAAATTTTCGTGGTTGCGGCCGCCGTCTGATCCTCGAAGCCAGGACTTCGTTGGACTTTGCTTCAAACACGGGATTGACGCGATACAATTCACGTGCGACAGCAAGTCCGTACAGTTTGTGAAGCAGCCGCAAGCACATGACAAGCGTTCTCTCGCTCCTGCCGCTCTGGCGCATCCACCCCGCGAAATCCACTATGGATGTTCCAGAAACAAAATGCTTTCGGTTGCAAGTCCGTAGATATTCGAAACAGAGGTTGAACAACGAGTAGTCCTTCCCGTCTGTGTACAGAACTGAGTATCGCGGCCGGTTCGTCTTTGACATGGATTTGCGTACATCACCCGTTTTGATCAGCCCTTCAACCATTTTTTCGAATGTGGTTATAGGCGACCGGCGCGGTTCGACCTTGCCGTCGTTCTTCATGAGATTTGCTCGCTCAATAACGCGGGCATCACGAGCGTCGGTAGGCTTGGGATAACCACTACGCCATACAGGTGTTCCCTTCCATTGAACACAATAAGCATACTTCTTGATCGAATCCTTCGGCGACTTCGCGTTCAAATACACGCCTTCGTACTTGGTCTTGATCCACTGGTTCATCGGGAGAGGCCCTCCACTACGTTGTTGGCAGCCCACCGATCGAGATCCTCCCGGCGAAACCGCTTGTGTTGATACCGGCCGTTGCCTTTCACAACGCCGGTCACCGGCACAAATGGAATCCGACCCTTGGCAACCAGTTTCCTGAATTGCGAAAGCGTCGGCCCCAAATATTTAGCGGCCGCCGGAGCATCCAGCAGGCACCCCTCCCCGTGGGAAACCGAGTCTGCCTTAGGGCCGCCCGCCCGCGTCAAGGTATCGCTCTGACGCTGATACCATCCGAAATTTGACAGTGTCGTAATAATTTGCTGGAAGGGCGTAGAATCAATTTCATCCTGGTTGATCACTTCATAATCGAGAAATAGCGTTTCCAGATCCGCTTTGAAAAAAATCCTATCGCGTGGCGCCATTTGCTCATATCCGAAAAGTTCTTCAATTTCCTTTCGAGTTTTCATTGCCGAAACATCCCCTCTCTATCGTTGGTTTCAATATCTATCAAAACTTTCCCTTGCTGAAAGTTTTTTTTGTTTTGACAGCCCACACGCAAGTTATCCACAATATCCACAACTCCCTCTTGGACCACCCCAGTCAGTTGGTTTGCATAGGTCGGTCAGACCGCTCCCTGATGGGACCGCCATGGAGTGGCGGTCCATCAGGGACTTCTTGGACGCGAAGGCAGCACCGGTGATTTGGCCACGATAGAAGGATTAGGGCATTGCCCGGCCGATGCTTGGGCATTGCTTGAAGCATCGCCCGTAGCATTCTTCGCCCATTTTTTCCAACGTTCTTTGGCTGCGTGCTTTGCGCGTTTGTGAAATGCGGCCAGATGTCCGGAATGTTCGAGCCAGGCATGGATTCTGTACCCATTTTCTATTTTATCCAAAAAGCCAACTGTCAACATTGCTTCGACCATTTTACCCGCTTCGCCCCACCAGCCAACTGCCGCCTCTATCTCTTCTGGTGAATGGTCGGCCAATTTGCCATTCCGTGAATGGTGATTGCCCGTATAGCACCATAGCCGGATCGGTAGAATATCGGCGTTTTTCCCAAGCAACCCTACGAGTCGCATCGTCTTTCGATGTGAAAAGAAATTCAGGTCAAGATTGAAGTAGGCCATTGCCGGCGACTCCTGCGTTTGTTGAATCAGATCCCGACCCTGTGGTGTTGTGACGCATATTCCCCCACCTCCTTATAGTGAAAAAAAAAACGCCGCGATGTGTCCCGGCAAGGACTCGCGGCGTGGTAAACACCTAGGCCAAATGATTCATCTGCCGGGACACTGTCTGAAATATAAGCAATCGGGTCATCCGATGTCGAAAGTGATCCTTGTCCCAGATCCTTTTCGGCAACGGCCACTACAAATCTATAGTCATCAATCTGCCGACTATAGTAAACAACCTTGATATATTTGTCAAGATGAATTGGTAAATATTTCGCTTGCTATCAGTCTGCGACCGCGGTATTATACTTTTACTCAAAACAGATTGTCGTGGAGGATAAAATCAATGCGTTCTAAATCCAAACGGACGGCGATAGGGGATGCGGTGGCCGAGATCGAGGCAAAGGGTAGAAAATTTCAAACGTTTGGAGAATATCTCAAATATTTAAGAAAAGAGGCGAGACTAAGTCTTCGAGAAGTTGAGGCAAAGTCCGAGGTTTCCAATGCATACATCTCTTTGCTGGAACGGAATAAACGTGGTCGTCCGACTGTGGACGTGTTGAAAAACATTGCAAACGCTTACTCCGTGCCAGTAAGTGAAATGTTGATAATGGCCGGCACCAAGATGCCCACTGCGTATGAAAGGGCTGAAATGTCGCCGGACGAAGACTTTCTACTTGGCCGGTTTAGACGTTTATCGCCGGAAAAAAAATTGGCGCTAAAAGAATTTATTTGTTTTCTGGCTCGATGAAGCGATTCCGATTAACCATCGGTTCACGGATAGAACGGGAAATTCCTTTTTCAAGAGCGTGTCAAACCATCGGATTCTGCGGTGCATGTCTTCGATCCATTCCTGACAGAATTATTATCGGCCATTCTTTGACCTCTTAATAAAATTCTCAATCGTTATGGGGCGGGCGCCGATGGATTGCAAATATTTATTTTCCGAGGATTCTAATGTCAGCACGGATTTGCCGAGGGAAATCAAGGTGCGGCACAGTTTTTCAGTCAGGCCGCCGGGGGCCGCGTGGGCTACGAAGACTTCGTGGGCCAGGGCGGCGATGAAGAGGTTGCGTTTTTCGGCTAGGTCGGAGGTGACGCGGCGGTGTTTGGCGGGGAAGGGAGAGACGATCAGGATGCGGCCGGAGTCCAGGCCGGGCTTCAGATGTTTGGGCGGGGGCATGCCCTCGATGCCCCGCGCGGGACAGAGGATGATGGGCTGTGAGCCGCGCAGGAGAAGATCGAGACATTCCTTCTCCATGGGCGTGTGAAAGCCGCCGATGATCGGGATGCCGGCGTCCCGGGCGGCTCGGACGAGGTCGTACAGTTTCAGAATCAGGTCGCCGGGACAGCGGATGGAACAAAAGAGGGCCATGGGGCGGGATTTCAAAAGCTCCGCATTGCCGATCAGGGTGATGTCCGGTGGGCGCTTGCCGAAAAATTGCCGGACGGCCGCGGGATAGCCGGTGCTGTCGGACAATAACACGGACGGCGCCGCCAGGACTGGGTCGGGTGACTTCATCGCGCCTGACTTCCTGTCCACTTTGTCCCCTTTATGTCCCCTTTGCGCGGCTGGAGCTTTCATGGCAGTTTTCTATAATCCCGACGATCGATGCAGGAATCATATAATTCCCGATCGATTTTGAGCCAGTCCGTTTTGTTGATCCCCCTCGTGTTTCTTGTTCGGTCGCTGACGGGGAAAGCCGACGCCAATTTGATCCAGCGGCCATGCGCCCGGGATATGTCGCGAACTTCATCCACAACTTCGGACAGATCCTGATCCTGGCTCAAGAGGACGGCGACATCATAAACGTTATCGATGGCGAGGCGCAGGACATCGAGGGCGATTCGAACGTCGATGCCCTTTTCCCGGCCGATCCGAACCTTCGTTTCACGGCCATCCGGCAACCGGACCGGTTCGTGCCTGTACTTGAGCGTGCGCCGGAAGGTGTGGACTCCGATTCGTCCCATGTGATCCAGTTTGGCGTTCCAGAATTGCCGCCACATGGGATTGTCCGTCTCGTCCGGAATGCCGGTGTAAAATCGGGTTTGGGTCAGGGACCAGGACTTGTCAAGACAAATCCGTTGGGCCAGCTTGAGCGGGTCGTAGTTCGGATAGGTAAACCCGAAGGCTTCTTTGGCGGCGAAATATAGATTCTGTCCGTCAATAAAAACTACGGCCCGCTTCGTGGCAGGTTCAGTCAGCATGGAAATTGCACCAGGACAAAAAATAACCCCGCCCAAGGCCAGTAGTTAAAACCAGCGTGTCGAGCGGGGAACAAGTATCTGTTACCTTTGCTACACCGGTATTATCGGCCACTGAAATGAAAAAGTCAAGAATTCCGGAAGATATCCCGGCGTGGCGGTCGGACGCGGGAAGGTCCTCGAACAAAAAGACGCTGAAAAATCGCCGCAGTAAGGCGTCGCCGTCCACGAAGTCGCGAAGCGCCCGCCGTTCGGCCGCGAATTCCTTCTGCACGGAACTGATGAAGAGACGCAGTTTCCCGGTCATTTGGAAATCACGGGGCCAGTTCTACGATTCAAGGGGTTATTGTAAGGCGAATTACAAATTCTTCCGGCCAAAATTCTTCGGCCGTGACAAAAACTTTCAAATAAAATGCCCTCTCGGAATCAACAAACAATTAGTTTCAAATTGTTTGTTGTTCCGCATATTTTGCATCGAAAGCCGATGCGTGTAGCGAATATTCATTGTTTTTGGAATCATGTGAAAAATTGTCTTTAATATAACCAGTGGGGGGCAGATCAAAATAATCTGGGAAGAGGCAGCGCAACCGCAGATTATGCAAATTGATCAGACCAGTATTGTTGATGGACATTTCTAAGCGGTTATCGCTTTGTTTGAGTTGCCGATTAAGGATCGAAATGGACAGAAGACTGTATTGCTTTTTAACCGTATAGGTATTGCCTATGAATTCAGAGCCCATTTTATCGATATGTTCGCCCGTCTCACTCTGAACGGCAATGTCCCTATTGCCGTAATAGTGCCCCCCGCCATCCTGCCAGAACAAATCTTTTGGCATTGATATCAACAACTTCTCAAACTCATCAGGTGAGAATTGTCTTCCAAAAATGATCTCGGCAATATTGATAGAAAATCTGCCCTTACTTGAAGTTTCGGCAAATAATTTCCCGTCAATACCGACTGTAGATTTATAAATGTTGTACGTTTTTTGAAATCTCCACAATTCGAATAAGAATGTTTTCTGATTTTGTGACAAGTTGAGTAATCGTGCTTTTGTGTTGTCGATTGTTGATGCGCCAACAAGTTCATTCGCTTTTCCTGCTGAATCCTGCGTGACGGATTGTGGGGGAAAAAAGTGATTTAAGATTCGTTCGAGACCCCATTCATATGTCACCCCGACCGTGGTGACTAGTGCGGTTACCAGAAGTGAGGATATTATTGTAATTGGACGCCATTTCTTGCGCACATATTGCAGTAGGCGTTTTAATTTATTTGGTTGCGGCGTTCCTCCAACGCTGGTTTGTAGTGGAGGGAAGTCTGGAGTGCGAATATCAGGAGCATTTGATTTCGTATGAATACCGACCTCAGTTACATTAAAGAGTGTGCGATCTACCTTTTTCAATATCCCGAGAAAATATTCGCTATTTTCAAAATCGATGTATAAACGGGTCCACAAAGTTTTATCTTTGGCAACAATACTAATTAATGACGATTCACAGGCTTTAGCACCGTCCAAGTATTGACTCCATTCTGGATTGTGATCGTAGGCATCAAGTCCCTTCTGTCTTGCCCCGATTATGTATCGGATCGCCGTGACTAAAATGTGATATTCTTTTGAATCGGCATCAATTTTTCGAATGGATTTGAGTTTTTCGATGGTATGTCGGGCCAGAGTTTGTGATGAGTTCGTCAACATACCTGAAATGTTTCCCTTGGTTATACGAATTATGTGTGGTTCAAGATTATTTGCTTGGGCATATTCTAATGTCTGCTCATAAATGGTGATTGTCTTGCGATACATATCCAAGGCGGTAATAAAATCGTCATTGTTCCATGCCTGTCTGGCAAGGATTGCAAATTCTTGGGCATTAACTTCAAGCTGATAATATTTCAGGCTCTTCAGTCGTTCGGATAAATGTTGTTTAGTTCTTTCGGTCAGAGTTGGCGGCGGGGCCTGAATAATCTCTATAGTTTCTGTTACGATTTGTTGTGCCTCCTTGTTGCATTTTAATGCCACTTCGATGTCATTGCCGCTGTAGTGAAAAGAACTTTGGCAGTAATAACTGTCGTATGAATAGTATTTGCTAAAAACCCGGCTTTGAAAGCGAGTGTCTATGTTTTGTGTTGTGTCTTTGGCTACTTGATCGGCCAAGACCGAAGCCTCTCTATAAAGGTGCGCTGCTTGCTCATATAAAGGATAGTTATCTTCCGCTATGCGTGCTTGGTCTTGTAACTTCCCGGCTTGGTCATACAGTTGTTCAATCTGATCTAATTTGTTTTCCATGTGATTCTATTTATACAACAGTAGTTGATTCTTCGGGGCACTGTCGTCTAACGCATCGGTTGTCATCGTGACAAGCCGAGTCACGCGTCGTCGGCACCATCGTCCTGCCCCATCCGGTACTTGATGTCGTAATTCACGATGAAGTCCAGCTCCTCGTCCGTGAATCCGTAATGCTTCGCCAGAATACTGTCGATTTCGTCGATCACGGGCTTTGAAAGTAGAGCTTTTATTTCGTCATATTCGATTTTATGCCCTTGGCTGGTATTGATCGTTTTACGTTTTGAGTTTGCAACAAGATCCTTCTGCAGTCGATTGTAGATTTTCCCCCACTGCGAAGTCTCCCATATGCGTGGGATTGGAGCCTCACGGAGCAGAACGTCGTTAATATGCTCGCAATCCGAGAAGACGGAATAAAACCAGTAGAACAGTGAAGAGTTTGCCAAGCAAGTTGCGAAACATGATGACTCTCTTGATACAAAACAGAGGGTTCTTCCGTGCGGGGGGGCGATTTGTTTGCCGTTTCTTTTGAAAAATGGCATACCCACGCAGGCTTTAACCCAATAACGACAGGCTTCCTGGTAGTACAAAAGATGGTCCGATTCGTTTTGCGTCAATCTCGACAAAACTTGTTCTTGCGTTCCGACCTTTTGGTGGATGACCTGTTCGAGATCGCTTCCTATTTTAGCAATCCGATGACCATCTTTACGAATGCCGTGCTGGGTCAAGGACAGGGTGGCCAGCGCGTGATTGCGCTCTTCTGTATAGAACCGGCATACGCGGGAGCTCAGTATCACCGATTTTGGATCGACCGAAGAAAGTAATATCGATACGGGCATCTCCACGCCATCGAATACAGATTCTGGGCGACGCGGGAATGAAACTGTATAAAGACTACCGCGCTTCAGCAATATATTCTGTAATGAATCCATTCGTTCTGCAGAAAGCACCGTAAGCTGCACAATCAATCCGACGCGAGAAATGTTGTGACCGAGTTCTATCGAACGTTCACAGACATAAGAATAGAGATTCTTTGTTTCAAAGGTCTGATAACTCTTTGGCAAAATAGAATAGGCAACCTTTGCAGGAGCATATACTACATACGGTGGATTCCCGATAATCACGTCGAACCCGCCGCCGCTCATGATCCCGTAGAACTCGGCGAACCAGTGGAACGGCAGATGCGATGAGCGCCATTTTTCGAGGAGTTTTGGTTTGTCCGCGTCGACACCGTATTCCTTGGCGAGCAGGTGATCGATTTCCGTTCGGAGTTTGTTCAGGCGTTTGCGGAGTTCGATTTTTGCGTCGGCGAATTTGGCGGCGTCCATGTCGTGCTCGGTCTGCATCTCATGGAATTTCTTGAACGCGCGGTCCACAAGTTCCGCGTCCTCCTCGATGCGCCTGATTTGGTCGTGAAACAAACCCAGCGTGCCTTCTTCGGAGATTTTTATCTGATCAAGCGTGGCGTACCCCACAAGCGTGTTGCCCGGGCGGATGTTGAAGTCGATGTCGGGGAGGGGCTCAATCTGGCGGTGGTCGTCGACTTGGGCCACGAGTTTCAGGAACAGCCGCAGTTTGCAG
>Ga0209343_10010876_pt1 | contig 10310 bp, 9 predicted proteins | sample RifCSPlowO2_02_FD_184026 | JGI IMG/M metagenome (GOLD analysis project Ga0209343, IMG submission 184026) | Groundwater microbial communities from Rifle, Colorado - Rifle CSP2_plank lowO2_0.2 (SPAdes) (version 2) | ecosystem: Environmental > Aquatic > Deep subsurface > Groundwater | place: Rifle...
GTCCAGCAAGTATTGCCAGTTAAAGCCAATGGTGAAGGCCGGTGCGGAGTAACTGACCGGAATGGTGTCCTCGGACTCCCCGCCTTCCGTGCTGGTGGATACCACTTTCAGCTCGTCTTTGCCGAATTGCAACCGGATCGAATGCGACCGCTCATCGGAAAAGATAGAGACGCGCCGCACCGCCGCGGCCAGCTCTTCCTGCTCGATCATCACCACGCGGTCATTGCCCTTGGGCAGCACGGCCTCGTAATTGGGGAACTGGCCGCTCAACATGCGCGAGATCAGCAGGCGGCGCCCCATGCGGAAGAAAATGTGGTTCTCATCCTTGTAAAACTCCACGTTGGTCCCCTCGGGCATGTCTCCGAGCAGGCGGCTGAGCTCCGTCATCGCCTTCTTGGGCACCAGGACGCGCAGCTCGCCGGATACCCCGCTATAGCCCTGTTGCGTGACGGATTCCTTGGTTTCCACGTGCGCCAGGCGGTGCCCGTCGGTAGCCACCATCGTCATCGTCTCGGGCTTCAGGATCAGCAGCGCGGCATTCAGGGTGTAGCGCGATTCTTCCGCCGAGATGGCAAACAGCGTGCGGTTGATCAGTTGCCCCAGAACCGCCGGCGGGATCGCGGCCAGCTTGCCGGCGCAATCCGGCAGCACCGGGAAATTATCGCGCGCCATGGCCGCCATGCGAACGTGGCTGCGGCCGCAGGTTACCTGCAACGAGCCGCCGCTGGGCGCCTCCGCCATCTTGAATTTGATCTCGTCGTCCTGAAGCTGGCGAATATAGTCCAGCAGTTTCTTCGCCGGGATCGTCGTGGCTCCGGTTTTTTTTACTTTCGCGGGACAGGTGGTGCGAATGCCCAGCTCCAGATCTGTAGCCGTCACCCGTAAAGAATCCGCCAGCGCCTCCACCAGAATATTTGAGAGAACCGGGATCGTCGTCTTGCGTTCGACCACGCCCTGTAGGAGCGCCACCTCGCGCACCAGATCGGCCCGTTGCACAGAAAATTCCATCAGCCTGCTCCTTGAGAATCGTTAAATCCTATCTCTCTATTTTATGATGATGAGAGTGTTCCTTTTGTGAAAAAATGCATCAACATCTGATTTATGAGTGAGAACATCGGTGGAAATCAGACCGCCTGCCGCCGCCGGGCTGTTGGAAACTGTGAATAACTCGCCGGTCAGAGCGGAGCCCCCCAGAGATTTCCACCGCAATGCACAGTCTATCCACAGATTCTTGGAGCCTCTGCTCCAGGGAGGCCCGCCAACTCCTAATGCAGCAAGTCGCTTAGCCTGTTGAGCAGCCTGTTCAAATCTTTATCCACCTTTTTCGATTGCTGTATCTTTTCAACGGAGTGCAGCACCGTAGTATGGTGTTTGCCGCCAAAGGCGCGGCCGATCTCCGGCAGCGATGCGGCAGCGAGCTCTCTAGCCAGATACATAGCGACCTGCCGGGGGTAGACCACCCTACGGGAATTGTTGCGCGCCTTCAGGTCGGCCATGCGCAGACGGAATTCCTCCGCCACGACCTGCTGGATGGCTTCGATGTTGACCTGGCGTGCCTGCGACCGCAGCGTTCCTTTCAGCACCTGCTGCGCCATGCCGGTAGTAATCTCGGCGCCGGTGAGCGAGGAATAGGCCAGCAGCCGCGTGAGGGCGCCTTCGAGCTCGCGCACGTTGCTCCCCGGCATCTTGCTGGAGATCATCAGCGCCACATCCTCGGCCAGGGCCACGCCCTGCAAGTCGGCCTTGCGGATCAGGATGGCGACCTTGGTTTCGAGGTCCGGCGGCTGGATGTCCGCCATCAGACCCCACTCAAATCTCGACCGCAGCCGCTCCTCCAGATTCTGAATCTCCTTGGGAGGCCGGTCGCTGGTGATGACGATCTGCTTCTGGGACTCGTAGAGCGCATTGAAGGTATGGAAAAACTCCTCCTGGGTGCGCTCTTTGCTGCTGACAAACTGGATATCGTCCACCAGCAGCACATCCAGGTTGCGGTAGCGGTCGTGGAACGACACCATGCGGTCGTAGCGGATGGAGTTGATCATGTCGTGGACAAACTGGTTGGCCACCACATAACACAGCCGCAGCCGCCGCTGGGAGCCGATGGTGTGCCCGATGGCTTGCAGCAGATGGGTCTTGCCCATGCCCACTCCGCCATAGAGGAACAACGGGTTATAGGCCTTCGAAGGGTTGCGGGCCACGGCGTCGGAGGCGGCATGTGCGAACTGGTTGGACGGGCCGACGATGAATGTTTCGAAGGTGTAGCGGGGGCTGAGCTGCGCGATCGGCGAGTCGAAATCGAACGTCGCCTGCGAGCCCGCCGATTTTTTCGGCGCCGCGGGGGTTTCCACAAACTCGATCCGCTCGATCCCCAGCGGCAGTTTCTTGAGCGCCTGCTGGAATTGCGTCGCGAAGTTCTGGGCATAGAAATCGCGGAAGGTCTTGTTCGGCACCCGCACCAGCAGCAGGTCTTCCTCCACGTGGCTGAAGCGTGCCGGCTCCAGCCAGGTCGAGTAGCTTTGCGGACTGACGCCCGGCTTCAGATACTCCAGAATTTTTTCCCACGGATTCATTTCGGAGGCACTTCCGTTTTCTGAGGAGCACACATCCTAACAGACCCTGCGCCCGATCTCAATAGGACTATGCGGAATGATTCGCGGAGATAGCGCCGGGGTGCCCTCACAACGGCGCTAAGCCCCGCAGGCTTCGGTATATACTTGCACCATCTATCGAAAATAGACACCGTGAGCCGAAGGGCATCTCGAATGGAGTGGATCAGAAAAAGGGCCGCGGAGGCCAGAAAACAGGAGAAGCACACGAAATGGCTGGCCAATAAAGGCCGCCTCATCGAGTCGCACTCCGGCAAGTATTTCGAGGAGCTTTCCAGGCTCATGGAAAAATCCGTGGCGGCATTCAATGCCGAGTTCCCAGAGCCCGTGCGCCAGATCGACAAGTTCGAGCGCAGCCTGCACCGCTTTGTGGCCGAGCGAAAATCTGTCCCCACGGTGCGGCTGGAGTGCCGCCTCGATTACGCCGGCAATTTCGTCCGCTACCAGTACATCCGCACCCACACGTGGCGCAACAAGACCTACCGGTACGATGGATGCCTGGAGTTCGATGTCTCCGGGAAACACGAAGTCCTGCTGCATTCGGCCGACCTGGTGCCGATGAAGGTCGAGCAGGTCACCCAGTTCCTGCTCGAACCCTTCTTCGAATTCTAGTCAGAGCCCCGACCGTAAGGGAGGGGTCACCAATCATCCGGTTTCCCTCGTACTTCGGTATATACTTGCACCATTACGCGGCCCAGCGTGGGCGGGGAGGGGAAGGACAATCTATGAAACGCACCGTTTTGATAACAACCCTGGCGCTTGCGACACTCGTCGCTTGGCAATCCTCGGCAGCCCGTTCCGGCCAAGCCGCCGATCCGGCCCCTGCGCCGGTCGCCAGAAATTTCAGCATCGTGCTCCTCCCGCCGTCGGACGGCGTCTTGGCAGACGTTCTCAAAGCCGAGGTTTCTAAAGCGAAGCAGGCCGGGCTGAAACCGTACGCTTACTTCTATGCCGACTGGTGCGGCCCCTGCAAGGCGCTGCGGAAAAGTCTGGATGACTCCGACCCACTCATGCTGGACGCCTTCAGCGGCACCTACATCATTCAACTCGACGCCGATACCTGGGGCAAGAAATTGAAGGGGACGAAATTCACCGTCAAAGCGATCCCAGTTCTTTTCGAGTTAGGCAAGGATGGCAAGCCGACCGGGCGCAAGATCGACGGCGGCGCCTGGGGCGAAGACATCCCCAAGAACATGGCTCCGCCGCTCAAAGCCTTCTTCCAGAAATCCTCTCAGAAATAATCCCGCCGCTTGGAAGGTCTTCTCATCCGAGCCGCGACAGCAACGGGTCAGATATTCCCTTGCCCGAAAGGCGCCGTTGATTCAGAGTTAGCACGATGGGCACTGGAGCAAAACGAACATTACCGCGCGGCGTAATCGCTCTCGGGTTCGTCAGCATGTTCATGGACACCTCCTCGGAGATGATCCATAGCTTGCTGCCCGTCTTCCTGGTTACCGTACTCGGCTTGAATATCCTGGTCGTGGGGCTCATCGAGGGCATCGCTGAATCCACGGCGGCGATTACGAAGATCTTCGCCGGTGTCGTCAGCGACTGGACCCGCAGGCGCAAGCCCCTGGTGCTTTTGGGCTACGGCCTGGCTGCGCTGACCAAGCCCCTGTTTCCCCTCGCCACTGGAGCGGGCGCTGTCTTCACGGCCCGCTTCCTCGACCGAATCGGCAAAGGGATTCGCGGCGCGCCTCGAGACGCCCTGGTGGCGGATTTAACACCGGAGCCAGTTCGTGGTGCCGCCTACGGCCTGCGCCAGTCCATGGACACCGTCGGCGCATTTGCCGGACCTGCGTTGGCACTGGCATTCATGGCGTTCTCCGGTAACAACTTTCGTTTCGTCTTTTGGATCGCCGTGTTGCCGGCTGTGATTGCTGTGGCGCTGGTTGTTTTCGGGGTTCAGGAGCCGGAAACTCATGGCGGTGGCGGGAATCGGAGCTTTCCGCTGCAACGCCGGGAAATTGGCCGCCTCGGCCTCAAGTTTTGGCTGATCGTCGCCTTCGGAGCAATTCTCACCCTGGCGCGCTTCAGCGAGGCGTTTTTGCTGTTGCGCGCCGAGAACGTCGGGCTCGCAGTCGGCTACGTCCCGATTGTCCTGATTGTCATGAACGTGGTCTATGCAGCCAGCGCCTACCCATTTGGCCACCTCTCCGATCGGGGCAACCGCGGCAGCCTGCTTGCCGTCGGGATCGCCTTCCTGATTGCCGCGGACCTGGTTCTCGCTGCCGCGGGTGCGACGTGGTCGGTGTTAATCGGATCGATGCTTTGGGGGCTGCACATGGGAGCGACCCAAGGCCTGTTGAGTACAGTCGTTGCGGCAGCGGCACCGGCGGATCTTCGGGGCACGGCCTTTGGCGTCTTCAACCTCGTTACGGGCGGAACTCTCTTGCTGGCTAGCGTTCTCGCCGGCTTCCTCTGGACAGCTTATGGACCCGCTGCGACGTTTCTCGCGGGAGCGTTCTTTTCGACGGTCGCCCTGATTGGGCTGCTGACACGACGTCCCAGGAGCACGTCTTGATCCAATTCGCAGTCAAGGCCTAATTGTATTGGAGTTCACGGTGCCGTTGATCGCGCTCCTATTGAATTACGCGAAGTGCCCAAAACTCGTCAGCGATGATTTCACTTCCCTCGCCCTTCGGCTCAAGCTCAGTGCCGTGAGCGGAAGTCGAACGGTGGTCGGGGCTTGGATTGAGCGGTGCTTCGCTGCGGTGGCGTGCTTAGGATTCGAAGAGGCTGCGGACGGGGAGGCGCAGGCCGGGGAGCAGGGGGCTTTCCAGGGTATCGCCGGCGGAAAAGGAGCGCTGTAACCGCAACTGGTCTCCCGCTAGGGAGTACAGTTCGACAGCCTGTTTCTCGGGGTCTACGATCCAGTATTCCTGCACTCCAAAGCGCGCGTAGGCAGCCATCTTGCGCCGGAGGTCGTTGTAGAACGTGCTCGGCGAGAGAACTTCCACCACCAGGTCGGGCGCGCCTTCCACCACCTCTTCGCCGAGAATGCCAAGCCGGTCCTGGCGGATAAACAGCACGTCGGGCTGCAGCACAGTGTGCGGTTCAAAGAGGATGTCGAGCGGCGCGACGTAAACCCGCCCCAGAGCGTGAGTCTTCACATAGGATTCGAGCGCCATCGCGAGCCGCAGCACCACGGCTTGATGGCGATGACTGGGGGAAGGAGTCATGACGAGTTCTCCGTTAAACAGCTCGTGACGCTGGCGGTCCTCCGGCAGGAGGCAAAGCTGGTCGTAAGTCATCTTGCTGGCCGAACTGGCAGGGGCGGGCATCGCGCCAATTGTATCATGCGCGGCGGGGGCGACAAAAAGCACACCGGGCGGGGGGACCAATGGTTCATTGACTCGCCGGAACGATTGTGGTCAAATGTCCGATGTAGAGCCACGGGGCGAGGTGTAGTTATGCAGATTGATGACCTTCTGCGAATCGCGGTAGAGCGCAAAGCGTCGGACCTTCATTTGAAGGTCGGCAACTTCCCCTACCTGCGGGTGGATGGGGTGCTGTTGCCGCTCTCGGAGCTGAAGCGCATGACCGCGGAAGACATGCTGAACATGGCCTTCAGCATGATGACCAATCGCCAGAAGCAGAAGTTCAAGGAATCGGCCGAGCTCGACTTGGCCTACGGCGTGGCGGGGCTGGGTCGCTTCCGCGTCAACGTCTTCCAGCAGCGCGGCAACGTCGGCATGGTGCTTCGCGTGGTGCCCACCAAGATCCGCTCCTTTGAAGAGTTGAATCTGCCGCGGGTCATCTACAAGATTTGCGAAGAGCGTCGCGGCATGGTGCTGGTAACCGGCACCACCGGCTCCGGCAAGTCGACCACGCTGGCATCGATGATTGACCGCATCAACGCCACCCGCACCGATCACATCATCACCATCGAGGACCCCATCGAGTATCTGCACCGCGACAAGAAAGGCATCGTGAACCAGCGCGAGGTGGAGGTCGATACCCACAACTTCTCGGTGGCTTTGCGCGCCGCACTCCGCCAGGACCCGGACGTGATTCTGGTCGGCGAAATGCGCGACCTGGAAACCATCTCGACGGCGCTGCTTGCCGCCGAGACCGGCCACCTGGTTTTCTCGACCTTGCACACCCTTGACGCCGTCGAGACGGTGCAGCGCATCATCGCGGTCTTCCCGCCGCCGGAGCAGAAACAGATCCGGCTGCAGCTCGCCAGCACGCTGAAAGCCATCGTCTCGCAGCGGCTGGTTCGCAAGAGCGATGAAGTCGGCCGCGTGCCCGCCGTTGAAGTGCTGATCGCCACCGCGTTTGTGCGCGACTGCATCATCAACCCCGATAAGACGCGGCTGGTTCGCGAAGCGATTGCGGCCGGCACTTCGCAATATGGCATGCAGACCTTCGACCAGTCTCTTTACGACCTCTACACGGCCGGCTTGGTTACCTACGAGGAAGCCTTGCTCAACGCCAGCAATCCGGACGACTTTAAGCTGCGGCTCCAGGGAATTCGCTCGGCTGCCGATGCCGCCCGCGAGGAGATGCAGGCCGCGATCGATACCTTCGAAACCCAGGCCCCCCGCCGACAGTTCTGAGAGCTATTGGCCAGCAAGGCAACAGGGAAAATTTCCCTGTCGAAGAACTACTTCCCCCCGATTATTAACCCATCCGATTGAAGTGGGATGTGGAATTTTCCGACAAAGATATCTGTAATCAATTATATGGGAAAGCCCGAAAGAACACCTCGGACGATCGGGGACTGGTTCTATGATGAACCATTTCAATTACTTAGTCGGCAGAGCGAGAGAGTTGACAACGCCGTCTCCAATCGCTTATGATCCGCCCCGCTTGCGGTCTGATGCTGACAGGCAACCTTTTTCACGATTTGCCCTCTAAGCTGAAGTGCAGGAGGTGAATTTGGATACTAAATTGCAGCAACTATTCCCGGGAGTTGGCATCTAATTCCGGTGATGAAGCGGGGAGTTGAGGAGAAAATGAATATGCCCAATACAGGCAACAAAGCGAAAACCAGTACGATGCGGCAGTTCCGTCAGATCTTGGAAGAGAAGTCGGTGGAATTGCGCTCTCAGATGTGCGGCCCAAGAGTCAACCCCGCGCTGCAGATTGCCGCTGATCCATATGATACGGCGGACTTTGCCGAGAAGAGCCATGAGGAATGGATCTTCCTGCAGAAAAACAGTTTTGACACCGCATTGCTCCGTGAAATCGAAGAAGCATTGGTGCGGCTGCGCGATGGTTCCTACGGAACTTGTCTGGATTGCGGCATGCCGGTGTCGAAAAAGCGGTTGGAAGCAATGCCCTGGGTCCGATACTGTGTTTCCTGCCAGGAGCGGCGCCAGACCGGCAACAATTAAACATACCGCAGTTCCCAATTTCTGTATTGATGAGGCAGGCAGCGATGCCTGCCTTTGTTGTTTATTGGAAACCCTGCATCCTCCATCATCGAACCTGCTGAATTCTCTGTCGGGCGGCCAGCCTCTCAACGGCCGACGGAGGCACGTTGCTCTGCGATGGAATCGGTCGGCTGATGACCGCGCCCTCCCAATTTTTTAATAGATTCCTACGGCAACTGTCTGTGCTAGAATCCTTCTGCGGCGGCACGGGGGACAAGCGAGCAGCCGCTGAGGCATTCTGGCCCGGCTGTCTGAGAACAGGCGGGCAGCCGCAGGCAGTCGATTCCAAAACGGATTTTTCGGGCTGGGGGCAGGGGATTCTATGTCTTTGGAGGAGGTGTGCGAATGAAATTCAGTGCAAAGGTTGTGATGTTGCTGATCACCTGCGGGATCATGACGTTCCCCGCGCTGCTCAGCGCGCAGGCTCCCAATTACATTTTCCACAACGGGAAAATCCTGACGGTGGACAACAACTTCTCCATCGCCCAGGCCGTGGCCGTTACTGGCAACCAAATTACGGCGGTGGGCACGGACACGGCCGTGCTGGCGACGGCCGGCCAGAACACGCAAAAAATTGACCTCAAGGGCAGGACGGTGATCCCCGGCCTGATTGATACTCACCGCCACATGTACAGCTACGCGGAAGGCTCGTTTGGCCGTTTGCTGACTCCCGAGCAGCGCCGCCGTTATCCCCTCAGTTGGAACGGGGTGACAACCAAAGAAGACGTTGTGAACCAGGTCCGCGGGGGAATTGCGCTCTATAAACCGGCGCCCGGCAAATGGATGTATTTCACCGGCGGACCGGCGGCCGGCGCCCAGACCGAAATTCTCTTCGACCAGCTGACGGGCAAGGACCTGGATCGAGCGGCTCCGAACAATCCGGTGGTGCTGGGCTTGGGCATCCCGGATTTTAACGGGTTCATGGTCAACCAAGTCGCCATCGACCTGCTCATGTCCAAGCACGGCAATTTCATCAAGAAGTACGGGCGTTTCTGGGTGGATTCCGCTGGCCAGCCGGACGGGCATCTGGAGCCACCGGCGAGCCGCTTGGTTTCGCCCTACACCTATGACCGCAAGCCAGAAGACTTGGCCGTCCTGTACAAGCCGGACATGGAAGAAATGAATTCCATGGGCATCACCACGGTGTCTTCGCGTCTGCCGGAGGACACCAAGGCAGCTTACAGCTGGCTGCGGGATCGCAACCAAATGACAGTCCGCGTCGGACAAGGCATGATCGAGGCCTTCGGCAATATCGAAGACCTCAAGACGGGCATGGCCGCGCTCCGGGGCAAGACCGGCAGCGGCGATGACTGGCAGTGGGTCACCGGTGCCGGGCCGACGGCGATTGACGGCTCCAACTCGCGCGCCTGCACCGATCAGAAGCGTACCGGCGGCGCCTACGGTCCGCTGGATTCCTGGTTCCCGGTGGGCCAGTGCCACAATGACATCGAGTATCGCGGCTCTCCGAAACGGGCCAGCGCGATTTCAGGGAACTACTACCGGGAATGGACCGTCGAGAGCGCCCGCAATGCTGTCCGTTTTGCAAACGTCCATGTAGCGGGAGATCGCGGCGTCGGCGGGTTGCTCAATATCATTGAGGAGATCCAGCGTGAGATGGGGCCGGATTCCACACAGGGATGGGCTACCGACCACTGCACCATGGTCAACCCGGCGGACTTTCCGCGACTGGCGCGCCTCAAAGTGTGGATGAGCTGCCTGATCCGCATCAACCTGACGAATATGGCCACCGCTTACGGCGAGCGAATCGCCAATACCTTCCATGCTCCGGCCCAGAGCATGATCAACGCCGGCGTGAAAGTGGTCTTTGAGACCGACACCAACGTCTACATCTGGGACCACATGGAAACCTTCGTGACTCGCAAGGACAGCAAAGGCAAGGTGTGGGGACCGCAGGACCGCGTGGACCATCCCACCATCCTCAAGATGACCACGAGCTGGGCCGCCGACTACGTGCTGAAGCCCAACAAGCTCGGCACCATTGAGCGCGGCAAGCTGGCTGACCTGGTGGTGCTCGACCGCGACTTCTTGACCATCCCGAGCGATGACATCAGCGAAGTGACACCCGTCCTCACCGTGGTGGATGGCAAGGTCGTTTTCGTGCTGACGGACTTCGCCAGGGAAAACAATTTCCGGCCCGCTGGCTCGCTGGTTTCTACCTATCAGGATCTGGTGGCGCGGCGTCCGGCGGGCGGAGGTTTCGGTGGCGGCGGCGGGTAAGCCGAAGCACATTCGCTTGCAACCAGGGCACGGCTCGCCGCCGTGCCCTTTTTTATATTTGCCAGGTCAGATCCTGGCGAACCGG
>Ga0209343_10010881_pt1 | contig 10308 bp, 12 predicted proteins | sample RifCSPlowO2_02_FD_184026 | JGI IMG/M metagenome (GOLD analysis project Ga0209343, IMG submission 184026) | Groundwater microbial communities from Rifle, Colorado - Rifle CSP2_plank lowO2_0.2 (SPAdes) (version 2) | ecosystem: Environmental > Aquatic > Deep subsurface > Groundwater | place...
GTTGATAATTTCTGTGCTGTATCTTGCTCATGTTGAACTTTAGCCCCATCTAATATTTCCTCCTTAACAATCGGATCTGACTCATTCGCTTCAGGAGAATCTATGACTCCTTCTTGCTCAGGAAATTGTACAACGTCGGCAATATCCTTAGATGGTGGGTCTTCTACTCCAGGAGACTCGGTACAGCCCACCAAGACAAACAGAAGTAAGATAATAAAACAAATCCTCTTTTTCATAATGGAAATAATATCTATATTATTTAAATAATTTTGCATTTGAATCAAAGAAATCTACTCTTAAGCCCCCCAACTTTAGTCTCGCTTTGCCCGGTATTGATTAGTAAATTAAATCTAAAAAACTACAGTGACAATGGAAAATTGCTTCGCAACTTCTCAAAACCCCATACGTTCAACGAAATAAATTTTTTGGCTCGGGCAGTCCTTTGGACAGATAGTCTTTACTTCGTAAATAAATTTTATTTAGATAGTTTATATCCTGAAATCATTAGAAATCCTTGACCAGCCATTTGGCTTGCTGTTGCGTCATCCATTCCAAGTGTTTTTGCATTCACCACATCCATAAGTTACTATCTTAACCGAAGAAACCTTTAAATACTTACACATAATATGATTATATGCACATAATGCAGGAGGTATAAAATGACAACCCTAACATTAGCTGTTCCGGATGAAATGAAGAAGAAGATGGACTCTTTTCCAGAGATGAATTGGTCTGAAGTAGCTCGGCAAGCATTTAGACAGAAGATAGAAGACATGGATTTTCTTAGAAAATTTAAAGAAAAGAGTAAACTTACCGAAGTGGATGCTTTGAGATTAGGTAAAGAAGTCAGCAAATCTGTAAGCAACAGATTACGTAAAATGGCGAGATAAATATGGATATTGTCATTGATGCTAATGTTCTATTTTCAGCTTTGATTAAAGATAGCTTCGCTTATACCATTCTCTTTAGCGGCTCATTTCATCTCTTTACACCAGAATACATTTTCACAGAACTGGAAAAACACAAAGATGAAATCCTTGAGAAAACAGAAAGAACATAGGAAGAATTTTTCAGACTGCTTGAAATACTCAAAAGAAGAATAGCCATCATTTCACTTGAAGAACTTGTTCCTTATGTTGAAGAAGCATAAAAAATTACTCCAGATCCTGATGATATGGCTTATTTTGCTCTCGCATTAAAATTGAATTGTGCGATTTGGAGTAATGACAAAAAACTGAAAGAACAAAATAAAATCAAAGTTTACAATACGCATGAATTAAGTAAATTAAGCGGGCACACCTAAAACTATTGTCTGCTTCGCAGATTACTGATAAAAAGCTCGGGCTCTCAAACTCGAGATTTTTTCGGCTTCGCCGACCATTGCATTAAAATTAGGTGTCGTTTACTTTACAGCTCACTTTCACAAAACTCTCTCTTTTTCAAAAACTATTCCACCCCATCCGCAAACCAGAACTGCACTTTCTCCAAAATCCTTTTAAACTCTCCACACAACCCTTTTAAATCACTCAGCAACCAAACAATCAAGGGCCCGTAGTTTAACTCGGACAGAATGGTTGGCTTCGGATACTTCAACGAGAAAAAGCACCATACGCTTTCCATGAGTTAGAGGTAACCAACTGATGGGGGTTCAAATCCCTCCGGGCTCACTTCCTCATCAATTTTTTTATGTTTAAAAAAAGAATAATTAAAACAATCCCACCCAACACTACTCCAAGCATATTCGCGAATTTAGAAACAAAGAACCCTCTCAAAAACGCGCTGTTCAACATCGCCCATACATTCATCGACCATGGAAGCACCTGAGGAATATATATCTGAAAGAACTGCGTGCCCTTGAAGAGCAATGTAATACTCCCAATACTCACCAGAAAGAAACCGCCCACAATATTATACATATTTGTAATAACCTTCTTTCCAAACACTGAAAACTCCCTTTGCTTTCCCTGAACCTTCTGACTCCAATCAAACCTGTCAGAAACATAAGACAGCACAAGCAACGGCACAACAACTCCGAGACCGAAAAAGAATAATAATATCATTCCTTTTATTACAGACCCGCTCAACCCGGCAAGTAAGAACACTCCCCCAAGAATTGGGCTAATGCACGGGCTCCAGGCAAAGGAGAACAAGAAGCCAAACAAGAACAAGCCCAACGGCGTCCTCCTCTCAAGCTTCGGAGCAGAAAACCCGAACCCCTTGTTAAGAAACAACATAACCCCAAAGGCAATCATCATCAACCCAGCGACAAGCGCAAACGTCTCCTTGTACGCGTTAAAAAAGTTTCCAAGAACACCCGCAATCACCCCCACAATCGTAAAGCCAATCAACAACCCGAAGGAAAAAAGAGACGTCATCACCAAAGCTTTCTTCCTTTCCTGAAACACATAAGAGAAAAAGACAGGAAAAAGAACAAAGCCGCACGGCGACGTAAAACTAATCATCCCTCCCAAGAACGCCGCAAGAAACGTAATGCTCAACGCTATTCCACGCTCATGCTCAATCAATTTCTGCACGCCAATAGGAAGATCCACAGCTAGAACAGCAGAGGCCATAAATAATAAAAATATTAAAACAAAAATTTTTCTCATTCTTTTTTGAAAAGCCTTATCTTATAAAAAGATTGTGTTGAATTCTTCTATGCTGCTCCATGAGGAAGAATTCCCTTTACCCTCATTAAAATATTTGTCTTCCATATCTTTAAAGAAAACCTTCAACTGCATCGCCCACCTCAATAGGAACGCTTTTGTTCATAATATTCAAATGCCAACCCCACTCTCCATCCTGAAGGAACACCAAATACACCAATCCCAAAGCTAGGAATTGTTCCAATTTCTTAACCACTCTTTGTCTTTCTCAACTTTCTTCTCCCTTTTTGAACCACATCGCTTCATCCACCCCTCTAAGACCTTTGCTTTTAAATAAGTTTCTCAAAATTTTCCGAAAGAATTTTGTCCTTCACACTTTTTTATCAAAACTAAACCCAATAGATAGTAGAGTTAACCTTCACAACCTTTAAAAACAAGCTTAAAAAACCTTCTTTCATGAACACCAAGAGCTGGATCATTCTTACCCTTCTTTTCCTCGGTATTACTGGAATCATCTATTACAGTTTCAACAATAACAATGATATACCCACAGGAGCCGCAGACCTTCCCGCAGGACCAATCCATTGGCACCCTCATCTTATCATCAAGATCAACGGCCAAGAGCAAGTCATTCCCGCAAACATCGGCTTAGGACAAGTTCACGCGCCAACGCACACCCACGCACCAGACGGCATCATCCACCTCGAAAATAACAAGCCCACAACAAAAACACTCAAACTCGGCTACTTCTTTGATGTCTGGGGAAAGACCTTCAGCAACGAATGCATCCTTGACCACTGCACAGACAAAGGAACACTCAAAATGTTTGTGAATGGGAATGAAAACCTTGACTTTGAAAATTACCTCCTGCGAGACAAAGACGAGATACTTATCGAATACACAACTAACAAATAACATGCTGCAACGCCTCAAACAAAAAACACTTTCTCTCTTCGGAAGCGCCTCAGGAGGAGCGGGATTCCTTGGAAGTGTTCCTAGCTCCTGCCACAACCTCTGCACAGGATTCATCTCACTAGCTTCACTCTTCGGAATCAGCTTGAGCGGCATGCCTCTCGCGTTCCTCCCAGCGTATAGCACTTACTTCTGGACCGCCGCACTCCTCTTCCTCATCCTCATGGCCTTTCTCCACTTCAAAAAACACTCAGTTTCGCGCAACGCCCTCACCCTCAATCTTGGCCTCGTCCTTCTTGGAATCCCCTTTTTCAAATCACTCAAAATTTTTTACTGGGTTCTTGGAGGAGCTGTCCTTCTTGCAACACTTTTCTTTTTCATCAGAGAAAAATACGCCCGTAAATTAAACATAACTTATTTATACAAGTAAGACAAACCAGACGAAAATGGCAGAAGAGAAAACGACAGAAGACCCGAAAGAGACACCATTAACCTTTTCGGCGCCAAGCGCTCCAACACCAGGGCCACACCTTGACCACAAAGGAGAAAGCCTCCTCAACGGATGGGCGCTCTCAGCACTCCTCCTCGTCGCAGTTCTCGTTATCGTTAACCAATTCCTTCTCCTGTCCCTAGAAGGCACCAGTATCGTAGACTCAGCAACCAGAATCATCAACCTCAAAAGAGGCAACGCAAATCTTGACACTGTGGACATCACCCAAATCCACTCCACGCCCCAAGGCATCGCAGCAGTCTTTCCCCTTGATACAATAAAAACCGCAGACGACGCACTCGCACTCATCGTTCCGACAGGAACGCCAGAATACGGCGAAGCAATGGGCATTAGTTTTGATGATCCAATTAATTCTCTGACACTCATGCAAAATGGATACTCTGCATTAAAAAAACAAGTCCAGGACAACCAAGAACTCTGGCAACGATACCTCGGCTTAGCGGCAGCGCCACGCGGCATCTCCTGCGAATTCTGCTGCGGCATCGGAGCACAAGGCGTTGACTCCAACGGAGAACTCAGATGCGGATGCAGCCACAATCCCGCCCTTCAAACCCTCACCTTCTGGCTCCTCTTAAACACAGATTCCTCAGACGCGGAAATCCTCCGAGAAGTTTATAAATGGAAGGCAGCGTGGTATCCAAAAAATATGATCCAATACGCCATGCAAATCGCAGGCGGAGACATCTCAGTCCTCGAAGAACTCCCAGGCATGGTCGGCGGATGCTAAACCTCTATGAAAAAACCCTCCTTTCTTATTTTTCTTCTCATTCTTCTCTCAGCATGCACTTCAGAAACAACTGAAACAGGGGCAGAACACATCGTCAAAGAGTATTATACCTCATTAAACAACAAAGACTACAGCGTTATGTACAGCCTCATCAGCGAAGGCTTCAAACAAATAGAACCCACCGCAAAAGATCTCACAACCTTTCAACAAGAAATGAGCAAATTCTTCGACGCAGCAACAAGTATCATGGTAACCTCTACTTCAATTAGATCAGAAACACCCACAGAAGTTGTCGTAGACTACGTCGCGCTTATCACCCTAAAAAGCGGAACACAACAAGAACTCAAGAGCGGCTTCACAGTCAAGAAAAAACCAGAAGGATGGCGTCTCATCCATCCTTACGGAAAAAACATCGATACAAGCTGAAAGCCGAAACAATTAAAAGCCACCTTCTCGCCCAAAACCTTCATGGCAGCAGAACTTGGGTTAACAGTAACAAAAGAACAAGACTTCTCAGGATGGTACACGCAACTCCTCCAAAAAGCAGAACTCATTGAATACTCAGACGTTTCAGGATGCTACATCCTTAGACCAAGAGCCTACTATATCTGGGAAAAAATCCAAGAATACTTAGACAAAAAATTCAAGGCAACAGGCGTCAAAAACACCTACTTTCCCTTGTTTATTCCAGAAAGCCTTCTCACCAAAGAAAAAGAACACGTCGAAGGATTCAGCCCGGAAGTGGCGTGGGTCACGCACGCAGGAGAAACAAAACTCAACGAGAGACTCGCGATAAGACCAACCTCAGAAACCATTATGTACGCCGCCTACGCAAAATGGATCAGATCCTACAAAGACTTGCCCTTACTCCTCAACCAATGGAACTCTGTCGTCAGATGGGAATTCCGCAACCCAGTCCCCTTCCTCCGCTCCAGAGAATTTTTATGGCAGGAAGGACACTCCGTCTTCGCAACCAAACAAGAAGCAGATACAGAAGTACGAGAAAGGCTTGAAATCTACGACCAATGCTACAATGAACTCTTGTGCATTCCAACACTCAAAGGAAGGAAATCAGAAAAAGAAAAATTCGCAGGCGCAGACTACTCTTATAGCTTAGAAGCATTTCTTCCAAACGGAAGGGCAGCGCAAGCATGCACCAGCCACCACCTTGGACAAAACTTCTCACGCGCTTTTAACATCATCTATCTTGACAACGAAGGACAGCAACAATACGCCTACCAAAACTCCTGGGGTTTCAGCACAAGATCCTTGGGCATCATGATCATGATCCACTCAGACAACAAGGGACTGATCCTGCCCCCAGCAGTCGCGGAATGCCAAGCAGTCATCATTCCAATATCCTCTGAAGAAAAAAAGAAAGACATCCTCAACGCGTGCAAACAAGCACAAAAAACACTCAAGCATTTCAACGCTTTTGTGGACGACAGAGAAGAACACACCCCTGGATGGAAATACAACGAATGGGAACTCAAAGGCATTCCCTTGAGAATCGAAATCGGGCCACGAGACTTAGAAAAAGACCAAGCAGTTCTCGTCAGAAGAGACACAGGGAAAAAGGCGTTCGTGCCGATGAAAGACCTCAAAGAACAAACAACAAAAATTCTTGAAGAGATGCAACAAGAACTTCACACAAAAGCAGAAACATTCCTCAAAGAAAACACCGTGAAAACAAACACGTTCGAAGAATTCCAACAAGCAATAAAAAACAAAAAAATAATCTTAGCTCCATGGTGCGGCCAAGAAGAATGCGAAACTTCCTTAAAAGACAAAACAGACGGAGCAAAATCACTTAACATCCCCTTCAATCAAGAAAAAATTACCGGAAAGAGGTGTTTTCATTGCAACGAACAAGCTATAACCGAAGCTTACTTCTCAAAATCCTACTAATCCTCCTGCTTACAATGGGAGTATGGCAGGGAGTAGAATACACAGGTCATACTACCCAAGAAACACTCTATGAACAAGCACTTGTCACGAGAGTTATAGATGGAGATACTTTCGAACTTTCAAACGGAAACAAAGTCAGACTCCTCTGCGTCAACGCCCCAGAAAAAGGAGAACCCTACGCAGAAGAAGCAACAGTCTACTTGACCGAGAGAACACTCCAACACCTTATCTTTTTAGAAAAAGACGAGACAAACAAAGACAAATACGGAAGGTTGCTTAGATATGTATACGATGAAAACACCAATCTCATCAACACTGAACTCGTAAGGCTCGGACTTGCCGAAGCCAAACCTTACAAGCCCAACACCAAACATTGCGACATTCTTGAACAAGCACAAGAAGAAGCGCAGCGAGAAAGAATAGGGATGTGGTCTTGAATCTAGGTTTCCTAGCAACTAAAACTTTAAAAGATCCTAATAAAAAGCTCTTGTGATGGAACTTACAGATAGACTCTACGGAAAATTTTCTGTCACTGAACCCGTACTTTTAGAACTTCTAAACTCAACATCCATACAACGACTCAAAAGAATTAACCAATATGGCATGCCTGACGAACTTTACCACATTCCAGGATTCACGCGCTACGAACACTCTCTTGGCGTCATGCTCCTTCTAAGAAAACTCGGAGCATCAATCGAAGAACAGGCAGCCGGCCTTCTCCATGATGTTTCTCATACAGCATTCGGACACGTCGTAGACTGGATTCCCTCAATTGGAAGTCAGGAAAAAGAAGACTTTCAAGACAGAATCCACAAAACATTCATTGTGAGATCTAACCTCCCTAAAATCCTTCAGAGACACGAATTAAACCCAGAAGATGTTGTAGACTACAAACACTTCTCTCTCCTCGAACAACCAGCACCTGCACTCTGCGCAGACAGGGTAGATTACACTCTCAGAGAATTTGCTGATTGGATAGATCCAGAAGCAGCACGCCTTTGCACAGAAACACTTCTTAATTATCATGGAAAAATACTCTTTGCAACAAGAGAATCATCTGAACGCTTCGGCACAGGTTACGCGAGATGCAACAGGGAACACTGGTCAGGAAGCCAAGGCATCAGAAGATATCACCTGCTTTCCCAAGCCTTGAGTATTGCGCTTGATAGCGGCATCATTACTTTAGATACTCTTTTTGAAGATGATTCCTTTGTCTTAGAAAAATTAAGAGCAGCATCACATCCGACAATCGATAGAATCTTACGAACACTTAGCAAAAAAGAATTCCATCCTGACGAAGAAAACCCACAGCTAAGATGTAAAAAGTTCCGTTACGTTAACCCACCTTATTTAGAAAATGGAATAATACACACTCTCATGGAAACAAGTCCTAGTTATAAAAAAATTATAGAACAAGACCAAGAAAGAAACAAAAAAGGAATCAATGTAAACGTCCAACTCTCAAGCTAACCTCAACCACATCACTAAGCGAACCAGCAACGGAACCTTTTCAACCCTCACAGGAACTACACGAGAAAACTCATAGCCTTTCCCGTTCCTGTCACTGAAACCGATCGTCACGTTCGCGCTCTTTCTCTTCACATACTCGTTCCCAAACGTGCTCACCACAACCCTCTTCGAGCCCTCAAGCCTCGGAAGAAACACCACCCCCTCCTCATTCACCTTAATAGAAACATTCTCCACGGGAGCCTTCACAGACATGATAAAACTCAAATTAAAATTCTCACTGTAAGCAACAACCTCAGGAATATTAAAATTCGTTATCACGAGATCAGGATCGCTCAACACGTTCACGAGAAACGCGTCTCCCACAGCAAGATCCTCATTCTCGGCAACCACCTCAAGCCTGTTCACCCCAAGCTTCAACCCACCAACCTCAAACCTCACCTCCTTCTTCTCAGCAATACTCACCTCAACAGGATTACAGGCATCCTTCAAACACACCTCAACCTCTTGGATGATATTTCCCGTATTCCTCACCTCACAAACAACCCCTACCTTCTCATACGAAAACGCGTAGTCAGGGGCATGACACTCCACAACAAGGCCTTGCTTCAACACCCGCCTATCACCCTCTGTCTCCACAAGACCGGCAGCCTCCTCACGAGAGACACCATCACCCTTCCAAAGATATGTCACGTTCGCGCTCCCAGCAGTATGAAACACATCCTCCACCTCAAACAAGGTAGCGTACCTCACTCCCTCGCTCGCTCGCTCAGGAATCCTCACAGTCCAATACACCTTCCTTGTCTCGCCAGGACGCAACAACACAAATTTCACATTCTCCTCAACAAGCTCAGGCGCCTTCGTCACCACAAGCTTCTCAGGAAGATACACTCCCTCAAGATTTTTCACAGAAACCTCCACAGGAACAAACGAGCCAGGACCAACATCCTCAACCAGAGGCTTCACCACAATCTCAGCATGCCTTCCAACAAGATCACCTCTTGAAGAAAGATCACCACTAATCTCCACTTCATTAGCACTAAACTTCGCATCAAAAGCACGCCACACATACTTAATCGAAGCGTCCCCAGAATCAGCAGCAACCTTCATCCTCACATGCGTCGGATCAATCCAGCCAAACTGGCCATACGTCACATCAAACGGAACCCAACGACCATCAAGATACACCTCAGCCCAGCCATGAGGACCCCACTTGCCCCCAAGATTGGTATAAGCAACCCCAGACACAAACCTCGCAGGAACACCAAGAGAGCGCATCATCGAAATAAACAAGTTGGTTAACTCATCACACACACCTTTTCTGTTCGCGAGCACCCAACTCGAAGGCTTCACCACATCAGCAGTCAGCGTGCTCAAATCGTACTCCACATTCTTCTCCACCCACTCCGCAACCTTAAACGCGACAACAAACGCGTCCTCCTCACCTTCCGCAATCTCCGCAGCCCTCCTCCTAATCTCCGGGGTGATGTCAATAAACTCCGTGCCACTTGTATACTCCTCAAAGGAATCCACAAGAGGAAACTCCACCTTCTCCTTAACCTGAGCAAGACCACTCGTGACTCTGATCAACCCCTCAAACCCAAACTCAAACTTCTGAGCCTCAGGCCTCATCCACTTATAAAACAAGCCACCCTCTTTGCTAATCTCAGCAAGAGGGCTCGCTTTCGGCGTTAACATCAACACCTCTGTCGCTTCACTCTTTCCGGGAAAGAACGACAAATTCGCTGTCACAAACTCCACACGACTGGCGCTCGACAACGGAAGCATCTCAAACGTCGTTTCAACTCCCACCTTCATATCCAAGGATTCGTACTCATTAAAATCACTCACCTGCGCAGACACAAGACTGGCGTATCCTAACAAAAACAGGATCAAGAGAGAGCGCTTCATAATTCAGCCTCCACATTCTCCACAAACCTGTCAAAATCAAGCACACTTACCGCGCCCCCGCACGCATGATCATGACCGCCGCCATACCCCGTCACACCCACCAACGCGGCCTCAAGCACTTTCGGAATTATCATCCAACCACAGCGCAAACTCATCTTTATCATCCCTCCCTTCTCGCGGCCAACAATAATAAACTTTTCTGGAAACAAATACACTAACTCATTAGCCAGCTCCTTTGTAAAACTCGTCTTGTTCTCAGTATACCT
>Ga0209343_10010883_pt1 | contig 10306 bp, 15 predicted proteins | sample RifCSPlowO2_02_FD_184026 | JGI IMG/M metagenome (GOLD analysis project Ga0209343, IMG submission 184026) | Groundwater microbial communities from Rifle, Colorado - Rifle CSP2_plank lowO2_0.2 (SPAdes) (version 2) | ecosystem: Environmental > Aquatic > Deep subsurface > Groundwater | place...
GAACAGCCCACCGACATGTTTCATAAGCGAGATCTTAGAAAGAGCCTTAGAGCCCGCCCACCGATCAATGGCAAGGGTGAGCGCCCGTCTGACGCGCGGGTCATTGAAAGGCTTTTTCTCGTTGTTAATGACCACGGTCAGATTGCAGATCCAGGGGCTCTCCTGAACCACGATCTTATTCCCCAAAGCCTTCACGAGGTCATCCCGGGCTGCCGGATTGAATCCGCGGAACTCGATCAGCGCCTGTCCGCTCCGGATGGCAGCCACCCGGGGAGCAGTGTCCCGAATAAAGATTGCTCTGTAGCCATCCAAGTAAGGCCGGCCCTTCCTAAAATAGTTAGGGTTCTTCTTCCCCACCCAATGGGAACCCGGCACATGCTCGACGAAAACGAACGGGCCGGTTCCCATGATATTTTTTTCATACCAGCGGGGATCCTTATCTAGGATCTCGGCCTTGTAAATGAAGTTCCAAGGGGAGGCGAGATTGGCCAAAAAGGAGGACGAAGGATTCTTGAGGTGAAAGACGACCGTGTAAATGTCCGGCGTTTCGATCTTATCGACCATAGCATAATAGGCCTGACGGGCGCTCGCCACTCCCTTGGGGGGAAAGATGATCTTTTCATAGGTCGCTTTTACGTCTCTCGACGTCAGCTTGCTACCATCGTGGAAATGGATCTCTCTGCCGATCTTAAAGGTATAGGTCACACCATCCTTGGAGACAGACCAGCTCTCCGCCACGTCTCCGACGATCTTTGGATAGTTCAAAAGATCGAAGCGTAAAAGCGTGCTGTAATGCGGTGCCACGGGATGGAGCATCGCGAACGTCGTCTCCCGGTGGCCGTCGTAAGACGGCGGCGTGCCGCCGACGGCGAAAACCAACTCGCCGCCGCTGCGAGGGGTTTGCGCTTGCGCTGCCATTAACCGCGGAACTTGGAAAAACAACGTCACGACAAGGGCAATGACCATGGCTATTGTCGTAATATTTCCGACCTTCAGTGGTTTCATAAAGCCTCCCCCTAACCTTGAGTTTTGGCAGGCACCCGCCCGCTATTTAGTCTCCTACAGCTAAGTTAATAATCATGCAAGTGTGGAGCACCACGGGCAGAGCCCGCGGGGACGGAATCCTGAGCAAGCGCCACGGCCGAACGCCGGAGCACGCGTCGAGGGGGTCGGCCACTGTTCTACCGCCGAAACTCGACATCGGCGAGGGATACCAGATACCAGGTCTTGCCGCCGACGGATTGGCTGAGCAAAACTTTGTCGCCGGACAATAGATGGAGTCTTTGCAAATCCCGGTCCCTGATCAGAAGAAAACCGGCGCCGGCGGGTAACGCCTGGGCGCGCTTGCCCGCCCGTTCCGAAACCACCGGAATGATGTCCCGTCCCGTGTAGAAATTGTAGTCGTTCATCGTGTCGGCATAAATGTAGAGCGGGACATCGCGCGGAATTTTCGCGTTGATCGCCAGAGCCAACAGCCGCGGCGACTTGAAGCGGTCGAGATAGGGCAGAACCCAGACCGAGGCGGCCAACCCGGTGACCGCCATCATCAAAGCCGTCGCGAGAAAAAGTTGCCACAGCGCGCGGCGCCAAAGGAAGTAAACGGCGATGAGCGCTCCTACGCCAATCGCCAGGGCGACGGGAATGCTGATTCCAAAGGCGTCTCTGCGCAGCATCCATGTCGCCACGGGAAGCGCCACGCAAGCCAGCGCAAGCAAACCGAAGAACGCGAGCGCAAGGCTTCTTTGCAACCAACCCAGCGGAAGCTTCCCGCTCATGAGATCATCAAAGTAGACCGCGACAAAGAGCGCCGCTACCGGCAGCAGTGGAAGCAGATAAAGATCGCGCTTGGAATCGGAAAGGCTGAAAAAAAGAAAAATGACCAAGAACCAGAGCGTGAAAAAAAGCGACGTCGGCTCAGCCAACAGTTTCCGGCCGGGCCTGTAAGCAAACAGCGCGGGCAAGGCGAATATCGTCCAGGGCAACAGGTCCACCGGCAACGTCGTAAAGTAATAATAGAACGGCTCGCGGTGACCCAGGGGATCGGTAAAACGCCGGACATGGTGAAGGTAGATGAAATCTCCCAGCCATTTCCCGCCGGTCGCTTGATCGACCAAAAAAAACCACGGCGCCGCGACCAATAGAAAGAGCGGTATTCCCAACGGCAGCCGCGCTTCGCCCAGCAACCGCCAATCCCGTCTGACAGCCACGAACGTGAGAAGAATAAGCGCCGGGAGCACGACGCCGATCAGCCCCTTCGTCAAGGTGGCGAGGGCCATGAAAACATATGCCGCAATCATTTCATTGCGGTTTTCCTTACGGAGAACAGCTCGCGCGGCAAAGAGCATCGAAAGGAGAAATAGGAACGCAAAGAGCATGTCCACGTGGGCCCACCTGGCTTCCAAGATAACGCGAACTGAGGTGGCAAGAACCAGGGCGGCCATGAAGCCGATTTTGGGGCCGAAAAAATCTTTGCCGAGCTTATAAGTCGTTAGGACAGCGCCCAGGGCGCCAAGCGCCGCCGGCAAGCGCACGGTCCATTCGCTCACGCTTCCAGCAAGTTTAGAAAAAATCAGGACCAACCAAAAGAATAGAATCGGCTTGTCGGTATAGAGATCGCCGTTGACCGTTGGCACGATCCACTCGCCCTTCATGAACATCACGCGGGCGATCTCCGCGTAGCGCGGCTCCACCGGCGCCCAGAAATCGCGGGAACCCAAGGCCGTCAGATAAAGGACCGCGCCGAGCAGCGCCAAAAAGAAGGGATAGTATTTCTCATTGTTCATCTCTTGGGATGAATAACCTATTGCGGAGATAACCGAAAGCGAGACGCCGATCGTTGCAAGCCCCAACCTCTCCAGACCTCATAGATGACCGGGTAGACAATGAGCTCAAGGAGAAACGAGGTGATGACCCCGCCGATCATCGGCGCGGCGATGCGCTTCATCATGTCCGCTCCCGTCCCATGCGACCACATTATCGGGCGGAGACCGGCGAAGACGACTTCACTCAAAATAAGCTTTTAGAACATACTGAAGCACCATTCTATGCGTATTAAAGAACGACCCGTTGAACGCGACGGCGTGGCGCATGACGTCAATGAAGCGATCCCGATGATGATAAAATAACGGTACGATCACCTGCTCCAATTTTTCATAAAGAGACGAAGCATCCTTCGAGCGATCAACATCCTCGGCTCCCAATCCTCGTCCGTCTTCTCCTATGGACCAGCCGGTCACCCCTTCGATATGCCCCTCGATCCACCAACCGTCCAGAACACTAAGGCTCGGGATGCCGTTGAGCGCCGCCTTCATTCCACTCGTCCCCGATGCCTCCAGGGGCGGCTGCGGTGTGTTCAGCCACAGGTCAACCCCGGAAGTGATGGTCTTGCCCAATTCCAGGTCGTAATTCTCAAGGTAAGCGATCTTGATGTCGTTCTTGAGCGATTCTTTGAGCTGAAAAATCCGTTGGATGAGTTCCTTTCCACCGTTATCTTGAGGATGGGCTTTACCTGCATAAATCACCTGAAGGGGACCGGCAGTCGATGAGATGTTTTTAAGCCTCCCGATATCCTGGAAAAGGAGATCGGCTCTCTTGTATGTCGCCACCCGCCGAGCAAAGCCCAGTGTGAAGACGGCCGCATCCATCCCAATATTGGTTTCTCGGTTCACACGCTGGATCAAATGCCTTTTCGCCTCACCATGAGCATTCCAAATTTCTTTTTTGGGAATACTCAACGCATACCGAAGGCTAAAGTTTTCCTGCTCCCACCCTGGAATGTAGCGGTCGTAGAGTTCCTTGAACGGCTTGGCCACCCAGGTAGCCGCATGGACGCCGTTGGTAATGGAATCGATGGTATAGCGGGCGAACATCAGTCGTGAAATCTCGCCGTGTCTCTTCGCCACTCCATTGATGTAATGGCTCAGATTAAAACCGAGGTAAGTCATGTTAAGGCGCCCCTCACAGCAGAAGACATCCTTCATGTCGTAAACGTCGCGCCGGCCAAGAACGCTTTGCACCAGCTCCATAGGGAACTGATCGTGCCCGGCGGGAACGGGGGTGTGTGTCGTGAAGACGCATTTTTTCCTGACCGCTTCGATATCGTCATGGGTGATAGATGGTCTGCCAGCTTGTTTTATCTGTTCATCCAAAAGCTCCAGAACGAGCAAGCTTGCATGTCCCTCGTTCATATGAAATCGCTCGACGTCTTCATGGCCAAGCGCGCGGAGCATTCTTACACCCCCGATGCCGAGGATGACTTCCTGACAAAGTCGGTAATGCTGATCTCCCCCGTATAGAAAATCAGTGAGCGTTCTGTCCCATGCGGAATTTTCCGCCAGATTAGTATCCAAGAAATAAACCGGTACCCGCCAACCGCCGCTACCACGGACTTCATATCTCCAGGAGCGAAGCCGAACTGTTCGACCCTCCAACGTAACGGCGGCTCGGCCTGGCATCTCCTCTAGAAGGTTTTCTACACCCCACCCTGCTGGTTCGTCGTTTTGCCATCCGTTCGAATCGATCCTTTGGTGAAAATAGCCTTTTCTGTGAAGAAGCGTCACCGCCACCATCGGAACTTTCAGGTCGGCCGCAGAGCGAACCGTATCCCCTGCCAGTACGCCAAGACCGCCACTGTACGTCTGGATCTCCGCCGCCAGCGCTATCTCCATCGAAAAGTAGGCGATTGACTTGTCGTTCATATTTTTGGCCCTTTTGCTGCCGTCCGCGGGGCCGCGCGCGGCCCGCTGCTAAAAGTCCCAGCGAAAAACCCGCTCTTTCACTCCAGCCATGTCTTTGATCACGAACTCCAGTTTTTTGGCCTCTGCGGATGGCTTCGGAAAAACGAGAGTGATCTGGCGGTGGTGGCCGCTACCTTTGTTTTCCACATGCGTTGGTTGATAGTCTTTGCCCACCTCATCACGGAGGAGACTCAAAGCCTTCAGGTCATAAGCATCGAGATTAACCGAGTGGGTGTCCAGAGCGATATCAAACCGTGCGTTCGCCGTTTCCTGGGGATTCAGATACGTCACTTTGACCGTGACACCTCCGCCGGTATTTGTTCGTGCAAGTCCGGCAGGTTCCGCTGCGTGACCAGCTCCGATCCCAAACAGAGCGATAATGTATAAACCTACCAGCAATCCTGGGTAGGCCATCATGAGGTCCTTCGTATTGATTGTCATCATCAACCTCCGTCAACTTTTTTTAGGTTGCAATTGTTTTCCCGATTCATTTCCTGCTCTTTCCCCATATGAGCACAAAGGCCGGAGTAGCCGGATTCACTTATTAATACGATAGGGTGAGACGAAAACGACGCCCTGCGCTAGCGCTGCAAAGACTTGGCACTGAGGCGCGGGAAAAAGGCCGGCGTAATAGCCATGTAATGCCGGTATTTTTCACCGAATTCGGTAAGGACCTCGCGTTCCTCCCGCCGCGCAAGCTTGACATACATGGTTACGAGAACGGGAAGCATGATCAGGGTGACAAGGGTGGGCCACTGGAGCAAAAAGCCGAGCATGATTAGAATGAAGCCATCGTACTGCGGATGACGTATATATGCGTAGGGACCGGTGGTCGCCAATTCATGTGTGCGCTGCGCCTCGTAAAGAACTTTCCACGCCGCCGAGAGCAGGATGAAGCCGCCGAAGATGAGAATGTTGCTCAGGATGTGGAGAGGGTCGAAGTGTGGATTGATCTTCCATCCGATAAGCGTGTTCCACAAGTGCCCGGCTTCGTGAGAAAGAGGATCAAGTCCTGGGTTGCGCCGCACCAACCACCCTGAGATCAAATAAATCGTCAGCGGAAAACCATACATCTCCACAAAAAGCGCAATGATAAATGCGGAGAACGCGCTGAACGACCGCCAGTCGCGGGACGTACGTGGTTTCGTGAAGCTAAAAGCGAAAATGATAAAAACAAGCGAGTTGATGATCACCAGTGACCATAGACCATATGCCGGTTCCGCCGTCATTTCTGACCTCCGTGGCCACCGTCACCGTGATTGTGCCCCGGACCTCCATGTCCCCCGTGGAACAAGTGCAAGAGCGGGCAAAGCAACAACAAGACATAAGGGAGCATTCCAAGTATATGCGCCTTGTGTTCTTCCCAGAGGAAAAAGGCCGCGATGGCGAGAAACCCTATTAGCGCAATGCCGCTTCGCGACCTCACCCAGCCGCCGCCTTTCGGATTATCGTCACCCATAAATTGCTTTCTCCTCTGTCAAATCACGTGGGTCAAAGTCGCCGCGTTGGATGAAAATGCTGGCGCCGCCGCCGTTGCCCACACCCGTCAGCGCCGGGGAAGTGGCGATGCCGAGAGCACAGGGGCGGCCTCGTTCAACAGAAAATCACGCCGCCGCTCGCTTGGTTCTCAGTCGCATCACCCTGTGGACTCCAAAAACTGTTAGAAGCCCATCTCCCGGTTAACCCGTCCACGCCTCTTCGCTGATCCGCGCTACAGCTTGTTCTACCTGGGCGTCTTCAAGGACAACTTCCAACTTGTAGTGCCCGCCGTGGACAAGCGGCTCGTAGACATGCCACTCCTCACCGTAGCCGCGCACAGGATAGACAGTGCATCCGCTGACACCGATTCCCTTCAGGGCCGCGGCAACGGACTTGATCCTGCTCCAACGAACGACCGCGCAAATCATCTTCATGGCGGACCTCCTTGCCTAAGGAGTTGATGGCGGCTTACTCCTTGGCGTACTTCTCCGGCGCTTTTTCAAACTGCGCCTTACAATGGGTCGAGCAAAAATAGAAAGTCTTTCCTTTGTAAACAGCCGTCCCAGCCGCTGTCTTCTCATCCACGTTCATTCCGCAAACCGGATCTTTTGCCATTTTTACATCCTCCTTTGTTTTGACAATCCGATCATCTTTCATCTAGACGTAAGCTTTGTTCCGACTTGTTATCGTCCTTCGCCACATAGGCATCAGGCGGCCTTGACCGACTCTTTAAAGAAGGTCTTTTTTCTTCGCGTCAAATTCCTCTTTGTTGATTTCCCCGCGCGCGTAACGCTGGCGCAGAATTTCGACCGCGGAATCAGGGCGCGATTCTTTGCCTTGTCCGAGCAGCCAACGGATGCCCAAAACCACGCCGACGATCACGAGCACCCAGAATAGAATCATCATTAGCATCATGCCGAAACTCCAGGCACCCCACATCATCGGGTGCATTCCCCAGCCCCACTCGTAAGAACGCTCTTGCGCTAACGCCAATCCAGGGACTAGCCAAACTGCCAGGATCGGATATATTGCCCGCGGCAAGTCAACCATAATTAAACCTCCTGTTTTGCTATACATGTGTCGTCGTCAGCTCACGACGCTGTCTTTCAGCATCAGTTTTCCGCGCCCAAAGCCGAGGGGAAAAGCGCGGCAGTTCCTCCATGTATTCCTTATAGCTCGGCAGTCGCTGCACCAGATCGATCTCGTCCAAAAATGCTTGCACGAGAAAAAATACTCCTGCCAGCACGCTGGCAAGCACCACTGCCAAAGTCGGCTTCAGCAGAGCCAAACCGATTAAGATTTCCCCAGAATAAATTGGGTGACCAACACGAGCGTAAAGGCCGTTTCGCACCAAGGTATCTCGCACAGACGGCATATAAGTGCGCCAGCCGAGCTGAACATGTCCCCACAACACCGGTACTGAGTCGGCACTAATCGTTAACCAGCCCAAGGCGACGGTCATTCTAGAAAGCGGGAAAAATGGCGCCGCAGGTTGTATCCAGGCCAGAAAAAAACCGAGCAGCCACAACGGTATCCCCAGGAGATTCCTTAAGATAGATGTCGCTATCCGGCCGCCGGCCTCACCCCACCGACGAGAGTAAGCCGCGGTGAAGGCGCTCGCTCCAGCCAAAACAAATCCAAGTATCAACGGAATCAGAAAGAGGAACATAGAAACACCCCCCTTTCTGCCCGCCGCTATCTGACTACAAAAGTCCCACCGAAATGTCGTGGCGCACGGAACCGGTCGGCGTCACCTCACTGGGTCTTTTTCATTCCTTGTCCCATCCGTCCCGACATCTGTTTCATCATCCCGGACATATCACCCATCATCTTTGACATGCGCTCCATCTCTTCCGGCGTCATCTTGCCGCTTCCCATCATCTGCCCCATCTCTCCCATCATTCCCGACATCTCACCCATCGATTTTCCCATTCCCTTCATCTCCTCGCCCTTCATTATCCCCTTCCCCTTCATCATTCCCCCCATTCCCTTCCGCATCTCGGCCATATGCCCGGGCATGTCTTTCATCTTATCCATCGCCATCCCACCACCTTTCATGCCCTCACCCTTCATCGGCATCCCCTCCTTCATCGGCATTCCTTCTTTCATGGGCATTCCCTTTTGATCCTGAGCAAGCACGGGCAGAGAGCCCACAGCTCCCGCAAACATTATCGGTAAAATAAACTTCTTCATGACCCCTCCTATTTGGGTTTTGTTACTAGCACAACAATCTAACACGACCCGATTCCCTCTATACGTGAGAAGAAACTTCGATCCTGTAACCCTGCCGACAACACCGGGGAACCGGACTTCTAGTTGATCTGTTCGCTTTTCCAATTCCTTGTCCTCGATTATCTACTTACGCTCACCGAGTTTCTCCGACTCCCAAGTCACTTTTGTAACGAAATAGACCGCAGCTTCAATCCTGTTCTTCAGGTGGAGCCTTCTTAGAATGTTCTCTACGTGTCTCTTCACCGTCGACGGGCTAACTCGCATGCTTACGGCGATTTGTTTGTTGCTAAGTCCCTTAGCCACGAACTTTAAAACTTCCCTCTCCCGCTGCGACAGAGGTAATCTCAATTCTCTCATATGATGGCTCATCGCGCCTTCGGTATGCTCTCTGTTCTTATACGCCCTTGCTGACTACCAATCGATCGCCTCGGACGTTTACAGAAAACTGCTCCAGCGGCCTGGGTGGCAGCCCCGCGATGTTCCGATCGTTCAGATCGAAGTGGCCGTTATGGCAGGCGCACCAGATATGCGTGAGATCGGATCGGTACTGGACGATGCAGGCGAGGTGAGTGCAAATCGCAGAAACGGCTCGGAGATCTCCTGCTGGAGTCCGGACGAAGATTCCGGGTTGGTTTCCGAAGCGAAAAATCTGTCCTGAGTCAGGTTTGACTTCCCCAAGCCTCACGGCAAGAGCCACGCTTCGTGCCGCAGATTCTTCGATCTCTGGCGGAACCAGGTATCGAGCCACCGGGTATAGTATCGACAGCGATAAAGCCCCTCCGGTCGTACCCACGAACCAATCCATAAATCGCCTGCGGCTTACCTTTCCGCTCATGGCTTTTCCATCCGTGTCTCACATCAAGACGATATTGTCGACCTATAATTGTATAGCCGAATCTTTTTGGCCAGGTATTTCGTGCACCCGAACCTCGCGGTCTTTGTCCGGACTCACAATCCGTCCGGAGCATAAAGGCACTTCCTCACCCCTTTTGCGACCGTCGAGCTCGGCCTCGCGGATTTTGTGCCGTACCGTGAGCTTGTGACGCCATCTCATTTAAAACCAACCGTTCCGCCTCCAGCCAGTCATCCAAATCGCGACCGTGGCAGCAGCCCCGGCACTCGTAGATCTCGTGGGCTTTTTCAGCAATCCGTTGGCGCAGTATCCTATCGTCGCCCACACTAAACTCGCTAACTTCCTTGACCGAAATTTCTCTGCTTCCGCTGTTAGTATTTTGGTTCTTGGTCAATGGGAAGCTCCTTTTCTTAACCGAGTCGTACTTTTCGCCTGGTAAACGTTTCGCGCTCCGGCTCTTTTCCGGCCGCCGTTACAATGCTGGGCGTAATGAGATTGTTGAAAAATAGCGGTCGGCTTGCGGTTTTGACGCTGTGCGAATTTTTGATCCCTCCAGTGCAGTAGCCCTCGGCGCACATAGCCGGGGTTCAATCCGAGTGCCAGACAGCTGTTTTCAAAGGAAAACGGCCAATCGCTATTTTCCTCCATGATCCATTCCTCAGTGTCACGGAACAGTGCTCTGCTCCTGCGGTCGGCAGCGGATATGTATTTCTGGAAACAATGGACCGCCTCTTCCAAGACCGCCAATATCAGTCTTTTCTCCGGCCCGAGAGAATCTCGCGCCCGAAAAGTCGCGGCAAACTGGTCAGCTACGAGAACGTCCGGCTGAAACAAAGAGGTCAACTTTTCATCGTTGTTGAAGGCTACATTGTCCATCACCAGCAATGCCTCAGACCTTTTTTCACGCCGCTAATCTTATTCGTCAGGGATTACCCCCAGGGTTAAGCTCATGGTAAATTTCTTTCTGTCGCGGTTAATCTCTAGATTGACCCGATCTCCCAGTTTC
>Ga0209343_10010886_pt1 | contig 10305 bp, 1 predicted proteins | sample RifCSPlowO2_02_FD_184026 | JGI IMG/M metagenome (GOLD analysis project Ga0209343, IMG submission 184026) | Groundwater microbial communities from Rifle, Colorado - Rifle CSP2_plank lowO2_0.2 (SPAdes) (version 2) | ecosystem: Environmental > Aquatic > Deep subsurface > Groundwater | place: Rifle...
GCGACAACGTCCTTGTCCAAAAACCGTGCAGTGCCCTGGGGGGCGTAGAACGTGCTGTCGCGCGGCACCGCGACTTCCACCAGCCCTGCAGCCGCCTGCGTTATTCTCGCTTCGGCGGAGAATGCGAATTTGCTTTGCGGCGGGGTGAAAACGCCGCGCACGTTTTGCGGGTAGTACTGCGCGTAATAATTCCAGAAGCCGGGCATGTTGGACGCCTGCTGCTGCGACTGCTGGGGGTCTATCACGCGGCTTCCGCCGGGAAAGCGCATGAGAAATTCTATGGGCAGGCTCAACTGCAGGGGGTCGTACGGCATGGGGTTGATGAGGCTGGGGTCAACGTACTGCCCTCCGCCCAACTGGTTTTTCACTTGCGAATTTTCCGCGAGGCTAACGAAATCGACGCCCGTGCCTTTGGGAACCACTGCTACAGTCCTCCCTCCCTCAGTGCCAAGCACCACGCTTGCTGGGAAGGAAACTATCGACCGGGGCATCATTACGCTGAAGCCGCCTTGGGCGTTGTTTTGCACTTGCGCGTTGGAAGCCATTTCCATTCTCGAGTCTACGGGGAAGGAAACGCGCACGGTATTGCCTTGCTTTAGGGCACGCGCTTGGGGCAGGAACATTTTCGTGCCCACCGGAACGGCAATGCGGTCTTTGGCTTCGCTTACGCTTGCGCCCGAGTCGAACGCCAGCACTTCACCGCCTTTTCCGCCCACGCGCATTGCAACCCCCCCGTCCGCGTTCTCGCGCGCTTGCGCGTTGGCGTAAATCATCAATTCAGTTGCGAAAGGCAGGGACACTTCAACCGCGTTTTCAGGCTTGCAAACCTGGTTTCTGGAGAAAGCCGTTTTTACGGGAAGCTCTTTCTTCGAGGCGATGCCTTGGTACGACGCGGTTATTGACAATTTGCTGTCCCCGTCGCCCGCGAGGCTGAAACAGTCTGCAGCCATTTCGGGAGTGATCGCTTTCGTCAGCGTAACTTCGCCCAAGCCGTTGGGCTCGATAATGAGGCTGGCCGGGTTTGCGCTCAACCCTTGTTCTTTCAAGTCAAAGCCGATGAGCAGGGGCAAAGGAGATTCGCTTGCAATGCGCACTTTCTTTTCTTCGCTGGGCTTGTCCAAGCTCAAGGAAAAGCTGGCTTCCGGCGTTTCGATGCTCCACAGTTCGTCGAGGGTTTTTTGCTGGAAGTCGGTTTCGATTTGCAGGGGAACGCGCTGTTCCTTCAAAAACCCACCGACGTTGAAAACGAAAACCGCGTAGCCTTTGATGGTTTCGCGCAATCGCGTTGGGCGTGAAGCGAAGGGAAGCGCGCCTTGCTTGAGGCTGATGCCGAGGGTAAAGTCCTTCCTTTCGCTTGCCTTCAACACGGGTGCGGGCGGCGTAGCAGCAAAGAGCAGCGCAGTGCTTTTCTTTTCCACAGGCGTTATTTCAAACGCAGTGTACGCCGTATCGTCGAACGGCTCTATTACCGCGCTTTCGACAGTCACCTCATTTTTCAGCAGGTTTTCCAATTCGAGGGTTACCGACGCGGGTTGCGTGAAAGCGGTTTGGATTGCGTTGGGCGTGATTCTCACTAGCGCGTCGGGTGTTTTCACGCGCACTGCGCCCTTGAAGCTTTCAAAGCCTTCCTTGGCGATTTGCACTTCCCCTTCGCCCACGAAGTCGGGTGTTATCGTCGCTTCGTAAGTCCCTTCTTCCTTGGTTTCGCTGAACTGGATTCCGTTGAATGAGACTGCAGCGTTGTCGACGGGAAAGCCTGCAGAGTCTTTCACTTTGAATGCAAGCTTGGTTTGCTCTAACGCCGTAAGGTCTTGCGGCGAGTGCGTTTCAATAAAGGAAAGCTTTTCCTTCGCTACGACGCGCAGGCGGATGGTTTTCTCGAGCGTGCCTGCCTTTAGCTTGAGCGTTGCGTCGGAAGCAAGTTTTCGTGGTAGTATGGCTGCAACCGCATCGCCAGCGCCTCCCTGCGTTTGCACAGCGAGGGTGGCTGAGTTGGATTGCACGCTTGCAGTTTCGCTATTGCCCTTGGCAGGCTCGAGCGCTTTTATTTCAAGCGCGCTGTCCCCTGCGAGCGTGATTTCTTGCGGAGAGTCGCCGGAGTAAACGCGCAAATGCATTTTGAATTCCTGCGCGTAGGGAGCTTCGAACGATTGTTTTCCGTTGTCGAACCAGTATTGCACGCAAAGGTTTTTGTCGCAATTGCCTTGCGTTGAAATCTCGAAAAGCCCGCTTTGCAGCGTTTCGGCCAGCAGCTCGCTTTTTCCCGCTCCCGCCTGCGCATCTTCCGGCTTGCGCAGCGTTCCGCCAGGCAACGCCAGCGCGCTCCTGTGTTCCAAGGAAAAGCCGCCTGAAGACGCTACGGTCTTGATTTGAATCGAGATTTCCTTCGTGCCTTTGAACTGCGGGAACGAGTAATCAACCCATTTGACTCCCTTTACCTGCGTTTGCGCGCCTGAAGCCTTTTGTTTTGCCACGACCGTAATGCTCGCGCGAACGGAAGGTTTGAGGCCGTCAGAGTAATAGAAAACCCCTTCTTGGTTGAACGTGCGGGAGAATGAAGCGCCGCTGTTCAATTGCGGGGAACTGAAGCTTTCGTCATCCGCCCGTATGGAATGCTGGCTGCTTGAATCTTGCGAAACCCAGCTTACCGAATCCCCCGCTTGAATGACGATGTTGGCGGGGACGAATGCGTTGGGCGCGATTAAAACCTTGTTCTGCCCGCCGCGCGTTTGCGTTGCCGGAATGAACGTTGTCGATTGGGAATAGTCGATTCCTTTTTGCACTATTCCGCCCGCATTCTTGTAGTTGGTTATGATTGCGGGCAGGCTTTCGAGCGGTTCATCTTGAGCGCCGATGCGCACGTGCGCATTCGCCTGCGTGAACTCAAGCCCGCCAGAAGCGAGCGAATATTTCACGTTGTACGTCGAGAATGGCGAAAGGGTTTTGACGCGGTTGCCTTGCAAGTCGAAAATGCCTTGGAAGTAAAGCCCCGCCTGCGCTGCGCCGGAGGAAACCAAGTGAAACTCCTGTTTAGCCTGCGCGCCGGGCAAGACTTGGAATTCGCTGGACTGGAATTCTTCGAACCCGCTTGCGCTTACGCTCGCCGTAACCTTTCCTTCGAGTATTTTTGCAGTGCATTCTCCCTTCGAGCCGGTGGTGCATTTTGCGGCGCTGCCGTCTTCTGAAACCAGGCTCACCACCGCATTGCGAATCGGCTGCAGCGTGAATTGGTCTGACGCGACCGCGAGAACCGTTCCTTGCGTGGGCGGGAGAGTGATTTGGATTTCAGTGCCGTTTTTGGCTATGAACGCCCTGCTTTTGCCCAGCCGCCCGTCTTTGCTGGCGACCGCAATCATCTTGCGCACAGGCGTGTTTTCCCACGCTTGCACTCCGTCAACGCCCGTTTCCCTCGCCGGAAAGCCGATGGGCTTTCCGCTTTCATCCTGCAAAATCACGAACGCGTTCGGAATCTGCTGGCCTTTCGAATCTACGACTTTCACCGTAAGCATCGCGGAATTCTCTTCTCCTGCCGTTTCAACTTTCAATTGTTCGCCGGAGGAAACGCGTTGCTTGAATACGGGGAGAAAGCCTGTTTTGAACGCCAGTGCGGAGTAAGTCTTGGATTTTTCAACGCCGGGAAAGTCGGCAGTGCCATCGGAAGCCGAAGTTTGTTCTCCCACAACGCTTTCGCCGGAAAGCAGCTGCACCAGCGCGCCTGCAACTGGGTTGCCTTTTTCATCCGCCGCACGAAGGAAAAACCCTTTGGGTTCGACGCTCGCAATCAGCCGGAATTTCACTTCGCTCTCCGCTGCAACAGCTTCGGTTTTGGTTTGCGGGGCAAAGCCTTCCGCCTGCAAGACAATCGTGATTTGCCTTCCCAGCGCCAGTTTTTGCGGTTCTATCGTGCCGGCCTCGCCCGTTTCCAGCGAGAACAATCGCGAGTTTGTGGCGGAGTCGAATGCGGTGACGTTCGCGCCTTGAATGGGATTGCCTTCCACTCCCACGTCGTCAAACACGCCCACGTACAAGATCCCTTTCTTTTCTTCGCCGGACTCCAAAAGCGTTATTTTTTGTTCGGGAACGTCGCTCGAGCCCACGCTTATGTCCTTGCTTTCGCCGGTAAACCCGTCCGCATTAGCTTTGATGGTATATTGCGCGTTGGGGTCCACAGAGAAGAACGCGGTTTTTCCCAGCCTTTCGTCAACGAGGTTGCCGTCGGAATCGTAAAGCTGGATTCTTGCGGCTTCCGGCCCGTCCACGCTGGCGCTGAGGGAAACTTTCTTGGCTTGCGAAAGCTGGGAGTAGAGCGTTTGCCGCGCGGTTTCTCCCGCAGCAGCGCTTGCGGTGAAGCTTCCGGCGTCGGGAAAAACGAATTGGGCCGATGAAACCGTTCCGTCATAGTTGCCTGGGGGAATGTTTTGAAATAAAGCCTCGCCGTTCGCGTTTGTTGCAACGGTTTTGCTTACGCCGTTTCCTTCGAGGGTTACGCTCGCGCCTGAAATCGGGTCGTTTGCGGGCGAAAACACGCTGACGCTCACGCTCGCGGTCTGCTGCGAGGGGAACAAATACAAATAGCCTGCCGCTAAAAGCACGAGTAAAGCGAGCGGAATAACCCACGCGGGAATCCCTTTTTCTTCGAGCGAGTAGGAAAAGTTTTCCCACCATTCCCTAAGCCCTTCGAGCATGAAGAAATAGAGGTGAAAAGCGCTTTTATATGTTTTTCAAACCCGCCGCGCGTTGAGCGAAAAAAGCGTTTAGCAAGGGGGCGTTCAGGCGGAAGTGTTTTCGGCAGTGCAGAGTTCGTATAAGTCGGATTCGAAAGCGTCTTTCTGCCCTTGCATTGAATCAAAATACGCGCTCCAGTATTGCGCTTGGCTTTCGTCTTGCATAAGTGCGAGGGCCTCGATTCCTTTGTCGATTGAAGCTTGAAGCTGGTCGAGGGAATTTTGGTGTGCGTCGGCGTTGCCGCAGTCCAACTCGCTTTCGGAAGTTTCGCTGACTGAATCCAAGTACACGATGTATTCTTGGTTTGCGTCGAGCAGGAGCAAGTCTTGCGGCGCCAGGCCTTCTTGAGCTTTGAGGCTGTCGAATTCTTCAGCGGTTTCAACGAAGCCGGCGAGTTCGGACGGCGCTTGCGGTTGGATTTCGAGCGTAGGCTGCGGCGTTTCGCTGGGCGAGGGAGTTGGTTTCTCCGCCGTGTTGGTCAAGCAACCTGCGAAAATCAGTGATGCGAAAACCACCGCGACAATTATTTTCAAGCCAACCATAGATTTTCACCCATTATGAATTCAAGATCTAGTGCACTGCGGCTTCGTAGATTCTACTTCCGGCATCCAAACGCAACCGGTGGTCGTTTTACATTGGTTTTGCAGTTTGCCGATGCAGTCCGCTGAATGATAGCCTAAGGTGCAAGAGCCTTTAGTTTCACTATATACCGGCAAATTCTTTACCGTGCAACCGTTATACGATGAACAGCCGTTTACTGTGATGTCCGAACACGTTTGCCCAGATTGGAGTGTTTTTAACTTGCAGCAAACCGACACAAGGGCGCCTCTTGTTGGACACAAATTATCTCCAGGAATTGTTTCTGTTGAGCATGGAGACATGCAAACTCCTCCTTTGGCTTTGCACGAGGCTGACGGAGTTGTTTTCGGTTTGCAGCAGACTATGTTTTCATCTTCTGGGCAATAACCGGTTAGTATCTGCTTGCTGGTATCGCAGTTTATTTTGTTGTTGCAAGTGTAACCAGTGCGCGCTTGGGTGCACGTAGGCTTCGTTGTTTTGTACGGCGGCTTGACGTTCGCCTTGGGCGGAGTTTTGGTTTGCGCAGGGGATAGCGGTTTTTGCACGGTCGTGCCTTGTTGCGTGGAACCGCCTGACGGAGTGAGTATCACTTTAGTCCCTTCCTCGTAAACCAAATAGCAGTCGTATTTCGCCTGGCCTGCAGCCTCTTTGTAGTACGCTTTAAAGTAATACACGTTTTTGGGCGTGACGTTGAAAACCTGTTTTTCGCTTGCCTTGAGTTTCTCGATGCTTTCGAATTCGCCCGACTTCTGGCTTGACGATTTCTGTATTCCGTAGAAAGTGACTACGCTGTCGCCCAAGACCGTCGAGAAAATGTTGTTCGAACTGCACAGCGGAGGCGATTCCCTTTGCGAGTCTATTGTCGCAACGGTGGTGGAAACGAACGCAGGCGATTTGAATCCCTCGAGGTTGTTGAGCACGGTTTCAACATAGTTTTTGCTCCAAACCGCTTCCATCTTGTCCTGCCCTTCAACCTGGGCCATGGTGAACACTTGAGCATTGCTGTCCAGCCTTTTCGCAATCCATTTCTTCGCACCTTCAGTTTTAACCTCGCCTTCGGTTTTCTTTTCCTCGGGGGGCTTTTGCTTGGCTAAAGTGCAAGTGTCGGGAATTGCCGTTATGTCTGTTGCAGTTACCGAAGTGAGCGTGCATCCTTCGAGCTTCACGCTCTCGTCAAGCAAATACGTAAGCACCGCAGCGAGCGAAGTCGCCCTTGCAGCCGCGTCGGCTTGGTATGCAGCCACCACTGTGGGCTTCTGCTCAACGAAGTCGTTCGTGTTCAGGGTTACGGTCACTTCGTGCGTGGGCGTTGAAGCAGGATTGCCGCCAACCGTTTCTTCAGTGAATTCGCTTGGCGGTAGTTCTTGCGACGGGTATGCAAAGCTTTCGTAACCTTGCGGCGTGGTTTGCGTGGAAGTCGTTTGTGCAGGCGGTTGGGCTGCTGTTGTTGAAGAGCCGGACTGCCCGTTTTGTTCCGGCGCTTGCGGCGCTATGGCGCGGATGGAAATGCTGTTGCCTTCGCCAGTGGTGAAAACCACTTTCACCGTTTTCTCGTCGAAGCCGGCTTGCGTCTTGATCGCGTCGGAAATCAGTTTTTCCCACGCGGCGTTATTCCCTTCAGTGCCTTGAGTGAACACGAATTGTTTGAGCCACGTTTGCGTTGAGGCGTCCGCCACGCTTTGCAGCGATTCGAATCCCGCGTTGTCCACGCTTGCTTCGAACCCGTACTTGTTCATGGAGAACAAGTTGGGCTTTGCATCGTCTCCCGCCAGCTTGGCGCGCTGTGCTTGCGACTGCAAGAACGGAATTCCGCTTGCCGCGAAAGCGTTTCCTTGCGAAGTCTGGTCGACGGGCTTGAACGACGGGGTTTTGAATCCGTAAGTGCCCTTGAGCTCGACTATCGTTTCAGTATTGTCTTCGAGCTGCTGGGGGCTTTGGAATTGCGCTGTTCCGTAATAATCGAACGGGTTTTGCGCTCCAAAATTGCTTCCGAACTGGTATGGCGTGTAATACGACGCGCCGCTGACGCACTGCCCTTGCAGCCCTTGCCACTGTTGGGGCATGACGCCCGCGCCTTGCGTTCCGAACGAGCCGGTTCCTCCTAACCCTCCAAAGCCTTGCTGGATTCCAAGCTGGCTTCCGTACGCGGAAGGCCTGCATTCCATCGGGTACGGGCAAGTGTTTTGAATTCCGACGGTGCACGGCTGTCCGAAGCCCTGGCTTGAAAGCAGAACGTCGTCGGGAACCACGCTTCCGTAAGACAATCCCACGTTCTTGCTGGGCTTGAACGAGTAAATCACGAAGCCGCCGTTTTCTCCGGCGATTTTAACGGGAACGTTGACGTAAGTGTCGAGAGAGCGGAAGATTTTTTGGTTTATTTGCACCGGCGCTTGGCCCGGCGAAATGTATTGCGACACGAGCCTGCGCGCGAGAACCTGCATGTAGCCGCCCTGCACTCCCACTGCGCCTTGCGCTGCTCCCCTAGCGAGATTCAAGACTTCCGAATCGCAAGTTGCAGCGAGGAAGCCGCTCGAGAACGCGTCGCCCATGTTCAAAGACGGCTGTTGTGGCGTGAAGCGCGATGCCTGGCAGCGCTGAACCAAATCGTTGACGGGGTCGCGGCCGAGCGTTTTGCACGCAGCGTAAGACGCGAGTCCCGTAAAGTAATCCTGCAGCGCTGAAGTCATTGCAAGCTCGAGCATTTGCTTGTCGTAATCGTACGCTTGCGTGAACGAGACGGAATCCATGTTGCGGAGAATCTTGTTGAAATCTTCGCCTACTTGCGCTTTCAAATCGCTTTCGAGCGCTTTCTCGTCGCCCGCAAAGCAAAAGTCTTTGCCAGTGCACGAGCCTTCAGGAGTTTTTTCATCAAGCGGCTTGGAGTTGCCGATTACGTCGAAAGGCGCGTTTGCTTCCACGGCATCGGCCTTGAGCGTGACGTTTTTAGCTTGCGTAGATTCTGCAATCTTGAAGCCGTAGCCTTTGCTGTCGAATCCGAGCGCCATTCCGTCCGCGCTTTTCGCGTTGACGGATGAGCTTCCGATTTTCACTTGCCCGAACTGCAGGTTGTTTGCAACAACGAACGGCTCGACGGGGTTGGCTGTGCGTGTGTAAAGCGAGTTCAAAATCGTTTCTTGCAACCGCGGGGCGCTTGCCAAAGCGAATTTGGAATTTGTTCCCTCGATTTTCAAGGAAACCGTATAGCGGACTCCCGGCTGCCGCGTGTCTTCGAGCGTGAGCTTGAATTCATTCAACCCGTTCTTGGGAATGATTTGCGTTTCGCCGCTAGTGAAATTGTGCGCGTAAGAAACGCATCCTGGCTTGTCGGGCTCGAACATTACGACTATGGTGGCGTATTGCGTTCCCGGGAGGCCGAATGCGTCGGTTATAGTGCTTTGGAGGATGCTTCCGGCTTTCGCCAATCCCGTGTTTTCAATTTTCTTTACGCTAAAACACGCGGAGTTGTCACGTTTCGTTGCGATGCGCGTGTCGACGCCCAACGCGTTTTTGAATGAAATGGCCAGGCCGTTGCTCGGCACGAGCGGCGAGATTTTCTTTTCGCAATTCAAGCCGCCTTGCGCTTCCTTGCATCCTTCCTTGTCTTCCTCGCTGTAGTAAGAGCCGTAAGCCTGGAAGTACGGAGGGTAAGGAACGCGCACTATCTTGTTGGTAGCGCTTGCGGCGAGCGCGCGGTCGTTGCGCGAGGGGTTGAAAATGCGTTGTGCGCTCGTGTAGCCGAGGCGGGATGCGAACAAGGAGCCGAGGTCGACTAATTGCGCAGAGCAGAAGTCGGTGGTCTTGTTCGACGGAGGCGTGACCGTCTTTTGCTCGCAGCGGAGGAATTGCTTTCCTCCAGTTGAATCGGCTATTATCGTTATGGTTCCTTTGACTTCGGGATGGAGCTTGTCGTAATATTCGGTAACGCCTTCCTTCCATTGTGTGTTGCCTACAACTGCAAAAGATTCCCCTGGCTTTATCCGGCTTTCAGGTATCGTGCTTTCCATTCCCACTACAACGATAGTGTGGTCTTCCACTCCATTGTTCTTCCATGTAATCCGTTGCAAAGCCTGGCTTTTGGTGATGACGAGGTTTTGCGGGGTAAACTTCCTGCCGCCTATGTCCTCCACCGAAATCACGGTGCTGACTTGGTTGGCGTTGGCGTAAACGGTTTTGCAGAACCCTTGGTTTTGCAGGTTGATGCACTGCGTTTCGCTGCAAGCGGCGCAGTTGCTTTGCGAGCAGGCGCTTGGCGTGGGCGTAGGTGTAGGCGTGGCTTCGAGGTTGCTGCAATCCACGACGAAGTTTGTTTGCGCGAATCCCGCGGACCCGCTTCCCTGCAGGACGCTGTTGAACGCGAGGCTGCAGTCGGCATTGAGAATGGGTTTTACGATGACTTGCGTTGTTTCAGGCACGCCGGCCTTTCCTTTCTTCATGGCGAAAGGCGATTGGGGCGGCTGCAACACTTCGACGCACTGGCTTTCGTTAGACCCGCCGGAAACTTGGTAGTACACTTGCGCTTGCACTGGAATGTTTTTGCTTAAAACCAGGCGGACTCCGCTAGTGCAGGCATTCGAGCCTGTGATGAAAACATCAGTCGGGTCGACGCTCAAGAAATTCGACGCAACGACTTGCACTTCGCGCGACTGCGCTTTCGCAAATTCGCTTCCCGCATCAGCCGCTACAACGAAAGTTCCGATGGTCTTGGGGTAAACGTTTTTGAAAGCGTAAACTCCATTCTTTCCCGCGTCCTGCTGTCCCGTTCCCGTAATGCTGTTCCCGCCGTTGGGGAATCCCAAGAACGGGTGGGTTTCGCCGCTTTCTTCAATCGAAACAACCGCATTCTCGACTGGCCTTCCTTGAGCCGTGAGAACCGTGGCGCGGATGGGCTGGAACTCGGGGTCTCCGGGCGGAAGGTTGGCTTCGACCATTTGCGGCGTTACAGTAATAATAACCTGTCCTGTTCCTGTAAACTCGAGCACCGCATCTGCTGATGCAATCAAT
>Ga0209343_10010890_pt1 | contig 10303 bp, 6 predicted proteins | sample RifCSPlowO2_02_FD_184026 | JGI IMG/M metagenome (GOLD analysis project Ga0209343, IMG submission 184026) | Groundwater microbial communities from Rifle, Colorado - Rifle CSP2_plank lowO2_0.2 (SPAdes) (version 2) | ecosystem: Environmental > Aquatic > Deep subsurface > Groundwater | place: Rifle...
GAATGCGTCCGGCCCGCCGATGCGCGCGCCCTCGCTGATGCGGATCTGCGCCTTGACGATATCGACGCCGGTCACTTCCTCGGTGACCGTGTGCTCGACCTGGATGCGCGGATTCACTTCGATGAAGGTGAACTCGCCGGACTCCGTGTCCAACAGGAACTCCACCGTGCCGGCGTGGGTGTAGTTCGCCGCGCGCGCAACTCTGAGCGCCGCCTCGCACAGTGCCGAGCGCTGCGTATCGGAGAGATAGGGCGCGGGTGCACGCTCGACCACCTTCTGGTGGCGCCGCTGCACCGAGCAGTCCCGCTCGTACAGGTGCACCAGGTTGCCGTGCGTATCGCCGAGCACCTGCACCTCGACGTGCCGCGCCCGCCGCACCAGTTTCTCCAGGTAGACCTCGTCGTTGCCGAACGCCGCCAGCGCCTCGCGGCGCGCCGCTTCGAGGTGGTCGGGCAGATCGGCCGCGGACTCGACCACGCGCATGCCCCGCCCGCCGCCGCCCCAGCTCGCCTTGAGCATCAGCGGGTAGCCCACCTTGGCGGCCAGACGTTGCGCCTGTTCGAGCTCGCGCGGCAGGGCGTCCGTCGCGGGCATGACCGGCACACCAGCGGTGACCGCGAGCTTGCGCGCCGCCACCTTGTTGCCCAGTGTGCGCATGACCTCGGGCCGCGGTCCGATGAAGACCATGCCGGCGCGCTCGCAGGCTTCGGCGAACACCGGATTCTCGGAGAGGAAGCCGTATCCGGGGTGGATGGCATCCACATTGGCCTCGCGCGCGATGCGGATGATGTCGTCGATGTCCAGATAGGCGGCGATCGGCTTGCCGCCCTCACCGACCAGATAACTCTCGTCCGCCTTGAAGCGGTGCAGCGCAAACCGATCCTCCGTCGAGTAGATGGCCACCGTGCGGATGCCCATCTCGGAGGCGGCGCGCATCACCCGGATCGAAATCTCGCTGCGGTTTGCGACCAGGATGCTGCGGATGGGCTGCGGGGATTTTGTTGGATTGATTGTCTATCGCCTTTGCACTTTGGACATCTGGTTCAGGCTGTCAATGACCGCCTCTATGCCGTATTGATTAACCAGCGATTCCAATCCAATCTCGATCTGCCCGCGCTTCTTCTGCGGTTTTTCCTCCCGTTCCACTTCCCGTTCCACGTAGGTCAGGGCGTCGGTCCCGCACACTTGGACGCACATCGGTTCTGCCAGCGGCGGCACACTTTCACACATATCGCATTTCAGCGGGAGGCCGGAGTCGGGCTCTATGAAGTAATCCCTGGACGGGCAGGAAGCCCCGCAGAAGCTGCACTCGCTGTAGTCCTTGCCGCCGATCGTATAAATATGTCTGCCGTTGCATTCGGAGGGGGTGTAATCACCGGCGCGTATCGGCACATACTCATCATTGATCTCATCGGCAACCACCCTGATCCGGGACTTGGCCGGATTGATGCTGCTGTACCTCGGATGTGCGTGATAGGCCGAGCAGGCCATCTCACAGGCACGGCAACCCGTGCATTTATCAATATCAACCTTGATTTCTTTGACAGTCTTCGTAGTCAGACCGGCCTTCACGGCAATTCTCCCGTTCGCTCTAGATGGTTGCTTTTTCCGCCGAAGGCTTTCCGGCAGAAGCACTTTCATCAGCCGTCAAAATCCCTCTTTGTTCCAGGTCATCGGCCACGTAACCCAGATCCAGCCTTTCCAGTGCCTGCCGGGTAGGAATACCCTCACTGTTCCATCCCTTGAATCCGTAATATTTACTCAGCAGCTCTTGTTCATACTTTTCGTCCCTTACCGCCCAGTGGTCCTCAGGCGGCCGCTCATCCTTTCTCCGCAAACCTCTTCTCACATTCACGGCCCTGACAAGCGTTCGGATTCTCTGGAAATTCTTCCACAATTTCGCCTTATCCATCTCCATGCCGGTCGCAAGCGAGATGATCTGGGGAAGATTGTTGATGTGATAGGGCACGTCCCCGCCAAACTGGCCCCTGAACGAGGATACGAATCCGCAGGTTCCCAGGGAGTCGTCGATGTAATGCATCGCCTCGTTCCAGTCGACGATGTCACAGGTCGCCTCGTCGGAAATATCGTTACGCTTTTCCCATTCCAGGAAATATTTCTTGAACTTTGCATCGGGTACCGCTTCCCAGTGGCTGACGAACTCTTCCCGCTGCTCCAGGGTGGGCAGGGGATCCTGGGGGAAGGACCCTTCGATCTGGGTGATATTCATCTTCTCGCCGGTGGCGATCATGAGGAAAAAGGCGGGATTCACCTTGCCCAGCTTGATCGGCACTTGCTCGAATTTCTTGGTGGTGTTGTGGTCGTAGGCCTCCGCGCCGTTGCCAATCCGTTTCGCCGCGCGGGAAACGCTGTCGGCCAGGACGTCGCCGATCCCTTCCCGGCGAACGATTTTCTCCAGCAGGTAGAAAAACCTGCCCCTGCTGTCGGCGGGCATGTCAGGAAAGTCTTTGTCGGTCAATATGCCGGCCTCGAGCAGCTCTAGAGCGAAGGCCATGACCTGCGGCGTCGCGTAGGAATCCACGCCATATTCCTGGGCAACGCCAAGGATTTCATAACTGAAATCCAGCTCCAGGAAGGCTGCCATGTGATAGGTATCCTTGCCGAAGCACTTGTAGCCGAACCGGGGCCGTCCCGGCCACTTGATCACGTTGCGGCATGTCTTCGGACAGTTGTAGCAGCCTGTCTGCCTGTCCATGTGGTCGTATTTCCACCTCGTCCATCGCTCCTGTAGCTCCTTGCTCCAGAAATCCTTTCTTCGCGTCCGCGCGTTGCCCCAGGCGAAATGATTGTGGTGGAAACTGTCATCCTCGTCGACCGCCATCCAATCCCCGCATCCCGTGCTCTCGGCCATTTTCTTGTGAATGCGCTGGCACATGTCAAACAGCTCAGCCGGCCGGGCGATGTTGAGGTCCTTGGTTCCGCGCACGGCAATTGCCTTTAGCCGCTTGTCTCCCATGATGACGCCGACCCCGCGCGCCGCGCTGGCGTGGTTGTGGTCGATGGAAGCCATATAGACCCTGTTCTCACCCGCGAGGCCAATGGCGGCCACCTGAACTTTCTGATCCTTCAACTCCCGTTTCAGCAGGTCTCCGGTTTCGGTGGTGCCTTTCCCCCTGAGGTGCGTCGCGTCGCGTATTTCCACCTTGTCATTGTGTATGTACAGGTAGACCAGGTCAGGTGCCTTGCCGCGAATGATGATCCGGTCATAACCGGCATATTTCAGCTCCGGTCCGAAAAACCCGCCAAACAAAGAATGCGACATCAGGTTCGTCTGCGGGGAAAAGGTGTTCACCACGGTGCGATTGGCAGCGGGAGCGGGCGTGCCGTGCAGGAGCCCGGTGCTGAAGATCAACAGATTTTCGGGAGAGAACGGGTCGACGTCAGCCGGAACCCTTTCAAACAATATCTTGGCGGCAATCCCCTGCCCCCCCAGGTAAAGTTCGGTGTCCCGGGGGTCCGTTTCCACCTTTTCAATGCTGCCCCGGGATAGATCGATTTCCAGGCTGAACCCTGTCTCTGCGTACCTCATTTTCTTACCTCTACGCTGTTATCTGAAGTTAGCGATCGCGTCAGAACGAAGGCCGCCTGCAATGCAGAAGTCGGGCAAAGCGGGAAACATTCCTTGCAGTCCCAGCACTCCCTTGCGGCGACCTCCGGAACGAAGCTGATCTCCCGGCTTGGCCCCCGGTCCACGAAACCGACCGCGTTTTTCTGCTTGATCTCGGCGCAGTACCTTACGCACAGGCCACAGAGGATGCAGAACGAGGCCTCTTTGGGAAAACGGTCCTTGTCCGCCCGATATTCCCGCGCCAGCTTCTGCAATACCTCGGACTCCGGGGCATACGCCAGCAACTGCTCGGTCAGCACCTTGCGGATCTTGTCGATCTGCTCGGACCGGGTTCTTACCGCCAGGTCTTTCTGGACCGGGTAGGTGCAGGCGGCAACCAGGTTCGTCCTGCCACCGGACTCGACTTCCACCATGCAAAGCCGGCAGCCGCCGAAAGGCTCCAGTTTCTCGTGGTGGCAGACGGTGGGAATGGATACGCCCGCACTTCGGGCCGCCTCCAGGAGGGTCATGTCTTCCCGCGCGGTGACCGCCTTGCCGTCAATCTGTAATGAGACTTCGCTCATGTTGCTTCTCTCTGTGCTTCTTTCTTCGCTTCTTTCCTTTTCACCACGATTCTCAGTTCTTCCGGTATGGGTCCAGGAACGGGCTCGGCGGAAAGCCGCATGACCGCACCGTAGCGGGCGGGACAGATGTCGAAACAGGTACCGCACTTGTTGCATTTCGCCTGATCGATGACGTGGATCTGATCCCTGCCCCCTGAAATGGCTTCCGACGTGCATCGCTTGAGGCAAAGCAGACAGGCCCCGCACGCTTCCGGATCAATATAGTAGGAGAGCAACTCCTTGCAGGAAAAGGACGGGCACCTCTTTTCCCGGATATGCGCCTCGTACTCGTGCCTGAAATGGCGTATGGTGGAGAGCACCGGGTTGGGGGCGCTTCTCCCCAGCGCACACAGCGAGGCGCTGCCGGTGGACATGGCCAGATCTTCCAGCAGCTCGATGTCCCCCTCTTTTCCCCTTCCTTCCGTGATGTCGGCGAGAATCCGGTGCATCTGCTTCACGCCCTCGCGGCATGGGGAGCATTTGCCGCAAGATTCCTGGGCGAGAAAATTGAGGAAGTACCGGGCGACGTCGACCATGCACGTGTCTTCGTCCATGACGATCATCCCGCCCGAACCCATCATGGCACCCGCTTTGGTGAGTTCGTCGAAGTCGACTGCTATATCCAGATGCTCTTCAGGGATGCATCCTCCTGCCGGGCCGCCGGTCTGCACCGCCTTGAACTTCTTGCCTCCGGGAATGCCGTCGCCGATCTTGTAGATGATGTCCCTGAGGGTGACACCCATGGGCACTTCCACCAAGCCGGTATTCTTGATCTTGCCGACGAGCGAAAAGATCTTCGTGCCCTTGCTTCGTTCCGTTCCGAATTGCGTGAACCAGTCGGCGCCCTTGTTGATGATCAGCGGCACGTTGGCCCAGGTTTCGACGTTATTGATATTGGTCGGCTTGCCCCAGAGCCCCTTGGTGGCCGGATAGGGCGGCCGTGATCTCGGCTCACCTGGCCTGCCCTCCAGGGACAGGAGCAGGGCCGTTTCTTCGCCGCAAACGAATGCGCCGGCTCCCCGGTGCACCGTGACAGTGAAATCAAAGCCCGATCCGAGGATATTGCTGCCCAGGATTCCGTATTCCTCGGCCTGTCTGATGGCGATGCTTACGTTCTCCAGGGCCAGGGGATACTCCTGGCGCACGTAGACGTAACCCTCATGCGCGCCGATGGCATAGGCGCCTATGATCAAACCTTCCAGGATCGAGTGAGGATTGCCCTCGAGCACGGCCCGGTCCATGAATGCCCCCGGGTCACCCTCATCGGCATTGACGATCACATACTTGGCGTCGCCCGGGGCGTTGCGCGCAGCTTCCCACTTGATCCCCGTGGGAAAGCCGCCACCCCCTCTCCCCCTGAGTTTGGATTTCTTGACTTCCTCCACCACCTGCCCGGAAGTCATCTGGAAAAGAACCTTGGCTAACGCGGAATAGCCGCCCAGCGCCAGATAGTCATCGATGCACTTGGGATCGATCTTGATGTTGTTGCCGATGATATTCCGTTCCTGGTGCTTGTAGAACGGAATATCGGATTCGCGGACTACTTTTTCCTTCGTGGTGGCGTCGGCGTAGAGAAGGCGGTCGATGACCTTCTTCTCCTTTATGGTCTTGGAGACGATGGCCGGGACATCCTTGGGTGTTACCTGGAGATAACAAGTCTCCTCGGGATCGATCACGACAACGGGTCCGCGCTCGCAGAAGCCGGGGCACCCGGTGCTTTTGACATGCACTTCGCCTTTCAGACCCTGTTTTTCGAGTTCCGCATCGAAGGCCGCGATGACCTTGCCTGCCCCGGTAGCAAGACACCCGGCCCCGGCGCATACCGAAATGCGGGCCTTGTCCGGATCCCTTCTCGACAGGATTTCCTGCCTCAGGTGTTCCAGTTCGGCGGGCGAATTGATCACTGGCATAGCCTTCACTTATTCGTAGTTCTTCAACAGGTCGGCGGCTTTGTTAGGCACCAGCTTTCCGAGGTGCTCCTCGTCGATTTCCATCACCGGTCCCAGGGCGCAGCAGCCGAGGCAATTGACGGTGTCCAGGCTGAATTTCATGTCCGGGTCGGTTTCGCCCGGCCGGATTCCGGTAATGTTCTCGATCACTTCGAGCACGCGCGGCGCGCCGCGGACATGGCAGGCGGTGCCCATGCAGACGTTTATCTCATGGCGCCCCTTGGGAACCAGGCTGAAGGCCTTGTAGAACGTGGCCGTATGCTGGATCCGGCTCATCGGTACCTGCAGTTTCTCGCTGACCATCTCCAAAGCTTCCCAGGGAAGCCAGTGAAGTTCGTTCTGGATATCCAGCAATATCTGGATCAGCGAACTGGCTTCGCATTGATGCTTATCGATGATCTGCTCAATTGTCCCGGTGTCCATGATCCCGATCTCCGTCTCCTGGGCCTCAGGCGAGGGCATAACGCTTCTGGCTGTCGTCGAACCTGACGAGTTTTTGCCTGGCCGAACTGTTGAGGTGCTTGGACACCTCGGACGAACTCATGCCCAGACGTTCCGCAATTTCCCTGCTGGAGAGGGCCTGCTCCTGCAGCAACACCATGATCTGGCTGATCGCCAGCTTGTCCACGATCAATTCTTTGAACAGTGACTTCAGCTCGGCACTGTCAAAAAATTCTTCGTACTTCGCCTTGTTATCAAAACGCACTCTGAGCTTCTCCCTTTCCACCAGCTTGATGTACGGGAGCAGTTTCCTGATTGCTTCCAGCTTGAGCTTCAATGCGATCTGATCCATGCCTTCACCGACGCCGAGCGGGCCCAGTTCCTTCACCCTGCCGGTGAAATCGGTAACGATTTCGGCGAAACGGATTCCTTCGGATGCCGAGACCCATTCCAGCCTCAGCCTGTCCGGATTCACCCCTATGTATTCCAGCAGTTTCTTGCCCAGATGCATCATGCTCAATGCATCGTAATTTCCTTCGGTGATGTAATGGCATTCTCCCAGCCAGCATCCGCCGATGAACACACCGTCGTTGCCGTTGGCAAAGGCCCGCAGCACGAATTCCAGGTCCATCCTGCCGGAACACATCACCCGGATCACTTTTATGCTGGGGGGATACTGGTAGCGGGAAACGCCACACAGGTCCGCCCCGGCATAACTGCACCAGTTGCACAGGAATCCGAGGATTCTTGGTTTGAATTCATGCACTGCACCCATACTCAAGTCGCTCCCATGGCGGTCATCCCGTCGCGCGTCAACTGATTTCTACAGCGGCCTGCGGCCGCTCTGTCCGATCCGGCAAGGGATCCATACCCGCCGCATCGATCTGGCAGAGGATTTCTTCATCGGTATAGTGATTCAGATAAATGGCCTTGGTCGGGCACTTGGCGTTGCAGAGACCATCTCCTTTGCACAGGACCGGATTGACCCTGGCCTTCCTGCCCCGCGGCGTGTCATAAAAGTCGATGGCGTCATAGGTGCAGGCTGAAATGCATGCCCCGCACGCCACGCAGGCGCTCTCCTTCACGTCGCAGATGGCGCCGGTGGCCGTGACTGAATTCTTCGACAGCACGTTGATCACGCGCGCCGCGGCTCCGTAAGCCTGGCTGATCGCCTCCGACACGTGCTTGGGATAGTGCGCAGTCCCGCACAGGAACACCCCGTCGGCGGCGAAGTCCACCGGCCTGAGTTTTACGTGGGCCTCCTGGAAGAAACCGTCCGGATTCAACGGCACCTTGAACAGCCTGGACAATTCCTGGCTCGTGGACGAAGGAACGACCGCGGCGGCGAGCGCGAGCAGATCGGCATCCAGGGCGAGCTTCCGGCCCAGTATGGGGTCGGTGACGGTGACCCGCAGAAGTTTCCGGCCTCCCTCCTCTGCCGCCTCGACCAGCGGCTTGTCATCCGGCTCGTAGCGTATGAACCTGACACCCTTCCCTGCCGCCTCCCGGTAATAGTCCTCCCTGAATCCGTAGGTCCTCATGTCCCGGAAGATGATGGTGATCTCCATCCCGGGGGAGGTCTGCTTCAGTTTCAGGGCGTTCTTGATCGCCTGGCTGCAGCACACCCGGCTGCAGTAATTTCTTTCCGCCGTCCTACAGCCTACACACTGGATCATCACCATGCTCTGGGCGTTCACCACCGCTTCTTCTTTCCGGGTGATGCGCCCTTCCAGCTCCAGCAGTGTCAATACCCGGTTATCTTCCCCATAGAGATATTCGGCCGGCTTGTGTTCTTCAGCACCGGTAGCGATGATGACCGCGCCGTGGCGTATCTCTCTGAGCCTTCCTTCCGCTCGCACCCGGGTAGTGAAATTACCCACGTAACCGGATACGTCCTGGATGGCCGCACCGGTGACGACGTGTATCGAGGGATGCCGATAGACCTTGCGGGCAAGATCGCTCAGGTGCGCCTGGACGTCCATGCCTTCGAGGGTGTAATGAATCCTGCGCGCCATGCCGCCCAGGTCGGCATCCTTTTCCAGCAGATAGACCTCGAATCCCTGCTCGGCCATGTTCAGGGCGCTGGTCATACCGGCCAGGCCTCCTCCTATGACCAGCACCGCCTTGTTGACCGGCAGCTCGATTTCCTGCAAAGGCTGCAACAGGGTGGTCCGGGCCACCGACATCCGGACGATGTCCTTTGCCTTCAGGGTGGCGTCTTCCTTTTCCTTGGAGTGCACCCAGGAGCAATGCTCCCGGATATTCGCCATGTCGAAGAAATACTGGTTGATCCCGCCTTCGCGCACTGTGTCCCGGAACAAGGGTTCGTGGGTCCTCGGCGTACAGGCCGCGATCACCACGCGGTTGAGCCCCTTGTCGCGGACGACGTCCGCGATCTGCTGGGCATTGTCGGTGGAACAGGCGAACAGGCTTTCCTGGGCGTGAACGACGTTTTTCAGCTTGGATGCAAATTCGACTACCGATGGAACGTTGACCACCCGGCCGATATTCGCACCGCAATGGCACACGAAAACCCCGACCTTGGGTTCCTCTTCCGACACATCTCGTTCCGGCGGATATACCCGCTCCCGGGCGAGCTTGCCGCGCTGCTCGGCCAGCAGCTGGCCGCAAAGTGCGGCGGACCCGCTGGCGGAAACGACCGATTCGGGGATATCGGCGGGACCCTGGAAGGATCCGCTTGCAAAAATTCCCGGGCGGGACGTCTCGATGGGGTTGAGCGGATTGGTCTTGCAGAAGCCGTGCGAATTGAGCTCGACGCCGAACTTCTTCGCCAGGTCCGCCGCATCCTTGGGAGGACTCATGCCTACCGACAGAACCACCAGGTCGAATTCCTCTTCCTTCACGCCATCGCTGTCGGTCGCGTACCGGATGGTGACGTTCCTGCTTTCCGGGATCTCGCGGCCGACGGACACGTAGCTGCGGATGAACCGGACCCCGGGCAGGTTTGCCGCTCTTTGATAGTAGCGTTCGAAATCCTTGCCGAAGGCGCGGATGTCATTGTGGAATACCGTTGCATCGAGCTCCGCGTAATGGTCTTTTGTCAGGATCACCTGCTTCTGGGTATACGCGCAGCAAACGGATGAACAATAGGTGTTGCCGCCGGGGATGACCTGCCTGGAACCGACGCACTGTATCCAGGCGATCCTCTGCGGATGCTTTCCGTCGGAAGGACGTCTTATCTCGCCTTCGTAAGGCCCGGTGGCGGACAGGATGCGTTCGAATTCGAGGCTGGTTACGACGTTCTTCATCTTGCCGTAGCCATAGTCGCCCCTCACCGCGGGGTCGAAGACCTCATAGCCCGGAGACAGAACGACCGCTCCTACCTCCACTTCCAGTTTTTCCGGCTTTTGATGAAGATCGATGGCCTGACTCTGACAGACGCCTACGCAAATGTTGCATTTTTCGTCTTGAAGGAAAAGGCAGGTTTCAGGATCGATATAACTGATGAGCGGCACCGCCTGGGAAAAGTGTATGTGGACGGCTTTGGTCAACGACAGGTTTTGATTGTAGGGATCGGGGACCTCGACCGGGCAGTACTCGGCACAGGTAGTGCAGCCCGTACATAGGTCCTCGTCAACGTATCTGGGCTTTCTATTCAGGGATACCCTGAAGTTTCCTGCCTCCCCCTCGACACGGACGACTTCGGTATTGCTCAGGATGTTTATATTGGGATGTCTGCTGCATTCAATGAACTTGGGAGA
>Ga0209343_10010893_pt1 | contig 10303 bp, 9 predicted proteins | sample RifCSPlowO2_02_FD_184026 | JGI IMG/M metagenome (GOLD analysis project Ga0209343, IMG submission 184026) | Groundwater microbial communities from Rifle, Colorado - Rifle CSP2_plank lowO2_0.2 (SPAdes) (version 2) | ecosystem: Environmental > Aquatic > Deep subsurface > Groundwater | place: Rifle...
GATCCACCGGATCTGCTCGGAGTGGATTCCCGACACCAGATATTCTTCCACATCGTCGGTTCCGGCCGGGATGGTGACGGCGAGCAGCCGCGCCCGCTTACCGGGCTCGATCGAGCCGTACTCCGACTCGAACCCGAGGGCGCGCGCGCCCTGCCGCGTGGAACTGTCGAGCAAGGCCGAGGCGGGCACGGTCGGGGCGAGCGCCCGCATCGTCGCCAGCTCCGCGAAGACGTTCAGATCCGGTGCGCTCGCCAGACTGTCCGTGCCGACCGCCACCCGCACGCCGGAGGCGTAGAACTCCTCGAGCGGGGGCGCCCCCGAGCCGGTGTGACCGTTGCTGCGGGGACAAGTGACGAGCGTGGTCCCGCGAGCCGCCAGCCGCGCGAGATCGCCGGTCGACATCTGCACGCCGTGCACGGCCAGCACGCGCGCATCGAGAAAGCCGCCATCGTCCAGATACTGGACAGGGCTGACGCCTGGAGTGACCCAGGTCGGATCCCAGACCCCCAGCTCCTCCAGCAGGATGCGCCACGGCCCGCGGCCTGTCTTGATGAACTCGACTTCCTCCGCCGATTCCGACAGGTGAATGCTGCAGCGCGCAAACGGATCGCGGTCCGACGCACGCCGAATGGCCCTCAGCACCAGCGGCGCGACCGAGTAGGGCGCGTGGGCCGCCAGGCTCGTCCGCACGCGGTCGGTGGACGGCAGGGCGTCCAGCGCACGGCAGGCCGTTTTCACGAGCCGCTCGGCGTCGGTCTGGGCAAAGCGAATCAGCTCGTAGAAGACCAGGGCCGCGAGCGCACTGCGCTCGAGCGGCCCGAACGTGACCAGCGTGTTGCTGATATCGCCAACGACCGCCGTGCCGAAGCGGACCGACTCCGCGATCGCACGCTCGACGGCCTGCAGGATTTCGGGAGCATTGGGATCGGGCCGACGGCGGCGCGCGGCGATGACCGCGCGAATCCAGGCGACGAACTCGGAGGCGGGCGGCACCTCGTCGCGAAGGTACGAAAGCTCGAGGTGTGTGTGCGCGTTCACGAGCCCGGGGAGAACGGCGACGGAGCCGAGGTCGCACTCGGCCGTCGAGTCTGCGGGGGTTCGCTTCCCCAGCGCGACGACTCGATGACGGTCGACCGTCACCCAGCCGTCACGGATCGGCGGATCACCTATCGGAAGGATCCAGGAGGCGTGATAGCGGATCATCAAACAATCCTGCCATCCTGTCGCCGCTCTCCCTTGCCGGCGCGGCTTCTGGCTGGATACAACCGGAGCTCCTCAGGCACGGTGTGATCGCCGGCTTCCCGGGCCGTCGAGAGCTTCAGCATGCGTGGAACGTCACGCTCCCGGAAGATGGGGTCTCCGAGAATCTCGTAATGCATGTTGCGGCGTTTCGGCGTGAATCCGGCGTCCTCGATGTTCCTGACGATCTCGACTTCGTCCATGCAGTAGCTCGCGCCGGCCGCGCGCACGACGTTCTCTTCGATCATCACGCTGCCCATGTCGTTGGCGCCGTAGGCGAGGCTCAACTGCCCCACCTGGCCTCCCTGTGTCACCCACGAGGCCTGCAGGTTGTCGAAATTATCCAGCACGAGGCGAGCGAGCGCGAGCGTGCGAAGGTAGTCGATGCCCGTCGCCTCGATGCCGGCCAGCTCGGTGTGCTCGGGCTGATAGCTCCACGCAATGAAGGCCGTGAAGCCCCCCGTCTCGTCCTGCAGCGCGCGGAGACGCAGCAGATGCTCCAGCCGCTCTTCGTCCGTTTCAACCGTGCCGTACATCATCGTCGCCGTCGTGCGAAGCCCTCGGCGATGGGCCTGACGCATGACGTCAAGCCACTCGTCGACGGTGGCCTTGCCGTAGCAGTGAAGCAGTGTGCGGACGCGGTCCACGAGAATCTCGGCCCCGCCGCCAGGCACGCTGTCGAGTCCCGCGGCAATCAGCCGGTCGAGGACCTGCGGAACCGGCAGCTGCGAAAGGCGCGAGAGATGAATGACCTCGGGCGGCGACAGCGCGTGCAGCTTGAACGCGGGGTACCGCTCTTTGACGGCCCGGAACAGATCTTCGTACCAGGCAAGGGGAAGATCCGGGTTGTGGCCTCCCTGCAGCAGGACCTGCCCGCCGCCGACAGCGATCGTCTCCTCGATCTTACGGAACAGCTCTTCGAAGCCGAGGACGTAGCCTTCGGGAGAGCCGACGGGCCGGTAAAACGCGCAAAATGTGCATTCGGCCACACAGACGTTCGTATAGTTCACGTTGCGGTCGATGATGTAGGTGACGATGCGCTCGGGATGCTTGCGGCGTCGCACGAGGTCGGCCAGCCGGCCGAGGAGCGGCGTCGACGCGTGCCGATAGCAGGCGAGCGCCTCCTCGGCGCTGATGCGCTCCCCCGCGCGAACCCGGTCGGCGATGTGATCGAGTGTCATCGTGCGCGCTCGGTCTCGGCCGCCGGCAGGCGGACCTCAATAGCAAGAGGCGTCAGTAGAACCGCAACTCCCGGCTGGCGGCCACGACGCGCGCCTCGACCGCATATCGATAGAACAGCTCGAGGCCGGCACGCTCCTCGGGGCCGAGATGGTACTTGATATTATCCCGAAGATAGCGGGCCCCAACGTCCCGCTGGACCGCTGAGCCGGGGAAGTACTGCCGGGCAATCTCGTCGATCGCGGCCACGCCCGCGTCCCGCGCCTGTTGCAACGCTCGCACATCGTCTCGTCCGAGGGCGTCCGCCCGGCCCGCCCAGAACGCGTAGACGAACGGCAAGCCGGTCATCCTGGTCCACACCTCGCCGAGATCGATCGTTTCGATCGCCAACGGTTGACGGTCGACGGTCGACCGTTGGCCGTCGGTTGCCCGTTCAGGCGCTTCTGCGGATGGCTCCAGGTCCCCCCTCGAGCGACGACCGTTCACCGCCAACCGCCCCGGATCGGCGAACAATGCATGATCTCCGATGATCAGCGCCGCGTCACAGTGCGCCAGCATGGATTCGAGGTCGGGGCCGCGAGGTTCGAGCCGCGGCTGAATATGGAATTCGCGCGCGCACAGCACCCGCACCAGGGCCACCGACGCCCGCGAGCTCGTGTCCAGCGCGATCGATCGGAGGTCGGCGACCGGCCGGGTCGTGTAGAGCGCAACCGACGCCACAGGGCCGCGCGAAACGATCGCGACGTCGGGAACGATGGCATAGGGTCCGCCCAGATACTCGATTGACGGAATGAGGCCGACCTCGACGTGGCCTTCGTGGAGCAGCGTCGCACACTTCGAGGGCACGTCGAAGCGCAACTCGAACCGCGGTGAGCGGTCGAGGCCGAACACGTGGGGGCGCGCGTTGAGGTATCCGACCGCGCCGAGACGCACGCGATTCATCGAGCGAGCGTCTCGAAACGGCCGTTGCGCTCAACTGGCTCGAGACCCGCCGCCCGGATGTTGCGGCGGATTTCCTCGAGCGGGGCGCGCCGCGGACCCTCGGGGCTACTGTTGGACGGCGACACGGCGTCGACGTCGTCGGCACCGACCGTCAGCGCAACCTGGGCGAGCTTCGGACCATATAACGACCAGTCGACCTGAATCGAGGGCACGTTGTCCAGGAACAGCCTGGCGAGCGCGACCCGTTTGACGTCTTCGTATCCCGTCGTCGGAACCGCGGGATTCATCTCGCGCGGGAGAGGGGCAAACGTGCGAATCACGGCCACGGCGTGCTGGAGCGCGGCAATCTCCTTCAGCAGTGGCGGCGCGTCGGCGGAAGGCAGGCGGTGAATCGTGAGGCGCGCCAGCGCCAGCCCGGCGATATTCACCTCCTCGATGGCGCGGTGAGCATCCTGCAGCCGATCGAAGGGCGCTTCGGCGACGAGCTCGAGCCCGGCGGTGCGAAGCGCCTCGAGAAACGCCCGCAGCGTGACGCCCTCGCGGCTCGCAATCTCCTCGAGGTCGGCAAGAGAGAAGCCGGACACGGGCACGCCGCCGGCGCGTGCGACGACTTCCGTGACGCGCGCGACGGCCGCCGCGCAGCTCGAAGGCGTGCCGGCGATCCGAATCTCGCCGGCGCCGGGCGGCGGCGCCACCGGGGCTCCGGCCTCGGGCCGTACATCGGCCACGCGGACGAACGTGGTCCGCGCGCCGTGACGCGCGCGCCGCACCTCGTCGGCGAGCATCCCGAGGCTGATGATGTCGTGACTGGCTGCGAGCGAGGCGAGCTCGGCTTCCGTGACCGTCATTCGGCGGACAATGTTATCAGAGCGAGCTGCGCTCGGTGATCAGCTGACCGCTGAACGCTGGAGCTCTCCCGCTGAAGCGCTGCGCGATCAGGGTCGCGACGCACGCGTCCAGATATCCAGTGCCCGACGAGCGGCGGCTTCGGTGGTGCGGATCCGCGGAGGCCATGTGCGACTGTAGCCCTCGGACGCCCACTTCCGTGTCGCGTCGATTCCCATTTTCCCGCCGTACGCCGGCAGTTCCGCCGCATCGTCCAGGTCGTCGACGGGCCCCTTGGTCATCTGGACGTCGCGCATGGGGTCCATGTGGGTGCCGACGATCCATGCCACTTCTCGCACGTCGTGGACGTTCACGTCTTTGTCCACGACGATCACCGTCTTGGAGAACATCAGCTGGCCGAGGCCCCAGACCGCGTTCATGATCTTGCGCGCGTGGCCCGGATACCGCTTGTCGATCGAGAGAATCACCAGGTTGTGGAAGATGCCCTCGGCCGGAAAGTGCATGTCGACGATTTCCGGCACGGTCTTCTGAATCATCGGGAGGAAGATCCGCTCGCTCGCCAACCCGAGATAATAGTCCTCCATCGGCGGAATGCCGACGATGGTCGTGAGATACACCGGTCGCTTGCGTGCCGTGATGCAGGTCAGGTGAAAGACGGGATAGTCGTCGGGTTGTGAGTAGAACCCCGTGTGATCGCCGAACGGTCCCTCACGACGCCGCTCGCCCGGATCCACGTACCCTTCGAGCACGATATGTGCGCTGGCAGGCACCTCGAGGTCCACGGTGACGCACTTGACCAGGTCGATGCGCCGCCGCGACAGAAAGCCCCCCAGCAGCAGCTCGTCGAGCCCCTCGGGCATGGGCGCGGTCGCGCAGTAGGTCAACACCGGCTCGGGACTCAACGCCACGGCCACCTCGAGCCGCTTCCCAAGACGCTCCGCCACGCGATGATGCTGGGCGCCCCCCTTGTGCCGCTGCCAGTGCATCCCCGTGGTGCGGCCGTCGAACACCTGCATCCGGTAGGTGCCGATATTGCGCATCCCGGTTTCGGGATCCTTGGTGAAGACCAGAGGCAGGGTGATGAACCGGCCGCCGTCTTCGGGCCAGCACGTCAGAATCGGCAGCTCATCGAGCGTCGCATGTTCGCGGACCACCTCCTGACAGGCCGCGTCCTTGACCGTCCGCGGCATCAAATCCTTCAGCCGTGCCAGGGTGGGCAGCATTTTCAGCGCGTCGACAATGCCCTGCGGCATCGGCGGCGTCATCAGCTCGTTGATCTCGGACGCCAGATCGTCGAGCGACTTCACGCCGAGCGCCAGACACATGCGTTCGAGGGATCCGAACACGTTGGTGGCGACCGGCATGTCGAACCCCGTCGGCCGCTCGAACAGCAGCGCGGGTCCGCCGCCCTGCGCCTTGCACGCGCGATCGGTCACGGCCGCGATCTCCAGATCGGGGCTCACGGGTTCCACCACGCGGGCCAGCAGTCCGCGCCGGTCGAGGTCGGCGAGAAAATCGTTCAGGTCTGGGTACATAGACAGAACCGCGACATCAGACTACTCCGTTCGAGCTTTTGTGCCTTCGTGGCGGCAGGTCCGGCGTCAATTTATCGGTAATCGCCTGCGCGAGCGCGAGCGCACGGCGGCCCTGCTCGCCGGTGACGAGCGGCGCGCGCCCCGACACGACGGCATCGACGAAGTCGGCGAGCTCGCGCTTCAGCGGCTCCTCGCTGGCCACCTCCACCAGGCCGCCTTCAATCGCCGGCTTCGGGCCCCCGCCTGTGACCAGACGCCACACCGCCACCGTCTGCTCGGCATAGTCGATCGACACGTACGCCGCCGGCTGGAAGAATCGGACCTTCCGCACACGGTCGCGGCTGATGCGGCTGGCCGTGATATTTGCGATGCACCCGTTGGTGAACCGGAGCCGCGCGTTCGCGATGTCGACGCGATCGGTCAGCACCGGCACGCCGACGGCCTCGATCGACGCGACGTCCGCCTTCACGAGCGACAGCACGACGTCGAGGTCGTGAATCATCAGGTCGAACACGACGTCGATGTCGAGGCTGCGCTCGGGAAAGGTCCCGAGGCGGTGCACCTCGATGAACCGGGGATCGTCGACGAGCGGTCGTGCGGCGGCCACGGCCGGATTGAACCGCTCGGTGTGCCCGACGGCCAGGGGCACGCCGGCGCGGGCGGCGGCGGCGATCATGTCGTCGGCCTCTTCCACCGAACGTGCCATCGGCTTCTCGACCAGAACCGGTACGCCGGACGCCAGGAAGGGAACCGCGATGTCGCGATGCAGCTCGGTGGGGACGGCGATCGTCACGGCATCGACATGGCCGATCAGGTCGCGGTAGTCGGCCAGGGGCCGGGTGTGGTTCGCCGCGGCAACCTCGGCGGCGCGCGCGTCGTTGGTGTCGACGACGGCCACGAGCTCGACGCCCGGCAGCAACGACAGAATCCGCGCGTGATGGCGGCCGAGATATCCGACGCCGACCACGCCAAGCCGGAGAGTCATGACCGCCGCCACGACGTCATCTCGTGCCCTCGTCGCTTCGACGTCGACCGACGATGGCGATGCCCGCCTCGTCGGCAGCTCGAATGACCGCGTCGCCGTCGATCATCAGCGTCCTGCCGGCGTCCACCGACAGCAGCGTCGCGCCAGCCGCCTGCATGGCCGCGATCGTCGAGACGCCGACGACCGGCACGTCGAAGCGCATATCCTGGTTCGGCTTGGCCACCTTCACGATCCGGACGCCGCTGCCGGCCAGCTGCCCGGCGCGCGCAATCACCGCGTCGGTGCCCTCCATGCCCTCCACGGCGACGACCGCCGCGGACCTGACGGCCACCGTCTGGCCGATATCCAGGCCGGCGATGGCGTCCGCCACGCCGTAGCCGTATTCCAGATCCGCGAGTTCCTCGTCGGTCGGCGCCCGCCTCGTCATGACGCCCTCGCGAGCGAGCAGCGGTCCGAGAAACGCCGTTGAATCCAGCAGGTTGATGCCGTGCTCGCGGAGCACGTCGGCCACGCCGGAGATGAGCGCGTCGGTCTGCCGCCCTTTGAGGCGCATCAGGACGCCCAGGAGCGTCATGTCGGGCACGATATTGGCGAAGAGCTTGGTGTGCTTCACCTGCCCCGCCATCACCGCTTCGGTGACGTGCGCGGCCTTCAGGAGGCTGATGCACCGCCCGAGCTGGCCGAGCGACACCCAGTGCATCGCCGCCGGTGGCGGTTGCGCGGCCGCGTCCTCGAGGTCGGGATAGGCTTCTTCCTTGATGGCGATGACCGTGACGTCGTAGCCCGCACTGCGCGCCGCCTCGAGCACGAGGAACGGGAACCGTCCGTTGCCGGCAATCAGACCGAGACGCATGGGCTGGCCGCGGAGACCCGAACGGCATCGGCGTGGCTATTCATCGGCCATTTCCTCGGTCCGCCTGGCGGCACGTCGCAGAATGACGCCGCGCTGTGAGGTGCGGATGAACTCGAGCAGATACTGCACCTCGGCGCACGCCAGCGAGCGATCCTGCTCGATGTGCTGCAGCGCCTTCGTGGTGTTGAGCTTCGATTGCAGCAGGTAGCGAAACGTGCTTTTCAGCTTGGTCACGACCTCCGCCGGGAAGCCGCGGCGCATCACGCCGATGATGTTGAGTCCGTAGATGCGGGCGGGACGGCTCCCCACCGTACGCGCAAACGGCAGCGCGTCCTTCGTCACGACGGAATAGCCGCCGATGAAAGCGTGGCGCCCGACGCGGCAGAACTGGTGCACGCCGGAGCCCGCGCTCACGTTGGCGAAATCGTCGACGGTCACGTGGCCGCCGAGCGTGGCCATGTTCCCGAAAATCGTGTCGTTCCCGACGTGGCAATCGTGCGCGATGTGCACGTACGCCATGAAGACGTTGCGATCGCCGATCTCGGTGACCCCGCCCCCGCCGCGCGTCCCCCGGTGCACGGTGACGAACTCGCGGAAGATGTTGCGCTTGCCGATGCGGAGGCGGGTCTCCTCGCCGCGGAACTTCAGGTCCTGCGGCACCAGACCGATAGACGCAAACGGATAGATCTCGGTGCCGTCGCCGATCTCGGTCCAGCCGTCGATGACCGCCGACGCGCCGACGCGGCAGCCGGCGCCGAGTCGCACGTGCGGTCCGATGGTGGCGTAGGGGCCGATGACGGTCCCCGCGCCGATGTCAGCCGACGAATGGACCGTCGCCGTCGGATCGATCTCGGTGAGGTCGGGAATGAGGGCGAGCAGGAGCTCGCACTCGGCGACGATCTGATCGCCCAGATAGGCCGTCGCTTTCGCGCGCACCAGGGACGCGCGGCGGCGTCCGAGCGAGATCTCCAGGCGCAGTCGGTCACCCGGCACGACCTGCCTGCGGAACTTCGCGTCGTTGACCCCGCGGAGGTACACGCGGGCGTTGGGCGGGCCGTCCCCCCGCTCGAGCAGCAGAATCGCGGCCACCTGTGAGAGCGACTCGAGCATGAGGACGCCGGGCATGAGCGGCGCCCCGGGGAAGTGGCCCTGGAAGAACTCCTCGTTGACCGTGACATTCTTGACCGCGACCAGACGCCGGCCGGCCTCGTGCTCGATGATCGCGTCCACGAGCATGGAGGGATACCGGTAGCACAGCCGGTCGAGCAGGATCGGGATGCTGATCACACTGGAGAAGGGCGAAATGCCAGATCGTGACCGCTCAATGTCATTCAGCGCTTAGCAGTGAGCGTCTGGCATTTTGCCATGCGGAGGCCTACGGTTTCGCGGCGTCGAGTTTCTTGACGGCCTCGAGCGTGAGGTCGAGCCCGTCCGCGCCCCAGATCACCGTCTCGCTCGGCACGTTGAGCAGCAGGTGCAACCCCTTCTCCTCGCCCAGCTGCGCGAGCACCGGGAACAGCTTCTTCTGGAATTCGGCCAGCAGCTCCTGCTGCAGCTCGGTCAGGTCGGTCTGCGCATCCTGCTGGAGCCGCTCGAGCTCGCGCGTCTGGCGGTCGATGTCTTTCTCGAGCGCCGCGCGCGCCGCCTCGTTCATCACCGTGCCGCCCGTCTGCAGCTTCTGCTGGCTGGCCTGCAGCGCCTTGGTCTTGTCGGCGATTTCGGCCTGCTTCTTCTGGGTCGCCGCCTGCACCTTGCCGTTGGCGGCCTTTCCCTCGGCCGACAACTGCGCGATCGCCTGCAGGTTCACGTACCCCACTTTCGCCCCCTGAGGAAACGGCGCGGGGGGCGGCGGCGGGACCGCGGGTTTCGCAGGCGCTGGGGGCTGCGCCGGCTTCGGAGGCACCGAGGGCTGGGCCGCCGGGCTCGCCGGCGCCGGGGGTGCGGGCTTGGCCGGGGCGGGCGCCTGAGCGGCCAGCGGCGCGGCGACCGCGATCGCCAGCCACACAGCAATGGCAACACGTCTCATTACGAGTAATCCTTTCGTCCGCAAGCGGAAGCCCACGATTTTACACTAGATCGACGACTCAGGTAAGATCGCCTCAGGGCGCACCGGCCGCCGACGTCAGGGACGTGAAGGAGAGACATGCGGCGACTGATCCCACTCCATCGGACTGTTCCGATCCTGCTCGTGGTGTTCGCGGCGGCCTGCGCTGACGACCTGTCGACGACGGTCACCGAGCCGACGACGACCACGACGACGACCGAGGTCTTTACCGGCACCATCGGCCGGAACGGCGCCGCGACCCACTCCTTCACGACGACCCGGTCCGGATCGGTCACCGCCTCGCTCAGCAGCCTCCGCCCCGACCGCACCATCGCCGTCGGGCTCAGCCTCGGCACCTGGAACGGCGAGACCTGCCAGACGGTCATCGCACGAGACCGCGCGGTCGTGGGGAACGCGGTGATCGGGACGGCGTCGTCGGCCGGCACGTTGTGCGTCAGAGTGTACGACGTCGGCGCCATCGTGGTACCGACGGTGTACGTCGTGCAGGTGGTTCGGCCTTAGCGGACGCATCAATCGAGGAATCGCCCGCTACCCGCTTCCCTACCGGCCTAGTTCCACCCTCTAAAGAGAAACTCGGTCGCCTCTGAGGCGAGTGAACAGATTCATGGTTATGCAGCCTTGACCTCGACGACGACGCCCAAGTCGCGCAAGCGGCGCAG
>Ga0209343_10010896_pt1 | contig 10301 bp, 11 predicted proteins | sample RifCSPlowO2_02_FD_184026 | JGI IMG/M metagenome (GOLD analysis project Ga0209343, IMG submission 184026) | Groundwater microbial communities from Rifle, Colorado - Rifle CSP2_plank lowO2_0.2 (SPAdes) (version 2) | ecosystem: Environmental > Aquatic > Deep subsurface > Groundwater | place...
GCCGCGCCCTGCGGGCGCCGCGTGCGCGGGTCTTCCCCGGCCTCACGCCCCCGCCACCGCCAGGAGCATCTCCGTGTAGGCGCGCGCCCCCGCGACGATGTTCTCCAGCGAGAGGCGCTCGTCGTTGCCGTGGATCCGCCGGATCTCCACCTCGTCCAGGACGAAGGGGCCGAAGCCGTAGCCGTGCAGCCCGCAGTTCCGGAACACCCAGTTATCGGTGAAGCCCACGAGGATCTCCGGTACCACGACGACGCCCGGCGCCCGCCCGCGGAGCGCATCGGCCAGGTGCTTGTAGAGCTCCGTATCCGGCGGCGAGAGGTTCGGCTGCTTGGGCGGCGAGGTGATCTCGACCTCGACCTGGTCGTCCGCCACGGCTCTCCGCACCCAGTCCGTGATCTCCTCGGGACCCTCCCCCGCCAGCATCCGGCAGTCGATCTCCGCCACCGCCTCGGGCGGGATGACGTTGCGCTTCTCGCTGCCCTTGAGCATGGTCACGGCGAACGTGGTGCGAACCATGGCCGCGTGGTGCGGACTCCCGAAGAAGCGGGCGCGGAATGCAGGATCCTGCAGGGAGCGCTCGAGGCTGTCCAGGCCCTTGCCCTGGTCTCCGGGCAGGACGGAGGCGAGCCGCGCGAAGTACTCCTGGGTCTCGGGGAGGATGCGCGGCGGCCGGTCGGCCGCGAGCAGTCGCCCGAGCGCGCGGATCAGCCGGTGCGGCGCGGTGTCCGGCCACGGCATCGAGCCATGTCCCGGGGCGCTGCGTGCGGTGAGCCGGAGCGGCAGCCCGGTCTTCTCCGAGATGACGATGGTGCCCAGCGGAGCCGTCGTGCCGGGGCGCGTGGCGATGAAGCCCAGCTCCGAGAGCGAGTACTCGGCCCCCGCGATCCACTCGCCACGCTCGTCGGCGACCCACTGGGCGCCGAAGCGGCTCCCGGCCTCCTCATCGGCCGTGGCGAGGAAGATCAGATCTCGCTTGAGCGGGACGCGCGCCCGCGTGAGGGCGAGCACCGCCGCGAGCTGCAGGATGCCCGTGGACTTCATGTCGAGCGCGCCGCGACCGTAGAGATAGCCGTCCTGGATGACGCCCCCGAACGGATCCACCGTCCAGTAGCGGCGGTCGGCATACACCACGTCGATGTGATGGTGGAGGACGATGCCCGGCAGCGAGCCGTCGCCGCGAAGGCGCGCCACGAGGTTGCCGCGGCCGGGCGCCGACTCCGCGGCCTCGCTGGCGATGCCGTCGGCCTCGAGCACCCCGGCGAGAAACCGGGCGCCGGCGGTCTCGTTCCCCGGCGGGTTGGTGGTGTCTATCATGAGGTAGCGGCGGAGGAGGTCGATGGTCTCCTCGCCGAGGGCCTTCCAGTCCATCATGCGGAGCCCCTTTCTGGGTTGTGGCGGTCGCTCAGCACGGCGGTCATCCTAGCAGATACCGGCGGAGAAAGGCCATCGCCTGCCGCTCCGCCCACGAGGTCCGTCCCGTCCGCCCTTCGAGGAACCCCGCATGCCCGCCCTCGGCGACGAAGGCGGCCTCGAGCCACGGGGAGGCGGCCAGCGCCGCGGTGGGAAGCGAGGCCGCGGGGATGAAGGGATCGTTCACCGCGTTGATCAGGAGACACGGGCGGCGGATCTGCGGCAGGTACGGCCCGCTGCTCGAGCGCGTCCAGTAGTCGCGCTCGTCGGCGAAGCCGCCGAGTGGCGCCGTGACGTGCCGGTCGTACTCGGCGAAGGTGCGGGCGCGCAGCGCCGCGGCCAGGTTGACGAGGCCGTCGTACATGTGGGCCTTGGCGCGGACCTTGGCCTTCATGGTGCGGAGGAACTGCGCCGTGTAGAGCAGGCGGCCGGGCTGCCGGTCGAGCACGCGAGCGCACGCCTCGAGATCGAACGGCGTGGAGACGGCCACGGCCGCCGCCACCGGCGCGGCCTCCCGCCGCTCGCCGAGCCACTTCAGCGCCACGTTGCCGCCGAGAGAGACGCCGACCAGGCCCAGCCGGAGCCCCGGCTCGGCGTCCACCAGGCGGGCGATCACCCACCCGAGATCGGAGGTCTCGCCGGAGTGGTAGAGGCGCGGCAGCCGGTTCAGCTCACCGCTGCAGGAGCGGAAGTTGATCACCGCGCCCCGCCAGCCCAGCGCCGCGATCTCGCCGAGGAGCCCCGAGGCGTAGTGAGAGAGGGACGAGCCCTCGAGGCCGTGGAGGATGAGGACGAGCGGGCCGCTGCCACCCACGAGCCAGTCGAGGTCGAGGAAGTCGCCGTCCGGCGTCTCCCACCGCTCCCGCCTCACCCGAGGGCGGCGCGGCCGGCGGAACAGCGGCCCCCAGAGCGTCTGGAGATGACGGCCGCGGTACCACCAGGGCGGCCGGTACTCCGCCGCGTCACCCACGTCCGCCGCGAGGGGGCCGGGCTAGTCCTGGCCCTGCAGGATCAGCTTCACGACCTCGGGCACGATCTCCCGCGCCCGCTGGTCGAGCTGGGCCTCCGTGAGGTTGGCGATGGGATGGGGCATCGAGAGGAACCGGTACTCCGGCACGCCCCAGGACCGGGCCATGGCGCGGCCCGTGCCCTCGAAGACGTCCGTCACGATGGACGCCGCGGGGATGCCGGCCTTCTCGAACAGGATTCCGTCGAGCACACTGCCCGACGAGCAGGACCCTCAGTCGCCGATGCCGGCCACCACCACGTCCACGCCCCGCTTGGCCTCGTCGATGATCTCGTCGTGGGCGGGGACGCTCGAGTTGTGCTTGCGCCACATGCGCGCCTCGACGGCGCCGTACTCCTGGACCAGGATCCCGCCGATCTTCTCGAGCAGGCGGTCGGAGTTGAACTTCGTGTTCTCGATGAGGCCGACCCGCTTGCCCTTGAGGGAATCGGGGCGCGCCACGTAGGTGAGGGGCTGCTGCCTGGGTTCGACGGTCGGGTCGAGGAGCTCGAAGCCTGCCATCATGCCCTCCTGTCCTTGATGAGTGTGGTCACGGCCTCGGAGGCCTTGCGGCTCGCCCAGCCGGGGATGTAGGCGGAGAACGCGCCGGCGCGGCCACCGGCGGCCACCACCAGGATGTCCTCGGGGCTCGAGACGAGCGGTCGCGTCGTGGTCTCGTCCGCGGCCGCGACGGGCCCCGCCAGCCGCTCGGTTCGCTTGAGATGCGCCACGGTGTTCTGCGTGTGCTCGAAGACATGCGTCCGGATGTCGGCCTTGGTCCACCCGTCGGCCGCGATCGTGCGCATGTGCTCGCCGGCCAGGACGAGCGCGTACTGCGGCTGGCCCACCACGTTGCCCGAGATGCGCATGTCATCGCAGAGCGTGGCGAAGAGACCCGTCGCGGTGTGCGACAGCTGGTTGTAGAACTGGTGCGGGGCCTCGGCGGCCATGACGGTCACCGTGCTCTGCTCGGCCCGGAAGCCGCGCTCGACATGCAGCGGCGTCCAGGGGCTGTCCTGCTCGTTCTCGGCGATGACGTAGGTGAACTTGCCCGGGTGCCCGAGCGTGCCGCGATCGAGCTTGCCCGGGATCGAGCCGATCACATTTCGCATCACCAGGCGCACGGCGCGGCCCACGGTGGCGTTGGCGCGCCAGCCCGGACCGAAGAGGTTGTCGCCCGAGTTGAAGTCGAGCGCCCGCGCGATGGGGCCGTTGACGATCATGAGCACCGCGGCGCCGGCAGTGGAGGTGCCGGGGCCGTGATAGGCCCAGCGCGGGTCTCCGATCCCCTCGATGGCCGCGACCACCACCGGCATGTAGTCGGGGCGGCAGCCTGCCATGACGGCGTTGATCGCGACCTTCTCCGCCGTCACCGCCACCTGCCGGTTGGTGATGAAGGCGATCTGCTGATCGGGCGCGAGCCCCGCGGCCTCCAGCATGGCCCGGACGGCGGCTTCCGTGGGCGGCACCACGGGCAGCCCGTCGGTCCAGCCCTTCTCGAAGCACAGCTCGATGGCCTGGGCGAGGTCGGCGACGGCGTGACGCGCGGAGGAGAGTGGGGGGGTCATGGCGCGCATTATACCCCGTGCTGCCACGGCAATTCTGAGTAAGCTGGCTCGGCGGGGACCTTGACGCCCGAGAACACGCAGGCCATCCTGTGCCGCGGAGGTGAACCCATGGCCGAGACGCAGACGTTCCTGCACGCGAGCTTCCTCATCCGCGACGCGGACCGTGCCCGCGCCTTCTACGGCGGCATCCTCGGCTGGCCGGAGGATGCTCGCCCCGATCTGGGCTTCCCCGGGGTGTGGTACCGCGTGGGGGATGCGCAGCTGCACCTGATCGTCCCCGCCGATGCCTCGTTCCTGCCCGATCCGGCGCGCGCTCCCATGGGGCGCGACAGCCACATCGCCGTCCGCGTCTTCCGCTTCGACGCCATCCTGAAGGAGATCGAGTCGCGCGGCGGCGCGATCCGCCGGAGCGAGATGCTGGGCAAGCGGCGGGCCTTCATCCGCGACCCGGACGGCAACATGGTGGAGCTCTGGGAGCCCTGATGCCCCTCGTCGCGTACTTCTCCATGGAGTACGGCCTGCACGAGGAGTTCGCCTCCTACGCCGGCGGACTCGGCGTCCTCGCGGGCGACTTCATGAAATCGGCCGGCGACCTCGGCCTTCCCGTGGTCGGCATCGGGCTGCGCTGGGCCCAGGGCTACGTCACCCAGCGGATCGGGCCTCACGGTTATCCGCTGGACGAGTGGCACGAGCAGAAGGTGGACTTCCTCGTGGACACGACGGTGCGGGTCCGCGTGCGCGTCGCCGCGCGGGAGGTCGAGTGCCGCGTCTGGCGCGTGGGCCGCTATGCCATCGCCCCGCTCTTCCTCCTCGAGCCCGTGCATGCCCGGGACCGCTGGATCACGCAGCGGCTCTACGACACGCGGCCCGACTGCCGCATCGCCCAGGAGATGCTCCTGGGCATCGGCGGCGTGCGCGCGCTCGCCGCCCTCCACCTGCCCGTCGGCCTCTACCACTTCAACGAGGGGCACGCGGTGTTCGCCGGGCTCGAGCTCATCGCCTCATCCATGGAGGCCGGCGCGGACTTCCAGTCGGCCTGGCGCGCGGCCCGGGAGCGCATCGTCTTCACGACCCACACGCCCGTGCCCGCCGGGAACGAGACCCATGCGCTCGCCGACCTCAAGCGCCTCGGCGCGGGCTGCGAGCTGGTGGATGCGGAGCTGCGGGCGATCGGCGGTGAGCCCTTCAACATGACCGTGGCGGGGCTGAGGCTGTGCCGGAAGGCCAACGCGGTCGCCCAGCTCCACGGCCAGACGGCTCGCGCCATATGGGCGCACGTGGAGGACGCCGCCCCGATCGTCGCCATCACCAACGGGGTGCACGCCGGCACATGGCAGGATGCGCGCGTCCCTGCCGCGCTCGCCAGCGACGAGGATCTCCGCGCCGTGCGGCACACCCTCAAGGAGGAGCTGCTGGCGGAGGTGGACCGCCGGACGGGCGTCCGTCTCGACCGCACTGCGCTCACCATCGGCTTCGCCCGCCGCGCGGCGACCTACAAGCGGCCGGATCTCGTGCTCCGCGATCCCGACCGCCTGGCGCCGCTGCTCAAGGACCGTCGCCTCCAGCTCATCTTCGCCGGCAAGGCGCACCCCGCCGACCAGGAGGGCAAGGCGGTGATCGCGCTCCTGGTCGAGACCATCCGCCAGTGGCCCGAGTCCATCGTGTTCCTCGAGAACTACGACATGGCGCTCGGACGGCTCCTCACCCGCGGCTCGGACGTCTGGCTCAACACGCCGCGGCGGCCGCTGGAGGCCAGCGGCACCTCGGGGATGAAGGCGGCCATGAACGGCGTCCTCAATCTCTCGGTGCTCGACGGCTGGTGGCCGGAGGGGTGCGAGCCCGGCGTCACGGGATGGGCCATCGGCAACGGGGAGGAGGACGGCATGGGCCAGGACGCCTCCGACCTGCGCTCGCTCTTCACGACGCTGGAGGGCGAGGTGCTCCCGGCCTTCGCGGATCCGGCGCGCTGGACGCGGATGATGCGGGCGTCCATCCGCATGGGGACCGAGCGCTTCTCCTCCGACCGGATGGTCCGCGAGTACTTCGCCCGGCTCTACTCCGCGGGGTAGCTCGGCGCGGCCGTCACTCGCCGATCGCCCGCGTCACGGAGCGCGTGACCGGGAAGGTCGGGATCACCGCCGAGGGGGTCGAGGATCTTCATGACGACCGTCGGACCATGGCCCGGCCGGCAAGCCCAGCCTCGCGGGTGAAGCAAGCGGTCAGGAATGCGAGCGCCTGCACGCCTGCGCAGGCCAGGAAGGCCGCGGGGAAGCTGCCGGAAGCATCGAGCACCGCGCCGAGCAGGACGGGGATCACCAGCGCTCCGACGAAGGTGAAGGTGTTGACGACGCCGGAGGCCGTGCCCACGAGATGCGGTGGGAACAGCTCGGCGACCATCACGAAAGGGGTCACCATTCCGCCCAGCACGAGCCCCGTGAGCACGGCCACCGTGATGGCCCCGCCCACTCCCGAGCCGGGGACGATGAGCGCGAAGGCGAGACACACCGGCACGCTCATCCCCTGGCTGAAGAGCCAGACCGCCTTTCTCCGGCCCAGGCGATCGGAGATGAAGCCCGCCGCCGGCCAGGAGACGATGGTGCCGGCCGTCATCAGCGCCGTGACGAGCCCGGCCATGGAGCGGCTGAGCCCCTCGCTGCGCACGAGAAAGGCGGGAAGCCAGGTCACGAGACCGATGTAGGCCCCGAAGGAGAGGAGCACGGCCAGGTTGAACGTCCAGAGCGCGGGTGTCCCGAGCACGCCCCCGAGCTGCGCGAACGCGCCGCCCCCGTCGCCCACCGGCGCAACCGCGGGGCGGCCAGCCAGCTGGCGCGGAGGGCCCTGCACCGCCCCCAGCGGGCCCGGCCGGATCACGAAGAAGATGGCCGCGAGCGCCAGGAGCACCGGGATCAGGGTGACCGAGTAACCCACGCGCCAGCCGAAGCGGTCCGCGAGAAGCGGGATGCCGAGGAGCGCCGCGGTGCCGCCGATGCCGCCCCCCGAGGAGAAGATACCGGTGACGCGCCCCCGTTCCTGCGGCGGGAACCACTCGTTGATGAGCCGGAGCCCCGGGAGCCACACCGCCGCGGCGCCGAGCCCCACGAGGCAGCGGCCCAGGAGACCCTGGGCGTAGCTCTGGCTCAGGGCGAAGACGCCGACGCCCAGCACCAGCACGGACATGAAGGCGAGCATCACGCGCCGCGCGCCGAGCCGATCGGTCATGATGCCGATGGGCACCTGCACGGCCGTGTAGGTCCAGAAGTAGGCCGTCATGATCGTGGCCGCGGCCGTATAGGTGATGTCGAGCTCCGCGATGAAGATCGGGATGAGCGGCGCGAAGCCCACGCGGTGGATGTGGGTCTGCATGAAGGAGAGCGTGCACACGCCGAGGACGAGCCAGCGGTGGGCGGGACTCATGATGTCGCCCGCCTTGTAGCACGCGCACCTGAAGGGGGCAAGGCGATCAGCGCGGCGACGAGGCAGACCAGCGCCGCGGCGACGAAGGCAGCCCTGAACGCCGGGGCGAAGCCGAGCCGCGGCTCGAGGGCGCCGAACAGCGTGGCCGTGGCTTGGACGCCGAGCACCGTGCCGAGGGTGCGGCTCATGAAGGCCAGTCCGCCGGCCACGCCTTGCCGCGCGGCGGGGAAGGCTGCCATGACCTGGGCGAGGTTGGGCACCTGGAAGAGGCCGAGCCCGAGTCCGACGAGCGCGAGGCCCACGGCGACGAGACCGGCGGGCGTGTCGGCACTGAAACGGCTGATGGCGACGAGCCCCAGCGCCTCGACCAGGAGCCCGGCCACCACCGGCCAGCGGCTGCCGATGCGATCGGTCAGCCAGCCCGCCAGCGGCGCCATCGCCGCCGTTCCGAGTGGCATGAGCATGAAGAAGAGCCCACCGACTCTCGGGGCGAGCCTCAGCACTCCCACGAGGTAGAACGGGGCGAGGAGCCAGACGGCGAACTGCGCCCAGTTGGCGAGGCCGGCCAGCAGGAGCACGCGCAGCACCGACCACCGGAGCCATTCCCCCCGCGGCGGGAATTGCCAGGCGCCGCCGCCGCGCGAGCCGCCGCGCCCGAGCGCCGCGACGCTCGCGAGGCCGAGGGCCAGCGGAGCGCGGAAGAGGAACACCGCCCGCCAGCCCAGGGCATCCACGAGAACCCCGCCGAGCGCGGGGCCCACGGAGAAGCCCACACCCATCCCCAGCGCCAGGAGCCCCAGCCCGCGACCATGACGCGCGCGCGGCAGCGCCAGCGTCACGAGCGCCGGCGCCGTGCCGTACACGAGCCCGCCTCCCACGCCCTGCACCACGCGGGTCGCCAGCAAGGCGCCGAACGAGCCGACCGCGAGATAGCCGAGGAAGGCCACCCCCGAGAGCCAGAGCCCGGCGCCGAAGACGCGGCCGGGGCCGAGACGGTCGGCCAGGAGCCCCGCGCCGAGCGAGGTGAGCGCGTAGGTGAGGACGTAGCAGATGATGACCCAGCGGATCCCGGCCGGCCCGGTCCCGAAGGTCGCAGCCAGCGCGGGGAGCGCGATGTTGATGGAGGAGTCCAGCGAGATGACGAGGGTGCCCAGCGCAGCGAGGAGGACTGGCACCCGTCGAGTATAATGCGCCGGGAGGAACACGGACCATGCGATTGAGGAATCAGGTCGCGCTCGTCACGGGAGCGGGCCGCGGGATCGGCCAGGCGATCGCGCTGGCCTTCGCGCGCGAGGGCGCCCGGGTCGCCGTGGCCGACATCGACGGGAAGACGGCCGCGGCGACGGCGCGCCGGATCGGCCGCGGGCGGGCGCTGCCGCTCACCATGGACGTGGCCGACTCGGCCTCGGTGGCCGGGGGCTTCGCCGCGCTCGATCGGACCTGGAAGCGGCTCGACATCGCCGTGACCAACGCCGCCATCGAGCCCATCGTGCCGTTCCTCGATCTCACGGAAGAGACGTGGGACCGGGTCCTCGACACGAACCTCAAGGGCACCTTCCTCGTGGCGCAGGCCGCGGCCCGGCGCATGGTCAAGCGCCGCCGCGGCGTCATCATCACGCTCTCGTCGATCAACGCGGAGGTGGTGCGGCCCGAGTCCGCCGCCTACGGGGCCTCCAAGGGCGGCGTCCGGCAGCTCACCAAGGCGATGGGGATCTCGCTGGCGCCGTACGGGGTCCGCGTCAACGCCATCGGCCCGGGCACGGTGGTCACCGGCCTCACCCGGCACCTGCTCAGGAAGAAGGCCTGGCGCGATGCCGTCTTCATGCGGACGCCGATGCAGCGCGTGGCCGACCCGCGCGAGATCGCCGAGGTGGCCGTGTTCCTCGCCTCCGATGCCTCCTCGTACATGACGGGGAGCACCGTGTACGTGGACGGCGGCCGGCTCGCGCTGAACGGGCTCATGCCGCTCCGGAAAGGGCGGTAGGTGGACGCGACCGCCGCGTGATGCCCGATGCCGGGGGCTGGCTCCTCCTCGGCGTCGGCGCCATCGTGGCCTCCACCATCGGGGGCGTCGCCGGCTTCGGCGCCGGCGTCATCATGCTGCCGCTCATCGCCTGGACCATCGGCATCAAGGCCACGGTGCCGGTGCTCACGGTGGCCATGCTGCTCGGCAACGGCGCGCGCGTCTGGTTCAGCCGCGGCGAGGTCGACGGGCGCGTCGTGGCGGCCTTCCTGGTGGGCGCGGTCCCGTCGGGGATCGGCGGGGCGCTGCTCTACACGCGGATGGAGGGCGAGTGGATCAGCCGCATCCTCGGCAGCTTCCTGCTCGTGGCCGTGCCGCTCCGCCGCTGGCTCGCGGGCCACGGCGTGCGCGTGAGACTCGGGCACTTCCCGCTGATCGGCGGCGTCTTCGGCTGCCTCTCCTCGCTGGTGGGCGCCGTGGGGCCGATCATGAGCCCCTTCTTCCTCAACTACGGCCTCCGCAAGGGCGCCTACATCGCCACCGACGCGCTCTGCTCCGTCGGCATGTACGTCGCCCGGGGCGTGGTCTTCCAGAAATACAACCTTCTGACCGCCCCGACCGTGGCGGCGGGCCTCTTCATCGGCGTCATCATGATCGGCGGCGCCTGGGCGGGGCGCAGGATCCTCGACCGGATGAGCGAGCGGGCGTTCCTGCGTCTGATCGAAGGGCTCCTGATTCTCTTCGGGCTGCAGTTCCTCCTCTTCCCGTCCCGGTAGCGCGGCGCCCTCCCGCGGCCGCGCCCGGGTCAGAACACGAAGGGGATGAACATCTTCGTCCGCGCCATGTACTCGCGATACGCCGCGCCGAAGTAGCGGACGTCCTCAGCCTCCTCGGCCTTGGCGGTCGCCGTCAAGAGCCCTGTCGCGACCGCCGCCAACCC
>Ga0209343_10010897_pt1 | contig 10300 bp, 18 predicted proteins | sample RifCSPlowO2_02_FD_184026 | JGI IMG/M metagenome (GOLD analysis project Ga0209343, IMG submission 184026) | Groundwater microbial communities from Rifle, Colorado - Rifle CSP2_plank lowO2_0.2 (SPAdes) (version 2) | ecosystem: Environmental > Aquatic > Deep subsurface > Groundwater | place...
TGCCTCCTCCGAAAAAAAGAATAAAGTTGCCGCTTGAGATTGAACCATTTTACCCTGCGTTTTGCAAGATAAAAAACGAAGCGCCCCGATGTACGTCGGGGCGCAGAATGTGCAGATCAATAGTCAGATGCAATGAACGGAGATCTCATCCTGCCTGCCGGTAGGCATGGCCCGCCGAATCTCGATCCAGCCGGGCTCGCGGAGCTCCGCGTAGCACTTGCCTTTCGCCCCCTTGCTCCCCTCTTCCGCGGGACCGAAGACGGCCGCGCGATTATGGTTCGCAAGGAGCAGAAGACATCCTCTGGGGTTCGCGGCACAGCGCTTATCGCTTTCCTTCTCCACGCGCCGCACGATCATGCGGCAGAGCTTGTTGAGGGTGACGGGCGGGTCCTCTTCCCATTGCGCCGGGAGGAGGACGAACCGAGGCCTCCCGCGATGCGCCTCGGGAAGCCGCGTTTTGTTCCAGACGGGGTCCCAGTAGCCGAAGGCCTCGTGGCAGATGAGCACCTTGCGGCCATCGAAATCGCCGTCGTACTTCTCCGGCGCGTCCACGACCTGCTGGCGCGTGCCGGGAATGAGCGCCCGCTCCGTCTTCCAGAGATACTGCTTAAAGTGGAGCCAGCGGAGCTCGCCGCGTTCGAAGAGGCCATAGCCGTTGTAGAGCTTGTCCCTCTCCGGGTCGTAGTAGGGCGCGCCTACCCAGAGGCGAAGGCGCTTCTTAGCCGACAGTCGCGCGAGGACCGGCACCAGCCCCTTCTGTGAGACGGCGATCTGGCGCTTGCGGTCCTCTTCCGGCGGAAGCTCGATCTCGGAGAGATACGGCACCGCGGAGTGCTCCTGCGTCACCACCTCGACGCCCTTTGGGAAGTCGGTGCGCGAGAGGATGTGGAGCAGGATCCGCGGGTCGTTCCCGCTCATCACCACCGCGAATTTTGAAGCGTCCTTAGGTCGGGCGTTCATGGCGTCTCCGCATGGCTTCGGAAAGCGACCGTACGGACCCGATCACGAGGCCGAGCAGTGCCAGGCCGATGATAATGGCCCAGGACGCCACGGCGCCGAGCCGCCTGCCTACCGGTAGGCACGGCATCTTCCAGACGCAGCCCATTGGCTACCTCCTTGAATGTTTGAATTTGCTGTCCAAAACCTATCAATAAAAAAACGAACCGGCAAGAGCCGCGGGGCCCTGCCGGTGAATGTGCGAGTTACATCAGATGCGCGAGGAAGCGCACGGCGCGCTGAACGCCCACGACGGAAACGGCGATGAGCGCGGGATCCGTGCACATCACCATTGCGTAGGTGTTGAAGCCGAGCGGCGTCGCAAGAAATCGCAGTAGCGACCCGCGCAGACGTCCGAGCATCGCGTCTCCCCCGCTTGTCAGCAATAAGAAGTTGCTGCCCGTATCTTACCGGAACACCACGCGCATTTCAATCACTTCTGGCGCGGGGGCCGGGGACGGAAAGAACAGGCGCGTTCCTCTCTCCCCTTCTCCACGATCTCGAGCACCGTGATGCCGGCGCACACGAGCACCTCGGCCGCCCGATGGAGCGGAACGTCTTCCACGTCCGGAAGCACGCGCAGGTCGCGGACACCCCAGTAGCGGGGGTTGGCGGGGGCGTGCCGGGTGGCGCAGTACTCGACTATTCGCTCGCGCGCCTCCCGCGGCGTGAACGCGATGATGCCCATTGTGGGGAAGGTCCGCGCGCCAGCGGCGGTATGGTAGGTCGGCACGGCGAGAAAGAGCTTCGAGACCGCGACGCCGGACTCGATCCGCATCCAGCGCGGCCAATCGGCGATGTTGCGCTCCGTGTTCTCTGTTTGGCGCTTCAGCCACCCGTCGCGGGGCATGCCGTCCTCCTTATATGCAATAAAAATGCCGCTGTCAGTGTACGGTTCGCACTTCGGCTCGTCAAACCACCGCATGTTGCGGGGTCCCGCCAGGGGCGGTGACAAGTTTCGGCCCCGCACGAGGCGGGGCCGGACTGGTATGAACGATCAAAATCGAAAGCCAAAGAGCGAGAGAAACGACTGCACCCCCGATCCCACGAGCCAGAGGATGGCGGGAATGAGGGCGACCACGATGAGGGTGAGCGTCCAGCACGTAAGTACATCGAGCGCACGGCTCACCTTCCCACGGAGCCGTGCGCGGCAGTTCTCGAGCATGGTTCCTCCTCCTATGATCCGAGGATCAGCGACCAGAGCCAGGAGAGCCCCGACTGCACCCAGCCGCCCGTGATGTAGTCGAGCAGAATGACGCCGATCACGATGAGCATAAACTTGATCGCGCTCCCGATCGCCTGGGGATTCCCCGGCCGGCTGCACCGCCACTCGGGCAGGCCCCGTTCCCGGAACGAGAGGTGACTCTGCTCCCTTCCCTCTCTCGGAAAGGAGTAGTCGCAGCCCCAGACGGACTTGTCCGAGCCGCAGATCTCGCAGTGGGCAAGGCAGTCGCCGTCCTGGCACTTGAGGCATACGTCTTCGAAGAGTTCGTCGCGCTCCGCCACGGGCGTACTCCTGTTGTGTTTATAAAATCGAGCTGATACCATTACACACAATAGCCGTGCGAAAATCAACTGCGTACTTCATCGGCATCGGAGGCATCGGCATGAGCGCGCTTGCGCGCTTTTTTGCGGCCGAGGGCTGGCGAATAGAGGGCTCCGACCTCTCCCCCACCCCCATCCTTCAGGAGCTCAAGAAGGAGCGGATGCGCATTCACCTCGGCCACAAGGCGAGCCGCGTCCACCGGAAGCTCGGGATGGTGATATACAACAACGCCATTCCCCGTGACAACCCGGAATGGAAGCGCGCGCGGGACCTGAAGCTCCCCCGCTACTCCTACCCGCAGGCCGTAGGCGAGATAACAAAGCGCCTCACCACGGTCGCGGTCGCCGGCTCGCACGGCAAGAGCACCACGACGACGCTTCTCGGCCTCATGCTCGCCGCGGGGCGGCAGGACCCCACGGTGCTCGTCGGCACCAAGGTCAAGGAGTTCGGGAACAAGAACTTCCGGAAGGGCAAGAAGAAATATTTTGTGCTCGAGGCGGACGAGTTCAAGCGCGCCTTCCTCGAATACCGCCCGTACGCGGCGGTCGTGACGAACGTCGACCGCGAGCATCTCGACGTCTACGGAAATCTCGACGGCGTGAAGGAGGCGTTCCTCAAATTTCTCGCGAACGTGAACCCGCGGGGCTTTCTGGTCTTGAATAAGGACGACGCGAACCTTCTTTCGCTCAAGGACAAGCTCGAGCACAAGAAGATCTATTGGATATCCGCGAACGGCAAGGACGCCGAAATTGCGAGAAAGCACATCCGCATTCCCGGCGCGCACAATCTTTCGAACGCGCTTCTTGCCATGAGGGCCGCGACGGCGCTCGGCGTGCCGGAGGAGAAATGCCTTAAAGCGCTTGCGGCCTATAAGGGCTCCTGGCGGCGCATGGAATACAAGGGAACGTTCCGGGGCGCGAAGGTCTACGACGATTACGCACACCACCCAACGGAACTCCAGGCGACCATCCGGGCCGCGCACGAGGCCTACCCGGGAAAGAAGGTATGGGCCGTCTTCCAGCCGCACCAAAAGGAGCGGCTCAAGCTCCTCTTTCAGGACTTCGTGAAGGCGTTCGAGGGACTCGACGGCTTGGTGCTTCTCGACACCTACGAGGTCGCGGGCCGCGACGAAAAGCCCTCCAAGATCACCTCCCTCGCGCTTGCGGACGCGGTGCGCTACGGCGGCCGGAGTCCGCGTCAGGTGATCTATGCCGCGGACCCCAAGGAGCTCCCGAATATCCTCTCTCTCAATGTGGGGCGCTTCGGCAAGCTTTCGGACGCGGTGATCCTTATGGTGGGCGCCGGAAATGTCGTGGAGTTCACAAAATTTCTCGTGGAATAGACCTTTATGTCGCTCTGGGATTACAAGAACGTCGAAGAGTTCAAAGAGAAGGCGGGCTACGTTATCGACGGGGTATGGTTCCCCCGCGTGACGAAGATATTGGAGATCAAGGCAAAGCCGGCGCTCTATTTTTTTTACGGCCAGGCGGCGAGCTACCGGGATGCGCGCGCGATAACGGAGAAGTCCGCCGAGGAGGGCACGATGATGCATGAGGCGGTGGAGGGCATCCTGACGGGTAAAAACGACCCGATCCTCGAGGAGGTGCGGCCGGGCGTCGAGGCGTTCCGGGAGTTCATGGACGAGAAGAACATCCAGGTCGCTCCGGAGCACGTGGAGCGGCGCATCGTGAACCACGACCACCGCTATGCGGGCACCATCGATACGCTCGCCCTTATCGATGGCCGGTTCGGCGTTCTCGACATCAAGACCTCGCAGGCCATCTACCGCGACTACAACCTCCAGACATCGGCGTACATGGATGCCATGAAGTACGAATTCCCGAACCTTCAGACGCGCTGGATACTGCGCATTGACCAGATAAAATCCTGCCTGCGATGCGGCGCCTCGATGCGGCCCAAGGGTGGTCGCGAGAAGGTCCGCCCCGGACCCGTCCGCGGCATTTCACTCTGCCCAGCCGCGGAGCATGACTGGAGCGAGCTTAAGGGTGTCGTGGAACTCAAAGAGTCCCCGTACTGGGAGCAGGACTTTCAGGCCTTTCTGGGCGCGAAGAAGCTCTGGGAGTGGGAGAACGAGAGCTGGCTCGAGAAGACGGGGTATCTTTAATGTTCGAAATCCCTCTATCGCTTCCACTTGGAATTATAAAAGCGGCCATTCGGTGGCTCTGGATTCTGCTTAAATGGAGCTGGCCGATACTGCTCCTCGCATTCGCGGGGCTCTATCTGAACTATCGCATTCGAAATCGGTGAACGAGAACGCCGCCCACGGGGGCGGCGAATGGACTGCTATACGCCGAGGTCGCTGCCGCCATCGAAGATGGCGACGCTCGGACCCGACTTGTGGACGGACCAGACGGGATAGTTGGGAAACGGCGTGAGGATGACGACCGTGATGCGCGCGGGCATCGAAGCATCCACCGCGAGCTCGTACTGGTGCCATTCTCTGAAGCCGCCGATCGTGATGCGTGACTTGAGCGTCTGGGCCACCTCGTACATCACCTCGCCGGAGATCGGCTCGATGACGATGGTCGCGAAAGCACGCTTGGCTCGGTTCTGCTTGCCATTCGCGATGAAGGGCAGGACCTGTCCCAGCGCGCTCTGGAACGTCATCACGATCTCTCGAAGGCCGTCACCGCGCTCCACGTGGACGGTGACGTCTCGCGTGAGCCGCAGGACCTCTTCGCCTTCGCTCTCGTGCATGACTTTCTCTAGCACGATGCCGCGGACTGTTGCCATGGGAACCTCCCTCTGGACCGAGAATATGATCAAATTTCTGCCGCTACTCTACAATACAAACCCCTTCTCTTCAAGAGTTCGTCCGAATAAAAAAATGCACCGGTTTTTTATGGAAAAGCCGGCAAACCGTTGTTTTTGAGAGGGGCGCGGCGCCCCTCGGTGGTCAGGCGTAGCTCTTGTCGCACCAGGCCCGGAGGCCCTGCTTCACGACGGTGAGCTCGCGCTCGTCCTCGCAGTGATCGAGGAGCTCGAGCACGGTGAAGAGCATCTTCTTCTGCATGCCGTGGGCGTACTGGAGGAGCGGACTCCCCTCGGGACCCATGGCCGCGGCCACCGTGCCCTCGTCCGAGTAGACGAGCGCCAGGACCTTGGCGACCGTGTGGGGCGCGGTGAGTCGCAGGGGCAGAAAGACAGCCTTTTCTTTCGTGCTCAGTGCCATCACGTCCTCCTTGGTCGGGTAGTTTGTGCTGTGCGATAGAATACGACATCTTCCGTATCTTGTCAATCGCCCTCGCGGGGCCGGTTGTGGTCCATGAGCTCGTCGAGCGTATGCACGGTATGCACCCAGAGGCAGGCCTGGACGAAGCCGAGCCAGCGGAAGGCCTTGTCCATGCGGCCCTTGTTCACGAACTCTTCCATCTTGTCGAGCATCGAATGGCAGTGCTGGAGCGCCTCCTCGCGGGTGCGCGGGGGCTCGTCGTGGAGCATGGCGATCGCGGGAATGCCGCGGCTCTCGAAATAGCGGCGATAGATGCCGATGACCTGCCGTATCTTGTCCTTGGTCACGCGCGCCTCCTCAAAAATATCAATGGACTATTCCCAACAATACACCCCGCGGGGCGCTCATTCCAGATGGTCCAGATGCGCGAGGTCGTTCCATGTGACCACCCGCCAAGCGTTTTCCTTGCGCTCGATGACCGACACCCCCGTATTTGAGGATTTGAAGCCGTAGTAAAACTGAAGAAAATCGCGCGGCGCGACCGCCGGCCCGATGAGCGCTGCCGCGAGCGTCATTTTAATGAAGGCACCGTGGCTCACCGCGAGGACGCGCTTCTCCGCCCGGCCTTCGAGCAGGCGCAGCAGCTCCAATGCCCGGCCGCGGAACTCGTCGAACGTTTCCTCATCGGAGTGGCGCCAGGCGCCATCGTTCTTCTCGTAGTTCTCGATGATGAGGTTCTTGACCGCCTCCACTTCCGGATCGCGGCTTAAGCGGCCCTCGATCTCTGATGGCCGCTTAAGCTCGACGAGAAGGTCGAGGTACTCGATTGGCTTCCCGAGGCGCTCGTTGATGATGAGAGCGGTCTCCTTGGCGCGAAGGTAGGGGCTTGCGAGGATCACGTCGAGGGGTACGCGTGCGAGGCGCTGGGCGAGGAATCCCGCCTGCGTGCGGCCGAGTTCCGAGAGCGGGACCTCGGGATGCTGATGGAGATGCTGGGCGTTAAATTCGCTCTCGCCGTGCCTTACAAAGTAGACGAGCATTTTTCGATAATAATGGGGGTGGGCCGGTATTCGAACGCCACGAGGTATCCCGCAAGGAAGCTCGCGGAGCCGAAAAGGAACGCCGCGGCGGAGATAAGTATCTTTGCGCGATGCCCGTTCCAGAGTTCCCGGAAATGGAAAATTGACATTGAAGCGATTTTTTTCTACTATACTACCCGTACCCCGTAACGCACAACTTCCATGGCTCATACAAAATCCGGCGGTTCAACAAAGCTCGGTCGCGAATCCAACTCTCAGCGGCTGGGCATCAAATGCCAGCACGGCGAGAAGGTGGCTGCGGGCCAGATCATCATTCGCCAGCGCGGCACCCGCTACCTTCCCGGTGAGAATGTCGGGAGAGGAAGCGACGACACGCTCTACGCGCTCAAAGGCGGCGTGGTCATGTATCGCTCAAAGATCAAGACACGCTTTGACGGCGCGCGGCGCAAAGCTACGATGGTGTTAGTTCGACGCTGAGAGAGCACGTAACGCCAAGTCCGAAATCGACCGTTACCCGGTGCGCCCCCAACTGCTTGAGGGGGCGTTCCAATTTCACTTCAATATCCCCCAAGCCCTTTCCCGCGAGGGCCTTTGCGATGTCCTTCGCGCCAACCGGACTCCAGACCTCGCCTTTCTCCCCCGCCTTCACCTCTAATGACAGCTTCATCCCTTTGAGGCGCTCCGCGGCTGCGCGATGCGCGAGAAGCAGTTCCTCGCGGCGCTTTTCTTCTTGATCGTGCCGCATGGAGGTCTCACGGACGACCCCTTCCGTTGCCATCCGCGCAAGGCCTTGGGGAATAAGAAAATTCCTTCCGTAACCATCCGGCACGGTCCTGACCTCGTTTTTCTTTCCTACGCCGGGGACGTCGCGTACCAGAAGGACCCGCATGGAACTACAGTTGCGCCCGGGCTTTTTCGATCTCCTTTTTGATCTCCGCCAAGGCTCGGTCGAGCTGGGGATCGCGCTTTGCCTCGATGTCCTTTTCGGTCAGCTTCACCTCGATGTCCGGCTCGAGGCCGTTCTTATCGATGATGGTGCCCTTTGGCAATACCCAATGGGCGATGGTGATCTTGAGCGTTGAGTCATCCGCAAGGTGAATGATCTGCTGGACCGTGCCCTTTCCGAACGTTTTTTCGCCGATAAGCTTCACGCCGCGCAGATCGCGAAGCGCGCCTGCCAAGATCTCCGACGCCGATGCCGAACCCTCGTTCACGAGGACCACGACCGGTATGTCCAAGAGCGCCGCGTTGCCGCGGGCTTGAAGCGGCTTGCGCTCGCCGCGCGCGTCCTCTTCGGAGACCACGACAGCGCCTCGTTCCACGAACCAGCCGGCGAGGTCAACCGCCACTTCGAGGAATCCGCCCGGATTGTTGCGAAGATCGAGCACGACACCCTCCGCGTCCTCCTCGGAGGCCCGCACCATGGCGCGGTAAAAGAACGGATTGGCGTTCTCGTTGAAGTTGTAGAGCTGTATGTACGCGATGTTGCCGTCCTTGATCTCCATGTCCAGGGTCGGCACGGTGATGATCTCGCGCGTGACGGCGAATTCGCGGGACGCGCTCCAACTCTCGCGGATGATCTGGAGCTTCACGACGGTACCTGGTTCGCCGCGGATCTTCTTCACGGCCGCTTGCACGTTCAGCCCGCTGGTGCTCTCGCCGTCTATCTCCAGGATCATGTCGCCTGCCAGGATGCCCGCGCGCGCTGCGGGCGTATCTTTTAGCGGGGCGACGACAAGAAGCTGATCGTTCCGGATGCCGATCTCCATGCCGACCCCACCGAAGGCGCCGTTCAGGTCCTCCGCGAACTTCTCCGAGTCCTCCGGGTTGAAGAACTCGGTATAAGGATCGTCGAAGGAGCCCACGAGGCCCTTGATGGCGCCGTAGATGAAGTCCTGATCGGCGAGCTTTTTGGCGTCGATATGGTTGTCCTTAAGCGTCTGCCAGGCCTCCCAAAAGACCCCGAAATCGGCATCGGGATTCCCTTCGTCCATATTGCTCACTCCTTGGACGACGATGTTCCTGGTTTGGGTAAGGCCGTACTCGAAGCCGCCGAAAAAGCCACCTCCGAAGATGGCTCCGGCTATAAGTATGACTGCGGCGAAGACGGCGATTTTACGCTTCATAGGTCCCTCTATTGTAGCTCGTTAAATGGCACCTTGCCCAGACAGTCGTAGCGGGCACCCTCGCTCTCCGGGAGCGATTCCATCAGGTCCAGGGAGAGCGCTTCGAATTCGATCGGCCGCGCCATGTCGAGCGGCGGGAGCGCGGGCACGTGACCGGCGAATCTGGCAAGGGTGAGATGCCCCTCGAAGCGGCGCTCCGTTTCCCCGATGCGAACAGCGCGTTCGCGAAGCGCCCCGTCGAACCGTACTTTCAGCGCCGCAAGCCGGTCCGTGCTTTCGCGGTCCGCGCCGAGCCAGATCATCCGCGGAGTGCGGCCGGGCGGGCCGTACAGGAGTTTGGCGAGACGCAGAGGAAAGACGGAAACGTCCGCAGCCGTCTCTTCCGCGGCGTGGACGATCTCCCCGAGCGCCTCATCGTCCTGCTCGCCCAGGAACGTGAGCGTGAGATGCCACGTTTCGGGCGAGAGAAAGCGTACGGGCGCGTTTTTAAAAATGGGTTCGAGCGCGGCGACCTCGGCGTCGATCTCACGCACCGCGCGTTCGGGCAGATTGATGGCGACAAAAAGCCGTCTTTGCATGCGTCCACGATAATACCATAAAATAAAGTCATGGAGTTGTTCCGGAGTGGTTCGACACCGCTCACCACAGGCGGGAACGGGTATCTCGAAACCCTTCGGAAACGCGCCAAACGGTCGAGGGTGTATTCCCGCCATCAGCTCATTGGGCTCCTCATGGCGGCGTACTTGGGCGACCGGGCGCATAAGGCGCTCTACATGCGCCTTGCCAAACGGCCGGACGCGGAGCATCTGCTCCAGGCCGCCAAGGAAGTGGGCAGCCGCCCGAACGTGAAGAACAAAGGCGCCTACTTCATGAGAATCATTTCGCAATGGAAATCGTCACGATCAACCGCAACAACAGGGAAAAAATCCTCCGCAAAAAAGCAGAGGAGTTTGTTTTCGCTGATCTCACGAAAAAAGAGATCCGGGAACTGATCGTCCGGATGCGCCGCATCATGAAGGACGCGGACGGCATCGGGCTCGCTGCGAACCAGGTAGGGCTCCCCTACCGCATGTTCGTCGCGGAGATCCCGGATGAGCAGGGCCGGACAAAATTCTACGCGCTTTTCAATCCGAAACTCGAGAAAGTATCCGAGAAAAAACGCCTGCTCGAGGAAGGATGCTTGAGCGTGCCCGGCGTTTTCGGAACCGTGGAGCGCGCGGAGCGCGTGACGCTTTCCGCGGAGGACAAGGATGGCCGCCCCGTGAAGATCAGGGCCTGGGGCCTTTTGGCTCACGTCTTTCAGCACGAACTGGATCATCTTGAAGGAGGGCTTTTCATCGACAAGGCCAGCTCGCTCTATAAGAAGGAAGCGGACGATGACGGGAAAAATTAACTATAT
>Ga0209343_10010898_pt1 | contig 10299 bp, 12 predicted proteins | sample RifCSPlowO2_02_FD_184026 | JGI IMG/M metagenome (GOLD analysis project Ga0209343, IMG submission 184026) | Groundwater microbial communities from Rifle, Colorado - Rifle CSP2_plank lowO2_0.2 (SPAdes) (version 2) | ecosystem: Environmental > Aquatic > Deep subsurface > Groundwater | place...
GGAGGCCGACCGGGCGCGGCTCTTCGACCCGTTCGCCCCGGGACGCGGCACGTCCGGCGCGGGACTCGGCCTGTTCGTGGTCGAGACCATCGTGGCGGCCACGGGGGGCGCCATCGACGTGCGCTCGACCCCTGGGGCGGGCACGACGGTCACGGTGCGATGGTCGGGGACGGGCGCGTGACCGACGCCGTCGAGGAGCGCAGGCCGACGGTGCTCGTGATCGACGACGAGGAGTCGCAGCGGTACTTCCTGCGTCGCGCGCTCGGCCGGCGCGGCTATACCGTGGCCGAGGCAACCGGGGCCGTCGAGGGATTCGACCGGTTCCGGACCGGGTCGCCCGACTGCGTGGTGCTCGACGTGCGGATGCCGGACGGGTCGGGGCTCGAGGTGCTGGACCGGATCCAGGCGCTGCGCCCCGGCCAACCCGTCGTGATGCTCACGGCCCACGCCACCGTCGGGGACGCGGTCGCGGCGCTGCAGCGCGGGGCGGCGGACTACCTGGAGAAGCCGGCCACCGGCGAGGCGGTGGGCGCGGCCGTCGCGCGGGCCCTCGAGGGACGTGCCGCGGAGGCCGGGCCGCCGGAGCGCCGCGAAGGACTCCCCGCAATCGCGCGATCCCCGGCGACGCGAACAGCCTGCCCAGGTTGCGCCGGAAATTCGCCCGCGCCACGCCCCCCATGACCAGCGGGAACCGCCGCTCCATGCGGATCAGTTCCACGGCGTTGATGGTTTTCTTCCACTCCGGCGGCGCCGCCTGCAATGAAGGCAGATGGATCGCCACTTTGGTGCGGCCCGGCTCCAGGGACTCGAACGCGCGCGCCCACCGCGCAAGGAAAGTTTCTTCATCCGCCGCCGCGACGGCCTCCAGCCGCGGATCGTCGAACACCAGAGGATCGGGGCAGGCCGCAAGCGCCGCCGCCAAAAGCGGCAGGCTGGCTTCCGCGGCTATCACGCGCCCCTCCGGCCCCACGGCGTCCAAAAGCGGGCGCAGGTGATGGCCCAGCCCCAACCCATACAGCGCCACATGGTCGCCCATGCCCACGCCCTGCGCTTCCACGAACAGGCCCGCCTCGCGCGCCGGGTCGTATTCGCTGGCCAGCCGCACGCCGCGCCAGACGCCGGTGAGCGCGCCCGTCCGGGACGGCGTCATCGGCACGCGCTCCTTCGCCGTCTGGGCCAGCGCGGCGAGACGCTCGCGCTGGGTGTCGGAATGGGGGCCGCCGGTCATGGGCGTATTATAGCGGGCGGGCGCGCGGGAGGGGGTGGGATCAGTCCGCGTCGAAAATATTGCGCGGCTTGGAGCCTTTGTCTTTCTTGGCGTCTTCGAGCGACGCCTTGAACAGCTCCTCGGCGAGTTTCTTCTTTTTCTCGTGGGTTTCCTTGAAGGTGTCGAATATGGCGCCGCGCTTTTCCTTGTCCTGCTTCTGCTTGGAAAAAGCGTCAGTCAGCCGGTCGCCGGAGGAATCCTCCACCAGCGGCTTGCGGGTTTCGGTGATCTCGCCGCTGATCCGGTCTATGAACAGTATGCTGCCACAGCAGGGGCAGGCGACTTTAAGCTCGCGTTCCATGGCCGGCGACGCGCGTCAGGCGTCCTTCTTGGCGTCGTCCGCGGGCTTGACCGCCTCGGTGGAGGCATCGTTGATCTCCTTCTCCGCGTCCGACAGCGACTTCTTGAAGTTGCGGATGCCCTTGCCCATCCCCGATCCGATTTCCGGCAGCCGGCTGGCGCCGAACACCACCAGCAGGATGACCATGATAACGATCAACTCCGGCATCCCGATTCCGAACATAACGTTCTCCTGTATCTATGACATTACATTGTACCGCGCCATGCGCGGCAAGCTCAAGGCTCCATCAGCCGCGCGCTGCGTTCCATGACTTCCTGGATGCGCCGGTCGGTCCGGCGCACCTTTTCGGCCAGGATGGAGGCCAGGCTCTTGAACAGTTTGACGCACAATTCCGGACGGGTGACGCGCAGGGCCACTTCGTTGATGGCCACCAGCCGCACCCGCCCGATAGCCTTGGCCGTGGCGGAACGGGGCGAGTTGTCTATCACCGCCATTTCGCCGAACAGTTCGCCCTCCCGCAACACGCCGATCTCGTGCTCCCCGCCCGCGCCTTTTTGGGCGATTTTCACCTGCCCGTCTATGATGACGTACATTTTGTTGCCCGGCGCCCCCTCGCTGAAGATCACCTCGCCATCCGCGTGATCCTCCCGCGACGCCAGCTTGAAAATCTCCACGATCTCCTCGTCTTCGAAGGTGGAAAAAAATGTGTAGTTCTTCCGCAGCGCGCGCACCACCCGCAGCTTTTCATCCCCCAATATGCCGGAAGCGGGCGAGTCCGCCATTTCGCGCCGGCTCAAATACAGGTCCAAGGCGTCGGCGAACTGGGAGGCGGAAGGGTAGCGCTGGTCGCGGCGCTTGGCCAGCGCATGGGTCAGCACCCGGTCCAACTCGTCCGGCAGCGACGGATCAACCGAAGGCAGCGGCGGCGGGGTGTCCCGCAAGATCGCCGCGAACAACTCCCGCAGCGAGGCGCCCTCGAAGGGCCGGCGGCCCGTCAAAAACTCGAACGCGGTGACGCCCAGGCTGTAGATGTCCGTCTTGTGGTCCAACGGCTCGCCGCGGATTTGCTCCGGCGACATATAGTGAGGCGTGCCAAGGATGCGCCCGGCTTCCATCTGATCCAGCAGGGGGCCGGTGTCCAGCTTGGCCACGCCGAAATCCATGATCTTCGGCTCGCGCCCCTCGACGAGCATGATGTTGCCCGGCTTGATGTCGCGGTGGATCACCCCGCGCTGGTGGGCAAACGCCAGCGTCCGCCCCGCGGAGGCCAGCACCCGCAACCGGTCCAGAAGCGGCATGGGGTGGCGCGCCTTGATGACCTCCTCGAGGGTAACGCCCTTCACGTACTCCATGACGAAGAAGGGCGCCCCCTGGTCGTGGCCGATGTCGTAGATGGCGGTGATGTTGGGGTGGGCCAGGCGGCCGGCGATTTTGGCCTCGCGCACGAAAATCTCGATGGCGTCGCGCTCGCCCAGGGCGTCGAAACTTTCACCCGCGCTGATGGTTTTGACCGCCACGACCCGGTCCAGCGCCGTATCCAGCGCCTTGTACACCACCCCCATCGAACCGCGGCCCAGCGAGTCCAAAATGCGGTAACGGCCCAGATGCAAGGCTTTGGCGGCGGTCATGAAAACGGGTCCCGCGAAGCCATGGCCAGCTCTCCCGGCGCCTGAAAACTGTTTGACACAACAAGCGTTTCTTACATACAATGAGTCCACTGTAAGTCCAGTGAACATATACTCTTCACTGTACCATAAGGGTGGGAAAAGGCTCATAAGATTCCTGATCGCGTCACAGTAGCGCGCGGCCATATCGAGCCGCGATAGGTCTGTTTTCAGATGGCGAATAGTCAACAGGCGAACGGCTCGGCTCCCGGACCTACGGAAGATTACGTCCGCATGGCCATGGAGCTTAAAAACCTTAACGAGTACACCTTGGCCGTCGAGGTGCTCGATAAGGCGCTCAAGAAACATCCCGATAACAGCAACATCTTTATTCTCAAGGCCCAAGTGCTGGTCTCGAAGTTCAAGAAAGAGGCCAAGCCGGACCTGCTGAAAGAAGCCCTCAAATCACTGGAAAAAGCGCTCAAGCTTGATCCGGAAAGTTACATGGCCAAAATCCTGGCCGCGCAGATACTGCTCAAGGGCCGGGCCTACAAGCAGGCCGGCGCGCTGTTACGCAACATCCTTAAACGCTTCCCCGACGACGAAAAGGCCGCCGCGATGGCCGCCATGCTCCGCAAGGAGACGGGCGGCGAGCCAAAGCCGCCCGCGCAAGAAGCGGCCCCGGCGGCTGAACCCGCGGCCCAGCAACCTGAGCCAGCGCCCCAATCCGCGCCCGCGGAGGAGGAGGCCGCCGCACACCCGGCGGAAGAGATCGCCCCCGCCAAATTCGACGACACCGCCCCCTCCGACCAATGGGTGCTCGACGATCAACTGGTGATAGACGCCAGCGACGACGCGGAAAACCTGGGCCACCTGAACCTGATGAGCGACAAGCTGACGATGTTCGGACGCATCGAGGGGCTTAACGCCATGTTCATCATTGACGGCAACGGGCAGATGTTCAAGGCCATCAACCGCGGCGGGGTGAACGAAAACATCATCCCCTCGATGGTGTCCAACCTCTACCGCGCCTCGGTGACCGGCATGAAACGAACGGGCAACGGCAGCTTCCAGCGCGGCACGCTGGTAACGCCGGTCGGCACTTTTGTCATCGTCAACGCCTTTTACGCCACCTTGGCGCTGGCCCTTTCCAACGACGCCAACATGCCGGTGGTGGAGGCCCGCGTCCAGCGCTACCTCGAAGAGATCTCCGAATGACCACCACCCTCAAATCGGCGCTCACCGTGCTCTGCGGCGCCAAAAGCGTGCGGGGAGGCTTGATCATCACCAAGGACGGCATGATCATAGAATCAAACCTCGACGATAAAAAACAGGCCGAAACGTTGGGCGCCTTCATGTCCCACATCGCGCTGAACATCAAGATTTCGCTCAAGGAGCTTGGCGCCAGCGATTTCACCCGCTATGTGCTACAATCCAACAAAAGCCGCGTTTTCCTTGTGGATTTGGGAAAATCGGTGCTGATCACGCTCACCGACCCCGATGTGGACATGGCCGCCATCAACGTGGCGATCTACCAGGCGGCCAACCAGATCAAGAAAAGCGGCAGGCTGGACGTATGACCTTCCCGCGCGGGCATTGAGGGGCCATGCAGATCAACTACGCCAAAAAAGAAATCTCCTGCAAGCTGGTCTATTACGGCCCCGGCATGAGCGGCAAAACCACCAACCTGGAAGTCATCCACCAAAAAGTCCCCGATGAAAATAAGGGCGAGATGACCTCCATCGCCACCGAGGGCGACCGGACGTTGTTCTTCGACTTTTTGCCGCTGGACTTGGGGCGGGTGCGCGGCATGACCACCAAGTTCCAGTTGTACACCGTGCCCGGCCAGATTTATTACGCCTCCACCCGCAAGCTGGTGCTCCAGGGCGCCGACGCGGTGATTTTCGTGGCCGACTCGCAAGCTGAGAAGATGCCCGAGAACATCGAATCGCTCAAGGATCTGCAGGACAATTTGGCGGAATATGGCATCAAGATAGAGGAACTGCCTCTGGTCATCCAGTGGAACAAGCGCGACCTGCCCACCGCCCTGCCCGTGGCGGAGTTGGACGCCAAGATCAACTGGATGAAAGCCGCCACGGCCGAAGCGATCGCCGCTACCGGCGAAGGTGTGCTGCCCACGCTAAAGCAGGCCGCGGCGCTGGTGCTGGACCGGCTCAACGCCAAAACACCCGGCGCGCCTCCTCCCTCCGCGGCCAAGGAGGCCCCCGCCGAAGAGAAAAAACAGGAAGTGTACGTGGCGCAGGTCAACCACGACCAGATTTCGCGCTCGTACTTCAACCAGTACTGCCAGCTTCAGTACCGCATCGGCGCCAAGGTTGTCCCCGTGGAGGATTTCAAGAAATTCACACTGGAGGAGAAAAAGAAACTCCTTGAGTCGCTGATAAATTATGTCCTAATATTACAAGACGCAAAGAAGCGTAACATCAAAGCCTCCAAGGAGGAGGTGGATAAACAGGTGGCCGCCTTCGTTAAGCGGTTCAATTCGCAAGAGAAGCTCGACGAGTTTCTCCAGTCGCGCAAGATCAGCCTGGACAACCTTCGCAACGAAGGCACCAAAAACATCATCATCGGCAAGCTGATCGCGCAGGTCATCCCCGATCTGGGCGAGCGCACCAAAATCACCGAACATGACCTGCGCGCGTTCCACGAATCCAACGCCGCGTCGTTCGGCGGAAAAAGTTTTGAGCAAACCAAAAACGAGGCGCTGGCCGCCTACAAAAACCACATGAAACGCGCGCTGCTCGAAGAGTTTTACGGCAAACTCCGGGAGCAGGCCCGTATCGCGATTTCCCAGGACAAGCTCTAACCAACGGGCCGCGGAGGACATTTTAGATGAAAGACGATCAACTCCGGAAAAAGCGGCTGGTGTACTATAAGGAAGACCTTGACCAGATAGACAAGCTGCTCGAGGAGTTCCTCAAGCTTTCTAACGCCAAATGCATCTTCCTGATTGACAAGGAAGGGCATCTGGTCACCAGCAAGGGCGCGGCGCGCAACTTGAACCCCGAAACGCTTTCCGCGCTGGTGGCGGGTTCCTTTGCCGCCACCAAGGAAATGGCGAAAATGCTGGGCGAAACGGAGTTTTCGGTGATGTTCCACCAGGGGGCGCGGGACCATATCCACATTTCGCTGGTGAGCGAACGGGCGATCAGCGCCACCATATTCGACGAGAAAACCACCGTGGGCATGGTCAACCTGTATTCCAAGGAACTGTCCTCCAAACTCGAAAAAATATTCGACATCGCCCTGCGCCGCGTGGCGCAGGATGTGCCGGTCGAGCAGGATTACACCGACTCGGTCAAGGACCGGCTCGACGACCTGTTCAAGGAATAACCCCCGCCCATGCGATTCGTATTCCGCCTTGTACCGGCGCGCCGGGGGCTTGTAGCGCCCGCCTTGGCCTTGGCGGCGGCCCTGTGCCTCGCCGCCGCGCCATCCCACGCGCAGCGGGTGGAGGAACGGCGTTTTCAGGACCTGCGGGAATTCACCCGCTATTCCTTCACGGCGAATCCCGACATGCACGACGCGCTGCGCAAGTGGATGACGGCCGTCAACGGCGGCGACAGCGTCGCCGCCCTCACCGAAAGCAACCGCGTCGGCGACCTGAAAAACCTTTTGGGCACGCGCAACCTGTTGCCCGTTTCCGACTTTTTCATCGCCTTCGGCCGCCAGGCGGAGCATCGCGGAGACCATCGCGCGGCGCGCTTGGCCGCCCAAAACGCGGTGGCGGTGTCGCCGGACAGCCCCCACGCCCACTTCTTCATGGCTCACACCGCTGTTTTCGGCGACAGCAAGGACGTCAACACCGCCGTGACGGCGTCGCTGGCGGGGGCGCGCGCGGCCTTGTCCGACCGCTTTTCGCGCAACGCGCTGTTGGCGCACGCGGCGCCCTGGGTCCTGGCCGGGCTTTTGGCCGCGTTCGCGGGCACGTTCGTCATCGCGCTGCTGGTGGAGTTCCGGGCGGCGGCGGCGGATATTACCTCGCGGCTGCCCGTGGCGTTGGAAGGGCCATGGCGCGTGGCGGCGGCGGCCTTGGCCGCGCTTATCCCGCTGGCCGCGGGCGGATGGGTGTTCATGGCGCTGGCGGCGCCGCTGTTGCTGTGGCCGTATCTTAGACGGGGCGGGCAGGTGGTGGTGATCCTGTTCACCTTGTTCGCGCTGGGCGCGCCAATGGTGGTGGAGTGGGTGGGCGCCAACACGGCCTTGCGTTCGGCGGAAGCCTACCGCGCCGCGTACTTCTTGTCCAAGGAAACGTGGGATTTCGAGACCAGGGCGGCGCTGGAAAAAGAGCGCGCCCGCACGCCAAACGATGAGCTGACCACGTTCGCCCTGGGCCTGCTCAACAAACTGGCGCGCGATAAGGACGCGGCGCTGGCCGCCTACGACGCGCTGCTGGCTAAAAACCCCGCCGGCGTGCGCGCGCTGGTCAACAAAGGCAACGTGTACTTCGCGTTCAAGGATTGGCCCGCGGCGGCGGACATGTACCGCCAGGCCATCGCCGCCAACACCCAAACGCCGGAGGCGCACTACAACCTATCCAAAGCCTACACGGAAATGTTCCTCAACAAGGAATCGGACGCGGCCTATCAGCAGGCCCGCGCCATTGATCCCAAGAAAACCGACGGATTCCGCGACATGTCGCTGCTGGATCCGGAGCGCAAGGTGGTGGACTTCCCCATTACCGCCGATGACCTGCGCGCGTACGAGCGCCGGCTGGACAGCGCCACCCAAGCCGCGGGGGACGCCATGTGGAAGCGGTATTTCGGGAACCTGTCGCGGCAAACCTTCAAGATCGCCACCGGCGCCTACCTGCTGCTGTTGCTGCTCGTGTTCGCCCTGTGGAGCCGCTCCATCTCCAGCGTGGTGTGCCACTCCTGCGGCGCGGTGTTCCAGCCCCCCATCCGCCTGGAGGCGGCCACGCCCACCTGCACGCAATGCGTGGCGGCGCAAAGCACGCGCGGCGCCGTGTCGTCTGCCAAAAAAGACAAAAAACGCAAGGAAATGCGCGACTACAAGGACCTGCGCGGCAAGGTGGCCAGCGCGCTCGACCGGGCGCTGCCGGGCGCGGGGCGCGTCTATTCCCGCGAGCCGCTCTCCGGTCTGCCGTTCATGATGGTCACCAGCCTTATCCTGATGTACGCGGGGGTGGCGCTCTGGGGCGCCGTGAGCGGCGCGCCGCGCGCCAACCCGGTCACGGATCACTCCGTGTTTCTCGCGGCGGCGGCCCTGTACTGGATCCTGATGAACACCGCGTTGATGAAGGATTACTACTGACATGGCGCTCAAGGGCAGCCTGGAGGATTTCTCCATCGTCAACATACTCCAGATGATCAAGCTGGAGTCCAAAACCGGACGCCTTGCGCTTTCGGAGGACGCCGATACGCTCAAGATCACCTTCGACGAAGGCTCCATCATCTACGCCGAGGGGACGGCGGCCAAGGACGAGTACCGCATCCAGGCCACGCTTTTGGCCAACGCGCTCGTCGGCGCCCAGGAATGGAACGCCATCCGCCAGGAGCACGAGGAACGCCTGAAACCCTACTGGGAGCTTTTGGCCAAGGCGGTAAGCCCGCAGACGCTCATCGAACTTATCCAGCGCCAGACCATAGACACGGTGTACCACGCCCTACGCTGGAAAAAAGGCTCGTATGAATTCGAGCCGATGAACAAGATCAAGTACAACCCCAAGGTCATGCCCAAAATGGATGTGGACGGCCTGCTGATGGAAGGCTGCCGCATCGCCGACGAATGGACCCGCGTCACCAAGGCCCTGCCGCCGCTGGACACCTTCGTGGTCAAGAACATCATGGGCGAAAACGAAGAGGAAGACGCCATCACCGCGCGCGCCCAAGGCGCCGCCGGAGGGGGCGACTACCGCTCTTCGCTGGAGTATGAAATCCTCGCCGCGCGCGGGATACAGGTAAACAACGCCCAGATCGCCGTGCTCTCGGCGATGGGCCAGGGGTTGACCATCCGCGAGTTGATGGATCACGCGCGGCAGGGGCATTTCGCCACGCTGGAAGCCATCCAGGCGCTCTTGCAGATGGGCGTGCTCAAAATCGCCGAGCGTAAGGATAAAAAGCGCATCGCCGCCGACCATACGGGAACCTCGGCGCAGTTGGTGGTGGTGGCGGCGCTGGCGTTGATCCTGGCGGCGGGCGCGTATTGGCAATACCTCTCCTGGCCCTCCTCCGCCGCCGCGCGCGCGGCGGGCGTAACCGCGCTGAAAAAAATCCAGGCCGGGGAGGGCCTGTCAAAAATCGCCTACGCCATCCGCATCCACCTGGCCCTCGCCGGCGAAATGCCCAAACGGCTCGACGGCCTGGTGGAATCCGGCGCGCTGGAACCGGCGGACTTGACCGACCCTTGGGGCGCGCCCTATCAGGCGGTGTTCGAGGAGGGGCGCCTCGCCCTCTTCTCCACCGGCCCCGACGTGGTGCTCAACACCGACAACATCTATTACGCCGCCGACTGACGGCGCCCGCTCCGCATGTCCACACATCATCACCACCACCATGAGCCGGCGCTTTCCATCGCCCTCGTCGTGGTCAGCGACCGCGCAGCCGGCGGCCAACGGCCGGACCAGTGCGAACCGGCGTTGCGCGCCTTTCTTAAAGAACGGGGGCACACGCTCGCCCGCGTCATGGTGGTTCCCGACGAAATCCCCGAAATTCAGCGGGCATTGCGCGCGCTGGCGGATACGGAGCGCCTCGACCTGATCCTCTCCGCCGGCGGCACCGGCGTGGCCCCGCGCGACGTGACGCCGGAGGCGACGCGCCCGCTGATCGAGCGCGAAACACCCGGCCTGCCGGAGGCCATGCGCGCCGCATCCATGGCGGTGACGCCCTACGCCATGCTGTCGCGCGGTTTGGCCGGCTTCCGCGGCGCCAGCCTGATCATCAACCTCCCCGGCAGCCCCAAGGCCGCCGTGGAGAACCTGGCCGCCGTGTTCGACGCGGTGGCCCATGGCGTCGGCAAGGCCAAGGGCGACCCCACCGATTGCGCCCCCATCCCCGCCCGTAAAAAAGAAGAGCTTCGCTGACTCGTGATCGTGTGGCTCGCGGGCCTGGCGCTGCTCCTCCTGCTGGTCCTTCCCCCGCTGATGG
>Ga0209343_10010899_pt1 | contig 10299 bp, 11 predicted proteins | sample RifCSPlowO2_02_FD_184026 | JGI IMG/M metagenome (GOLD analysis project Ga0209343, IMG submission 184026) | Groundwater microbial communities from Rifle, Colorado - Rifle CSP2_plank lowO2_0.2 (SPAdes) (version 2) | ecosystem: Environmental > Aquatic > Deep subsurface > Groundwater | place...
TGATGAAGTTACTTCAAAAAGATGGTTTCCAAATGCGGAGGGTACAAAAAAACTTGAAGCTATCTACGAAAAGATGAAAAAAGAGAATGCAAACAAAGATTATGATTGTATTTTAGGGCTTAGTGGCGGTGTTGATAGCTCATATCTGGCACTTAAACTTTATGAAGCTGGCGTTAGACCACTTGTTGTGCATGTTGACGGCGGATGGAATAGTGAACTGGCAGTTGCAAATATAGAAAATATTGTGAATTATTGCGGGTGGCATTTGCATACTATCGTAATCGACTGGGAAGAGATGAAAGATTTGCAGTTAGCATATTTAAAATCAGCTATTGCAAATCAAGATGTACCTCAAGACCATGCCTTTTTTGCTTCTCTTTATCACTTTGCTACAAAATATGGTATAAGTTATATTGTTAGTGGCGGTAACATTGCAACAGAGAGTGTATTTCCTTCATCTTGGCTTTGGAGCGCTATGGATGCAGATAATCTTCATGCTATTCATAATAAGTTTGGTACAAAAAAGCTTAAAAACTATAAAACCATTGGTTTTTATGAACTTTATTTTTACTATCCATTTATCAAAAAAATGAAAACCATACGACCTCTTAACTTTATGCCTTACATAAAAAGTGATGCTTTACAAGAGTTAAAGGATAAGGTTGGTTATAAAGAGTACGCTAGAAAGCATGGAGAGTCTGTCTTTACTAAGTTTTTCCAAAATTATTGGTTGCCTATGAAGTTTGGATATGATAAACGGAAACCTCATTTAGCTAGTCTTATAGTAGCTGGACAAATGACGAGAGATGAAGCGCTTAAAGAGCTTGAAAAACCTTTGTATGATGAGAAAGAGCTAAAAGATGATAAAGAATACATCGCAAAAAAGCTAGGAGTGAGTGATGAAGAGTTTGAGCAGATACTTCGTAAACCATCACATAAATATAGTGATTTTGCCAATATGGAACAAAAGTATAAAAGAATGAAAAAAATACAAAATATAGTTTCAAAACTTCTTGGCAGAAGTATGTCAAACTATTCATAAGGTTTAAAATGATAGCAATACTTGACTATGGAATGGGAAATTTAAAGTCAATCTATAATATGTTCAAAAAGATTGGTATTCAATCCGTTATAACCTCCGATACCAAAACAATAAAAAATGCAGACAAATACCTGCTTCCAGGTGTCGGTTCATTTGACCATGGGATAAATAGTCTTAAAAGTGCCCCTTTTTTTGAAACTTTAGAAAAAGAAGTTTTGGAAAATAAAAAACCTATTTTAGGAATTTGCCTAGGGATGCAACTTTTGACAAATAGTAGTGAAGAAGGGAAAGAAAAAGGTCTTGGTTGGATAGATGCTAAGACTATAAAATTTGATTTTGAAGATAAGAGTTTAGCTGTGCCTCATATGGGTTGGAATAGTGTATGTCCTACTTCTCAAGATGGCTTATTTAAAGATTTAGATGAAAATAGATTTTATTTTGTACACTCTTATTATGTTGTTTGTAATGATGAAGCAAATATACTTGGTGTTACAAATTATGGTGCTAACTTTACCAGCAGTGTTCATAAAGATAATATTTATGGGGTGCAGTTTCATCCTGAAAAAAGCCATAAGTTCGGTATGAAACTTCTTAAAAATTTTGGAGAGTCGTAATGCTACAAAAAAGAGTGATACCGTGCCTACTTTTACACAAAGGCGGATTATATAAAACCCAAAAGTTTAAAAAACCTACTTACATAGGCGACCCAATAAATGCTATCAAAATATTCAATGAAAAAGAAGTAGATGAGTTGATGTTTGTTGACATAGATGCAACAACTCAAAATAAAGAACCAAACTATAAAATGATAGAAGATATTGCAAGTGAGTGTTTTATGCCGCTTTGTTATGGCGGTGGAGTGAAAAATATAGAGCAGATGAAAAAGATATATGCTCTGGGTGTGGAAAAAATATCTTTGAGCAGTTCAGCTGTTTTAAATCCAGAACTTATAAGAGAAGCGGCGAGTATATTTGGAAATCAAAGTGTAATAGTGACGGTAGATGTAAAAAAAGACTTTTGGGGTAAGAAAAAAGTATTTATCAATAATGGAGCAAAAAATACAAAGCTTGATGTAATTGAATTTATAAAAAAAGTTGAAAATCTAGGAGCAGGAGAGATAGTTGTAAATTCCGTTGACCATGACGGAGAAATGAATGGATATGATGCCCAGCTTTTAAAAGAGATAAAATCAAGTACCAAAGTTCCTATCATTGCTCTTGGAGGAGCTGGAAATCTGAATCATATCAAAGAGGCTTTTGAGATAACAAAAGTTGATGCAGTTGCTTGTGGAAGTATGTTTGTATATCAAGGTCCACTAAGAGGTGTGCTTATTAGCTATCCGCCATATCAAAAGATTCAAGAAATATTAGGAAATAAATGATTCAAACTAAAATAACTCACCTAACATCAGCGCATGCCAGATATGACACAAGAATTTTTATAAAGATGTGCAGCTCATTAGCCAAAAATACAAATTATGAAATTAGTTTAGTTGTGGCTGATGGCAAAGGCGATGAAACAAAAAATAGTGTAAATATAATTGATGTTGGGGCAAAAACAGGTGGTCGTATCTCTCGTATGACAAAAACCGTGCAAAAAGTTTTTGAAAAGGCAAAAGAGTTAAATAGTGATATTTATCATATACACGATCCGGAGCTTATACCTATAGGACTGAAGCTTAAGAAGTTAGGCAAAAGAGTGATATTTGATGCTCATGAGGATTTGCCAAAGCAGTTGCTTGGGAAGCCATATCTTAATAAAGTAGCAAAAGCGATACTTTCTAAAACTTTTGAGCTATATGAAAAATATGCTTGTAAAAAGTTTGACTATATTGTTACGGCTACCCCATATATAAGAGATAAGTTTTTAGAGATAAATGAAAACACAATAGATGTAAACAACTTTCCGATTTTAGGTGAATTAGCAAACGATACGCCGTGGGACGAAAAAAAAGACGAAGTATGCTATGTAGGCGGTATTGCAGAGATACGGGGAATAAAAGAAGTAGTAAAAGCTATGGGTTTGACTAAAAATGCAAAACTCAATCTTGTTGGTGCTTTTAGCGAAAAAGATGTAGAAATTGAAGTAAAAAATTATAATGGATGGGCAAAAGTAAATGAACTAGGTTTTTTGGGCAGAGAAGGAGTGGCTGACATTATGAGTCGCTCTAAAGCCGGTCTCGTTACACTTTATCCTATTATAAATTATATAGATGCATTACCTGTGAAAATGTTTGAATATATGGCAGCAGGACTACCTGTGATATCTTCAAATATTGAACTCTGGAAAGAGATAGTTGAGGGCAACAGTTGCGGAATTTGCGTTAATCCGTTTGAACCAAAAGAGATAGCAGAGGCTATAGAGTATATTATCACTCATCCTAAAGTTGCTGAACAGATGGGACAAAACGGTAAAAAAGCTGTTTTAGAAAAGTATAACTGGGGTGTGGAAGAAGAGAAGCTGTTTGAAGTTTATGAGGGGTTAGTAAATGGTAAATAGTTTGAAAAAACTGCGCTTATTAAGCAAGCGGTACGAATAATGACTTTTTTCATACCGTTTGTGGTATGATTATATAAATCAATCGTACCAAAAAGGAGAACACTCTATGAAACGCTGGATTTGGCAACAAGATGGCTATCCAAACTTTACCTATGATCTAAGGGTTTTAGAAGAGCTAATCCAAAAAGTATCACTAGAGCAAGGCTATCTCATAGCTACTGCTCAAACTATGGATAAAGACAATATCCTTCAAAGACAGTTTGATGCTTTGATGAATGAAGCTATAAGCACCTCCGCAATAGAGGGTGAAATACTAGATCGTGATAGCGTAAAGAGTTCAATTCAGCGAAAACTTGGTTTTAAAGAGGGTGATTATAAAAAAATAGATGCATCAACTGATTATCTTATAGAGATACTCATAGACGCAAATACGAACTACGATCAAGATCTAACACTAGAGCGACTCTTTGGCTGGCACAATGCACTTTTTTCAAAAGGATATAGCGGGGTTTATAAGATAAATGTTGCTGCCTTTAGAGGCGAAGAGACTATGCAGGTAGTTGGTAATATTTCCGGCAAAGAAGAGATTTACTATGAAGCCCCGCCGAGAGCTAGCTTAGAAGATGAGATGGAGAGATTTTTGAGGTGGTTCAACACTACGCCGCCAAGTTTGATAAAAGTTTGCAAGGCTCATCTTTGGTTTGTTATTGTACACCCATTTGATGATGGCAATGGCAGAATAGCTAGAGCCGTAACTGATTTGGTTTTGTCAAAAATAGAAAATTCTAAAATTTCAAGACTTTATTCTATGTCTAGTGCTATCAATTCAAATAAAAAAAATTACTATAATGCACTAGAAAATACAACCGGATATATCAAAAAAGATGGTAATTGTCTTGATATTACACTTTGGTGCGAATGGTTTCTCTCAACACTTTATACAGCACTTGTTGATACCAAAAAAAAGTTTGCTCATATAGTACAAAAAACAAAGTTTTGGGATAGATATAAAGATAGCAATCTCAACAATAGACAAATAAAAGTATTGAATTTTATACTTGATATTGGAGTGGAAAACTTCAAAGGCAACTTGAGCAAAAAGAAGTATATGAGTATATCAAGCTCCCATTCAACCACCGCTTCAAGAGATATAGTCGAGCTTCTTGAGATGGGATGTATTAGACAAATCGAAGGTACAAGCGGCAGAAATGTAAGCTATGAGATAATACTAGAGTCAAATGTAGAAACAAGGGCAAAATAAGATGAAAATACTTACTATACTAGGTGCAAGACCACAGTTTATAAAAGCTGGAACAGTAAGTCGTGAGATTGCAAAACATAAAGAGATAGAAGAAATTATAGTTCATACGGGACAACACTACGATGCCAATATGTCCGATATTTTCTTTGAAGAGATGCAAATACCAAAGCCCGATTATTTTTTGGGAATAGGCGGCAAATCTCATGGTGCTATGACTGGACAGATGATAGAGAAGATAGAAGAAGTAGCGCTCAAAGAAAAGCCAGATTGGATTATGGTTTATGGCGACACCAACTCTACATTAGCCGGTGCTCTGGTGGCTGCTAAACTTCATATAAAATTAGCTCACATAGAAGCAGGTCTTAGAAGTTTTAATATGAATATGCCAGAAGAGGTGAATAGAATATTAACAGACAGGGTGAGCAATATACTTTTTTGTCCAACCGATGCGGCAGTACAAAATCTCAAAAATGAGGGGTATGATAATTTTAGATGCAAAGTTGTAAAGAGCGGTGATGTTATGCAAGACGGGGCGCTGTTTTATAAAAATTTGGCAGTAAAGCCATCATTTGACATAAAGGATGACTTTATACTCTGTACGATTCATAGAGCTGAAAACACAGACGATGAGATTAGACTAAGAGGTATATTTGAAGCTTTAGAAGAGATAGCAAAAGTAGCGAATAGCGGTTGCGAAGCAAACTTTCCTCGAAAAGAGAAACAAATTATATTGCCGCTTCATCCAAGAACTAAAAATATACTCAACAATTTAAAATTAAACATTCAAAATTTAACATTAATTGACCCAGTTGGCTATCTTGAAATGGTATGGCTAATCGATAACTGTAGTTTAGTTATGACGGATAGCGGAGGGCTTCAAAAGGAAGCGTACTTTTTTGAAAAACCATGTATAACTCTAAGAGATGAAACAGAGTGGGTAGAGCTTGTTGAGGTAGGCGCAAATACTTTAGTCGGTGCAGATAAAGATAAGATTTTAGATGCATATAAAACCCATAAACCTCTAAGTACTAATTATCAATCACTAAATCTCTATGGCGGCGGCAAAGCTAGTGAGAATATCATAAAAGAACTTTTGGAGTATTAATTGAATATTTGGATATTTAATCATCACGCTTTGACTCCGGATATGAGCGGGGGCACCAGACATTATGACTTCGCAAAAGAGCTTGTAAAAAGAGGTCATAGTGTTACAATAGTGGCTTCTAGTTTTCACTATTCAAAATATAAAGAGATGAAAGAGTACGCAGATAAAGAGTATTTGCAAGAGAATATAGATGGTGTAGATTTTATATGGATAAAAACGCCACCATATTTTGGAAACGGCATAAGCAGAGTAATAAATATGTTGAGCTACACATATAAAGTTCTCAAAACCATGCCAAAACTTGGATTAGCTAAACCGGACATTATAATAGGCTCATCAGTTCATCTTTTTGCTGTTTGGGCTGCATATAAGTTGTCAAAAAAATATGATACACCGTTTATTATGGAAATAAGAGACCTTTGGCCTCAGACCTTGATAGATATGGGCATATCAAAATGGCATCCGTTTATAGTGCTTCTTGGGTGGCTTGAGAGGTATCTATATAAAAGGGCAGATAGAATCATTTCAAATCTTCCCTATGCTTACGAGTATATAGAAAAGTTTGTCTCAAGAGATAAATGCATTTGGATTTCAAACGGTGTTGATTTGTCAAACATAAAATATATTCCAAAAGAAAAAAATGAGAGGTTTATAGTAAGTTACACAGGTGCAATAGGCGTAGCAAATAATTTGCAGCTGCTGTTAGATATAGCAAAAAAGCTACAAGATAAAAAAGATATATTTTTTAGAATAGTAGGAGATGGTGTAGAAAAAGAAAAATTAAAACAGTTTGCAGAAGAAAATAATCTTAAAAATGTAAATATAGAAAACTCTGTACCAAAAAATGAAGTATCCAATATATTGCAAAGTAGTGATGTTTTGTATTTTAATTTGAAAGATAGCCCTGTTTTTAATTATGGTATTAGTTCAAATAAGCTTTTCGACTATATGGCTGCTGGAAGAGTAATAATTTTTTCTACAAAAGCTAAAAATAATCCTATAAAAGATGCTAACGCAGGTTATAGCATAAAGCCTGATAATGTGGATGAATTGGAAAAGGCGATTTTAGAGGTTTATAGCCTTCCTCATAAAGAAAGAGTTAAAATAGGAGAAAAAATAAGAAAATATGCTCAAGAAAATTATTCTATTGAAGTTTTAGTAGATAAGCTTGAACATTTACTTGACGAGGAGGTTAAAAAATATAATGCTTAAATCACTCTTCGACAAGCTGTTGGCACTATTTCTTATAATACTTTTTTCACCTATCTACATTATCGTTAGTATTATGATTTTACTAAAAATGGGAAGCCCCATACTTTTTAGACAAAAGCGACCCGGATACAAAGAAAAAATATTTGAAATATATAAGTTTCGTACCATGACAAATGAGAAAGACATTAACGGCGAGCTGCTTCCTGATGAGCAAAGGCTTGTAGGGGTTGGGAGGTTTATAAGAAGTGTCAGTTTAGATGAACTTCCACAGCTTTTTAATGTCCTTAAAGGTGAGATGAGCTTTGTGGGCCCTAGGCCGCTTCTAATAGAGTACCTTCCGCTGTACAATAACGAACAAAAACGAAGACACGATGTAAAACCGGGAATTACCGGTTGGGCGCAGGTAAATGGGCGAAATGCTATCAGCTGGGAACAAAAGTTTGAGTATGATGTGTGGTATGTTGAGAATCAATCATTTTGGCTAGATATGAAGATAGTTTGGCTAACTTTTTTAAAAGTAGTAAAAAGAAGCGATATAAGCTCAGGCTCAAGTGCTACTATGGAAAAGTTTAGAGGAAATTGATTTTGTGATATAATACTGTACAAAATAATGTAAGGATAAGATATGCAAGTAGTAAGCATGACAGAGGCTAGAAATAATTTTAAGGCTATTTTCGATGCTGTCTTCTTAAACAACGAGGAAGTTATTATTCATAGAAAAGGCCGTGAAAATGTTGTAGTGATACCTTTTGATGAGTACAATTCTATTAAAGAGACAAATTATTTGTTGAGTTCAGCCAAAAATAGAGAAGTTTTAATGAGATCTCTAAAGGATGCGAGAGAAGGCAAAGTTTTTGAAAAAGATTTGATAGAAGAATGAACTTAACATTTACGAATGACAGTTGGAACGAATATCTGTATTGGCAACAAGCTGATAAGCAAATAGTTAAAAAAATTAATCAGTTACTTAAAGATGTAAAGAGAGATCCGTTTGAGGGAGTAGGCAAACCTGAGCCGCTAAAATACGAATTTGCTGGTTGTTGGTCACGAAGAATTACAGATGAGCATAGGCTTGTTTATGAAGTGACCGATAGTAGTATCGTTATAATATCTTGCAGATACCATTATTGATATGAAAAGTATATATATTTACGGTTCCAGCGGGCACGGACTTGTTGTATCAGATATTGCAAAAGCTTGTGGATATGAGGATGTCATATTTATTGATGATGGAGACAATGAGTATCCAACTTTTGAAGAGATACAAAAAAATAAAAATATATCTATAGCTTTTGGGATTGGAACAAATAGTGTACGAGCAAAGCTTTTTGATAAAGTGAAAAACAGCGGTTTTGAGATAGCAACTCTTATCCATCCAAGTGCGGTTATATCTCCAAGCGTTACTATAGGTGTCGGAACAGTTGTTATGCCGAATGTTGTTGCTAACGCAAAAGCTATTGTAGGAGACGGTGTGATACTAAACAGCGGATGCATAGTCGAACATGAGTGTGTTATAGAAGATTTTGCTCATATCTCTCCAAATGCGGCACTAGCAGGAGCGGTAAAAGTTGGAGAGTTTACGCATATCGGAATAGGGTCTAATGTTATTCAAGGTATAAGTATAGGTAAAAATACAATTATTGGGGCCGGCAGTGTTGTTATAAAAAGTATAAGTGATTTTAAAAAAGCCTATGGAAATCCATGTCTAGAAATGGAGAATATGAATTTATGAATAAACGAATTTTTTTAAGTGCCCCGCATATGGGCGGAAATGAACTGAAATATATAGAAAAAGTTTTTGAGAGCAACTATATAGCTCCGCTTGGCGAGTATGTAAACAAGTTTGAAGAGAGTATCAAAAGTTATGCGGGTGCTTCAAATGCGCTTGCTGTTGTCAGCGGAACAGCGGCGATTCATTTGGCACTCAGAATTTTAGGCATTGGAGCCGGTGACGATGTGCTTGCTTCAACATTTACATTTATAGGCTCGGTCAATGCCATAATCTATCAGGGAGCAAATCCGGTATTTATCGACAGTGACAAAGAGAGTTGGAATTTGTCTCCAAAACTACTGAATAAATATCTGGTAGAGTGTGAAAAAAAACCAAAAGCTCTTATAGTAACTCATCTTTATGGACAATGCGCGGATATAGAAAAAATTGCTGATATCTGCTCTCTTCATGGAGTCTATTTGATAGAAGATGCTGCAGAGAGTTTGGGTGCTATTTACAATGGCAAACATACGGGGACTTTTGGAGATTTTGGTATATATAGTTTCAATGGGAACAAGATACTTACGACTTCAGGCGGCGGTATGTTGGTGTCAAATAACAAAGAGTGGATAGATAAAGCCAAATTTTACAGCACCCAAGCAAAAGAGCCGTTTGTTCATTATGAACATCTTGAGTATGGTTATAACTATCGTATGAGCAATGTTTTGGCTGCTATCGGTGTTGGGCAGATGGAAGTGATAGAGGATAGAGTAGCCAAAAAGAGAGATATTTTTGAGTGGTACAGAGAATTTTTAGGCAATGTGCAAGAGATAGCGTTTATGCCTGAACTCTCAAATAGCAGGGGAAATAGATGGCTCACGGCTATGACATTTGCTAAAACCGACTACAATAAAGTGATGAAAGCGCTTGAAGAGGTAAATGTAGAGAGCAGACCGCTTTGGAAGCCGATGCATATGCAGCCGCTTTTTAAAGATGCGAAATTTTTTGTTGACGGTACAAGCGAAGAGCTCTTTAACAAAGGACTTTGTGTAGCAAGCAGCACAACTATGACTAAAGATGATGTCAAGATGATATGTGATGTTATAAGAGGGTGTGTAGAGAATAAAAAAGCTTTTGAGTGATATGGATTAAGGTAAATGGCAAAAAAAAATAAAAAAAACTCTAAAATAAACCAAAAAATAAGAAAATATTTTGACGATGACCCATTTGATGTAGGGATTGCAAGAGTAAGTACGCAAACGCTAAGCGAGCTGTTTAGCTTTCTTGGCATCTACGACATTGACCAGAGCAGAGATATGCTCATAAAGATGGCAAGAATGTTGTGGAGCGAGGCGGATAGTGATTTCCGCGCAGACATTTTAAACTTCTTTGCGCACGAAGGCAAAATTTACAAATCCACCATCCAAAAAGAGCCTAATCTTGACAGAGATGATAAGATTGATACGCTC
>Ga0209343_10010900_pt1 | contig 10298 bp, 10 predicted proteins | sample RifCSPlowO2_02_FD_184026 | JGI IMG/M metagenome (GOLD analysis project Ga0209343, IMG submission 184026) | Groundwater microbial communities from Rifle, Colorado - Rifle CSP2_plank lowO2_0.2 (SPAdes) (version 2) | ecosystem: Environmental > Aquatic > Deep subsurface > Groundwater | place...
TTTTACCAAATTCGGTTTCGATTTATTTAGGCATAGCGCCATATCGCCTAAAAAATCCCAGCTTAGCTTCCAGTTCGGCTGGAATCAAAAGCATATATGAAAATATTACATAGATTTTTGACGTTCGCAATATAGTTTATCCACATGGAAACACAATATAAAAAGTTAATATTGCGCGGCAAAGCAGTTGTTTTCATTGATTGGGCGAATGTTTATGGCTGGACCAAGTCATTAAAACGGGAAGTTGATGTTAAAAAACTATCAGCATATCTCAAGGGTTACGAAAAAATTGCTGATATTCGGCTATATTTTGGCACGGACACAAACGACAAATCCGTTCAATTTATTGAAGATGCCAAAAAAATCGGCCTCACCGTCATGACAAAACCCGTTAAATATATATTAATCACCGAAATAGAAGGCCAAAAAATTTATCGCAGAAAATGCGATTTTGACATGGAGGCCTGCATAGACGCGCACGAAGCGCTGAAAAACAATTTTGAAAGTTTTATATTCTTTACCGGCGACGGGGACTATGAGCCGCTTTATAAAATGCTGATAAAATTGGGAAAACAGGTAATAGTTGTTTATACAAAAGGCCACTTAGGAAGAGAGATTTGGAATATTGAAAAAGGATTATTTAAGGCGCAATTGAAGAACTTAATGGATATATAAAAATCGTCCCCCCGATTTCTCGAGGGGCGTGATTAATACGAGTATAGCATCCACAAAAACCATGTCAAGCACGATATCCACAATGCAATAAATTCAAAATTCAAAAATCAAAATGGAAAATGACAAAGTAAAATTTAAAAATGAGTTTAAGGCCAGGCTGTATAGCTGGGTTCTTCGATTGATAAAGTTCATTGATAAATTGCCCAGAGATTCAACATGTTCTGTCATGGGGAAACAGTTATTGCGCAGTGGAACGAGCGTGCTTGCTAACTATGTTGAGGCAAACTCCGCCAGCTCTAAAAAAGATTTTATCAATTTTTTCACGCATTCGCTCAAATCCGCCAATGAATCAAAAGTTTGGCTAGCGTTGCTGCGAGATACTGGGAAAGGAGATTTAGAAGAGTTAAAATGGTTATTAAACGAGCTTGGCGAGATAGCTAATGTATTGGCTTCAAGCATATTAACATTAAAAGGCAAAAGATAAAAATGAAAAGTTTAAAAATCAAAAATCAAAATTATCCCGATTTCATCGAGGACTCTCGACAAAGTCGGAGCAATGTAAAATTTAAAATTTTATATTTTCATCTGTCATTTTCCATTTTGATATTTGCATTTTACACTTTTGCGCCTTCAGCGCACGCCGCTCTCATCATTCAAGCCCCCAAATACATTGGTTTAACCAACGGCCTCGTCGGTTTTTGGTCTTTTGACGGCAAAGATATGGCTGGCGTCACCGCCTACGACCGCTCCGGCAACGCCAACAACGGAACTCTCACCAACGGCCCCACCCGCGCCATCGGCAAAATCGGCCAGGGGTTGAATTTTGATAGTACGAATGACTATGTGAATATTGCCAACGAATCAAATTTTGATTTTGAGCGCACTCAACCCTTTTCTGTGTCGGCATGGGTTTTCCCCAACCAACTAAAAGATCAGGAGATAATCAGCAAATTGCGTTCGAGTGCTGGATTCGATGGATGGGAAGTACAAATGCTGAATACCTCTGGCACAATTCGCCTCTGGCTTATCAATAATTATGGCACAGCAAATCGCATACATGCTGATTGTAGTCAAAATTTATCTGCGAATACATGGACGCACATCGCTATAGTTTATGACGGTTCGTCATTGAGTAGCGGTATATACTGCTACTTGAATGCAGTGAATGTTGGTGCTAATCCTAGCGCAACTACTTTAAGTGCTTCGATTCTCAATGAGTTGCCTGTTCAAATTGGGACTCGGGATTCAGATACAGCAAATGTATGGGGCGGCCTCATCGACGACGTCCGCGTCTACAACCGCGCGCTTTCGGCGGACGAGATCAAGCGGCTTTACCGCATCGGGGCGACGCTGAAGATTAACACTTCAATCAATAATGATTCGCTCGCGAATGGGCTCGTTGGTTATTGGTCTATGAATGGCCCGGATGTCGCGGGGACAACTGCTTATGATAGATCAGGCAACGCAAAAAACGGCTCCATTCTCGGCCAAGATATTTCTCGCACCGGCCTCGTCGGCTGGTGGAAATTGGATGAGGGGTCGGGAACAAGCGCGGGTGATTCGTCAGGGCAGGGGAATACTGGCACGCTCACCAATGGGCCGACGTGGGTGGCAGGAAAAATCGAGCCTTACGCCGTAAATCTAGTTGACACCAGCAGTCACTATATCACGATGGGTGATCCGGCAAGTGGAGCACTTGATTTTGGGACCAACAGTTTTTCCTTCGGTGCGTGGTTTAAGGGCGCAACTGTGGGTGGGGAAAGTTTTGTCGCCAAGAGGGATCTCAGCCAAAGCACAAACGCCGGTTATGATGTTCATACGGCTGATCTAGCTGGTGATATTCGGGGCCGCATCAACGACGGCTTGGGAAATAACTATACCTCCACGTGGTCCGGCACCAATGACGGGAACTGGCATCATGCCATGGTTGTCGTTGACCGCTCTGCGAATACGTTTAAGATCTACGGTGATGGGGTGCAACGTGGGTCTAACATCAGCATTGCCGGGCTCGGTTCAGTGTCCAACGCGGTGGCGTTCAGAATAGGCTCAGGATCAAACGATAGCGCTTTCTATCTTGGACAAATCGACGACGTCCGCGTATACAACCGCGCTCTCTCCGCCACCGAAATCGCCCAACTCTACAATTACGGCCTTCCCAAATTCGCGCCTACTGCGGGCAAAATCGGGCAGGGAATTGATTCCACCCAGTCATACGTTAATCCCGGCAATGTCAGCTCATCGGTAAACAGCTTCTCTTTCTGGATGAAAACCGCCTCTTCCTCTCCCACAGTCAATCTGCTTGACTTAAACGCGGGCCAAAGCATTAAAATCGTAGCAGGCACTGTTACGGCAAGCGGCCTCACGAGCCCCTCCATATTTGTTGACGGAGTTTCTGGGTCAACGGTCAACGCCGGCTGGCATCATATAGCCGTTACCACAGGAACCGCGGTCAACGCGAGCGCGGTGAATCTCGGGCTTAACGCGACCACCACAGCTCCGCTGGACGGCGTCTTGGATGACGTTCGTTTTTACAATAGAGTAATCAACAATAATGAAATCAAACGCCTCTACCGCATCGGCGCGACTTTGAAGATTAACACCGATGTTTCGCGCGACAATCCGGATTTGAATAACGGCCTCGTCGGCTACTGGTCCTTTGACGGCAAAGATATGGCGGGGAACACCGCCTACGACCGCTCGGGCAACAATAACAACGGCACTCTCACCAACGGCCCAACCCGCGCCATCGGCAAAATCGGCCAGGGGTTGAATTTTGACGGGAGTGATGATTATGTATCTTCACCACACTCAAGTTCTATAGACTTTGATGTAAACCAAGATTTCACTATTGCGGTTTGGGTTAAGACTACACAAGTTGCGGTCGTTGACACATGGCCATTCATACTTAGTAAGCATACATGGAGTGCGCCAGGTAGACAGGGATACAATTTGCTTCTTCATAACAGCACATCCCTCCCGTGGGAATTTGAGATTTATTCTGCTGATGTAGGTTATAATGTTGTCGGAGCGAGTAATGTAGCTGATGGCCAATGGCATTTCTTGGTGACGGGTCGGTCGGGTAGTAATTTGTTCGCATATCAAGACGGGATTTTTTCGAACACGGCCGCCGCTTCATCCGTGACAGTAGCACAATCGCGTAACCTTATTTTTGGTAACGAACAAGATCTTAGCAATTGGGCAGAATATAACGGCCTCATTGACGACGTTCGCATCTACAACCGCGTGCTGTCGGGGGATGAAATTAAACGGCTCTACAACCTCGGCAGGTAATTGCTCACTAAACTTTGGGACATCGGATGTCCCAAAGTTATTCCAAAAAATAGTTTTTTATTTCACTTGCTTCAAGATCAATTTCTTTTAACCAATCCAATATACTTTTATACTCGCCCTGAAACAAAGCGCCACTCCTATCGTATTTTTCATTAAAATATTTCGCGTATCCCATATTAAGTTTTTTCATAAACAGAGAGATTGCGTCGTCTTGCCGCGGCATAACCAAAAGGTGATAGTGATTAGGCATCAAAACAAATGCGAGAATATCTACCAGCATCTTCTTGGTTCCATCTCAACCCTAACTTTGGGACGTCCGATGCCCAAATTATTATTAAAAGTATATAGCGCGTCAGCAACCGGATTGAGATCGTTGAACTCAAACAAGTCATGAATAAAACGCAAATAATCTTCCTTATCTAAGAATATTTTGCGCTTATCTGCACCTCTGTTTAGAAGATGATAAATTTTACCGCTTATTGCTTTCGGGTTTATAGATCCAGCTTAAATCTGTTGTCATTATGTGGATATCAAATTTTATTGTAAACAATAAAATAGCTGCAGGATGGTAAACATGCGACCGGCTAAATTTTAGATTCAAGTGGGGTCAATTATGCTCACTTTTTTTAAAAAAGCCCAAGTTCTAACTCTAAGCGCAACTCTAGAATACAAAAGAAAAACCGCGCATCTGCCCATAACTATACAAAAAAATTGGAGTGGTTTGTCATTGAGCTCTAACGCCTCATGGGAATCTTCGAATTATATAACTTAAAATTCTGCAAATTACGGCGAAATAAATTACATCTATTATACCTTACTAAGGTTGATATAGGTTAGAGCCTGCTTCTTTTTTTCGTAATTATATCCACAGCTTTTTTCATAGATATTCACTAGAATAGGTATGTAGAGAATTGAATCGGCAATCATTCATTTGAGTGGCCGATTTTTTGTTATGAATTTCAATAAATATCCATTAATTTCGATTTCGATTAGTTTAAGCCTGATTGTTCTGATTGCTTCTTTTCTATTTTCCCAAAAAGTAATTGTTCCCAATCTTTCTAATCTCAATCAAATCAGACCAGAAACCCAGCTCGCTCAAGTTGCCCCCACTTCCGGGCTTGTTGCCCACTGGAAGTTTGATGGGAGCACTATTGATTCAGCTGGAACTAACAACGGCAGTCTTGTCGGCGGTCCGACATTCACAACGGGTAAAGTTAGCCAAGCGCTTTCATTTGACGGGGTGGATGATTATGTTGAAGTTCCATATCAGGCAAGTATTGCGCCACAGCAACTTACTTTTAGTACTTGGGTTAAAGCAAATTCTTTTACAAACACAGATTGGAATTCAGCTATCGGAAATCAAGGTCGTCATGAGTGGTCGGATGGATATTATGGATTGGCCGTAGATACAAGTGGCTTAGTTATAGCACTGCTTAATATTGGCGATGGATCAACTAATGCGTTTTACCTCTCCTCTCCAAGCGCTCTTTCAACTGGTGCTTGGCATCATCTCGCAATGACTTATGAAAACTCCACGCTCCGTCTTTATGTAAACGGATCAGAAGTCAACAATAGAACAATTGGGCGCATTCGCACACAATCTAACCTACCGTTAAGGATCGGGCAAAGAGGAGATGCGGGATATTTTTTCAATGGCCAAATCGACGACGTACGCATCTACAACCGCGCGCTTTCGGCGCAGGAAGTTTTGGATATTTATAATTTGGCGGGCAGTGTTACATCAACATCGAGCCCGACGCCGACCCCTACTCCTATGCCTACTCCAACACCTACTACGGTTACACCAACCGCAACCGGCGCAGTAAAAGCATTTCCGGGTGCGGAAGGATTTGGCACGAATACGGTCGGTGGCAGAGGAGGCAGGGTTATCCATGTCACCAATCTTAATGATTCCGGTTTGGGAAGTTTCCGCGACGCGGTTACTCAAACCGGCCCGCGCATCGTGGTTTTTGATGTAAGCGGGACGATTACACTCCAGACACCGATTACGATCTACGGCGAGAGTATGAGCTATCTTACGATTGCGGGCCAAACTTCTCCCGGTGGAATTCAGATAAAAGGACCGCAGAATAACTCCGATTACTATTGCGCCCTTTGTATCGGCAGCGGGGCGCACGATCTTGTAATCAGATTCTTGCGCGGGCGAGCCGGCGGTCCGCAGCCGCAAAATGTCGAAGGAACGCTTGTAAGCGACCCGGCGGCCGCGGCGCAAAACCTCGGAGTATTTAGGCCTCATATTGAAAACAGCGATCTCGGCCGATAATATTTTTTAATAGCATTTAAGTTGTTTTGACGGCGGATTTATGTCATTATTATTCTATGGATATTAAACAAATAAAAAAAATAGCAGAACCGATTTTAAAGCGGCATGGAGTGGAATTTGCCGGTATTTTTGGCTCGTATGCACGCGGTGAAGCAAACAAAGAAAGCGATATTGATTTGTTAATCAGACTTTCAGAACCATTGAGTTTAATAGAGTTGATTGGACTAGAAAGAGAACTTTCCGAAGCCATCGGAGTCAAAACCGAGATTATTACCGAAAAATCACTACACCATTATATTGCCCCATTTGTTTTTCAGGATCTAAAACCGCTTTATGGAGAAAGATAATATTTATGCAAAACATATTTTGGACGCCATTTCTTCTATTGAAAGCTTTATTGCGGGTAAGGATTATAAGGGCTTTAGTAAAGATCAGCTCTTGCAAGATGGTACAATACGGAAACTTGAAGTTATAGGCGAGGCGTCAAAGAGTCTTTCTAGTGAATTTAAAAACTCAATTCCGAACTTGCCGTGGAAGGATATAGCAGGGATGAGAGACAAACTTATTCACGATTATTTTAGTGTAGATTTAGACGCAGTTTGGAAAGCTGCCACCGAAGATATAAAACAATTAAAAAATGAAATTCTCAAAAAGATTGAAGCTCATTAGGGAGTTTTTTTCAATTTTTACAATCACATGCCAATAAATCCAAATCTAAAACTTGCGAATAATATATTAGACCTCAAAACGATTGAACAGGCGCCGACGAGGAAGGGCTACGGCGAAGGGCTTTTGGAGGCGGGGGAGAAAAATGAAAAAGTTGTGGCGCTTTGCGCCGATCTCACGGGATCTACAATGATGGACCTTTTCGCGAAAAAATTTCCGGAAAGATTTATTGAAATGGGAGTTGCGGAACAAAACCTAGCCGCGATTGCGTCTGGACTTGCCAACTATGGAAAAATTCCTTTCATCTCGAGCTACGCCATGTTTTCTCCGGGAAGAAACTGGGAACAGATTCGAACAACTATTTGTTACAACAATGTTCCGGTGAAAATCGCGGGATCGCATGCTGGAGTTTCTGTCGGTCCAGATGGAGCTACTCATCAAGCTATCGAAGACATCGCGATTACGCGAGTGATCCCGAATATGACTGTTATTGCGCCATGTGACACGCACGAAGCGAAGAAAGCGACTCTCGCCGCCGCTGAATTCGACGGGCCCGTCTATTTAAGATTCACGCGAGAGAAGACTCCCATCGTGACGACCGCGGAAACGCCTTTTAAAATTGGGAGAGCGGAGGTGGTTTGGGACCCAGAAAAAGGTAGCCCCTCGTCTGATGACTCGGGACGATTATCGCTCCCGGATGTCGCGATAATCGCTTGCGGCCCTCTTGTTCACAACGCGATTTTAGCCGCCGCTGCATTGGAAAAAGAGGGGATTAAGGTTAGAGTAATAAATAACCACACCATCAAACCGATGGATGAAACGACAATTATTCAAGCCGCGAAAGACGCAGACACGATTGTCACGGTTGAAGAGCACCAAGTGCAAGGCGGAATGGGCTCGGCTGTGGCGGAAGTCCTCGCAAAAAATTATCCTGTGCCCATCGAATTTATCGGCGTCCAAAACCGTTTCGGCGAATCCGGAGCTCCAAATGAGCTCATTGAACACTTTGGAATGGGAGTTTCGCATATTATCGGGGCTGTAAAAAAAGTTTTAACAAGAAAACATGTCTGATCTAAAAATTACAGATATAATGACAAAAGAAGTTGTTTCTGTGGATCCGGAAGTGCCACTTTTTGAGGCGGCAAAAATTTTATCAGATCATAATTTTAACGGCGCGCCCGTTGTTGATAAAGAAAATAAATTGATCGGAATTCTTACTCAATACGATTTAATTTCACAAGGATCTTTTATTCATCTCCCGACACTCCAAAAGATCTTAAAAGACATAAATGTCTTTGGCCAAGACAAATCGCATTTTAAAAAAGAATTCAAAGATGTCATCGCGCTCAAGGTTAAAGACGTGATGAATAAAGAGCCGCTTACGCTTCATGACTATGTAAGCTACGAAGATGTAGTCACGGCATTCCGCGAGCACCACCGCGTAAATCCAATTCCTGTCATAAACAGTGAAGGCAAGGTTGTCGGCATTGTGAGCAGGTATGATGTTTTGAAGCCGTCGCGTCTTGTGGATAACTTTTAATAGAGAGAGAGAGAGAGTTATATGCTAATCTAAAATTATTAATAGTTATCGTTCCCAGAATTTTATGGACCAAGATAAAAAGAATGGCATTGAGCGTGCCATAAAATTGCTCAAAAAAGAATATGTTGTCGTTGGCAAAACCCGCGTGCGATCTTGGCACGCGTGGTTGGCGATTGGGCTTGCCGCCGGTATTTTAGCCGGAGTTTTATTCGTCGCGAACAGGTCGGGGGAGTTTGAAACGGGAGAAGCAGCGGGTTTTCAGGCCATAATTTCTCCAAACGGCGGAGAGATTGTGCAAATCGGGAGCACCCTGCAAATCAAATGGAGGATGTCAGGATTTCTAGGCGGTGTGCCACTTAACATAGATCTTGTTAGTATGCCAAATATTCCAACGCAGCCGATTCTTAAGCACCGTATTGCGACCGTTAGAACTGGCGCTTGGTCATATTCATGGGTTGTGCCTAACACAATCAGTCCCGGGGCATACAAAATCAGTATTTGTTTTACGACGTGCGCATCAGTTCTTGATCAATCCGACGCGCCGTTTAGTATTTACTCGGAATTCTATATTAGAGACCTTTCTTTTCCCAAAGGCATTGTTGGAGCATCTTATGTTTATCCTCCTCCCAGTACCTCTATAATGGGTGATACAAGATGGAGTGTTGCGAAAGGTTCGCTTCCACCAGGACTTAGCATCTCGACAGGAATAGGGATGATTTCAGGTGTGCCTACGACAGCTGGAAGTTTTACTTTTACTCTAAAAGTGGATTTGGGAGCACAGAGTGCCTATAAGGAATTTACTATTGTTATTAATTCTTCTCCTAAATCTTCTCCTCAACCCTCCATCACCGTTATTTCTCCGAATGGGGGGGAGGTGTGGACTCTTGGGCAAGGCGCATCATTGACATGGACAACAACCGGAGTACCGTCCACAAACATGATTACTGCCGGAGTTAGAAACATTGTTACCGGTCAAGATCGCACGCTTGGTCTGCTTTCTAATGACGGCAATGAAATCGCCGCAGTGCCTTTAACATTTCCTGTCGGGTCATATTTAGGATTTTTGAAAACCAGCATTAACGGCCAAATCATATCTGATTTTACCGATGGGCCGATAAAAATTGTGACGCCATCCACCCAACCCTCCATCACCGTAATTTCTCCGAATGGGAAAGAGATATGGCAAATTGGTTCACAGCAAACTATTACATGGTCTGCTCCTTCTACCATTCCCAAAATCGTCATATCCATAGTGGGTCAAGTTTACCCATTCTATAATTACACCTTAACAAACAATGAACCCAATGATGGTTCATTCACTTGGACGGTTGCGAGGGATATTTTCGGGAACTCCATATTGCCGGGGAATTATATAATGCGTGTTTCTAATCCTTACACATCACCTACTAAATGGGATGATGGCAACGCGCCGTTTAGTATCACACCAAAACCGCCGCGTTGAATCAGCACTCGAAGCCCTAAAAAAGGACTTTATCGTCGTCGGCAAAACCCGCGTGCGCTCATGGCATGCTTTGCTGGCTGTCAGCATCGTGGTCGGCTTTTAGGCGAGGTTTTGTGTACTTGACTTTACATATTCTCGTGCTAATTATGATGTTTTGAAGCATTTAGGCGGGTCTTGATAATTGTGGATAGCTATTTCATGCTAAATCTTGGTATTATAAACACATGGATATATTTTACAGCCTAATAGCCTTGAGCCTGGTGGGGGGTTCTTTGACCTTATTTATCGAAAATAAATAATAAAAAGGTCATGGCTGACGTGATTTTTAACGAGCCAAAGATACCATCCGAGGCGCGCTTGGGGTATTCGAATTCGGCGCG
>Ga0209343_10010901_pt1 | contig 10297 bp, 12 predicted proteins | sample RifCSPlowO2_02_FD_184026 | JGI IMG/M metagenome (GOLD analysis project Ga0209343, IMG submission 184026) | Groundwater microbial communities from Rifle, Colorado - Rifle CSP2_plank lowO2_0.2 (SPAdes) (version 2) | ecosystem: Environmental > Aquatic > Deep subsurface > Groundwater | place...
ATGACCTTCGCCCGTGGTCTGCGCGCCATCCTGCGCCAGGACCCGGATGTGGTGATGGTTGGCGAAATCCGCGACAAGGACACCGCCGAGATCGCGGTGCAGGCCTCGCTGACCGGTCATCTGGTGCTCTCCACCCTGCACACCAACAGCGCGATCGGCGCCATCACCCGTCTGGTGGACATGGGCGTCGAACCCTTCCTGCTGTCTTCCTCCCTGCTCGGCGTGCTGGCCCAGCGCCTGGTGCGGGTACTCTGCCCGCACTGCAAGGCGGCCTACCAGGCCGATGCCGCCGAGTGCGCACTGCTTGGCGTAGCGCCCGCAGCGCCGCCGACCCTGTATCACCCGCGCGGCTGCAGCGAGTGCCATGAACAGGGCTACCGTGGCCGTACCGGGATTTACGAGCTGGTGATGTTCGACGATCAGCTGCGCACCCTGATCCATAACGCCGCCGCCGAGCAGGACATGCTCCGCCACGCGCGCAGCCTCGGCCCGAGCATTCGCGAGGACGGTCGGCGCAAGGTGCTGGAAGGGCTGACCAGCCTGGAAGAAGTGCTGCGCGTGACCCAGGAAGAGTGAGCGAGGAACGCTAATGGCCGCATTCGAATACCTCGCCCTCGATGGCAATGGTCGCCAGCACAAGGGTGTGCTGGAGGCCGACAGTGCCCGTCAGGTGCGGCAAATTCTCCGTGATCGGCAGCTGTCGCCGCTGGATGTGCAGGCCACCCGCACCCGCGAGCAGGCCCGTGGTGGCGGGCATTTCAGTCTGGCGCGCGGGCTGTCGGCGCGCGACCTGGCCTTGCTCACCCGCCAGCTGGCGACCCTGATCCAGGCCGCGCTGCCGATCGAGGAGGCGCTACGCGCGGCGGCGGCCCAGGCCCGCGCTCCGCGGATCCAGGGCATGCTGCTGGCGGTGCGCGCACGGGTGCTGGAGGGTCATGGCCTGGCCAGCAGCCTGAAGGAATTTCCCGCGGCCTTTCCCGAGCTGTACCGCGCTACCGTGGCGGCCGGCGAGCATGCCGGCCACCTCGGTCCGGTGCTGGAACAACTGGCCGATTACACCGAGCAGCGCCAGCAGTCGCGGCAGAAGATCCAGCTGGCGCTGCTCTATCCGCTGATCCTGATGTGCGCCTCGCTGCTGATCGTCGGCTTTTTGCTCGGCTACGTGGTGCCGGATATCGTGCGGGTGTTCGTCGACTCCGGGCAGACCCTGCCGGCGCTGACGCGCGGGCTGATCGTCGCCAGCGAGTGGGTCAAGGGCTGGGGCTGGCTGGCGCTGATCCTCGTGCTGCTGGGGTTCTTCGCCCTGCGCTGGGCGCTGCGCGATGCGGCGCTGCAGCGGCGCTGGCACGGTTTGCTGCTGGGCGTGCCGCTGTTCGGCGGCCTGATTCGCGCCACCGACTGTGCCCGTTTCGCCTCGACCCTGGCCATTCTCACCCGCAGTGGCGTGCCCTTGGTGGAGGCGCTGGGCATCGGCGCCGAGGTGATCGTCAACCGGGTGATCCGCGCGCAGGTGGTGGTGGCTGCGCAAAAGGTCCGCGAAGGCGGTAGCCTGACCCGCGCGCTGGAGGCCAGCGGGCAATTTCCGCCGATGATGCTGCACATGATCGCCAGCGGCGAGCGCTCCGGTGAGCTGGACCAGATGCTCGCGCGTACCGCGCGCAATCAGGAAAACGACCTGGGCGCCCAGGTGGCGCTGCTGGTCGGGTTGTTCGAACCTTTCATGTTGGTGTTTATGGGCGCAGTGGTGCTGGTCATAGTGCTGGCCATCCTGCTGCCGATTCTGTCTCTCAATCAGTTGGTGGGGTAAGCAGGTGAAAATCACAAGGGCGCACGGACAGCAGGGTTTCACCCTGATCGAAATCATGGTGGTGGTGGTGATCCTCGGCATTCTCGCCGCCCTGGTGGTGCCGCAGATCATGAGCCGGCCGGATCAGGCCAAGGTCACGGTGGCCAGGGGCGACATCAAGGCGGTGGCCGCCGCGCTGGACATGTACAAGCTGGACAATCACGCCTACCCGAGCACCCAGCAGGGGCTGGAGGCCTTGGTGGAGAAGCCCTCCGGCAACCCGCCGGCGAAGAACTGGAACCGCGACGGCTACCTCAAGCGCCTGCCCGTCGATCCGTGGGGCAATGTCTATCAATACCTGGCGCCCGGTACCAAGGGTGCCTTCGACCTCTATTCGCTGGGCGCCGATGGCAAGCAGGGCGGTAGCGAGCTGGATGCCGATATCGGTAACTGGGACCTCTGATGAGGCTTGACTGAAGCATGCGTGTCCGGCGCAGTGGCGCGTCCAGTCCGGGCCAGGGCTTTACCCTGGTCGAGCTGCTGGTGGTGATCGTGATTCTCGGCAGCCTGATCGGCCTGGCCGTGCTCAGTACCGGCATCGCCGGCCCGGCCCGCGAGTTGCGTAACGAGGCCGAGCGCTTGGCCGGGTTGATCGCTGTGCTGGCCGAGGAAGCGGTGCTGGACAACCGCGAATACGGCTTGCTGTTGCAGGCCGAGGGCTATCGGGTGCTGCGTTACGATCCGCTGGCCGCGCGCTGGCAGGCGCTGGACGATAAATCGCATCGTTTGCCGGCCTGGGCCGAGTTGAGCGTCGAGCTGGAGGGCGAGGCGCTGCACTTGCCGCAGCCGACGGCCGAGTCGCGCGATGCGGCCAATCCCGTACCGCAACTGCTGCTGCTCTCCAGCGGCGAGCTCAGCCCCTTTCGCTTGCGTCTGAGCGAGCGGCGCAAGGACGGTTTGCGTCTGCTGTTGTCCAGCGATGGCTTCCGCTTGCCCAAGGTCGAGGTCGAACTCGACGGCCAGTCGAGGCGGCCAGGATGAGGCGCTGCCGTGGCTTCACCCTGCTCGAAGTGCTGGTGGCCCTGGCAATCTTCGCCGTGGTCGCCGCCAGCGTGCTGACGGCCAGCGCGCGCAGCTTGCAGACCGCCTCCCAGCTGGAGGACAAGACCCTGGCGATGTGGATCGCCGATAATCGCTTGAGCGAACTGCAACTGGCCGAAACGCCGCCCGGCGATGGTCGCGACCAGGGCGAGCTGGCGTTCGCCGGGCGGCGCTGGCAATGGCAGAGCGAGATCCAGGCGAGCAGCGAGCCGAGCATGCGCCGGGTCACCCTGTGGGTGGTGCTGCGCCCGCTCAGCGGCAATCGCGCTGGCGACCCGCGTGAGCGCGCGGTGATCAGCCTCAGCGGCTTTCTCGAGGATGGGCGATGAGGCGCGCACGCGGTTTCACCCTGCTCGAGTTGCTGATCGCCATCGCCCTGTTCGCCCTGCTCGGCTTGGCCACCTATCGCATGCTCGACAGTGTGCTGCAGACCGACAACAGCACGCGCGCTCACGAACAACAGCTGCGCGAACTGGTGCGTGCCATCGCCGCCTTCGAGCGCGATCTGCTGCAGGTCAGCGCACGCCCGGTGCGCGATCCCTTCGGCGAGCCGCGCCCGGCCCTGCTCGGTGAGGAGGGCGATGACGCCGGGGTGGAGCTGAGCCGCGCCGGCTGGCGCAATCCGCTCGGCCTGGCGCGCGCCGAGGTGCAGCGGGTGCGCTGGCAGCTGAGCGGCGAGCAGTGGCAGCGGCGCTACTGGAATGTGCTCGACCAGGCCCAGGACAGCCAACCCCAGGTGCAGCAGGCGCTGGATGGGGTGATCGGCATCCGCCTGCGTTACCTGGATGGCGACGGCAACTGGCTAAACAGCTGGCCGCCGCCGTCGGCCGGCGGTGAAGAGCGCCTGAGCCAGTTGCCCCGGGCGCTCGAACTGCTGCTCGAGCACCGGCGTTATGGCGAGCTGCGGCGTCTGCTGCGCGTGTCCGATGTGCTGCCCAAGGGTGCGGCGCAGGCCCCGCAGGCGGATCAGCCGGGCGAGCCGCAAGAGTCGCAAGAGCAGGGCGAGGTACTCGAACCATGAAGGCGCAGCGCGGTGTGGCGCTGATCACCGTGTTGCTGGTGGTGGCCGTGGTGACGGTGGTCTGCGCCGGGATAATCGCCCGCCAGCAGCTGTCGATTCGCAGCAGCGCCAACCAGTTGCATGTGCGCCAGGCCTGGCATTACGCGCTGGGTGGCGAAACCCTGGCCAAGGCGCTGTTGCGGCGTGACCTGCGGCAAGGTGACCCGCGTGCGCCTGTGGATCACCTGGGCGAACCCTGGGCGCAGCCGTTGGCGCCGTTCGCCCTGGACGAGGGCGGTGAGTTGCGGGTGCATATCATCGACCCCACCGGGCGTTTCAACCTCAATAGCCTGGTGCGCCAGGGTGCACCCAACGACGCGGCAGTGGCGCAGTTTCGCCGCCTGCTCGCCGGTCTGCAGATCGAAGCGCCCTATGCCGAGCGTCTGCTCGACTGGCTGGACGTCGATCAGGAGCCGAGCGGTGGCTATGGCGCCGAGGATAATCAGTACCTGCTGGCAGCGCCGGCCTACCGCGCGGCCAACCGTGCGCTGGTCGATGTGTCCGAGTTGCGCCTGCTGCTGGAGATGAGTGAAGTCGATTACCGGCGCCTGTTGCCCTGGGTCAGCGCCTTGCCGGCGGATGCGAGCCTCAACGTCAACACCGCCAGCGCCCGGGTGCTGGCGAGCCTGGTCGAGGGCTTGCCGCTGAGCACGGCCGAGGGGCTGGTGGCCGCGCGTGCGGGCCAGGGCTATGCCGATCTGCCGAGTTTTCTCGCGCAATTGCCCGGGATGCCGGTGCCGAGCGAGGGGCTGGCGGTGGGCAGCCAGTATTTTCAGGTGATCAGCGAGGTCAGTGTCGGTGATCGCCGTCAGGTTTTACGCAGCACCCTGCAGCGTGCCAGCGATGGCCGGTTGTATGTGCTGGCCCGTGATCTGGGGCAGAGCGGTGTTCCGCCTGCACCCGTCGAGGAAGTCGAGCAATGAATCAGTTGTATGTGTTTCTGCCGCCTGCGGCCTGTGCCGGCGCCCGGGCGGAGTTGCCGGTGCAGCGGGTGCGCGAGGGTGACAGTCAGTGTCTGCCATTCGCCGAGGCGGTGGCCGGGGCGGGCGCTGCCTGGACCCTGGTCTTGCCGGTCGAGGCGGTGACGGCCTGCGCCGTGCGTCTGCCGACGCAGAAGGCGCGCTGGTTGCGCCAGGCCCTGCCGTTCGCGGTGGAAGAGTTGCTCGCCGAGGACATCGAGCAGTTGCACCTGGCCTTGGGCGAGCGGCTCGAGGACGGCCGTCATCGGGTGTTCGCCGTACGCCGCCGTTGGTTGGCGAGCTGGCTGGCGCTGTGCACGACGCCGCCCCGCACGATTGCCGTGGATGCCGATCTGCTGCCACATCAGGGCACCCAGCTGCTGTATCTGGATTCGCGCTGGTTGCTCGGCGGGGAAGGGGTGGCCCGCCTGGCGCTGGCTGGCGAGGATTGGCCGGCGCTGGCCGCCGGCTGCGCGCATCCGCATAGCGTCTATCGAGCGGCTCAGCAGGCCGGGCTGGAACCGCTGGATGAGCTTGTCGAGGTGGTCGATGGGCATGTCTGGCTGGCCCATCAGGCGGTCGGCAACAATCTGGCGCAGGGCGAATTTGCCGCGCAGCAAAGCAGCGGCCAGTGGCAGCGCTGGCGTCCGCTGTTGGGGCTGGTCGGTCTGTGGCTGGTGTTGCAGTGGGGCTTCAATCTGGCCCAGGGCTGGCATTTGCAGCATCAGGCCGAGGCCTATGCCGAGGCCAGCGCGGCGCTCTATCGGGAGCTGTTCCCCGAAGACCACAAGCTGGTCAATCTGCGCGCCCAGCTGGATCAGCACCTGGCCGCGGGCGGCGCCAGCGATCAGGGGCGTTTGCTTGGCCTGCTCACCCAGGTGAATCAGGCGCTGAGCGCGGAGGGCACGCAGATTCTGGTTCAGCAGGTGGATTTCAGCGAGGTGCGTGGTGATCTGGCCATGCAGATCGAGGCGCCCGGGTTTGCCGAGCTGGAGCGGCTGCGCGAGCGGCTGCAGGAGGCCGGCTTGGCGGTACAACTGGGGTCGGCCAGTCGAGAAGGCGCTGGGGTCAGCGCCCGTGTGGTGATCGGAGGATGAACATGAGTCGCTTGGGCGAGTTGCTGAAACCCTCTGCGGCGCAGCTGCAAGGCTCGCTGCTGGTGCAGCGTTGGTCTGCCCTGCAACCCCGCGAGCGTCTGGCGCTGGGGCTGCTGGCGCTGTTTGTGCTGCTGGCGCTGTTGTACCTGTTGCTCTGGCAGCCGGCGCGGCAGGGCGTGACTGCGGCTCGCAGTGCCTACGAGCAGGAGCGCGCCCTGCATGCTTACCTGCAGGCACAGGCGCCATTGGCGCGCAGCCTGGCGAGCAAGCCGCAGGCCAGTCTCGATCCGGCGCGCCTGCAAGGGCTGGTTACCGCCAGCGCCGCCGAGCAGGGTTTAGCCATCGTGCGCGTGGACAGCGACAGTGATGGCTCGCTGCAGGTCAGTTTGCAGCCGGCGCCATTCGACCTGTTACTGCGTTGGTTCAGTCGGCTGGAACAACAGGGCGTGCGGATTGCCGAGGCGGGCCTGGAGCGTACCGAGGACAATCGAGTGGCGGCCAGGTTGACCCTGAGCGTGGCGCAATAAGGCGGCGTGTCCATCCCGCGCCAGGGTCTGGTGCGGGGCTGATGCCCTTGGGCGGGGTTGCGATAGTTGCTGCATTTTCAGAAAAACTTTAAGCGGGGTATTGACTTAGCTCCGCCCCACCCGTAAATTGCGCGCCTCACAAAGCGATGGGTGATTAGCTCAGCTGGGAGAGCAGCTGCCTTACAAGCAGCGGGTCGGCGGTTCGATCCCGTCATCACCCACCACTCTTTGTGAATTCGGACGCAAGTCCGACCGACGCGCAGCGGTAGTTCAGTCGGTTAGAATACCGGCCTGTCACGCCGGGGGTCGCGGGTTCGAGTCCCGTCCGCTGCGCCATATTTTCCATGCCGGGTTCGCCTGGCATGAGGCAGGACGGCTGGTACAGCCGCTCTGCCAGATGAAGCAAGAGTTCTTTGGGCGCAAGCCCATCCGACACGCAGCGGTAGTTCAGTCGGTTAGAATACCGGCCTGTCACGCCGGGGGTCGCGGGTTCGAGTCCCGTCCGCTGCGCCATATACGAAGCCCTCAGGTAGCGATACCTGGGGGTTTTTTATGGGCGGTACTATCTGGCTCAGAGTGCTCGATTTTCGATGGTGCCGCTGGTCTGCATCACGCGGCGAATATAGGAGCCGATCTCCCGCTCTGCGTCGATGCGTGTGAAGTAGGGGCCTTCGAGGGTACCTTCGCGGGTCGCGAAGAAATACTGGCCGTTGACTGAGCTGACCCGCTCGCTGCGGTAGTGCGTGCCGGGGCTGGGGTCGATGGTGCGTTGACCGAACATGGCGGGAACCTCATGCAATGGGCCGAATAGTTTTAGTCTAAGCCGCGCCGATGGACTCGTTCGAGTTGACGACCAATGGTTGGTTTTTTGACTTTCATTGCCTGGGTTTCGCTGATCCATGTCGATTTGACGTCAAGCGTATGACTAAGTGCTGTTCGTAAGCGGTACAGTTTCCGCATGCAAGCCCTCTGAACTGTGGCTGTGTCGGTTGGCCTGGGCGGCATAAACTAGCGCTTTGCGCCGTTGGCTTGTGCTCGAGGCAGTCATGCATATCTCTTCCGGCCGTTGGCTCTACGGCCTGTTTCTGGCGCTGCTCACCGCTCTGCTCTGGGGCGTGTTGCCGATCAAACTCAAAGAAGTGCTGCAGGTGATGGACCCGGTCACGGTCACCTGGTATCGATTGCTGGTGTCCGGTTCGATTCTGCTGGCTTATCTGGCCGCGTCTCGAGGCTTGCCGCGTTTCCGTCCTCTGGGGCGCAAGGGCGGCTGGCTTCTCGCCTTGGCGATTGCCGGGTTAAGTGCCAACTATGTGCTCTATCTGATGGGCCTGAACCTGCTCAGCCCCGGCACCACACAATTGGTGATCCAGGTCGCGCCGATCTTGCTGTTGATCAGCAGCCTGTTCGTCTTCCGCGAGCGTTTCAGTTTCGCCCAGGGCATTGGTTTGGCCGTGCTGCTGTTCGGTTTTGCGCTGTTTTTCAATCAGCGCTTGGGCGAATTGCTGACGTCGTTGAGTGATTACACCGCCGGGGTTCTGATCGTGCTGCTGGCGGCGTTTGTCTGGGCGTTTTATGGCTTGGCGCAAAAACAGTTGCTGACGGTGTGGAACTCGTTGCAGGTGATGATGGTGATCTACCTGGCCTGCGCGCTGCTGCTGACGCCCTGGGCGCAGCCGCAGCAGGTCTTCGAGTTGAGTGCGTTGCAGGGCTGGCTGCTGTTCGCCTGCTGCCTGAATACCCTGGTGGCCTATGGCGCGTTCGCCGAGGCGTTGGCGCACTGGGAGGCTTCGCGGGTCAGTGCGACGCTGGCGATCACGCCGCTGGTGACGTTCGGCTCGGTAGCGCTGGCGGCGACCTGGTGGCCGGATCATGTGCGACCCGAACAGATCAATTGGCTTGCCTACGGCGGCGCGGCCTTGGTGGTGCTGGGGTCGGCACTGACGGCGCTCGGCCCATCGCTGATGGCCAGCTTGCGGGCCCGCCGGGTACGCGTGGCGGCGTAGGCCGGTAACCCTGAATCGGGCCTGCCGCCAGCACCAGGCTCTGCGGCCTTGCGCATGTTCTTGCGTGTGCCTGACTCAGCCTACGCTTTGCGTGCCCGTCGCACCCGCCTCAGGCGCGGCTGCCGAGGGTTTCGGCGCGGCGTAGCCAGCTCTGCCGTTGTTCCTCGGACGAGGGGCGCACCGGGGCGAATTCGCTCAGTCGCCGGGTTTTGATGCCGCTGAAGCCGAGGATGGTGCGCGTCATCTGCCGATGCGCCGGCGCGCCATAGATCCAGCGGAAGTACCAGGGCGGGGTGTCCAGGGTCACCAGCAAGTCGGCGGTACGGCCACTCAGCAGTTTGTCCCACAGCTGCGAGCGACCGCGGTACTTGAAGGCGAAGCCGGGCAGGAATACCCGGTCGAAGAAGCCCTTGAGCAGTGCCGGCAAGCCGCCCCACCAGACCGGGTAGACGAACACCAGGTGCTCGGCCCAGTGGATCTGCCGCTGGGCTTCGAGCAGGTCCGGCTCCAGGGCCTGGCTCTGGTCATAACCGTCGCGCAGCACCGGGTCGAAACTCAGTTCGCCGAGTTTCAACTGCCGCACCACATGCCCTTCGTTGCGCGCGCCCTGGGCATAGGCTTCGCCGAGGGCGTGGCAGAGGCTGCTGGTTTTCGGCGTGCCGAGGATCATCAGGATGCGTTTGCCATCGCCTTCGATCGGGGTGGCGCCGCTTTTACCTGTTTCAGTCATGGTTGCCGGCCTCCAGCATGGTTTCCGGGCGGACCCAGGCGTCGAATTGTTCTTCTGTCAGATAACCCAGTTGCAGCGCGGCTTCGCGCAGGGTGCTGCCGTCCTGATAGGCTTTCTTGGCGATTTCCGCCGCCTTGTCATAGCCAATATGCGGGTTCAGGGCCGTCACCAGCATCAGCCCGCGCTCCAGGTGCGCCGCCATCTGCGCCGCATCCGGTTGCAGGCCGGCGATGCAGTGCTGCTGGAAGTTGCGACAGCCATCGGCGAGCAAGCGAATCGATTGCAGCAGGTTGTGGATGATCACCGGTTTGAACACGTTCAACTGCAGATGCCCTTGGCTCGCGGCAAAACCGATCGTGACATCGTTGCCCAGGACCTGGCACGCCAGCATCGACAGCGCTTCGCATTGGGTCGGGTTGACCTTGCCCGGCATGATCGAGCTGCCAGGTTCGTTGGCCGGCAGCTTGACCTCGGCAAACCCTGCGCGCGGCCCAGAGCCGAGCAGGCGCAAATCATTGGCGATTTTCATCAGGGCTACGGCAAGGGTTTTCAGCGCGCCGGAAAGGCTGGTGAGGGGTTCGTGGCCGGCCAGGGCGGCGAACTTGTTGGGCGCGCTGACCAGCGGCAGGCCGCTCAAGGCCGCCAGTTCGGCGGCGATGGCTTCGGCAAAGCCCTGGGGCGAGTTGAGCCCGGTGCCGACGGCGGTACCGCCTTGAGCCAGTTCGCAAACCGCCGGCAAGGTGGCGCGGATCGCCCGCTCGGCATAGTCGAGCTGGGCGACGAAGGCGGACAGCTCCTGACCGAAGGTGATCGGCGTGGCATCCATCATGTGGGTGCGTCCGGTCTTCACCAGTTGGCTGTGACGGGCGGATTGCTCGGCCAGCCCGCCGGACAGTTCGGCCAGGGCTGGCAGCAGGTCGCGCAGCACGGCGCTGGCCGCGGCGATGTGCATGGCAGTGGGGAAGCTGTCGTTGGAACTTTGCGCGCGGTTGACATGATCGTTGGGGTGCACCGGACTCTTGCCGCCGCGGGCG
>Ga0209343_10010902_pt1 | contig 10296 bp, 15 predicted proteins | sample RifCSPlowO2_02_FD_184026 | JGI IMG/M metagenome (GOLD analysis project Ga0209343, IMG submission 184026) | Groundwater microbial communities from Rifle, Colorado - Rifle CSP2_plank lowO2_0.2 (SPAdes) (version 2) | ecosystem: Environmental > Aquatic > Deep subsurface > Groundwater | place...
TGAAATCGATCACGCGTTGAGTAGTGCCATGCGTACCGGCAAAAAACTGACAAATTCCAAACTTGCCAACTCGAAAAAGTCTGGTCGGGGCGGTGAGATTTGAACTCACGACCACCGGCACCCCATGGCGTGCCACGCGCTTTCCGCACCTTTCCAAGACTTTCCAAACTCAGCATGTAACCCCTTGTCGCGCCTGAATGTTTCGCGCATAATGCGCGTTATGGCGACTTGTGGCAAACAGCGGCTAGCAGCCTCAAAAGTTTACACCTGGGTTTACACCTGGCGCGCCGGTCAATGTGCCGGTGGTCGCGTTTGCGGCACCTGTCGATGTTTGCCGGTGGTCGCATTTATGAGGGGCGAACGATGAAAAACCTGCTGACAGATCGGAAAATCCGCGCTGCGAAACCCCGCGCCAAACCCTACTACCTCAGCGACGGGGGCAGTTTGTTTTGTCGCGTGCGCGAAGCGCAAGGTGGCGCGTCGAAGGTGTTTCAATTTTTCTTCAAGTGGAACGGTAAGACCGAGCGAATGAGCCTCGGGGTTTTCGATGGAGTGTCACTCGCCGAAGCACGGCAGCGACGCGATGCGGCGAAAAAGGAACTCGCTGCCGATCCGCCACGGAACCCCGTGCTTGAGACGCGGCAGCGTGAACAGGACGCACTCGCCAAGACGCAAGCCGACGCAACCGAGAAAACCGTGCGCGCCCTGTTCGATGATTGGGAGCGCAGTTACCTGGCACAGAATCGCAAGGACGGCGGGAAGGAATGCCGCGCGGTATTCGAGTTGGACGTGTTCCCGGTTGTCGGCGACATGAAGGCGCGCGACGTGAAGCGCGCCCATGTTACCGCCCTGATCGACCGGCCGCTGCGGCGCGGCGCACGGCGCCGGGCAAACGTGTTGCTCGCGATGCTGAAACAGTTTTTCAGTCAGGCCGTTGTGCGTGGATTCATTGACGTGAACCCGGCCGCGGAATTCAGGCGGCAACATGCGGGCGGCAAGGAACCGCCGCGCGAGCGGGCGCTTTCCGTCGAGGAACTGCGCGACCTGGGCAAGAAATTGCCGACGAGTGGATTGGGCGAAGTGCGAGAGGCCGCAATCAGGCTACTACTCGCAACCGGCGCCCGTGTCGGCGAACTCAATAAGGCGCTGTGGCGGGAATTCGATCTTGCGGCCGGGACGTGGACGATACCGGCAGAGCATACGAAGGAAACCCGCCAGCACCTTGTGCACCTATCCGACTTCGCGCGGGAGCAACTGGCGATCCTGGCGCGCTACCGCAACGGCGACCACCTGCTGCTATCAGTCAAATCGAAAGTGCCGATCGAGGACAAGGCGCTTACGAAGGCGATCCGCGACCGGCAGCGCGACGTGCCGCACAAGGGGCGCACCACCAAACACACGAACGCGCTGAGACTCGCGGGCGGCGACTGGTCCATCCATGACTTGCGCCGCACGATGGCGACGCGCATGGGCGATCTAGCGATACTGCCGCACGTTGTGGAAAAGTGCCTGAGTCACAAAATGGCCGGCATCATGGCCGTCTATAACCGGCAGGAGTACATGCCAGAGCGCAGGGCCGCATTTGACGCATGGGGCGCGCAGCTCGCGCGGATATTCACCGACGCGGGGCAAAATATCGTCGAGTTTGTGCCGCGGCGCGCAAAGGGCAACACCGAGGCCCGCCGGTAGCGGGCAAAAGCGGGGCACGCCAATCGGCTGAAACCCGACGGCGCACCCCTGACCATGAAGCACCTACAAGGAGGCACGACATGGCTACCAAGAAGTCTAGCAAGAAATCTCATTCTCGCGAATTTGGGCAAGGCGAAAAACTCGGGCGGCAATTCGCACGCTCGCTCCGGGGCGGCAGCGCATACATGGACGCTCTCGAAGTGCTCGACGATGCGATGCATAAATTCCATGACGTATTCGCCGAGGGCCGCGCGGGATTCTGTGAAGGCGTCGCAAAAGAGTTTTGGCGCCGGCAGCGCAAGGCGCAGGGGGCGGGCCATGCTGTTTGAAATCAATCGCCGGTACGAAATCCGCGACGGCATTGTCTACGCCAAATTCGGCAATCCGAGAAAGGGCACCCGCACCGAGGAAAAGCTCGGGGAGTGGGATTACGGGCTCGGGCAGATCATCATGCCGTGCGGGGACGCGAAGCGCATCGCCAAAGTCAATAAGTTGATGGGCGAGCACTTCGACTGAAGGACACCCGGCCGCCACCTCGGGGCCGGGACCCCATGAAGCACCTAAAGTATGGATTCACCCCGCAAGACTCGCACCGGGAGATCGCGGAAAAGCAACGTGCACACCTGCGTCGTGCGGCTGATCGTATCGAGCGCGGCGAATCGCTGGACGGGCTCTACGTCCCACTTATCGCGTACGCGTTGCGGGCGCTTGCCGATCGAATTCCCGACGAACCGAAACGTCGCCCAGGGCGAGCGGCGCAGGTTGATCCCTATGGGCTCGCGCTGCGCTATGCAATGAGCGGGATGAGTCAGGAACGGCTCGCCGAGGAAGCCGGCATAAGCGTCCCTGCACTCAGAAAGGCAATCAAGAAAGCCGGCAATCTGGACGTGTTCAGACCCGCGCTCAAGACTCGCAAAACCAAATAACCGAATTTAGTTACTTCTGCGCCCCATTCGGAGGCGCTATCGTTTCCGCACCAAGTCACAACACGGTGCGGAAAATGATCGAAGACGATGTAGGGATTTACCGCCGGCGCGAAGTGCTGCAAATTGTCGGCGCTGGCGACAACACGATTCGCCGAATGATGGAGCGCGGCGAATTTCCCAAGCCCATCCAAATCGCCCCGCGCGCAATCGGCTGGCGCAAGGCAGACGTGCGTGCCTGGCTCGATAGTCGGCCAGTAGCGAACCTGCCGCCAGTGCCGCGCAAGGCGAAAGCCGCTTGAAGCGTCACCTTCGACACGCTCTGGCCGCGGTGGCGAGCTGGTGCGCCGTTTTGTTCCGGTGGTGCTGGTGACTTCCGCCAGCAACAACAGGCGCGCGCCGCCGGCGTTTCAGATGTATTCGAGCGACCGGCTCGCGTCCCGCGACTTCAAGCTGATGACACTGGCGGAACGCGGACTACTGCACAGTTGCGAGCTGGAATGCTGGACGAATGGCAACGTCCCCCGCGATATAAGCGCCTTGGCGCGCACGCTGGGGCTAGACGCAGCCGAGGTGCAGGCGGCGCTCACGCCGCGCGTCCTGGCGCGTTTTATCGAAGACGATGGCGCGCTCGTTTGCCCCGATCTTGAGGCTTACCGGGCTCAGCTTGACGATCATCACCGCAGAAAATCCGAGGGCGGCAAAAAGGGCATGGCGAGCAGGTGGGGTAATAAGGAACCTGATAACTCAGTTACTAACTCTCCTAATAACTCGCTGAGTAGAGAAGAGATAAGACAAGACAAGGTCAAAGGCGTCTCCATGAAGGACGAAAACTTAGAGTTTGCGAAAGCTCTTGAGGGCGAACCCGAATTCATGACTGAGGCGGCGCGGAAGTATGCGCAGGTTCGGGGTTGACCTTGACCTGCGTCCTTGCACTATGCCCTAAAAAAAAGGGCGGCCGAAATCGAAAGGAAACCATGACCGACCTCGCCGAACAACTAGCGGGCAAGCAAAAAGAGCGATGCGCTCATCTGTGCATGGCGCCGGATTGCAATGTAATCACGCTGGAGCGGTTCTGCTGGAAACACCGGCCACCGGCACCGGCCGGCGAGTGGGCCGAATCGAAACGCATTAAGGATGCGCTTGAGCGGGAGCGTGACACCTGAACGCCTTTCGCCGAAATCCGCAGGCGGAATCGCTGCGCCTGCATCGTGCTCGCCGGGCGGCCGAACTTGCCGAACGGGACGCGGCGCTTTCCGCGGCGGACCACGCATTGCAGGGCTGCAAGAACAAGTGCGCCGAGGCCGTGTTGTATCTGGTGCGCGGGCGCATGACGGAAGCACTGCACCGAATGGCCGATGCAGTGCAGGGTGTTGAGCTGGTGCGGCTTACTCTGCGCAATTACTTTGACAACTATGGGAGAGATGACGATGGACGTTGAAAAAATGGACGGCAAACACCGTGCGCTGCTCGCGCTCACCGTAGCGGCGGAGGCGTTTTTCGTGGCAACGAACGAGGCCCTGGAGTCGAGGTTTCCGGGACGCGGCGTGCAGAATCGGACGCTCCTCGATGAAGGCAAGGCGCACTTGTGCATCAGCATCCAATGCGGTAGCGGTCAAGTGCGGGCCGCGCTCGCGATGGTTGAGCCTGAATTCGTCAAGACGCTTGAGGCTCCTGAACTGGAGCTTAATGGGCCGCTCGCGGCGATCTTCGGAGATCCGGAAAAAGTGCGCATGATTGACCTGCGGAAGCTCAATTGATATGGACAAAATACAGCTCCGCCGCCGCATCGCCGAGCTCGAGGCGCTCCTCGCCGCCCAGCCAGCAGAACCCATATATCGCACGCTCTCGCAGTCGCAGCTCGCGGCGCAGGTCGCGGCCCTGCGAGAGGCGATTAGCGGATTTCAGGTTTCCCTGGATGCAGCGCTGGCAGAGCAGGCGCGCCGATGAGCCGCTTATACGACACCGCGGCATGGAAGCGCCTGCGGAAACAGCAGTTGCGGGCGCACCCGCTTTGCGAGGATTGCCTGCAATTCGGCATCGTGCGACCGGCGACGGACGTGGATCACGTTCGCGCCCTCAAGGATGGTGGCGAGCCATTAGACCCCGAAAATTTGGCTTCCCGTTGTCACCCGTGCCACAGCCTGAAGACCGCTCACGTTGATGGCGGATTCGGCAATCAACGAAAGGCAAGCGCTCCGATCAAGGGCTGCGATGTGAACGGGATGCCGCTTGATCCTGCGCATCCGTGGCACAAAAAAACATGAAAAATTTGCTGTATCTGGCGGCTGAACACCGTGCGCGAAGCCTTGCGCGCAGTAAGTTTCACGATGCGGGAAGTAAGTTTGCATGGGCCTGAGAGGGCCGGGCGCTCGCCCGAAAGCAAAGGCCGCAGAGGCGCGCGCTAAGCGCCCGCGCTGGCAGGCCAAGGGACTGACCCGCTCTGAGCGCGTTATTCGTTTCGTCGAAAGCCTCAAGGTCACGTCCGGCGCCCTGGCCGGCCGTAGGTTCACGCTTCGACCGTGGCAGCGGGAAATCATCAAGGCGTGGTACGCGACCAAGGCGAACCGGCGCATCGTGCGAACGGGCCTGTTGTCCGTCGCGCGGAAAAACGGGAAGACTGGGCTTTGTGCTGCGCTGGCCTTGTGTCACCTACTCGGACCCGAGCAGGAACGCAGGGGCCAGATCGTTGTCGGGGCTACTGATCGCGACCAGTCCGGCTTGATCTTCGATGAGGTTGTCGCATTCATCGAAGATAACCCGGACTTTTCCGCGCGCGTCAACGTGAAGCGGCACGAAAAGGTAATCGAGGATCTGGAAAGCGGCTCCAAGTTTCGGGCGCTGTCGAGCGATGCCAAAAAAGCACACGGTCTATCGCCTTCCGTTGTGATTCTGGATGAACTCGCGCAATGGGGCATCGGCGCGGGCCGGGCGCTGTATGACGCCCTGACAACGGCGCAGGGCGCGAGGAAAGACCCGCTTGTTCTAATCATCGGCACGCAAAGCGCGGACGATCATGCGCTCATGTCGCAGCTTGTCGATTACTCCAAGGCCGTGAGAGCGGGCAGCATTCCCGACCCTACGTTTTCCGGCTTCGTTTTCGAGGTTCCCGCCGATGCGGACGTGTTCGATGAGGCAAACTGGATTCTTGCGAATCCCGCACTTGATGACTTTCGCGACCTTCAGGATATGCGGACGCTGGCCGAACGCGCGCAGCGCATGCCGACCCTTGAGGCGTCATTCCGTAACCTGTTTTGCAATCAGCGCGTGGACGCTGAGGAGCGCTGGCTACCGGCTCCCGAGTGGGACGGCTGCCGCGAGGACTTCGATATAGACGCGCTGGCCGGGCCGTGCTTCGGCGGGCTCGACCTTGGGAGCGTGCGCGACCTGACGGCCTTTGCGTTGTTCTGGCCGGGGAGCGGTGCTCTTGCAGTCTGGACGTGGTGCCCGGCGGACGCCCTACGCGCCCGCGAAGATACCGACCGCGTGCCTTATACGGTATGGGCGAAACAGGGGCACATAGAACCGACGCCCGGAAAGGCTACGGATAAGCGGCGCGTTGCGTTGCGCCTGGCTGAACTGTGCGCCCGCTTCCAGCCCGAAGCTATCGCCTTTGATCAGTGGGGCATGACTGAGTTAGAGCGCGTCTTGAGCGAAGAGGGAATCACGCTTCCACCTCTCAAGAGCTTCGGGCAGGGTTTCAAGTCCATGAGTCCCGCGACCAAGGCATTCGAGGAGCGCGTGCTTAACCGGCGACTGCAGCATTCGGGCAATCCTGTTTTGACGTGGGCGATTTCCAATGTAGCGATTGAAAGAGATGCGGCCGGCAACATGAAACTTTCCAAGGAACGAAGCCGCGAAAGGATTGATCCCGCCGTCGCTGCTGTCATGGCGGTAGGACTTGCTACGCAGGAGCCCAAGGCCGAACCGTTCGAGGTTCCGCAGCTCTTGGTGATATCGGCTTGACTGTGGCACGACAACACGATTCCGCGCGCGTGCCTTAGCATGGCCGCTGATATGTCACGAAGGATTGCGCCATGAATACCCGAAGCCTCATTGAACGTCGCGCGGCGCTGGTCGCCGAAATGCGCGGGCTAACCTCCTCGCCGGCTGGCAATGCTGGCGACCTTTCCGCCGAACAATCCACCAAGTTTGACGCGCTCAAGGGCGAACTCGAAGGACTGGAAAAGCGCATCGCGCGGCAGCAGCTTGTTGACGAAGCCGAGCGCAGGATGCAGGGCGAGAAAATCTCCGGCACTGGCGACACCAGACTCGACGAGTCGCTACGCAATTTCAGCCTGCGCCGGGCTATTTGCAGTCAAGTCCCCGACCTCGCGGCACAAGTTGATTGCGGGCGCGAAAAAGAACTTTCCGCGGAAATCGCGCGGCGCTCCGGCTACGCCTTCAACGGCATGGCCGTCCCGATGCAAATCTTTCAGTTGGAGCGGCGCACGCTGGTAGGTGGCGGCGGCAGTCCCGACTCCGGGGGTATCAACCTGATTCCCACCGACCTGCGCGCGGATCAGTTCATCGACATGTTGCGGGCGAAAATGGTGGTGCGGCGGCTCGGCGCGCGCGTGCTGAGCGGCCTGGTCGGAAACTTGGACGTCCCCAAACAGGCAAGCGCTGCCGGCAGTGCGTGGGTGGACGAGGATACTGCGCTTACCGCGGGGGACCCGTCCTTCCAGAAAATCTCATTCACGCCGAACCATTGCGGTTGCCTCAGTGAGTTTTCGCGCAACATGCTCTTGCAGAGCAGTCCCGATATCGAGCAGTTGCTACGGATGGACTTCGCGAAATCGTTAGCCAACGCGCTCGACGTGGCGGCGCTGAACGGCGCCGGCGGCACCGAACCGACGGGCATCTTGAATACTTCCGGCCTAAGCACTGTCGCCGGGCCAGTCAGTTGGACGGCGATTCTTTCGATGATCGAGACCGTCGAAGAATCGAACACCGACGGCACCGGCTGGACCACCACACCCGGCATGAAAAGGCTGCTGCGATCGACGGCGAAAGTATCGAGCACCGATTCCGTGATGGTCATGGAGACCGCTGGCGAACTCGCCGGCTATCCGTTGCTCACCACAACGAATGCTCCTGCCGGACTCGGCTCCCCGCCTGAGTCGGACGCGCTCATTTTCGGCGATTGGTCCGACCTCTTGATCGCGATCTGGTCTGAGTTGGACATTCTGGTCAATCCTTTCGAGACGGCCGCTTACCGGCGCGGCAATGTCATGGTGCGCGGCATGATGACAGTGGACCTCGCGCCGCGGCACATCGAAAGTTTCTGCGCGATGACCAACGTATCACCCGGCTAAGAATGAAACTTGAAACGCGGGCGGTCCTTGAGCTGCGGGCGAAGGACCGCAAGCTTGAGGGCTACGCGGCGCGTTTCAACGTCGAGGCGCGAATTGCCGATTTTGTCGAGGTAATCGCGCCCGGCGCTTTTGCTGCGAGTCTGAAAAGCGGGCGCGACGTTATCGCCCTGGCTGACCACGACAGGGGCGCAGTGCTTGCGCGTACGCGAAGCGGCACGCTGCGCCTTTCCGAAGATAGCACCGGCTTGGAATTCTCAATTGCTCTCCCCGATACACAACCGGGCCGCGACGTGCTCGCCCTGGCTGAACGTGGAGATTTGGGCGGTATGAGTTTCGGATTCCTGCCAGCGAAGGGCGGCGAATCGTGGGACGGCAACCGACGCACCCTGACCGCCGTTGACCTGTTTGAGATCAGCGTTGTGAGCGCATGGCCGGCTTACCCGGAAACAACTGTAAGCGCGCGGGCGAAGACTCCGGCGCTTGACCTCGCAAAGCGTTACCTGGAAACGACGAAATGGGATTGATTCGACGCATCGCGGATTACTTCGATCCCGAGGAGCGCGCCCGCGAAGTGTCATGGGACGCGCTCAAGGGTGGGGTTGATATTGGCGGCACTGCTTACGTCAATCCGAAAATGGCGGAGAACCTTTCCACCGTGCTCGCCTGCGTCGGCGCGATATCGAGCGCAATGGCAAGCCTTCCCGCGTATGTCTACCGGCAGCTTGAGAGGGGTCGCGAGATTGACACCCGGCACCCAATAGCAAGGCTGATCGCTGCCGGGCCGAATCAACATCAATCGTGGTGCGATTTTCTCGAATGGGTAATGGCGTCCGTCTTGCTGCGTGGCAATGCTCTAGCTGAGCTTGTCACCGACGACCGCGGCGCGGTTTCCGCGCTTCGCCCGATACCCTGGGAGTTTGTCACCGTCCAATTGTTGCCAAGCGGGCGCCTGGTCTATGACGTGGTGGAAACGACTGCACTCTACGGCGGCACCGGCCGGCCGCGGCGACTCCTGCAAGACGAGGTGTTCCACCTACGGGACCGCTCCGACGATGGATTGATAGGGCGCTCTCGGCTGCAGCGCGCCGCCGCAGTATTGCAGGCCGGCTTGAGTATTCAGGACTTCGCCAATGCGCTCTACAAAAACGGCGTGAATCCGTCGGGCGCATTGGAGATGGAAGCAAAGCTCACGCAGGATCAGCGCGAACTGTTGGCGAAAAACTTTCGCGAGGCGTTTGCAGGACCGACGAAGGCGGCTAAAGCACTGGTACTCGATCAGGGCATGAAGTGGTCGCAGATCAGCATCAGCCCCGAAGATGCGGAATTCCTTGCTTCGCGTCGTTTCACCGTCGAGGAACTGGCGCGGCTATTCGGCGTGCCTCCTCCCATCGTGGGCGACCTCTCGCACGGCACGTTTACCAATAGCGAAACCGTTGGCCGATGGTTCGCTACGCATACGCTGGCGCCGTGGATTCGCAAGGTTGAATCCGAATTTACCCGGTCAGTGTTCAGCGAAGCAAGCCGCGCGACGCACCGGCTTGAAATCGACATGAGCGGGTTTCTGCGTGGCGATCCTGCGCAACGGTGGGCGGCGTGGAAAATCGCAGTTGACGGCGGCATTCTCGATGCTGACGAAATCCGCGAGGAGGAAGGCTGGAATCCGCGAGCGACAACGGCGCGGCCGGCGCAACGCGACGCCGGGCTCGACGTGCTGGCATCGGCGCACCTCGCCGGGGCGCTCGCGTCGAAGATCGAGGAAGGCAATTACCGTATGGCGGTCCTCGACGATAAGGGGGAACCTATCGGCACGCGGCCGGCAACACCGGAAGAAAGGGCGAAATTGCGGCTTGTGAAGACTGATTCCCCGCGAAGCCGGGTGTAATCACTTCCTAACGCTGGCTCTCGCTCACGAGGCGAGACCGGAGTGGGTTTTTAAGCAACAATGGTGGAAAAGTCTGGGTTCCCAGACTGCTTATTCGCCTCGCCCACAAACGCTCTTGCCATATCGTAGGCTGCCTTTGCAATGTGTGCCGCGACCTCTGCTGTCTCCTGACCGCTCGCAATCCTGATCGCGATCGCCTGCACGAAGATCGCCCTTGCCATCTCGTTTATCTGCTCGTGTTCACTCGGCATGATGCTCTCCTTTGTGAGCTTACTACAGCGTATCCGATTGCCACACAGCGCATGGTTTACACCTGGGTTTACACCTGTAAGAAAACCCGGTGGAAAGTCAGTAGCCGTTAACCTGTTTTTCCTTTTGTTTTCAGTGGTCGGGGCGGTGAGATTTGAACTCACGACCACCGGCACCCCATGCCGGTACGCTACCAGGCTGCGCTACGCCCCGAGGCATCGGATTATATCAGAGG
>Ga0209343_10010903_pt1 | contig 10296 bp, 7 predicted proteins | sample RifCSPlowO2_02_FD_184026 | JGI IMG/M metagenome (GOLD analysis project Ga0209343, IMG submission 184026) | Groundwater microbial communities from Rifle, Colorado - Rifle CSP2_plank lowO2_0.2 (SPAdes) (version 2) | ecosystem: Environmental > Aquatic > Deep subsurface > Groundwater | place: Rifle...
GCAAGAGCGCATGGTCAGCAGGAATGCATTCATCCCCTATCACCCCGGCGCGATCAGGTTCTACAAGGAACAGGGGGTATGGAACAAGCAAATGGATGACCTGCAGGCCAGGCTCCTCGCGCAGTAGAAGCGTAAGGTGCCTCGCTGACATCTTGGTGTCTCAAAGTCCGGAAGCTGCCCAAGACTCTGGACCAGCCGGATTTCGACTACCGTACCGGAGAGATCTCTGATGACAAAGATTGCCATTGACGTAGGTGGGACCTTCACAGATTGCCTTGTTTTGGACGCGTCGGGCAAAATCCGGGAATTCAAATCGCCGACGACCCCCGATAACCCGACCATCGGTCTTACTCGAGTCCTCGAGAAGGCAGCTTCCTATTTTGGACAGGGGCTATCGGACTATCTCAGCAAAATAGAGGTCATGATCGCCCATGGCACTACCCTGTCTACCAACGCCCTTTTGACCGGCAAGGTAGCCAAGGTGGGGTTGCTGGCGACCGAAGGGTTTCGAGACACCCTCGAAATTCGGCGGGGCTACAAGAACATTCGTACCTCCCGGTTCAACTTATTCGTTCCCCCTTACCGCCCCATAGTTCCACGGTACTTGCGGCTCGGAGTGAGGGAAAGGGTTCGGGCCACCGGGGAGGTGCTCACGCCACTGCAGGAGGAGGATGTCCATGCCGCCATAGCGCAGTTCAAGGCGGAAAAAGTCGAGGCTGTCGCGGTTTGCTTCCTGCATTCGTACATAAACCCCGCGCACGAGCGGAGAGCCGCCCAGATCTGCCGCGAGGAGCTGAAGGGTATTTACGTGACGTCTTCGCACGAAGTTCTTCCAGTCTATCGGGAGTACGAGCGCTTCAGCACCACCGTAGTGAGCGCCGCCGTGGGGCCGATTACCGAGAACTACCTGAGGTCACTCACAAAGCAGATGAAGGAGCTGGGATTTCGCGGCAGGCTGTACCTGGTAAGGGGTGGGGGTCTGGTGCAGTCGGTGGAGGAATCCATTCGTTGCGCAGTCTCCCTCATTGGATCGGGTCCTGCCGCTGCACCAGCGGGCGCAATTCGACTTGGGCAAACTGCCGGAACCAAGGACCTCTTTTCCGTTGACATGGGTGGGACCAGCTTTGACGTTTGCCTGATTGGCAACGGTGTTATCCCAAACACCGACTACAACTGGGTTGGAGATGAACGGGTGGCCAGCAAGATGGTCGATGTCTCCAGTGTCGGAGCCGGAGGGGGAAGTATTGCCTGGATTGATTCTCTGGGATTGTTGCAGGTTGGGCCTCAGAGCGCTGGCGCCGATCCGGGACCCGCTTGCTATGGCAACGGCGGAACCCAACCGACCGTCACGGATGCTGACTTGATGTTAGGTTATGTTCCAGCGGATTACTTTTTGGGAGGAGAAATCCTGCTGCAGCCCGAGCTGGCCGAAAAAGCGATCCGGTCGGTAGCGGAGCCACTTAAGCTCGACGTTCCCACGGCAGCGATAAGCATCTTCACCACGGTCAATTCCATGATGGCCGACAAAATGAGCGAGATTTCCACCAAACGGGGATTCGATGTGCGGGATTTTGCCCTGGTGGTGGGCGGGGGCGCGGGCCCCGTGCATGGCGCCCACTTGGCTGAGCTTCTGGAAATCCCCAATGTGATCATCCCGCGCTATGCAGCCACCTACAGCGCATTTGGGATGCTCAACATGGAAGTGGGGCGGGATTTTGCCCGCTCCATAGTCTCGACTATGAAATTTCTGGATTTGAAGCAATTGAACGCGTTCTTCGCGGAGATGGAGGTGGAAGCCAGGCAGGTTCTCGGAGAGATAGGGATATCCCGGGCGGACACTGTGCATAGGCGCTCGCTGGAAATGCGCTATGTCGGCCAGTTCCACGAGGTGGAGGTAAGCAATGTGCCGTTGGGAACAATCGGGCCCGCGGAACTGCAAGAAATAATGGATTCCTTCCACCGCCGCCACAAAGAACTCTACACCTTCAACATCCCCGACCGCGAGGTGGAGTTCTTGAACGCCCGTCTAAAGGCCACGGCCAAACAAGAAACGTTGACGCTGGAGGAGATCCCCAGAGCGCCGAATGATGTATCTCCGGCGCTCAAGAGGAAGCGCGCCTGTCTCTGGGATCTCTCTAAAGGCTTTCAGGAGACTTGCGTCTATGACGGCAGCAAGCTGGCAGCCGGGCACACCGTCGCAGGGCCGGCTGTGATCGAAGAGTCCAAGACCACCATAGTCATCCCTGCCGCCTTCGTTTGCCGGGTCGACGACTTCAAGAACTACATTCTCACACGGAGGTAATCATGGCGGATACCAAAGTCGACCTCATGACTCTGAACACGGTATGGCACTCTTTTCAGAGCATTTGCCGGGAGATGCGTTACGGCGTGGAACGGTCCTGCCAGAACTATCTCATCGCCGAACTGCACGATGTTTCAATGGGGATTTGGGACAGCAGGGGGCGCACAGTGGCTATCCCGATTGGCCTCTCAGTGCAGTATCTGGGGGGAAAACTGTCCGTGGAGTACGTGCTGAACAAGTTCAAGGGCAATCTGAATCCCGGGGACGTGATACTGGTCAATGATCCCTACAAGGGCTATTGCTGCCACGTTCCTGACTGGGGTTTCTACCGGCCAATCTTCTACAAAGGCGAGCTCCTCTTCTTCACGATGTGCCGGGCTCACCAGATGGACGGCGGAGGGGCTTTCCCGGGAGGATATTTCCCGAACGGCTACGACATTCATGCGGAGGGGATTCTCGTTCCCGGGATAAAGGTGTTCGATCAGGGACGACCACGCGAGGATGTCCTGGAGCTCCTCTGGAACAACGTACGCTGGCCGGAGGGAGTGAAGGTTGACAACTACGCACAAATTGCGGCCACCAAGATCTGCGAGGATCGGGTCGTGGCACTGCTTAACAAGTACGGCAGGGACACCGTTCTGGCTTGCATCGACTCCATGATGGATCGTACCGAGAGAGCGGTCCGGGCAACGATACAGAAGCTGCCGGATGGCACTTATTCCGGAGAATCAGCAACGGACGACGACGGCACGGAAATCGGTGTTCCGGTCTGGGTGCGATGCGACGTGACGATCAAGGGGGACGCCATAACGGTTGACTTTTCCAGAAGCGATGCACAGCGCAAGGGCTTTGTTAATTGTGTCTTCAATTCCACCTATAGCACCACGTTGTCGGCGATTTTCATGTTCCTGGATTCGTCCCTGGCGGATTACCACTGCGAGGGCAGCCTTCGACCTATTACTGTCTTGGCGCCGAAGGGCTCCGTCGTAAATGCCCAATACCCTGCTACCGTAGGTGCCTCGCCGGTGAGCATGGGGCATCAAATCATCGAGTCCGTGGTCATGGCCATGTCCAAGGCCTACCCTGAGCGAGCCATTGCTTCGTGGTCAAAGCGTTTCGGACACTACATCTTTGGTACGGATCCGCGCACCGACTCTCAATACGTCATGACCACGTTTGATGCAGACGGGGGTGCCGGCGCCGTGCGGGGTTTTGACGGATTTGAAGGAGCCTCCACGATAGGAGCTCTGGGCGAAATCACCAAAGGGAACGTGGAGGAGGTGGAGAAGCGCTTCCCCTGGAGGATGGTGCGTTTGGAGTTTTCAACCGATACGGCGGGCGCCGGCAAGTGGCGAGGGGCCTCGGGAATGCATTGGGAGGGGGTTAATGAAGGGAGCGCGGCTGGAATGGCGACCGGTGGCACCGACGGAGAAGTCGTAAGGGCCCCGGGAGCCCTGGGTGGCGAATCGACTCCAAACTGCCGTGCCTACCTGATCCGCAACGGCCAGGAATCAAGGTTCGCATCACATCGCCTTCACCAGCTCCAGCCGGGGGATAGGCTGGTCAAGATCGGGGGTGGTGCCGCTGGAGTGGGAAACCCCGCCGAACGGGACCCCGAAAAAGTCCGCTTGGATGTTCGCAACAAGTTTATCAGCTTGGAGAAGGCGCGCGAAGTCTACAAGGTGGCTATCGATCCGCGGACTTTGGCAGTGAATAGGGAACAAACACGAAACTTGAGGGAGCAAGTATCCTAGCCGAAAATTGAAGTGCCGATCGAGTCAGATCAAGCAATCGTGGTCCATCAACTGGTTGTCAACTCGGTATTGATAAGTCGACGACCCAGTGGCAGTTTGAAGTCTTGACCCGACAAAGGAGAAAACAAGACATGAGCAAATGGATGCAAGCAATGAGGGTTGCGTCACTTGCTTTGGCTATGGTGCCGAGCCTGGCGATGGCCCAACTTCCGCGCAGCGCTTCCGTGGCCACCCACGCCGTGGGAAGCCTGTACAACGCCATCGGAACCGGAATTGCCACCGTTGTGAGCCGTCACACGCCCATGACGGTGCGCGTCCAGCCCTTTGCCGGTCCTCCAGCCTGGCTCTCTTCCATGAATGAAGGCAACACGGACATGGGCGTGTTGACCAGCGCGGATGCCGTGACGGCATACAAGGGGATAGTTCTTTACAAGAGGCCGTTCAAAAACACCCGGATCCTTCTGGTCGGGGGCTCGTTGCAGCTCGGCTTTTTCGTTCGCAAGGATTCGCCGATTCGAACCGCCGCGGATCTTAGGGGCAAGAGGATTCCGACCGATTTCCCGGGAACTCCCATCGTGGCGATTGGGAGCAAGGCCTACCTAGCCTCTGCCGGGCTTACGTACAGCGACATCGTCCCGGTGCCCGTGTCCGACTTGCAGGCCGGCAACCAGGCTTTCATGGAGGGGAGAACGGATGCGGGTTGGCATTCCTTGAGGAGTCCGGCCGTGGAAGAAGCAAACGCCCGTGTGGGAGGAGTGAGATGGATTCCCGTGGTCGATACACCCGAGGGGGCCAAGAAATTGGGGGATGCGTATCCGGGAAGTTACCCCGCCGTTGCAAAGGCCGGGTCGGCGACAGGCCTCGTGACCGATACTGCGTTGTTGAACAATGACATCTACCTCCTCGGCGCCAAGGATTTCAGCGATGACGCTGCCTACGCGGTCGTCAAGGCCTTGTGGGACAACGTGAAGGAGTTGTGGGCGGCTTACCCGGCACTGGCCTCGTGGCGGCAAGAGCGCATGGTCAGCAGGAATGCATTCATCCCCTATCACCCCGGCGCGATCAGGTTCTACAAGGAACAGGGGGTATGGAACAAGCAAATGGATGATCTGCAGACCAAGCTCCTTGCGCAATAGATGGGATCGTATCGCCGGCTCGTGAAGTCTTGACGCAAAAAGAGTAGCTTATGACCTTGACACCTGAAGTGGAGGCGCGCTTTCGGAGCGTTGACATTCCCTGGCTCCGGGGGGTCCGGCGCCTCCTCCTGATCGCGATCCCCGTCGTTTCTCTGCTGTTCGCCTTCGATGTCCCCTCCCGCATGGGGGCGGCCATGCTTCAGGAACAGTTCCTGGGGATCATCCTCATCCTGGTCCTGACCTCCGTATTTATTACCATGCCGGCCACCGCCAGATCTACGCGGCAGAAAGTCCCGTGGTATGACGCGATCCTGTCCCTGCTCAGCCTCGTAGTTGGCGGCTATCTGGTCGTCTACTACCCGCGGATAGTCAACGAGATCGGAGAACTGACCCCAGACAAGGTGATCCTTGGGTGGCTTGCAATCGTGCTGACCATGGAAGCCTGCCGGCGAATGACCGGCTGGGTGCTGCTGATCATCGCCGCGGCATTCATTCTTTACGCACACTATTCCTATCTTTTCCCGGGAATGCTCAATGCGCGGGGGATCTCCTGGTCCAAGATCGCCGTTCACCTGTACATCGATCCCAATTCGCTGCTGGGGATTCCGCTGGCCATCGTCTCCTCGATCGTAGTCGCGTTCATTCTGTTCGGGCAGGTGCTCTCCGTCGCGGGCGGAGCCGACTTTTTCACGGGTATCGCCATCTCGCTCTTTGGAAGGTTTCGGGGTGGGGCCGCCAAGATGTCCGTCGTTTCCAGCGCTCTTTTCGGGACCATCTCGGGGAGCCCGGTGGCCAATGTGGTAGTAGACGGCGCCATCACCATCCCCTTGATGGTGCGCACCGGTTACCGTCCCCACGTGGCCGCGGCAGTGGAGGCGGTCGCCTCCAACGGGGGCCAGCTCATGCCTCCGGTCATGGGCGCCGCGGCCTTCGTCATGGCGGAATTCCTGGGGCTTCCGTACGCCCAGGTGGCGCTCGCCGCCCTGATGCCGGCCCTTCTCTATTACGTGGCGCTCTTCGTGCAGGTGGATCTCGAGGCCGGCAGTACCGGAATCACCCGGGTCCCCGACAAGGAGATCCCGCCGCTCATCCAGGTGCTCAAGAATGGGTGGATCTTTGTCTTTCCCATCGGAATCATCGTCTACCTCCTGTTTGTCCTGAACCTGGACGCGGCCAAAGCCGCTTACTACGCGGCCGCGCTGACCCTGCCGGTCACCTTCCTGAGCCGGGAAAACCGGATCACCTTCAAGAAATTCCTGAACATCCTGGAGGGGACGGGTCAGGCGATGCTGGAAGTTGCGGTGGTCTGTGCGGTGGCGGGAATCGTCATCGGCGTTCTTACACTGACCGGGCTCGCATTCATCTTTACGCTGCTTGTGGACATGATGGGGACTGCGAATATTCTTCTCATTCTTTTCCTCACGGGAATCGTTGCGCTGATCCTGGGAATGGGCATGCCCACGACGGCGGTCTACGTCATAGTCGCGCTGACGCTTGCGCCGGCGCTGGTGAAACTCGGGATTTCGCCCATCGCGGCGCATTTGTTCGTTTTCTACTACGCCATGCTCTCCATGATCACGCCCCCCATTTGCATTGCCTCCTTCGCGGCGGCGGCTCTCGCCGGTGCAAGTCCCATGCGCACGGGGTACGCGAGCATGCGCCTGGGCATCATCGCGTACCTGGTTCCGTTCATTTTCGTATTCGATCCGCTGCTTCTGTTCCAGGGTCCAGCCCATCTGGTTTTTCTGGCTGCGGCGACCGCGTTTGCCGGCACCGTGGTCATCGGCATCGCCATGGTGGGGTATTTCGTGCGGCCCGTCGGATGGGTAAGCCGCCTCGTCCTGGCGGTGAGCGGAACCGGATTGCTGATTCCCCCCGGCGGGGACATCCCGCACAGCTGGCTGGCAAACGCGCTTGGAGGGGTCGTCTCAGCGCTGATCATCCTCGCCGAGTGGCGTAGCAGGAAAGCCGTTGCTGCCGCCTGACGAGTGCCATTGGCAAAGCACCATCGCCTAATAACCATCGCCAAAGAAGCAGATGCATAAGAAAACCAACGACTGTCCGGTAGATTTTGCGCCGGTCGGGAAGCGATCCCATTACAGATCCGCGCATACCTTCCGCGCTGACGTCTTGTCCCCGCGCGCAATTTTCCCTTGATTCCGCCGTGGACTGGCCGATTCTATTATGGGTAGCGTCACGCATAAGGTGCTGACGCAGGCTACGCTGCCAGTTCTGGTCTACCGTTACGCGGCAGTTCCGGTCTCGATAGCCGGGCGCCCACGGCAGACCGCCCGGCTTCGTCAGTCGATGCTACGATTTTCCTTAGGCCGGCGGCGTCCACTATGCGGATATACCTCTGCAGGACAACGACTAGGTTCGCCCGCTGGAATTGCGAGAACAGGCGGCTAACCGTCTCGAGTTTGAGCCCAAGAAAGCTGCCGATTTCCTCACGTGTCATCCGCAGATTGAATTCGGACGCCGAATAGCCTCTCGCTTCGAAGCGCCGCGAAAGATTGAGCAGGAATGCGGCAAGGCGCGCCTCTGCTCGCATGCTGCCAAGCAGCAACATCACGCCCTGGTCGCGTACCATTTCCCGGCTCATGAACTGGTGGAACTGGTGCTGCAGACCGCGCACCTCGCGGGAGATTTCCTCCAGCCTGATGAACGGGATAACGCAAACCTCGCTATCCTCCAGGGCAACGGCATTGCAGGCGTAAAGATCTCCGCCAATGCCATCAATGCCGAGGATATCGCCCGGCATGTGAAAACCCATGACCTGTTCGCGGCCATCTTCAAGGACAAGCTCGTTCTTGAAAAAGCCGCTCCGTATCGCGTAGATAGCGCTGAATGAATCCCCTACCCGGTACAGGTCCTCGCCGCGCCTGACCTTGCGGCGAGCATAGACGAGCTGGTCAAGGCGATCGAGCTCATAGGCCGATAACCCTATGGGCAGGCACAATTCGCGCAGTCCGCAATTCGAACAAGACGCCTTGAGCAGTTCGAGGCCGATCGGGATAGTCGCGCCGATTTTCATTAGCTGTGTTTTCATATAAGCTGTGGTCTCATTTACCGTGGAGATGTGCAATCGGTTGCATGGGGCGTAGTTCCCCTGTCGGTTCCGCCTTCGCCTGCCTATCCTGGAAAGAAGGGAGAAGGCGTCTCGCCAGAATGTCCGCATCCAGAAACGGCTCCACCGAATGGGCCGGGCCCAAGAACAGAAGCCCGATCTCACCGGTCGAGAGCGTGGCGTTGATCCGCCCTGCGATGTACCGATCCCGCCCAGCGAGCAGCCTTCGGCTTTCGTCCTCCCGCTGGATTTCAGCGCCCTGCTTCCCGCCGCCCAACGCGCCTTGGAGAAACTGATACTCCTGAAGAAGCAGATGGGGGTCTTCGGTGCCCACGAGCCGGGCGCCTTGCTCCATGAGTTCTACGAGGAACTGATGATTCCTGCTCCCTCGGGCGGCGATCTCCTTGACGATGTCCGGTTCCTTCTCGCACAGGGGCAACGCGTCCTGGTACAGGCGGACGCTCGCATAGGGTAGGTCCAGTTCCGCGATCATTCTGCGAATCCCGCTCCAGATTTCGTCAGCCGACCTGGGTTGATCACCAAACAGCGACCCCATATCCTTTTCGGTATGAATGATCGGAATCACGATGAGCGTGCGCATTAACCGGCCCGGACCGTCGAATGCGAGTGTGCGCGCGGCCTAAAGGGCCTGTGGCGTCGCGGGATCGCCTGGGCAATCTTCGCTGGGTCGAAAAGGCTTCGGCACGCGCGCGAGCGCATCCTGCAACCGGGCGATATGCGAATCCTCGTCACGCCCGAGCTCGATCGCCAGTTCGCGAACACCCGCGTCGTTCGACGCGGCGAGCACTTGCTCGAAGAACGCCTTGGCGCGCTCCTCCGCGCGCACCGCGATCTCCAACGCCTCGCGCGGTGTCATCATGCGAAAGATGAAATCGTGCGCCTCCGGGAGCGGCGGGCCGCTGTGGAGCCAGGCATATTCACCCGGAGCGAGCTTCGGCAACACCATGCCCTCGGCTACCTGCGCGAGGTGAAAAGCATGCTCGTCCTCCAACTCCGCGAGCCAGCTGAATAAATCTGCGGCCGCATCGTTGCCGTGGTCGGCGGCGTGCGCGGCAAATTCTTGGTAACGTGCGATCGCCTCGTGCGCGATCGCCAGCGCATGGACATGCAGCACGCCGAGCGAGCCGATTCCATTTTCCGATTTCTTCTTGACTGCCTGCTGTTGCCGATGCAGGGAGCGTGAGGCCGGATGAATCTCGTGCCGCGCCTCCTCGGTATGTATCACGGACATGTTTCTTACTCCTTCTCGCCTCGATATACGCCGCCCCGAGCGGGCCGGTGCAACCGTTATTGAACTTCCGAGCACTGTCTCAGCACGCATTCGGTCGATTTCCGCCCAGACTTCGAACCATGGCTCCGGGGAACTGCCGGCAACGTCGCGGGCCTTGGTCCACAAGTCAGTCGTCTGATCGATCAGCGGAACGAACTTGATTCCTCAACCTGAGAGTTCAATTTAGGTCATTTCCGGCGAAAAACAAATTCCCGGTACCCGGTAATGTTCAATACCGGAATGCAGGTAGTCGATTTTCGAGGATTGCGATCGCCCGATGGGCGACCGGGCGGGATCCGGCGGCGAAAGCCCGACGCTGTGGCGCCCCCCTCAGGGCGAGTTGAGCCTATGGGTGCCGAAATCATCAATCACAAACCGACGCATGTCGATCGAGAGACGAGCGCGCTCCAGGTGCGCAAACTGATGCAAAAATCGGGGACGAAAGAGCTCCTTGTCACCGGTCATACGCTCGTACCGAGGCTGATCGACTCATCGGTACTTCATCTGGAATTATCAGAGCACAGCTCCATCATCATGCTGCAATGCTGGATTGTGATGCGGGGAGCAAGCGGTCAATGTCCCGTTTGACGACCCCATAGCACTCGCATGCCTGTGCTTCAAGTTGGGGGCGATCGAGTACGGTAATGTGGCCGCGGCTGCAATGGATCAGTCCCGCCCTTTGCAGCTTTCCAGCGGCCACCGTGACGCCTTCGCGGCGCACGCCCAGCATATCGGCGATCCGTTCC
>Ga0209343_10010907_pt1 | contig 10295 bp, 7 predicted proteins | sample RifCSPlowO2_02_FD_184026 | JGI IMG/M metagenome (GOLD analysis project Ga0209343, IMG submission 184026) | Groundwater microbial communities from Rifle, Colorado - Rifle CSP2_plank lowO2_0.2 (SPAdes) (version 2) | ecosystem: Environmental > Aquatic > Deep subsurface > Groundwater | place: Rifle...
GAACCGTCCGGCTTCGCCATCAGACCGCGCATACCCGCGAGCTGGCGGATCTGCGCGGCCGAACCGCGCGCGCCGGAGTCCGCCATCATGTAGATGGAATTAAACGACTCCTGCATCACCGGCTTGCCTTTTTCCATGCGCGGCAGGCCGGTAACACGGTCGAGCACCGGTTCGCTGCCCAACTGCTCCATCATGGCCTTCGCCACGATGTCGCCGGTGCGCCCCCAAATATCCACCACCTTGTTGTAGCGTTCGCCATCGGTCACCAGGCCGGAGGTGTATTGAGTATGAATTTCATGCACTTCTTTTTCGGCTGCACCGATCAGTTCGTTCTTTTGCGGCGGCATCAACATGTCATCGACACAAATTGAAATACCGGCGCGAGTCGCGTAGGTAAACCCGGTGTACATCAGTTTATCCGCCATGATTACCGTATCGCGCAGGCCGCATTGACGGAAGCTGGCATTGATCAGGCGAGAGATTTCCTTCTTCTTGAGCGCCTTGTTGATCAAGGCGAATGGCAATCCCGCAGGCAATACCTCGGACAACAACGCACGGCCCACGGTCGTTTCATAGCGAACCCGCTTTTCCACCGGCTGACCGGCTTCATCCTTATGCACCTCTTTGAGGCGCACCACTACCTTGGCTTGCAACTCGACTTCGCGGGTTTCATAAGCGCGCGACACTTCGGCGATGTTGGCGAACATCGAGCCTTCGCCCAATGCGCCGACCTTCTCGCGCGTCATGTAGTACAGACCCAGCACGATGTCCTGCGACGGGACGATGATCGGTTCGCCGTTCGCGGGAGACAGCACGTTGTTGGAAGCCAGCATCAGGGTGCGCGCTTCCATCTGTGCTTCCAGCGACAGCGGCACGTGTACTGCCATCTGATCGCCGTCGAAGTCGGCGTTGAATGCGGAACACACCAGCGGATGCAACTGGATCGCCTTGCCTTCTATCAAGAGCGGCTCGAACGCCTGGATACCCAAACGGTGCAAAGTCGGCGCACGATTCAACAGCACCGGGTGTTCGCGGATCACTTCTTCGAGGATATCCCACACGATCGGCTCTTCGGCCTCCACCATGCGCTTGCTGGCCTTGATGGTTGTCGCCAGCCCCATCGCCTCGAGCCGGCTGAAGATAAACGGCTTGAACAACTCCAGCGCCATCTTCTTCGGCAAACCGCATTGATGCAGCTTGAGTTGCGGGCCCACCACGATCACCGAACGTCCGGAGTAATCGACGCGCTTGCCCAGCAGGTTCTGGCGGAAACGTCCGCTCTTGCCCTTGATCATATCGGCCAGCGATTTCAGCTGGCGCTTGTTCGCACCGGTCATCGCCTTGCCGCGACGGCCGTTGTCCAGCAACGAATCCACCGCTTCCTGCAGCATGCGCTTCTCGTTGCGCACGATGATGTCCGGCGCCTTCAGTTCGAGCAAACGGCGCAGGCGGTTGTTGCGGTTGATCACGCGACGATACAGATCGTTCAGGTCGGAAGTCGCAAACCGTCCGCCATCCAGCGGCACCAGCGGGCGCAGCTCGGGCGGCAGCACCGGCAGCACTTCCAGCACCATCCACTGCGGCTTGATGCCCGACGCATTGAATGCCTCAAGTACCTTCAGGCGCTTGGCGTATTTTTTGATCTTGGTTTCCGAACCGGTTGCCGCAAGTTCGGCGCGGATGGTTTCGATTTCGCTGGTCACATCCAAGCCACTCAGCAACGCACGCACGCCTTCCGCGCCCATCATGGCGGTGAACTCGTCGCCGTATTCTTCGGTCTTGGCGAGGTAGTCGTCTTCCGACAGCAGTTGGCCACGGTTCAGCGGGGTCATGCCGGGTTCCGTGACCACATAGGCTTCGAAATACAGTACGCGCTCAATATCGCGCAAGGTCATGTCCAGCACCATGCCGAGACGCGAAGGCAACGATTTCAGGAACCAGATGTGCGCCACCGGGCTGGCCAGTTCGATATGCCCCATGCGCTCGCGGCGCACTTTGGACAGCGTCACTTCAACGCCGCATTTCTCACAGATCACGCCGCGATGCTTCAGGCGCTTATACTTGCCACACAAGCACTCGTAATCCTTTACCGGCCCGAAAATCTTCGCGCAGAACAAGCCATCGCGCTCCGGCTTAAAGGTGCGGTAATTAATGGTCTCCGGCTTTTTAACTTCGCCGTAAGACCACGAAAGAATTTTTTCCGGCGATGCAAGACCGATCTTGATCGCATCGAATTCTTCTTTTTGTGTGACCTGCTTGAACAAATCCAGCAATGATTTCATGTGTGACTCCTAAAATCTGGTGAGTGGTGTATAGGAAGTGGGGAGTGGGTGAGTGGGGGTTCCCACTATCTACTTCCCACTCCCTGCTCCCTAATGTCGTACCAAATCCATATCGATCGCCAAGGAACGAATTTCCTTGATGACCACATTGAACGATTCCGGCATACCGGCATCGATCTTGTGGTCGCCCTTGACGATATTTTCATAAACCTTGGTGCGCCCCGCCACATCGTCCGACTTGACGGTCAGCATTTCCTGCAGGGTATAAGCCGCGCCGTAGGCTTCCAGCGCCCACACTTCCATCTCGCCGAAACGCTGGCCACCGAACTGCGCCTTGCCGCCCAACGGCTGTTGCGTCACCAGGCTGTACGGTCCGGTGGAACGCGCGTGCATCTTGTCGTCCACCAGGTGGTGCAACTTCAGGATATGTTTGTAACCGACCGTCACCGAGCGATCAAATGCCTCGCCGGTACGGCCATCGTACAGCGTGGTTTGCCCGGACAACGGCAAATCGGCCAATTCCAGCATGTACTTGATTTCTTCCTCGCTGGCGCCGTCAAACACCGGCGTCGCAAAGGGTACACCACCTCTCAGGTTGCGGCACAACTCGATGATTTCATCGTCGCTGAATGTTTCCAAATCCACGTCCTGCCCGTTATGACGGTTGTATATTTTGTTGAGAAATTTGCGTACATCCGCAATTTTGGCGTTGGTTTGCAGCATCTCATCGATCTTCTTGCCCAAGCCCTTGGCTGCCCAGCCCAGATGCGTTTCCAGAATCTGCCCGATGTTCATCCGCGACGGTACGCCGAGCGGATTCAGCACGACATCCACCGGCGTGCCGTCGGCCATATGCGGCATATCCTCCACCGGCACGATGCGCGATACCACGCCCTTGTTGCCGTGGCGACCGGCCATCTTGTCGCCTGGCTGCAGGCGGCGCTTCACCGCGACATATACCTTGACCATCTTCTGTACACCTGCCTGAAGTTCGTCACCCTGGGTCAACTTCTTTTTCTTCAGCTCGAATGCGGCGTCGAACTCGATGCGGTTCTGCGCCAAACCTTCCTTGACCTGCTCCATTTGTGCGGCCACTTCATCGTCGGCCACGCGGATGTCGAACCATTGATGATGTTCGATGCTGTGCAGATATTCCTTGCTGAGCTTGGTGCCCTTGGCCAGTTTTTTCGGCCCGCCGTTGGCTACCTTGTTGTGCAACAATTTTTCAAGACGCGCGAACACGTCGGCTTCCACGATGCGCATCTGATCCGCCAGATCCTTCTTGTAGCGGTTCAACTCGTCATCGATGATCTGCTGCGCGCGCTTGTCGCGTTGCAGGCCTTCGCGGGTAAAGACCTGCACATCGATCACAGTGCCCGAGCTGCCGGTCGGCACGCGCAAACTGGTGTCCTTCACGTCCGAGGCCTTCTCGCCGAAGATCGCGCGTAGCAGTTTTTCTTCCGGGGTCAGTTGCGTTTCACCCTTGGGCGTCACCTTGCCGACCAGCACGTCGCCCACCACGACTTCCGCACCGATATGCACGATGCCGCACTCGTCCAGGCGTGCCAGTTGCGCTTCGGCCAGGTTCGGGATATCGCGGGTAATTTCTTCCGGGCCCAGCTTGGTGTCACGTGCGGCTACAGTCAGCTCCTCGATATGGATAGAGGTGAAGCGATCCTGTGCCAGGACGCGCTCGGAAATCAGGATCGAGTCCTCATAGTTGTAGCCGTTCCACGGCATGAACGCGACCAGCATATTCTGGCCAAGAGCCAATTCGCCCATGTCGGTGGAGGCGCCATCGGCCACCACATCGCCGCGCGCAATCACGTCGCCCACCTTGACCAGCGGACGCTGGTTGATATTGGTATTCTGGTTGGAGCGGGTATATTTGGTCAGATTGTAAATATCCACCCCGACTTCGCCGGCAGTAGTTTCATTATCGTTGACACGCACCACAATGCGGCTCGCATCAACATAATCAACCCGGCCTCCACGCCATGCTTGCACAGTCGTGCCGGAGTCGACCGCCACGGTGCGTTCGATACCGGTACCCACCAGCGGCTTTTCCGCACGCAGACAAGGCACAGCCTGACGTTGCATGTTGGCGCCCATCAAGGCGCGGTTTGCGTCGTCATGCTCAAGGAATGGGATCAGCGAGGCCGCAACCGACACCACCTGCGAGGGTGACACGTCCATGTACTCCAGCTTGTCCGGTTCAGACAGGACAAACTCGTTGCGGTGGCGCGCCGACACGATGTCGTTAGTGAAGTGGCCTTTTTTGTCCAGCTCCGCATTTGCCTGCGCAATGGTGAATTTGCCTTCCTCGATGGCGGACAGATAATCGACCTCATCGGAAACCTTGCCCTTGGACACCCGGCGGTACGGCGTTTCGATGAAACCGTACTCGTTGGTGCGCGCATACAGCGCCAGGGAATTAATCAGACCGATGTTCGGGCCTTCCGGTGTCTCTATCGGGCACACGCGGCCATAGTGGGTCGGATGCACGTCGCGTACCTCGAAGCCTGCACGCTCGCGCGTCAATCCGCCCGGGCCCAGCGCGGAAATGCGGCGCTTGTGGGTGATTTCGGACAACGGGTTGGTTTGATCCATAAACTGCGACAACTGGCTTGATCCAAAGAACTCCTTGACCGCAGCCGAAATCGGTTTTGCGTTGATCAGGTCATGAGGCATCAAGTTGTCGGTTTCGGCCTGACCGAGACGCTCCTTGACGGCGCGTTCGACACGCGCCAGACCGGCGCGGAAAGTGTTTTCCGCCAGCTCGCCGACTGCACGGACGCGACGGTTACCGAGGTGGTCGATGTCATCGATCTCGCCGCGACCATTGCGCAACTCAACCAGAATCTTCACTACTTCGACGATGTCCTCATTGGACAGTATCGACGCGCCAGTCAACTCATTGCGCCCAACGCGGCGGTTGAATTTCATGCGTCCGACCGTGGACAGATCATAGCGTTCTTCGCTGAAGAACAAACCATTGAACAAACCTTCGACAGCATCTTCCGTGGGAGGCTCGCCGGGGCGCATCATGCGGTAGATCGCCACGCGCGCCGTCCATTGATCGGTGGTTTCGTCGGTGCGCAGCGTTTGTGAAATAAATGCGCCGTGATCCAGATCATTGGTGTACAGCGTATGAATTTTATTGATACCGGCTGCCTGCAGGTTATGCAGCAAGGTCTCGGTGATTTCGTCGTTGGCGTTGGCGATGATTTCGCCGCTGTCCTTGTCCACGATATTGGTCGCGATCACACGGCCGGTCAGGAATTCTTCCGTGACGGTCAGCTTGTCGATACCGGCTTCGTGCATTTCGCGGATATGGCGCACGGTGATGCGCTTATCCTTGGCCACGATAATTTTGCCGGATTTGCTCGTAATATCGAAACGGGCCATGTCGCCGCGCAGGCGTTCGGGCACGACTTCGAACTGTATGCCCTTCTTGCCCAGATGAAACGTATCGAACTCGAAGAACATCTTGAGCATGTCTTCGTTGTTGTAGCCGAGCGAGCGCAGCAGGATGGTGACCGGCATCTTGCGACGACGGTCGATACGGAAATATACGTAGTCCTTTGCGTCGAATTCAAAGTCCAACCAGGAACCGCGATAGGGAATAATGCGTGCGGAGAACAGCAGCTTGCCGGAAGAGTGCGTCTTGCCGCGGTCATGCTCGAAGAACACGCCCGGAGAACGGTGCAACTGCGAAACGATGACGCGCTCTGTGCCGTTGATCACGAACGAGCCGGTATGGGTCATCAGGGGGATTTCACCCATGTATACTTCCTGCTCCTTCACCTCCTTGACCGTGGGCTTGGATGCTTCCTTGTCCATGATGGTCAGACGCACACGGGCGCGCAACGGTGACGCATAAGTCAATCCGCGCTGCTGGCACTCCTTCACGTCAAAGGGCGGCATGCCCAGCTGGTAGCTGACAAAATCGAGGCGCGCATTCTTGGAGTGGCTTTGAATCGGGAAAATGCCGTTGAAAGCAGCCTGCAAACCCTCATTCTTTCGCTGTTCCGGTGGAGTATAGGCCTGCAAAAATGCGGCAAAGGATTCCAATTGTGTAGACAGCAGGAATGGAACCGTCAACGCGCCGACCCGCTTGGCAAAACTTTTACGGATGCGTTTTTTTTCGGTGAAAGAGTAGCTCATATAATCTCCACGATTGAGAACAACCAAAGTTTGCGGGCATTTCGCCTTTCGGCAAAATGCCTGCTTACATCACTTCAGAACAGACATAACTTTCGGGTTATGCCTGAACTAAAAAGACAGGGGGCAGGAAGCAATACCGGGCTTCCTGGCCGCTGGCTTCTTAAAGCGGCAAAAGGCTGACGGTAAGCCGCCAGCCTTTCTTCAGCTCACAGCCTTATTTGATTTCAGCCGCAGCGCCGGCTTCAATCAGTTGTTTCAGAATTGCGTCGGCATCAGCCTTGGACACGCCTTCCTTGACAGGTTTCGGCGCGCCGTCCACCAGATCCTTGGCTTCCTTCAGGCCCAGCCCGGTGATGGTGCGAACCACCTTGATCGTATTCACCTTGTTGTCGCCTGCGGACTTCAGGATCACGGTAAATTCGGTTTGCTCTGCGGCAGCAGCGGCACCGCCACCAGCGGCACCGCCACCAGCGGCCGGAGCAGCCATCGCAGCGGCAGAAACACCGAACTTCTCTTCAATTGCCTTGACCAACTCGTTGAGTTCCAGCACGGACATACCGTCCAATGCAGCTAAAAATGCGTCTTTATCGAATGCCATTTTGTTTTCCTAACTTTAAAAAATTAATCGGATCAAGCAGCAACAGGCTCTTTTTTCCCGGCAACCGCGCCAAGCACGCGAGCCAAACCAGAGACTGGCGACTGCAGCAAACCGCACAATTGAGCCAGCAGAACTTCCTTCGGTGGCACAGAAGCCAGCGCATTCACGCCCGCGGCATCCAGCACCTTGCCGTTGTAGGAACCCGCCTTCACCACCAGCTTGTCGTTCGTCTTGGCGAATTCATGCACCACCTTGGCAGCCGCAACGGCATCCGCACTGATACTGTACATCAGCGGTCCAACCATCTTGTCCGCCAATGACTCGAACGGAGTACCTTGCACCGCACGGCGCGCCAGCGTGTTTTTCAACACGTGGAAATACACCCCCGACTTGCGTGCGTTGGCGCGCAGTTTGGTGATGTCGCTGACCTGGATACCACGATACTCTGCCAAAACGATGGTCTGTGCCTGTGCAACCTGCGCACTGACTTCAGCGACCACTGCCTGTTTTTCTTGCAGATTGAGACTCAAGTTATATCCTCCATTTTCCGGAATGCGCTTACGGGAGCCTCTAAAAATCCATATTTCATCCCAACTACTGCGTTGCGCTAAAAATTTCTTGCTTATTACAGCACATATACAGCGCTGCGAAATTTTTATCGCGCCTTGTATTTGGGCGAACTATAAATTTTTAGAGGCTCCCTATACACACATTTCATCGTTACAACAGCGACCTTGAGCCAGGAAAACAACTCCCGCTCGCGGACACACCATCTACGGGGGAATCAGAGAACAGAAGACAGAGGGCAGAGGGCAGAAAACCCTCAGCACACCATCGACCATCACCGAGTATTAAGCCTTGCGGCATCCACCGGTCTTGGATGCTGCATACACGCCAGCAGTCCAAAAACATATGCTGGCGAGACCCTGTCGCATCAACAAGTTCTCGACAACAAATTCAAATACAATTAATCAGCCTGCAGTCAGGCTGGCCTGTTCGACGCGGATACCGGCACCCATGGTGCTGGAAATAGATATCTTTTTCAGATATATCCCCTTGGATGCCGCCGGTTTGGCCTTGTTCAACGCCTCGATCAATGCCATCAGGTTCTCGCGCAAAGCTTCCGGCGCAAACGACGCCCGACCGATAGTGCATTGCACAATACCGTTCTTGTCGGTGCGGTACTGCACCTGTCCAGCCTTGGCATTCTTCACAGCACCCGCCACGTCGGCGGATACCGTGCCCACCTTGGGATTAGGCATCAAGCCGCGCGGGCCAAGAATTTGACCCAATTGGCCAACCAGACGCATTGCGTCCGGGCTGGCGATCAGGACGTCGAAATTCAGGTTCCCGCCCTTGATGGATTCGGCCAAATCGTCGAAACCAACGATGTCCGCACCAGCGGCCTTGGCTTCTTCGGCCTTTGCGCCTTGCGCAAATACTGCCACACGCACCGTTTTGCCGGTGCCCTTGGGCAATACCACGGAACCGCGCACCAACTGATCTGATTTCTTCGCATCAATGCCGAGGTTTACCGCCACATCGATTGACTCATCGAATTTCGCCACAGCGGTTTCCTTGACCAGGTTCAGCGCATCGTTCAAAGGATACAATTTGTCGCGATTAACCTTGGCTGCAATCGCTTTATAACGTTTGGACATGTTATACGCCCTCCACGGTAATGCCCATGCTGCGCGCGCTTCCCGCGATGGTGCGCACGGCGGCGTCCATATCGGCAGCGGTCAGATCCGGCATCTTGGTTGTTGCAATTTGTTCCGCCTGTTTGCGGGTCAATTTACCCACCTTGTCGGTATGCGGCGTCTTGCTGCCCTTTTGGATTCCGGCGGCCTTCTTGATCAGAATGGTCGCGGGCGGGGTTTTCATGATGAAGGTGAAACTCTTGTCCGCGAATGCGGTGATCACCACCGGAATCGGCAAGCCGGGTTCAACACCCTGGGTTTGCGCGTTGAACGCCTTGCAGAACTCCATGATATTCAAACCGCGCTGACCCAATGCAGGGCCGATCGGCGGACTTGGGTTTGCCTTGCCTGCAGGCACTTGCAGCTTGATATAGCCGATGACTTTCTTTGCCACGTTAATACTCCTTATCAGTGGGTTAAACGCATACCGTACAACGACTCCGGTACGCTCCCCGTTCAAAACCGGGAAGGGAGAAGAGGGAAGAGGGAAGGGTAACTACAAAACCGCACCCTTCTCCCTTCTCCCTTGACCCTTCCCCTCTTTAAGCCTTTTCCACCTGGCCAAAACCCAGTTCCACGGGTGTCGAACGGCCAAAGATGGTCACTGCCACGCGGATCTTGCTCTTGTCGTAATTAACGTCTTCAACACAGCCGCTAAAATCGGTGAACGGGCCTTCCTTGACGCGCACCAGCTCACCCACCTCGAACAACACCTTGGGCCTGGGCTTCTCGACCCCGGCCTGCATTTGCTGCATGATATTCTGCACTTCCTTTTCGCTGATCGGCGTGGGCTTCATCGCCGAACCGCCGAGAAAACCGGTTACCTTGGGAGTGCTTTTAACCAGATGCCAGCTTTCATCGGTCATTTCCATCTCGACCAGCACATAACCGGGGAAGAATTTTCGCTCGGTAATATTCTTCTGTCCTGATTTCAGCTCGACCACCTCTTCGACCGGAACCAGAATCTGGCCGAACTTATCCTGCATGCCTTCGCGCTGAATACGCTCGATCAATGCACGCTGTACGCTTTTCTCGAACTGCGAGTACGTATGAACAACATACCAATTCTTGGCCATTACCCACCCCGTCCCATCAGTTTATTCACGACCATCATCAAACCGGCATCCACCGCCCATAGAAACAAAGCCATGGTGATGGTAAACAGGATCACCACACCGGTGGTTTGCAGCGTTTCCTTGCGTGTCGGCCAGACCACGCGCTTTGCCTCGGCAACGGAATCCTTGCCAAAAGCAAAAAAACGTTTACCCGGCTCGCTTGTCCATGCCACCACGGTAGCCAGCAACAAGCCAACCAGCACCGATGCCAGTTTCAATACTGCCGCACTGTCGTGCAAATAATAGAAGCCCGCGATACCCGCCACAACAAGCAGGAAAGCCACCAGCAACTTGATCTTGTCCGCCATGCGCAATTATTCCAATCAACTTTTACTTACTTCTTGGCAGGCCAGGAGGGTCTCGAACCCCCAACCCTCGGTTTTGGAGACCGATACTCTACCAATTGAGCTACTGGCCTATTATTTAGGGGCTA
>Ga0209343_10010908_pt1 | contig 10295 bp, 4 predicted proteins | sample RifCSPlowO2_02_FD_184026 | JGI IMG/M metagenome (GOLD analysis project Ga0209343, IMG submission 184026) | Groundwater microbial communities from Rifle, Colorado - Rifle CSP2_plank lowO2_0.2 (SPAdes) (version 2) | ecosystem: Environmental > Aquatic > Deep subsurface > Groundwater | place: Rifle...
CGCCAAGCTGGTGGATGTGCGCAGCCGCGCCGAACTGGACTGGGTCGGGCGCATACCCGACGCCGTGGAAATCGAATGGGCAATCTATCCGGGCATGAAACCCAACCCGCATTTCATCGCCCAGCTCGAACAGCAGGTGGATAAGGAAGCTTTGGCGCTATTCATCTGCCGCAGCGGGATGCGCTCCAATGCCGCCGCAACTGCCGCCACCAAGGCCGGTTACAGCGACTGCTACAACGTGCTGGAAGGCTTCGAAGGCGAGAAGGACGCGGAGGAGCACCGCAACATACTGGGCGGCTGGCGCGCGACGGGATTACCCTGGGAACAAAGCTAATCCACTGCAAGCCGCGCTATGACTAGGTTTTTGGTGTCATGCTTTTCCCGATACCGTGGCAAATACCGTCAATTGTTAGCGGCTAGCTGGTGTGGTTGATAGAAAATACCAGCAATTCCCATGGTTAGCCAACCCGAAAGCGGTCGTTCACGAAGGGCGGTTTCGACACATTGCTGCCCGCCAAGAGAATCGCCCTGATGGCCCGGTTTTCGGCCTAAACGGACAGATCATCATGTATTGGAATCTGGCAGCTTATCCGACCAAAGCAGACATCAACGTCTAAGCTTAGCTTGCGGCTTCGAGCTGCTGCATCTCATCTGCTGACTGGCGTAAGGCCAGAACGGCTAGCGAGAAGATTGACGTCCTTTGAATTTCCGCTGCGGTGGAGGCGCTGTAGAACCCGCTGCTGCGTCTCGGGCGTCCAGAATATCCGCAGACGCTTACGTGCCCGAGTTACGGCTGTGTAGAAGATGCTGTGTGTGATGTCGTCTTCATTGGCATCGGTGATCACTATCTTGACGGAGTCATACTCAAGACCCTGTGCTTTGTGGATCGAAACGGCGTAGGCCACCTGAAATGGCACGGAGGTGTTCAGTGAGTCGTCGTCCTCATCGCTGGCTTCGTGCTCGTAGACGGAGAAGCGCACGGTCGACTCTCCCATGTATTCGAGCTCACTACCCTCGACGTCGATCGCACTGAGCGATCGTTCAAGTTGAATATCGAACTGTATCCGATCAGGAAAGTGGTCGATGCCGACGATCCGGCCCTTCAGGTTGTTATAGATTACCCCTCGGAACCTCTCGGTATCGTTGAAGAGAACAGGGTCGCCGATCTTGTACGCAGAATCACCCCAAGTGGTGGTTGCACCTGGGTTGCTACCCTGCAAAAATCGATTGATGTTGTTGATGCCGTAAAGTCCGTCGTAGTTCAGGCAAAGTATGATCTCGTCCCCACCTTGGGTTTGGTACAGTGTTTTGTCGAGTACGGTCGAATACCCGTTGCGGGCCATGGCTTCAGTAATATCGTCATCGATATTGCGAACCTTGGACCAGAAGCCCAAAAGGTCATCGTTCTTGGTTCTGTAGGGCGTCGTCAGCTCAAACACGGATGTGCCGGGGATGAATGAACGAATAATTCCGAACCAGTTTCCAAATTCGATCGACTCAATCTGATAGGCATCGCCGACGAGTACGAGGAGCTTGAAGGAGGTATTCTCCAGCACTTTGAGTAAGTCGGAATTACTAACGGTGCTGCACTCATCGATGACGAGAAGATCGTACTCATGACCGTAGGTTCTCCTGTTAACTTGGCTGCTGATTGTCCTAAATTCCGAGTTTTGCGCGCTTACTTTGCGTTCAAGGTTGTCGATTGCCGGATGGGTGTGCGCAAGAAAAAGCTTCTTCTTGTCGTTGAAGTAGCGGGCGATGTGATCCACCATCGTCGATTTCCCAGTGCCAGCTGCCCCGTAGATCAGGGCCACACGGGACTGGCTGAACAATTGCTTGAGGGCATCCATCTTCAACGGATCGTCTACGCCACGGTGCGCTTCTTTGAGCCAGCGCTCGACAGCTTGAGTGTAACCATCAACCCTAGACGAAGCGAACTCCTGCAGCTTCTTGACGATAGCGAAGGTGTCGTTCTCATACCCGCAGATGAAGACATGCCCCTTGTCTTGCATGAGTAATCGACGCTCTATATGTTTGGAGTGAAGCTTGCTGTTGTATGTGGCGATCAAATCGCTGACGTCACCGAACTCCTCAAGGTCGGTCGCGAGCGTATAGAGCATTCCATGACGATCAACGTTATTTTTCACACGTCGAGCTAGCAGTTCGTGGTTCCGATCGGTCACATCGAGGCTTTCGACAAGATCCCAGTACCTGGGGTTATGCCCCAGAGGAGAGGTGCAGAACGGCATGGTATCGAAGGGAATGCAACCGAACTGAAGGTTCATGTCGGATAGTAAGTAACAGCCCTCTTGGCGGTACTGCGGCTTAAGTGTCCGGTTGTGCATCCGCAGCATGAGATATCGAATGACATTGCTCCCCGGAGCGTCTGCCCTCACAATGTTGCGTGCTTTATCAAGTACAGGGAAGATCAACTGCTTGGCAACACCATCCGACCCGGACACTCTTATTCTCGCGTACTTGTCGTCGGGCATATCAATCAGGTCGAGCAAGCTACCCGAGTCCAAAGTCAGCCTACGCATCAGGTAGCGATACTCCTCCGACTCACGCCCAACGGTAATAGACATGCCCAGCAGGCGCGCAAAGTTTTTGAACTCACACGGTCGGATTGAGATTTCCCACTCACGGATGACTGTAATTGGCAAAGTCTGGCCGAGCACTTCAATCGAGTCATGCCGGAGCGTCAACAAGGCCGAGTACTTATCATCTATGTCGATATCCGTGAAGGCGATAATACGGTCGAACTTGTTTACCTTGTCGAAGGCTCGGTAGAAGGTGATCTCATAGTAGATGCGACCGTCAACGAAGAAGGGGCGCGTTTTGTGTATGTAGTAATGTTGTTTGTAACCGCCCCCCGGCAAGGTTGAGCGGTCAGCCTCAACTCTTGCGGAAATCTTCTCGTGGTACTCCCGTAGCGACGGATCAAGGTCAACCGGGAAAGTTTCAAGATTATTCAACACTGAGACGCCACAGCTATCTTGAAGCAAGCTGCGGATGCGGTGGAGGTACTCGTAGTACTTGAGCATCAAACGCTCAGAGGCATCCTCATCCGGGGAGTAATGGGAAACACTTTTCTGAAGCAGACTGTGGAATTTGCCGAGGAAGTTAAACCTCCCTTGGCTCTTAATGAAGGCAAGCGCCGGTTTCACATCATCATAGTTAAATTCGGCATCCGGCGAGCCCGTATGTAGAAGGATAATTACTCCCTCGACCAAATTCCTGAGTTGTGAGAGGATATTTTGGGAAAGAAATGCTCGATGATCAACGAGCAATTCGATATTCCGACAAATTACCTCGTCAGCGCTCTGAATCTGCTTGCTGACCGTAGTCATTACGCCACCGTGACCTGGCCGTTCATCAGCAGGGGCAAAAGCCAGTCGCGGAACTGGATGAGGTGCTGGTTTTCTTTGGTGTTGTTGGCGATTTTTTCAAATGCAGGCTCAACAGCTGCGGCAAATTTCTCGACGGCATCAATTTTTGGAATGGCAAGGTTAGTCAGTTCAATGTCATTCGAGACGATGGAATCGAAAACCGATCCGGATGACTTGACTTGCAGGTGATGGATCAATTCCTTGGCGAGAAAGAACAGATAGGTGTGGCTGATGCCGGATTTCGCGCGCAGCGCGTAACAGGATTGGTTCATTGCCATATCGACACCAGCTAATACCAGTCTGCCCACGGAACCGCGTGCCGTAATGAAAACAGTGTGTTTGCCGAAGAGCTTTGTGCTACTGCCTTTCAGTCCTTCATCGGTGATGTAATCTGCCGTCGAGAATTTGAAGATGGTTCCGTCGGCATCGGTGGGCGTGAAGAAAGGAATGTCGCCACTCCAGTATTCAGGCTTCTTTTTCGTTGGCGTTCCGCCGCCGAGCAAATCGGCAACAGCCAGAACGCTCGAATCGCTCCACCCCTCTGGAATCTCCCGTTTCAGCGTGGCGTTGTAGACCATCTTGCTGCCGGAGGATTTGTAGGGTTTGCCGTTGGCATCGGGGAAGTCGAACTGCACGAACCAGTAGTCGTACAGCGTCTTCGCCATCGCCTCCAGCTCGGCGTTGATGCGATTGTTGCAGTCGATTTTGGCATCGAGGGTGGTGAGAATTGTGGCGATCTTTTCTTGCTCTGATAGCGCAGGAACTCTTATTTTGTAGTCGCTCAATAAGTCGAATGTAATTTGTGGGAACGAGCAAATGCGGTTCTCTGCACGAGCCTGTAGTGCCGATAACATTTCATCATTGGTCAAAAAATAATATAGATATCTGTTATCAACATCAGGATTGAACTTTCTCAAAACCATTAACTTTGTTGATACAACAAAGTCCTCTGTATCCTCAACATCAACATAGGCGTATCGCTTATTCTTTGGGCGTATCTCACTAAACAGAATGTCGTGCTGTTTGATTGTCTTCTTGGCCTGCCCCTTTAGATCTGACACAGGCAGTACATTTATGCTTACGATCTTCCCTGCATATACGTCTGAAGTATTTAGGAATTTCAGCTTATCTTTTTTGAAGCTATGAGTCTTAGAAATGCTTTCTACTACTTCATCAACTCGAAGATAATTATTCATATTGCACACTCGCCAATTGCTTCCTTATCTTCTGCTCCAGTTCCGCCGACTCCTTGAACAACTTGTCCAGATTGCTGGTAAAGCCTTGCATCTTCGCGGCGAACTCCTTCAGTGTCAGGTCGGTGTATTCAATCTTCACCTCAAAATACTGCCCCGCACTCAAACTGTAATTCTTGGCAGCAATCTCGTCGTAACCGACCACCACCGAGAAATCTTCCACCGCCTCTTTGCCATTGAAGGTGGCGATGATGCGGTCTTCCTCGGCATCGGAGAGCAGGGTCTTCTGGTTCTTGCCGTCCTTAACCTTGGTGCCGAGGTTGGAGGCATCGACCAGCACCACGCCTTGCTTGTTGGCATCGTCGATGAACAGGATGGAGACATTGGTGCCGGTGGTGGCGAAGATGTTGCTGGGCATGGAGACCACGCCCGCGAGCATTTTGTTGTCCACCAGATGCTCGCGAATTTTTCGGTCGATGCCGCTTTGTGCGGTGATGAAGCCGGTGGGTACCACAACCGCCGCCTTGCCGCCGGATTTCAGCGAATAGATGATGTGCTGGAGAAAGAGCTGGTAAATGGCCATCTTATCCACGGCCTGCTTCGGAATGTTCGGTACGCCCGCGAAGAAGCGTTCCTGATGCTCCTTGGCATCCAGCTCATTGCGGAAATCACTGAAATCCATTTTGAACGGCGGATTGGAAACGATGTAGTCGAACTTCTTCAACGCCTTGCCGTCCCGATGGTAGGGATGCAACAGGGTGTTGCCCTGGATGATGTTGGGAATGGAATGCACCAGATTATTCAAAATCAAATTCAGGCGCAGCAGGCTGGAGGATTTCTGCGAAATGTCCTGCGAATAAATGGCGCAGCGTTGCTCGCCGATGGCGTGGGCGAGGTTCATCAACAGCGTGCCCGAACCCGCCGAGGGATCGTAGCAGCTCACGTTGCGCACTTTGCCGCGCTTGGCTTCCGGCACGAGGATGGCAGCCATAATCTTGGCGACGGCGTGCGGGGTGTAGTACTCGGCGTATTTGCCGCCGCTGTCTTTGTTGTAGTCCTTGATGAGATATTCAAACAGCGCGGCGTAGAAATCATATTTCTGCGTGAAGATGCGCTCGAAGCTGAATTCCACCAGCTTGTTGATGACGGCGCGGCAGAAGGCGTCGCGCTTGGCGGTATCGGTGATGAATTCACTCACCCGGTCGAACAGGGTGATCTTCGCGCCGCCGTCGGTCTTGACGGCGAAGATGTCGTTGTTGCTGATGGCGATGTCGCGCAGGGTGTCGTCGAAGAGCTTGGCGAAGTCTGGCGCGTTCTGGCGACCGAACAGGTGAGCGATGAAGTGTTCCGGCTTGAGGCGCGCGGTGTCCGCACCCATCTGCAATTGCAGCATTTCCAAATCGTCGGCGCTCAAATTCGCAATGGCCTGCTCCCAGCTTTCGGTTTGGGCTAGGTCTGGCCTGATTTTCTTGGCTTCAAACGCGAACTTGTCGTTGAGGAACTTGTAGAGAAAGACCTGGGTGATGATCTTGAATTCGTTGCCGTCGTTGCCAAGGCCATAGGAAGCGCAGATACCCTTGAGGCTGTCGATGAGTTGGCGGGTGCGTTTTTCAAAATCTTGCGTGATCAAGTGTGTACTCCTGTGCGGATGCCAGTTCTGGAACCCGCTGTAAATTCATTCATGTATTCCGCCACCACCAGTTGGTTGATGGTGCGGGAGGCATCCGGGTTGAGTTTGATTTTCTGGCGATTGCCAAACTCGTCAATCACCAGCGGCATCATCATTTTCTCGAAATAGCTTTCGTTCGCCAGCAGTTGGGTGTTTTGCAGCACCTGCTCGTCAGCCTGTTGCTTAACCCCGATGAGCGCATCGAACAGACTGCGCTCGGTTTGCGTGAGCGTGCCGCGCTCCCACAAGCGTTTGTGGATGCGTGTGTATTTGGTGTCGCCACGGTATTTGTCGCGGAGCTGGTTGTTCTGGCGATTGAGTTCTTTGACCTTGTCGTGGATGGCGTTGAGCGCTCCGATGTTGGCGGTCATCTCTTCCTGCGAGACTTCGTTGAGATTCTTTTTCTTGAACAGTCGCTCCAGTTCTTCTTTCAGGGTAATGAACTTCGGGTCTTGCTGGTCGAAGTTGTCGAGCATGGCTTCGCGGGTCTGGCGCAAAGTGTTTTTCAGCTTATCGGCCAGCACTAGCTCTTCTTCCTTGACCTTGGTGAAGGTGAACAGCACATCTTCGAGGGCGATGTTGAGCAGGTTGCTGGTGTCTGTGCCGGATTCGATGCTTTCCTTGAGGTTGAGCAGGTCGAGGTGGTTGCAGGTTTCGCGGTAAAGCTGGTTAAGTTTCTGAAAGTCGATCTGCTGAAGCATGGCGTATTCGCCCTGCATGCGGATCAGGTTGTAGAGGCTGCGCGCATCGGCCAGTGCTTTTTTGAGGGCGAGCACGGTGGCTCGATCCTGAATCTGGCTGAGTTGCTTTGAAAATTCCTCGGCATTTTCGATATTGAAGCTGAACAGGATGTCCTTGATCGCTTCGATTTCCCAGGTGATTTCTTCGGCAGATTTGAACAGGTTGGAATAGTGCTCCAGTTCGTCGCCAAGCTCGGCTTGCAGCTCGTCGAAATACGCCTTGTTGGTGGCATCGAATTCCTTGCGGATGTCGGCGAAATCGACAACGTAGCCGTAGCGAAAATCCTTGTAGGTACGATTAACGCGGGTGAGCGCTTGCAGCAGGTTGTGCTTGCGGATCACCCGACCGAGGTAGAGTTTTTTTAGACGCTTGGCATCAAAGCCGGTGAGCAGCATGTTATAGACGAACAGCAGGTCGATCTTGCCTGCTTTGAAATCTTCTACCCAAGTCTTGCGTTCCTCTTTGCTGCCCACATCGTGCAGGATCAGCGCGCAGTTCTTGACCCGATTTTCCAGCATTGTTTTGGCGGCGTAACTATCGGGCTGCCGCGCTGCGATCAAGGTTTGTGCGGAATCTTGCGCTGTGTAAGAGGGCTGCGCCTGAGTCGCATAGACCGCGTTGAAAATCTCGAACATCTGCTTGGCCTGTTCGGAGCTGTCGCAAATCACCATGCCACCAATGGAGGCATCGTCTAGCGCGCTGCGGCTTTTTTCAAAGTCGCACACGATGTAATCGAGCATGGGCTCGACAAAGTGCGGATGCGCATAGATGAGTTTGCGGTCGATGTCTCCCTGCTGAAGCTCCACTTCCGCAAGCGCCTCTTGTAGTGAGAGCTTGTAGTTGGTGGCGATCTCTTCGCGGATCAGGCGCAGGGTGTAGCCGTCGGCGATGGAGGCGTTGTAGTAGTACTTGTGGATGTAGTCGCCGAACAGGGCGCGGGAGTTGTAGTCATCGCCCAATAGCGGCGTGCCGGTGAGACCGATCTTGATGGCGTTTTGGTCGGACTGGCTCAGGTTGGCGAGGAAGCTGCCCTTGGGGTTGTAGCTGCGGTGTACCTCGTCGAGAAAATACACGCGCTGAATGCTGACATCGTAATCCTCGGTGCGCACCACATCCGGGTCATCCTCGAATTTCTGGATATTGACGACGGTAATTTCAGGTTTTCCAGAATGGTTGTGCAGTGCTTGAGTTGCCTTGATGTCGCGTGCGAAGGCATCACGACTATCAATGGTGTGTACCGTCAAGCCCCGGCTGGAAAATTCGCGCTGCGCTTGGATGAGCAGGTCGATGCGATCAACGATGAAATAAAACTTGGGAATGATGCCCCGGCGCTGGAAGTAGTCGGTGAGAAAACGCGTGTTGTAGTAGGCCAGCGCGGTTTTGCCGCTGCCTTGGGTGTGCCAGATGATGCCTTTGCGCACTCCGGCATCGAGCTTGCGCTCTATCGCCTTGGTAGCGAAGAGTTGCGGGTAACGCATGACGTGCTTGTGCAGGCCGTCGGCCTCGTTCACATAAGCCAGCGCGTATTGCAGCAGGAATGACAGGCGGTCGCGGCTGAACAGGGAGGTGCAGATGCGATTGGTCGGCGTGTCGGGCGATTTGTTGCTGATGAATTCGGGGCTGTGCTTGATGACGTTGAAGTTATTGTCCCGCAGCACTTCATTTTCGAGCGCGTCGTCTTCATCAGCCAGCAGCTCGGCCAGATTCAGCGTTTCTTCTTCGCGGAAATAGTTGAAGACCGGCGCGTCATACGATGGGCTGGCATAGAACGCGCCCTCGATGGGCTGCGGCGTGCCGTCGTCGTATTCCATGTTGTTGGAGAAGACCATCAACTGGGTGATGTTAATGAAGCGGCGGAAGCGAGGGTTACGGCTGCGTGTGATGATGCGGTTGCGCTCGGCCAGAACACCTTCGCGGTTGTTGGGCTTTTTGACCTCGATAAAAACCAGCGGCATGCCGTTGATCAGCAGAGTGATGTCGGGGCGGAACTCATCGTCGCCGTTCTTGCAGGTCAGTTCGGTGACGACATGGAAGCTGTTGTTATCAAAATTCGCAAAGTCGATCAGTTTGATACCAGAGCGTTCTGTGAGTCTCTCGTAGAAGGCTTGGCCTAGATCTTCGTTATCCAGCAAGAGTTTGACATCGGTCAACAGCCGGGTGATGTCGTCATTTTCAACATCAGGGTTGATCTGGGCGATGGCGGAGCGAAACAGTTCTGGGAAGATGTTGGTCTCTTCATCCCATGAGGCATTCTTGAGGGAGAGGTAACGGTAGCCAAGCCTGACCAAATGCAGAATGCAGGGGATTTTGACTCTTGAATCTTCACTAAATACCATCTATCCAAGCTCCCCAACTGTATGTTTTGTTTGATTCTAACAAAACGTAACCGCATTCGGTTGGAGGATGGAAGCTTAACCTCAAGGTCAATTGTTCTTTTCGTCTGCAATCAGCTCTATGGAAGACGTTGTTGGCGGCACATGAATAGTCCGGTTTGGCCGAATTCCGGGCGGTCAAAGCGATCCCACTGACGTTCCGTTCCTGGCACATAGCGTAACTTCACGCCCCACCCGACATCGTCTGAAAGCCGATGTTCAAAATGCAAAATCGCTGTAATCGATAATCAGCGGCGCGTGATCGGAGAAGCGTTGCGCCTTGTAAATAGCCGCCGCCTGCGCCCGCGCGGCGATGCCGGGCGTGGCGATCTGGTAATCGAGGCGCCAGCCGACATCCTTGGCCCATGCCTGGCCGCGATTCGACCACCAGGTGTATGCCGCCAATTCGGGATGCAACCCGCGAAACACATCGACAAAGCCAACCTCGTCGAATAACCCGGTCAACCAGGCGCGTTCTTCGGGCAGGAAGCCGGAATTCTTCTGGTTGCCGCGCCAGTTCTTCAGATCGATTTCCTTGTGCGCGATGTTCCAGTCGCCGCAGACCACCACTTCGCGCCCGCTGGCGCGTAATACTCGCAAATGCGGCAGGAAAGCCGCCATGAACTTGAACTTCACGGCCTGCCGCTGCTCGCCGCTGGAGCCGGACGGCAGATACAGCGCCACCACGCTGAAGCCGGCAAAATCCGCGCGCAGGTAGCGCCCCTCGGCATCAAATTCGGCGATACCCAAACCGACGGTGACCTGCTGCGGTTTTTCGCGGCAATAGATGCCCACGCCGCTATACCCCTTCTTTTCCGCATAATGGAAATAGCCGTGATAACCCGCCGGGGCAAGCATCTGCTGCGTCATGTCGGCTGCCTGCGCCTTGAGTTCCTGCAGGCAAACAATGTCGGCGTCCTGCTGCGCGAGC
>Ga0209343_10010909_pt1 | contig 10294 bp, 8 predicted proteins | sample RifCSPlowO2_02_FD_184026 | JGI IMG/M metagenome (GOLD analysis project Ga0209343, IMG submission 184026) | Groundwater microbial communities from Rifle, Colorado - Rifle CSP2_plank lowO2_0.2 (SPAdes) (version 2) | ecosystem: Environmental > Aquatic > Deep subsurface > Groundwater | place: Rifle...
GAGCCAATGATCTGCTCGCCGACCGATGCGCTGAACATGTTCTACGGCTCTGACCTGCAGTACCTGATCATGGAAGACATCTTGGTGGTCAAGGACGGCAAGGATTGGTATGACAACGTCTGAGGTCGCAGAGGCTGCTCAGCCGTGGGTGCTGCAGTTTTGTCACGGTTATGACGGCCCCTTCCTTGATTGCGCGCGGCAGTACGCCGCGCTCTTTGTTGGTACGCCCTATAAAGTGTGTACGGTGTACCTGACGGGTAAACCGAGTGCTGCGGTCGAGCAAGGCTCGGCATCTGACGAGGTGCTTTTCCTCGACTACTCGAGTCGCGACGTGCGCGGGCTCAAGCTCAAGGCGATCCGCGACTTCAAGCGTATTGCCGCTTCGCGCGACTTTAAATTCTGCATCGCCCATCGCTTCAAACCGATCTACGTCGCCCTGCTGGGCAGCGATCTACCAGTGATCGGCGTGCACCATGCCTTTGGCGACTACAAGCGGCGAACGCGCCAGCTGTTTGCCAATTTCTTCCGCAAGCGCCTGGCCTTGCTAGGGGTTTCCAATGCAGTGCGCGATGATATGCGTGCCTGCCTGCCAAACTGGGCTTCCGAGCGTATCGAGACGCTGTATAACCGCATCGACGTCGCCGCTGTGCAGGCTGCGCAGGTTTCACGCGAGGCAGCGCGTGAGCACCTGGGCTTACCTCAGGATGCCTGGGTGGTCGGCAATGTCGGGCGCCTACACCCTGACAAGGATCAGGCCACCCTGATTCGCGGTTTTGCCGAGGCCTTGCCGCAGCTACCGGAAGGCAGTCTGCTGGCGATTATGGGCAGTGGTCGGCTTGAGGCTCCATTAAAAACGCTTGCCCACGAGCTGGGTGTGGACGCATCGGTGCGTTTTCTTGGCCAAGTTGCCGATGGCCGTAACTATTTCAAAGCGTTTGATGTGTTTGCTCTGACTTCAGATCATGAGCCATTTGGGATGGTGTTACTGGAAGCCATGGCCGCTGGCGTCGTGGTGATCGGCACCGATTGCGGCGGTGGTCGCGAAGTGGTGCAGAGCGTAGGTAGCCTGTTTCCGCTGGGTGGTGCGTCGGCCCTGGCGCGTGTGCTGGAGCGTGAGGCGCAGGCCACTGCCGAGTTGGCCGACAAGCGTGAGTGTATGCGCCGTCGCCTGGGCGAACTATTCTCCGATCAGGCTGTGCGTCGGCAGTTCTGGTCGTTGCCCTTGCTTGCCGGCCTGAGCTGAGGTTGCCATGACGTGTGACGCAGTCAGCAATCCCTGGGCCACCAAGGCTCGTGACCTGGATCGCTATCGCTGGCTGTTGCTGCGCGAGCGCCATGGCCTGCTCGGCAGTGCCCTGCGCTTCGCACGCGAACTGATGAGTGACTGGTTGTTCGGAGTGCGCGCTAAGCGTCGTTTGGCTGCAGCCATTGCGTCCGAGCCATGTGACTTCCTGTTGTTGCAGTCGGCGCCCAAGGTGATCAAGTTTCAGCGCAAGAAATTGCTGATCGCGGGGTTGCGAGCTGCTGGGCACAGCCTCGTGGAAACTGCGTTGGAGGAACCCAAAGCCATTCTCCGTCAGCGCCTGCTCAAGTGTCCGCCCTGCGATGTGCCGACCCGCTACTTTGGCTACGCTGCGTATGCCGAATGGCTGGTCGAACGGTACCAGCCTCGTATACTGCTCAACGACCGTAATGGCAGCCTGTATGCCCCATTTCTGCGCCTGTCACTGAATGCGCGGCAGCGGCTGCTGGTACACTTGGCGCATGCTTCGACCGTCGAAAGCTCGCGTCGGCTGGGTATGAACGACTATGACTACTACTTCCTGTTTGGCCAGAGTTCGCTGGAGGCATTGCAGGCACGGGCGTTGCGCTTTGGCAGTTCGCAGGTCGTGCTGTCGGGCTCTCATATGATTGATCAGGCCTTTGACTTGCCGACAGCTGATCCGGCTTGGCGGGTCTTGCTGGTTTTAGGGGTCGGGCCGGACAAGGAAAAAGAGCCGGGTTATCAGCGTACGTATGCCGTGCTGCGTGATTGGGCTGCGCAGCATCCGGATTATCAGGTGCTGATCAAGGCGCACCCGCGCAGTCAGGTGCCGTTCTGGCAGGAAGCTGCTGACATACTCGACAATCTGCAGGTGCTGCCCCGCACTTGTGATTTGGCCGAGGCGCTGCAGCGGGCTTCAGTGGTGGTCAATATCATGTCTAATGCGGTGATTGAGGCCGGTTTGGCTGGGAGGCCCATTATCTACTGCAATATGAGTGGCGATTTCGATATATTCTCACAAGAAGCGTTTTTTGGTGAGGCTTTGACCAGTGTTGCTTCTTTGCAAAATCGTTTGGCTTATCTGGAAGCTGAATACATCTCGCAAGTTAAAATTGCCAGGAGATTCGCTCATTTTCATCTTGCCCATGGCTCTTGCGGGTTGCAGATGAGTTTACAGGCTCTTGTCTCTTTGCTGAACGGTACCCCTCTGCCTTCTATTTTAGAGAGCAGCTTGTTACGGGCGAAGTAGTAATGTCGATCTTCTTTAACCCTTAGGCTGCCTCGCAGTCTGCATTCACCTCGAAATGTAGCTATTACCATGATTGACTTCTTATTTTTATCGCTGGCTAAACACCAGAGTATCTATTTTCAGCGGCTACTAGACGAGACCGAGCTCGATGGCAAGGTAATAACGCCAAGTAATATGCCTTACCCTCGACCCTGGCATTTGCAACAGGTGGTCCGGAGAATAAATTGGGCGCAGTTGGTCGAAGAGAAATGCCAAGAGCGTCGTATCAAACGTAAGTACCACGGTTTGCTATATCGCTTGTTACTTCGTCTAGAGCTTGTATGGGTCGCATTACGTTTACAGGCATTGTTGGAGCTTAATCAGCCGGTTAACGTTGCAATGTGGAACGGCTGTCATCGCTATTGTCAATTATTGCTGGAATTACTACCTGAGGGTTGTGGTACGTTTTTCTTCGAGAACGGTCTGCTGCCTAACACTACAACCTTGGATTCGCGAGGAGTCAACTACCGTAATTCTGTCCCACGTGATGCTGACTTCTATCGCCAATATCAAGCTTCTTTGGCTGTTACTGAAATCCAGCGAAATCTTGTGCCACGCAAGCCTCGCTCCAGTATGGGTGACTCGATCTTATTGCCTGAAAGCTTTGTGTTTATACCGTTTCAAGATGACCGAGATACGCAGATACGTTTGTTTTCTCCTTGGGTTAATGGGATGCGAGAGTTGTTTGCTCTCGGTGAGCGCCTAGCTGCTGAGACTGGATTAACTGTGGTTTTCAAGGAGCACCCGTCAAGTCGGGAGTCCTATCCTGAGCTTCACCAACGCTGTCATAAAAGCTTACTGTTTGCCAACGGTAACTCAACTCAGGAGCTGATTCAGTCCAGCCAGTTTGTAATTACCATAAACTCCACAGTTGGTCTTGAAAGCCTGTTGCTAGGCAAGCCTCTACTCACTCTCGGTCAGGCTTTTTTTAATATTCCAGGCTTGGTTATGCATGCTGACTCGATTGAAGAGTTGTTTGTACTCACTAAAGCATTTCCTGATTGGCCTTTAGAACATCAGATTCGTGAAAATTTTCTGCGCTATATGTCAGTTGACTATTGCATCCAAGGTGGTTGGCAGAATGCTGATCCTGCACAGTTGCAAAGGGTCGCAACACGCATGTTGGGGCGGAGGTGCTAAGTTGATAAAGCTAGTTACTATTCAGCAGTCATTGCTTGCGCGTTGGGCCGTTATCGGAGTCGTTGTTTTACTTTGTGCACCTTGGGTAATGCCAAGTAACAAGTTTTACCACCAATTAATCATCGTATTCCTTTGGCTGCCTGCCTTGCTGGCATTGTTTCGGCGCGATTTTCGGGAGCGTTTGATGCAGCTGGAATTTCTGCTCTTTTTAATCTTCTGTTTGTGGAGTTTATTGGTGCTGCTGCTGCAGGGGGCAGGCGACCCGTTAAGTAAGGCAAAAGTACCTTTTTATGTCGCGTTGACTCTGATTGGTGTGATGCTGGCCGCGCGTGATGCACGTTGGTCTTTGGAAAATATATTATGTTTTTGCGTCTTGGCTGGTGGGGTGGGCTCGGCATTCTCCATGATTTACTTCTATTTCGGCACCGAGTATTTGCCCGGTCAGCGGCTAATTGCTATAGGTTTGTGGGATAAAGCCATAATGGCTGCTCACGCAGTAGGCGCACTGATTATGCTGGGGGTTTTTCTCGTTGCTGGTTGTAGGTTGCGCTTCTGGTTATTTATTTTGTTGATGTTCGCTTTGTTGGCTGAATTACTGTTTATTGGTTTGAATCAAACTCGGGGGGTTTGGTTGTCACTAGTTGCTGCATTATTTTTTTTGGTGGTTGCTTTGCCGTCTCGATTGGGTTGGTTCTTGCTAGGCTCGGTATTGGTCGGAGTCGCGGGTCTTATACTGTTTGAGCCTCAATTATTGTTGCAGCGTGGCCTGTCATATCGACCCACTTTGTGGGCTGGTGGCTTGCAGCTTTTCTCTGAAAATTGGTTGTTCGGCTTGGGCTTCAATTCCTACGAAATTGCTGTGCCTGCGATCAATGAAACATTCAAACATCCACACAATTTGTTCTTGGATATTGCGGTTCGTCTGGGGCTGCCAGGGCTTACACTGTTTTGTTTACTATGGCTGGCGACACTTCGTCGTGCCTGGCTGAGCCGTCGGGCAATGTTAGGGCGCGCGCTGATGGCGTTGTGGGCTTTTTCCAGTGTAGCTTTGCTGACCGATGGTATAGGGCTTTGGCTTAAACCTAACGCCGACTGGCTCATCACCTGGCTACCAATAGCGCTTGGTTTAGTTTTGGCTGAGCGAGGCGCGCGATTAGAGGTGCAGGAAATTTGTAAAGCCTAATGTTTTGTATCTGTAACAGTGTGAGGGGCGTCAGTGGTGTTTAGTTACTTTAGGAGGCGGTGTGACGTCGCGAAGTGAGAGGCTTGGCCTGTCTTTCGCTTCTCTGCGCGGTACGTGCAGCGGAGCTGTATTTATCGTGGCATCTGGGCCGTCGGCCCAGAGTTTTCCCATGCAGCGTTATGCGGGCTATCCGATGCTGGCCATGAATGGATCGATTTGCTGTTTTGAAGAGGGTGGTATCGACCCATACTTCTATCTGTGCGATGACAGTAGTTTTGTGCGAAATCGCTTGCCTTTGCTGATAAGAGCGACCGAGATAGCACAGAATCTTGCGCTTAGCCCGCGGGTTGTCGGAAGCATGCTTGCGCATTTGCCGCAGGCATTGGACGGGAGAAAGTCATATTTTTTTGAGCGAGTTAATCGTTCTGTCGATGGCGGTGAGGGCGTGGGCGATCGACTGTTTGCCTGGCTGGCGCGACGTGACGCAGACCTTGAATGTAATTTTTCTATGTTTCGTCAGAAGCCAAATCGAATTGGTTTCAGTCGTAATTTGGACAAAGGTTACTTCAGTAGCCGCACCATTCCCTACGCAGGTATTCAGCTAGCCTATCATCTTGGGTTTCAGCATGTCTTTGTGGTCGGCATGGATCTGGACTCAAGTAAGGGGCGTTTCTATGAGCAGGGCGAAAAGGCCGTACCTAGTCGGTTAGATGATGATTATGATGATTATATTCTGCCATCTTTCCAGTTGATGTCCGAGCGAGTTGTAGGCCCTGCTTTCAAGGTCTACAACTTGTCCTTAGAGAGCCGCTTACCTTCATCCGTACTACCTAAGTTAACTCTGTGTCAATTGGATGCTTTGCTCGCTACTTTGTAGGCAGCTAATAGCTCTTCCCACGGAAAGTTATCCACCTTTCGCCGCTGCAAGTAGTTGCGTAGGTGCTGGAAGTTTCGACGAATGAGCATACGCCCCAGCGGCCTGTTCTTGAAACGAATATCGAGAAAGTCGATCAGGCCAAAGTCGCTATCCGTAGTCCGCAGAATGTTGCCCAAATGCAGTGAGCGGAAGTATATGCCGCGCTGATGTAAGCGGTGAATGTATGCCGCCAGTTGAGGTAGCAACAAATTGAACTGAGCCGGGCTGTCGTGAAATATGCGGTCCAGCGGCTGGCCAGCGAGTGGCTCGTAGAGGCAAGCGCTAACAAGTTTACTGCGGTCGACCCAGCACGTTTCGCAAATGGTTGGTGTATGGATGCCTGCAGCCTGCAAACGCTTCGCTCGATCCTCGAATCGAACCGCGTCTGGGTGCAGACGAGCCAGCAAGGGTAGTCGCCGGCTGCGGAAAATTTTCAGTAATTTACCATCGACAAGGCGAATTACCTTGGCGCCGTGGCTGTCTTTTTCCAGAACCTTGCCATGGCTCAACCAATCTTGGAATTCTTTCGCTGTTACAATCCGCATCTAATTTCTCTAGTCGTCGTACGAGGCGTGCCGAATGGCCAATTCTAACCAGCAATCGAGCATCAAAGTTTATTTGCGGTTGCTGAGATACGTCGTTCCCTATTCGGGACTGTTTATCATCAGTATCCTGGGGTTTGTGATTTTTGCGTCGACCCAGCCGATGTTTGGCTACATTCTCAAGTATTTTGTGGATGGCTTAGCCAACCCGGATGCCAGCTTTTTCGCGGCGATTCCCTACCTCAAAGATATCTCGTTCTTTGTCGATCTAAAACTCATGCATGTTGTGCCGCTGCTGATCGTGTTGATTGCGCTCTGGCAGGGCATTGGTTCCTTTCTAGGTAACTATTTTCTGGCCAGGGTCTCGCTGGGTTTGGTGCATGACCTAAGGGTGTCGCTGTTTAATAACCTACTGGTGTTGCCTAATCGCTATTTTGATACCCACAATTCGGGCCATCTGATTTCACGGATCAGCTTTAATGTGACCATGGTTACGGGGGCTGCTACTGATGCTATCAAGGTGGTGGTGCGGGAAGGGATGACAGTGATTTTCCTGTTTGCCGCGTTGCTGTGGATGAACTGGAAGCTGACCTTGGTAATGCTGGCAATACTGCCGCTGATTGGTCTGATGGTCACCAGTGCCAGTCGTAAATTCCGTAAGCAGAGCAAGAAGATTCAGGTGGCTATGGGGGATGTGACCCACGTTGCATCCGAGACGATTCAAGGCTACCGGGTTGTCCGTAGTTTCGGCGGCGAGTCTTACGAGCAATCCCGGTTTCTCAGCGCTAGTAACAGCAACCGAGAAAAGCAACTGCGCATGACAAAGACCGGAGCGGTTTATACGCCGATGTTGCAGTTGGTGATTTACAGTGCTATGGCAGTGCTGATGTTCCTTGTACTGCTGATGCGTGGCGATGCTTCGCCAGGTGACCTAGTGGCCTATATAACCCTGGCGGGTTTGCTACCTAAGCCAATTCGTCAGCTGTCCGAGGTCAGCGCCACTGTGCAGAAGGGGCTTGCTGGTGCCGAAAGTATTTTCGAACAGCTGGATGAGGATCAGGAGGTCGACCACGGTACCGAAGAGCGCGCGCGTGTCACTGGTAGCCTTGAAGTACGCGACCTTAGCTTTCAGTACCCGGGCGCCGAGAAACCGGTGCTCAATAACATTTCCTTTGTTGCTGAGCCTGGTCAGATGGTCGCTTTGGTGGGGCGTTCGGGCAGTGGCAAATCCACCCTTGCCAGCCTGATCCCGCGCTTCTATAACCATGAGCAGGGTCAGATCCTGCTCGATGGTCTGGATGTTGAGCAATACCGTCTGCGCAATCTGCGTCAGCACATCGCGCTGGTGACTCAGCATGTAACCCTTTTCAACGACACCGTGACCAATAATATTGCCTACGGTGATCTAGCCGGTGCGCCGTTTGAGGATGTACGTAAGGCGTCTGAAGCGGCCTACGCAGACGAGTTTATTGAGAAACTCCCAGAAGGCTATGCAACTCTTGTCGGTGAGAATGGCGTGCTGCTCTCAGGCGGTCAGCGTCAGCGTCTGGCAATAGCGCGGGCGCTGCTTAAAGATGCGCCATTGCTGATTCTGGATGAAGCCACATCAGCACTGGACACCGAGTCCGAGCGGCATATTCAGGCCGCGTTGGACAAGGTAGTTGAGGGGCGCACCACCATCGTGATTGCCCATCGGTTAAGCACTATCGAAAAGGCCGATCTGATTCTGGTCATGGACCAGGGGCAGATTGTCGAGCGTGGAACTCACAGCGAGTTGCTAGCGTTGAACGGCTATTACGCGCGACTGCATGCCCGGGACTTTGCCGAGGATGCTGACCTAGGCCTGGACCTGGACCCGAGCGCCTGATGCTCAGTCATTTGCGCGCCTGGCGCGAGCGTGGCTGGACGGTCATCGAGGCATCTGAGTACGCCGCTGCTTGGCAACGGTTTGGCGGCAGTGTGGCCACCCATCCTCAGGTAGTGGCGCGCTTGGCGGGCTTAGCGGGCGTGCCTGTTCGCTATCTCGGCTGGTTTGCCGCTGGCGAGTTGCAGGCGGCGATTCCGACCTGGGGGCGGCACTTGGCGCTGTCCAAGGATGTGCTCAAGCAGCAAGGAAAGCGCGGCCTGTTCGACCTTGGCAATGCGGAATTGATTCTTCCAGTGGCGCCTTCAGCCAACGTCTCGCTGCGCCACCGTGGTCGTTATATCTCCATGCTCAATGCCGGTGCGATCAGCACCCTGCGTGAGCAGCCCGAGGGGCTGGCCCTGGCGCGCGAACCCGAGGAGTACAGCAAGAAATTCCGCTACAACCAGCGTCGCGAACAGCGTTTGCTGGAAGAGGCCGGCGGAGTGACCCGGCCGATGCTGGAGCTTTCCGCTGCCGAGCAGGCGGTAATTTATGCCGATCTGTTTCAGCGCCGCTGGGGCTTTGAAGCCACCGGTAAGGCGCATCTAGCTGAGGTGTTCAGTCTGATGCGCGACTTTATGACCGGCTCGCTGATCTACCTTAACGACCAAGCCGTGGCGATTCAGGTGCTGTACCGCGTCGAGGCGCCGCAGTGGGTCAGTCTGGAATACATCAATGGAGGCGTTGATCCGCAAAACCGCGAGTTCAGCCCTGGCAGCGTGCTGAGCTTTATTAATACGCAGACCGCCTGGAGTGAAGCTCGCGCGCTGGGCAAACCGTTGCGCTATTCCTTCGGCCGGGCTGACCGCGAATACAAAGACCGCTGGTGCAACCGCGTCGCGGTTTATCAGGTTTGATCATGTCGGCTCGTAAACAGATCCTGCTCAAACGTCATCGCCGACAAAAGCGTATTGCCTTGCTGTTGGCCCTTGCTGGGTTGGCGCTCGTCGGCGTGCTGGTCGCCTGGTGGTGGGTGCCGGTCCTCCTGTTGCTCGGCTGGATTGCACATGAGGCTTGGTTTGCCGACCACCTGTTCTATTCGCCCAGCGATGACTACAGCTACGCCTTTGCCGAGCCGACCCGTACCGTTAATGGTCGCATTGATGCCGGTTACGTGAGGCTGGAAGGTGACGTGGAGACGGCAGATACCCTGATTCTGCAGGTTCAGATAAACGCCAATTGGCTGGGGCGTTGGTTCGATCCTTATGTGCTGATTGGCAATGACCGTCAGGACTTTGAGCGGGGCGTGAAGGGGCGGCGCTACCTGAATCTGTCTGGTCAGGGCGAATTATTGGCGCAGGGCAAGTTGTCGCTGCGTGGCCGGTTTTGCCGCCTGGATCCGCATGTCACGCTCCATGCGCAGCTCAATCCGGACTACGCCGAGCAGCGTTTGATGATTGTCGCGCCGCACGCCGACGACGCCGAACTGGCCGCGTTTGGCCTGTACAGCCGGGCGCGTGAGGTCAGCATCCTGACCCTCACGCAGGGCGAAATTGAAGCTGAGTCCTACCAAAAACTGGGGCTGGAGCAAGCGGCTGCTGCGCAGCTCAAGGGCCGTTTGCGCGCCTGGGACAGCCTGGCGGTACCGCTGTGGGGCGGTGTGCCGCAAAGCCAGTGCCTGCAGCTTGGCTACTACTGCCTACAGTTGCCGGCGATGCAGGCGCAGCCTGAGCAAGTATTTGGTTCGCGTGAGTCCGGTGAAGCGGATATTCGTAGCGTGCGGGGAAACAATGCCCTGCCGTTGCCCGGTGATGCCGATGGTGTGCCCAGTTGGCGCAATCTGCTGGCTGATCTGGTGGCTGCGCTTGAGCACTACCAGCCCGAGGTTGTCGTCACCCCGCACCCGCAATTGGACCCGCACAGCGACCACGTCGCCAGTACCCAAGCGCTGTTAGAAGCGATTGAGCTTAGTAGTTGGAAGCCGAAAACGCTGCTGTTGTACGCCAACCACCTGCACGATAACGACCGCTGGCCCATGGGCCCGGCGGGTTTTGGCATCGCGTTGCCGCCGGCCGTTGAAGCGCTACCGGCTGATGGGCTGTGGAGCCCATGCCT
>Ga0209343_10010910_pt1 | contig 10294 bp, 9 predicted proteins | sample RifCSPlowO2_02_FD_184026 | JGI IMG/M metagenome (GOLD analysis project Ga0209343, IMG submission 184026) | Groundwater microbial communities from Rifle, Colorado - Rifle CSP2_plank lowO2_0.2 (SPAdes) (version 2) | ecosystem: Environmental > Aquatic > Deep subsurface > Groundwater | place: Rifle...
AAACCCCGCCGCCAGCGTCTTCAACGTGATAACTTGAGATACCAAGATCAAAAAGAATTCCATATATAGATTTAAAATTATAAATTGAAATTATTTCGGAAAGATTGGCGTAAGTATCTCTGATTAAAATTACGCGTTTATTGAACCTTTCTAAATTTTTTTCTGCTTTGTCCAATATTGCTCTGTCACGATCGATACCCAACAACATTCCCGAAGGGCCGTTCTGTGCCAAAATCAGTTCAGCATGCCCGCCTTCGCCCACCGTGCAATCAACATAATTGCTTCCGTCCCTAGGCTCAAAAAAGTTTAATATTTCGTTGGCAAGAACTGGTATATGAGACACAGGATTATCGTATTTTCTAATAAACGCCTAGATCTCCTAACTTTTCGGCAATGTTTTCACTTGATTGCTCGGCTTTTGATTTATACTCGTTCCACTTGATTTCATCCCAAATTTCCAAACGGTTATATACTCCAGCAATGATCACTTTTTTAGCTAAACCTGCGTAAGTTTTCAGATAATCTGGCAACAAAATCCTTCCTAAAGCATCGATATCTATATCTAAAGCGCCTGCCAGCATAAGACGAACAAAACTTCTTGTTTCTGATTTACCTGTCGGCAGCTTGCTTAAGTTCTGAGCCAACGTTTCCCATTCCTTTATCGGATAAATAAACAAACAAGAATCCAAGCCCCTGGTTAAAACCACCTTCTGGCCCATATCTTTTCTGAACTTTGCCGGTATGGCCAGACGTTTCTTTGTGTCTATGGTATGACGATATTCGCCGATGAACATGCTTTTTAACATTTACCTTAAACTTGACAGCTGTCTTGCGAGCGTCAGAAATTGTCCTGGTTCAATCCTTGCAGACGCAAACAAGATAGTTGCTAAACATCACTTATCCACAGAATTTAATGCTTATCCCCACCATTATCCACAACCCACCACCTTGTATTCCTAGTATCCCACCTAGCAAAAGGAGTGGCAAAAATAAAGATATCCACATTTTTGTGGATATCTGATTTCCACGACACCCAACCTGGCAGGAAATTAACATTATGACCATCATTGAAAAACTTGCGGAAATTTTTGGCAGTTTCCCAGGCATCGGTCCGCGCCAGGCGAAACGATTCGTTTTCTTTTTGCTGTCGCGCGGCGGCGCCTATATTGATGAGCTGATTAAACTTTTGCAAAATTTGAAAAAGGACATCAAGCAATGCTCCGTTTGTTTTCGCTACTTTGCCAAAGGTGTTACCGCCGAAAACCGCTGTCAGGTTTGCCGCGATAGTCACCGCGACGCTGATGTTTTGATGATTGTCTGTCGCGATGTGGATTTGGAGATGGTTGAAAAAAGCGGCGCTTTCGCCGGCCGCTACTTTGTTTTGGGCGGCGCGTTGCCGATTTTGGAAAAAAATCCCGAGCGAAAAATTCGCGGTCGCGAACTTTTGAAAGCGATAGAAAAGATGAGTAAAGAAAATTTGAAAGAAATTATTTTAGCTACCAATACCGATCCCGAAGGCGAAAATACCGCCGACTTTCTTCGCAAATTATTGGAACCATTGGTAAAAAAACACAATATCAAAATTTCCCTACTCGGCCGCGGCCTTTCCACCGGCGCCGAACTGGAATACGCCGACGCCGACACTCTGAGAAATGCGTTAAGAAATAGGGCATAAAAAGGCTAAACCTTAAGGTTTAGCCTTTTTATGTTTATTTTATTCCCAAAATTTTTACTTTGAAAAAATGCTGGCGGTGGCCTTGGCGGATTAGATAACGGCTTTTTGGTTTGTATTTGACCACTATAATTTTTTTTGTTCGGCCGATTTCCACTAATTCTGCTTCCACTTTCGCCCCAGCAATAAAGGGCGTGCCGATAGTTGTGTCTTTGCCGTTATCAACCAGCAAAACTTTATCAAAGGTGATTTTGTCACCCTCTTTATGTTCGCCCACAAGCTTCTCTATCTTAACGGTATCACCTACCGAAACCTTGTATTGCTTGCCACCCGTTTGAATAACTGCAAATTCCATAATTTCTATATTTTACACGGTTTTTTTCCGAACGCAAGGGTGAGAGCCAATTTCTACATTTGACCTCGCAGAAGCGTGAACTTTTTGCGGGGTTGACAAAGTATCATAAAATTTGTTTTAATAATATTTATGGAGATACGAAATATAGCTATAATAGCTCATGTAGATCATGGTAAAACGACACTTACCGACGCTTTGATGCTCCAAACAGGGATGTTTTCCGATGCTTCTTTTAGTATGGATTCCAACGATTTGGAAAAAGAACGCGGTATCACTATCTATTCTAAAAACACTTCCGTTTTTTGGAAAAACACTAAAATTAACATTGTGGACACGCCGGGTCACGCCGATTTCAGTTCCGAAGTGGAGCGGGTTTTGCGCGCCATTGACACCGTTTTGCTTTTGGTTGACGCGCAGGAAGGGCCGATGCCCCAGACCCGTTTTGTTTTGAAAAAATCGTTGGAGTTGGGTTTGAAACCGATTGTTATTATTAACAAAATTGATAAGCCGGCGGCGCGGTCGGAACAAGTTCACGAAGAAGTATTGGAACTTTTCATAGAGCTTGGCGCTAATAATAAGCAGATAGATTTTCAAACCATTTACGCTGTTGGTCGGCAGGGCATTGCTAAAAGAAGACTTGCCGATGAATCAAAGGATTTGTCGCCGTTGCTGGACGCGATTTTGGAATTTGTGCCACCGGCCAATGGCGATGTTGCCGCGCCTTTTCGAATGCAACCTTTTAATTTGGCTTACGACAATTTTCTTGGACGGTTGGCAATCGGGCGAATTTACGAAGGAACGATTAAATCCGGCGTGATGGTCTTTGAGAAAAAACCGGATGGGACGACGGCTACGAATAGAATTACCAAACTTTACACTTTTGAGGGACTGACCAGAAAAGAAGTGAAAGAAGCGCAGGCCGGCGATATTGTTGTGGTGGCTGGTTTTCCGGAAATTTATATCGGCGACACAATTTGTGAAAAAGAAGACCAAACTCCAATGCCGGCAATCGGTATTGACGAACCAACCATTTCGTTGGATTTTTTTGTTAACGATTCGCCTTTCGCTGGCAAAGAAGGAAAATTTGTCACGACGCGCCAAATCAAAGAACGATTGGAAAAAGAACTGGAAGTCAATGTCGGTTTACGGGTGGACTTTTCCTTCGGTGACCATTATAAAGTTTTTGGCCGCGGGGAACTGCACATCGCGATTCTTTTGGAAAATATGCGGCGGGAAGGTTTTGAGCTTCAGGTTTCAGAACCGCAAGTCATTTTGCACAGGCAAAATGACGGCAAGGTTACTGAGCCATACGAAGAAGCAATTGTAGATGTGCCGAATGAATATGTCGGCGATGTCATTCAAAAATTAGGCGCTCGGCGCGGTGTTTTAATGAATCAAAAAGGTCACGAAAACCAGACGCGGCTGATTTTTGAAATACCGACTCGCGGTTTGCTCGGTTATAAAAGCGAATTTGTTATTGATACCAAAGGCGAAGGTATTTTGTCCTCGCGCTTTATTGAATTTCGGCCATGGGCGGGCGATATTGTGAGACACAATTTTGGCTCAATGGTTTCTATGGAAAACGGCACGGCGCTCGGTTATTCTCTTTTTAAACTGCAAGAGCGCGGCGCGATTTATATTGACCCAGCGATTTTGGTTTATGAAGGAATGATTATCGGTAATGTTTCCAAAGGCGATGATTTGGATGTTAATCCGACGAAAAATAAAATTTTGACAAATTACAGAAATGTAAATACCGGTGACGCGATTATGCTTATTCCGCCGCTTAAACTTACCATTGAACGCGGTTTGGAAATTATGAAAGGCGATGAATATCTGGAAATCACGCCGAAATCCGTCCGTCTCCGCAAAAAGTTTTTGACGAAGGTAGATCGCTCCCGGGCGACGAGAGGTAAGGAATAAAAAAGTTTTTAAATCTCCCTTGTAAAGGGAGAGCCCCGAGTCCGCGAGGGGGAGGGATTTTAATTTTCAGAAAATCCCCCGTCCCGCCGCAGTTTTTTAAAAACTGCGGCGGGACACCCCCTTTACAAGGGGGATTTTAGACAAAACAAAACTCGGCCATCCCTGGGATGGCCGAGTGGATTCTGCCCCCTGCTTTTTAGCAGTTTGGATGGTCTACCGTCCACGCATTGATTTCGGGATGCCAAATTGCGTAAAGCCACTGTTCAAATGCGTAGCATTCCTGACCCCGTTGAACACAAACTAGGCGTTGGATTTGCCCAAGCATTTGATGAATGGGCCCCGCGTTGGCCTTGAACCACCCCTCATGCAATGTGTTAGGACCATTGTAGATTCCATGAACGGTCCTGACGTTGATGACCTCGAGGTCATCTGGACCGAACTCTTTTGGTTCTTTTATTTTCATCGCTGACAACTCAGTTCTTGAATCGATTTCCACCACACTTTTGACCCCCAACTCACATGTTTGAGCGGCCAAATTCTGCCAAGAGCATAGCAGATAACTATTATCTTGTCAAGCTCGCAAATAGCAAATTACCGCCATGGCTGTTATTTGCTAAATAGTGGGATTAGACATAATTTTCCCCTACTTACAATAAGGTGTGCCGATCGGCCAAGCTTATTGTATTGGGGTTATTCTTCCCTGTCGTGTTTTTCGAGGATGAAGGGTTCGATGTTAGCGGAGGAGCCGGTGATGCGCAGGACATCTTTGTCCATCATTTTGAATTGTTTGCTGGCGGCGGAGAAATGGTTGACGGTGGTGGAAAGAGCGTTGCCGAGTTTGTTGTGATACTCTTCGTAATTTTTTAAATGCTTACCCAAGTCCTCTACTCTTTTGATAATGTCTTTTGCCGTTTCTTCAATTTGCATTGCCTTTAATCCCTGAAGGACTGTTTGTAAATACGCCAAAAAAGAAGTTGGCGAGACGATAATCACTTTATATTTGCCAGCGGCCCGTTGGACCAAATTTTCGGTGTCTTCGGTAATGGCGCCGATTTTGTTGACCAGCAGGTCGTAATAAATCGCTTCGTGGGGAATGAACATAAAAGCGAAGTCGGTAGTTCCTTTCTCCGGCTGAATATATTTTGAGGTTTCCAGAATTCGGTTTTTCAAATCATTGACGAAAAGTTTTTCCAACCGGTCTTTTTCCGCCGGGTCGCGGGTTTCCGCCAACCGATTGTAATTTTCCAGGGAAAATTTTGAGTCAATGGGAATAATTTTGTCTTTAACAAAGACCACCGCGTCCACGATGGTGCCGTCGGGAAATTCGTATTGCATCTGGAAACTGCCCGGCGGTAGAACATTTTTCAGCAAGGTCTCCAAATAATATTCGCCCAGCACACCGCGTTGTTTGGGATTTTTCAAAATATCCTGAAGCGATTGCAATTGGTCGGCGAAAGAAATGACTTGTTTGTTGGTCTCGTCCAACTTAGTCAGACCGGTGGTCACTTCCCGAATCAATTTCGCCGATTCGGAAAATTGACCGCGCATTGCTTCCCCTACCTGCTTGGTGGTATCGCTGATTTTGCGGTCTACGGTGCGGGTCAGCTCGTTCATTTGCTCCAACAGGAGTTTGAAACCGGTATCATCGCGCGGACCTTCCGAAGCTTGGCGCAAGCGTCGCAGTTCCAAAGCCAAGAAAAAACCGAAAGCGATTACTGCGACAATAGCAATGATTAGCCAAAAATTCATCTGGTTATTATACACCAATGGCGGAGTGTGCTAAACTGGCGCCATAACTTTGCATCAAAAAATCAAAAAAGAAATTAAAGAAGCGATGCTAGCCAAAGAAACGGTGCGGCTTACGGTAACGCGCGGTTTGCTGGCGGCTTTTGTCAATGAATTGGTGGCGAAACGGCGCAAACCAACCGAAGAATTAAAAGACGACGAAGCATTGGCAGTTATCAAACGCGCTGTCAAACAGCACAAGGACTCCATTGAGCAGTTTGCCAAAGGTGGCCGGCAAGATTTGGTTAAAGAAGAAAAAGCCGAGTTGAAAATTTTGGAGATATATTTGCCGAAGATGCTTGGAGACAAAGAAATCAGGAAAATTTCCGAAACGCTCAAAACCAAACTTGGTTTTTCTGATAAAGCAAAAATCGGCGTCTTTGTCGGCGCGGTGATGAAAGAATGCAAAGGCTTGGCTGACGGTGCATTTGTCAAAAAAGTCGCCGAAGAATTATTAGCCTAAAAAATTTCAATGAAAGCTAGTGAACATTTCAATCTTATTAGGGCGGTTCTTGATAATAAGGTTGACGCCGAGGTGGCGATAAAACATCAGAAAGCGGAAGCGAAAAAACCAAAGGGTGTCACTGAAATCAAAAAAGATTGGCTTAGAGAATGGGAAGAAAAAGTGGAAGCAGGAGAAGATTGGCGGCGGGCGCAACACAGTAAATCCGTCGAGAAGGAATAAGTTTATATTTTGAAAAACATACATGATAAAAAGTATTACATCGGACAAACTGAAAATGTAGAGAAAAGAATTAATCTTCATAATGCCGGACGAGTTCGATCAACAAAAAATTGACGACCATTTGCACTTGTGTTAAGTGAAGTTTATGCTTCCAGGAGTGAAGCACGGAAACATGAAAATTATCTCAAGAAATCTCAAGAAGTTGAAAGGGGGTAACGAGTTTAAAAAGATAATTCATTGCGAGGTCATCTAGTGGTAGGATGCGACGCTCTGGACGTCGTCACCTTGGTTCGAATCCAAGCCTCGCAGAGCGTTTGGACTAATGGCGTAAGGAGACCCTATTTGCGTTGTAGTAGAGCCGTTTTGCGTTGGTTCGAGCGAAACTATAGTGTATTATCTAACGCATCTCCTGCACATTTTTAATCGGTGTTAATAATGCCCGGCTTGATATGTGATTTTCAATTTTTCATCAAGATATTGGCTGGGAGTTTTCCCTCCCAAGACCATGTGTTGTCGCTTAGTATTGTACTCTAATTCCCACTCGCGAAGCAATCGTTTGAGATGTTGGACGGAAACAAAACGATACAAAAATTTCCCCTACAGTTTGTTATTTTTTGTCAAATGTGTTAATCTTATCCGTAATATGGAAAAGGAATCAGCTAATTTTTATGTTACAACTCCTATTTATTATGTAAATGACAAACCGCACATTGGCCATGCTTACACTACCGTTATAGCTGATGTCTTTGCTCGATATCATCGAAAGATAGAAGGCAAAGAGAATGTCTTTTTTCTTACTGGTACAGACGAACATGGTAGCAAAGTAGCAAAATCAGCCAAATCTCACAATTCATCACCTCAAAAGTTTTCCGACATCATTTCCGAAGAGTATAAAAAATTATGGAAAAATCTTGATATAAGTTACGATGAGTTTTTTAGAACAACTGACCCGCGACATGAAAAGGTAGTTCAGGATTACCTTCAACAACTTTTTGATAATGGTTATATCTACAAGGCAAACTATAAGGGATTATATTGTGTCGGATGTGAAAAATTTCTTCCGTCTGATGAAATAATCAATGGTGCCTGCATATATCACCCTAATTCTACTTTAATCGAGCAGGAGGAAGAGAATTATTTTTTTAAATTAAAAGATTTTTCCTCTTTGGTTCTCAATGAGATTAAGAAACAGGGTTATAAAATTTTACCACCGGAAAGAGAGAATGAAATTCTAAGTAAAATAAATAGTGGCATCAACGACATCTCTATTTCAAGATCGGGTGTCTCTTGGGGCATTCAATTACCGTGGGACCCGTCCCAAACTGTTTATGTATGGGTTGACGCTCTTCTTAATTATTATTCAGCGACAAAAATTTATCCGGGCAGAGAAAAATTTTGGCCACCAGCGTTGCATTTAATGGCCAAAGACATTCTCTGGTTCCACGCTCTGGTTTGGGAGAGTTTATTGCTAGCTAACAAGATTGAGTTGCCTAGGGTCGTTTTTGCTCACGGGTTTTTTACAGTCAATGGCCAGAAAATGTCAAAGACTTTGGGAAATATTATTGACCCCATGGCTTTGATAAATGAATACGGTTCTGATGCCGTAAGATATTTGCTCATTTCATCCTTTTCTTTTGGAAACGACGGAGATATCTCCTTAGAAAAATTTAAAGAAAAATACAATTCTGATCTTGCAAACGGAATCGGTAATTTAGTTGCTCGTATTGCCAAGTTATGTGAGACATCTGATTTTAATAATACCAACAATCCGGTTGAGAGTTTTTCATCGGAAGTTACCAAATGGATGGATCAATATAGACCAGATGAAGCAATAAAAAGCATTTGGAAAAACATTGCTGATTTTGATCGAGATATTGGTGGAGATGAACCATGGAAATTGGAACCGGACAAGCTAAAAACTAAACTGCACTCGTATGTTGGAAGGATTTTGAGTATTGCTTCCGATATGGAACCATTCTTGCCAAAAACTTCCGATGTTATATCAAAAATCTTTAGTCAAAATAAGATTCGCAAGTCGAATTCTCTCTTTCCTAGAAAATCTTAGATTAAATTGGTGTATAATACCAGTAAGGAACTCTAATTCCGAGGGTTAAAACTTCAGTTCCTTTAGTTCGATTTGATTGCAATTACTGCCGGTAAAGAGAAGGTAAAGAGAAATAGAAAGTACTGCCCTTGTTTAAGCCGGTTGATTTAGCCCAGATTTTTCCACGGTGCCGAGAGATTATCTCTTTGGCCACAGACAACCCGATTCCAACGCCTTCGGTATCAGCCATTCTGGCTTTATCACCTCGGTAAAATTTTGAGAACAGCAAAGGCATATTTTCTCGGGAGATGCCAATACCGCTATCCTCGACGGAACAAACGATATCTTTCCCATCGCGATAAGCAGCAACGGTTACCTTGCTGTTATTTGGCGTGTAATGGATGGCGTTTTCTATGAGAACTTGAATTACAAATTTGATGCGGTTGGAATCGAAAGAGGCCGTCAGTTCAGGGTTAATATTTTTTGTGACACTGATATTTTTGGCCTTTGCTTGTCCGGCCAGCGAATCAGCGATTTCTTGGATGATATTTGAAATATCGCCAGATCGGATGTGGTAATTATACACATCGCTCTCAACCCCGGGCAATTTCACCAGAAGATTAGTCAGTTCTATTAATTTAAGGTTTGCGGTTTTAATATGCTCAAGCTGTTCTCGTTCCGGCCCAACCAAATTTGATTTCAAAAGATTGTCCGAAGACCACTTGATGTGGGTCAACGGCGTGCGAAATTTATGGGTGACGGTGGTAATGAACTCATATTTTAAAAGGTCACTCTCGCGCAGGCGTTGCCAGATGATGACCCCGATGGTGACGGTTAGGATGGCGGAAATTAAAGCCATAGTCCAGTCGGGAAATACCGGATAAATCGTTTTGATCCAATTATTTGAATAGTTTAGAAGGGTAATTAACCCACCAACCGCGCCGACCGCTGCGCTATACAGCAAAGCTTGCTTGGCGATGACGCGGATATTTAACATTTCATAGCGGATTGCTCCATAAGCAAATGGAATGCCAAAAAGTAAGGCGAACGGCATACCCAACAGCGGGTCAATTTTGATGTTGTAAACCAAAAGGTTGGGAATGAAAGCGATACCGAAACCTATAATTGACGCGACGATAAAGTATTTATATTGGTTGCGGGTCAGGCTTCCTTGTGGTGAATTGCGGTAGGCAATGTATACGAGATATAAGGCGTAAGGAACAATAATAATATAGAGAAACGCTACCCGCGCTAGATTCAACGAGCCGGGATTGTAATAGTTGGAAAAGTACATTTTTGGAACCGATGGCAGAAAAAATAAATCCGGAGAAAGTGAGAATAGAACTATAAAAGCCACCGCTGAGGCGTGCATAAATATAATCAGCCAGCGGTTTTCTTTATCCAGACCAATCATAGCAAGAACGGTATGGAAATAGAATGAACCGATAAAGAACATACTCAAATTGAACATCAGAACTAACCGCGAAAGATTCGGGTCAAGGATATTAACCCCAATAACATGGGAGATAACAAATGTGGTGCCAGCCAGAATCATTAAGGAAAACATGATATTCGTGATTTTCCGGATTCCATTGAGAAATGTGAAAAAAGCTATGCCAAGCATAACAATAGCCGAGGCAATTGACACGACATTATGAGCGAGAAGATGAAAATTCGCTGTCATATTTAACTGGCTAGTAATTATATCACATTTTACTGCGGCTAGACCCGGCCCCAGTTCTAACTCTAAGCGCAACACTTGAGTAAAATGTGTTGCATGAAGGAATACAAGCATTTGTCGGAAGGCGACAGATTATCAATTTATCGCGG
>Ga0209343_10010914_pt1 | contig 10292 bp, 9 predicted proteins | sample RifCSPlowO2_02_FD_184026 | JGI IMG/M metagenome (GOLD analysis project Ga0209343, IMG submission 184026) | Groundwater microbial communities from Rifle, Colorado - Rifle CSP2_plank lowO2_0.2 (SPAdes) (version 2) | ecosystem: Environmental > Aquatic > Deep subsurface > Groundwater | place: Rifle...
TAAAAAGGCAGATAAATACGGGTTCAGTGTAATCGGTATTAAAAAAGGGTGGCTTGGATTGATAAGTGGAGATGTAGAGCCGCTGACTCATTTCTCTGTCTCTGGAATACTTCCGAGAGGGGGGACAATCCTTGGGACATCCCGAACAAATCCCTTTAAAAAGGAAGAGGATGTCCATAAGATACTGTCTAATATAATAAAATTCGGACTTGAAGCCTTAATTGCTATTGGCGGGGAGGATACACTTGGCGTCGCAAAAAAGTTTTATGAGAAGGGTATCAAAGTTGTCGGAATACCAAAGACAATTGATAATGACCTCTCCGGGACCGATTATACATTTGGTTTTGATACTGCTGTAAGTATTGCCACAGAGGCAATTGACAGGCTGCATACAACTGCAGAATCCCACGACAGGGTTATGGTTATTGAGGTAATGGGGAGGCATGCAGGCTGGATTGCCACTATTGCAGGGATTGCAGGTGGTGCAGATTGTATTCTTATACCAGAAAAGCCTTTTGATATTGATAAAGTGTGTGAACTTGTCCATAAGAGGCATAACAGGGGGAGAGGGTTCAGTATTATTGTTGCAGCAGAAGGTGCGATGCCTGTAAAGGGGACAAAACTGATAACGCAAGATGAATCTGTGGATGCATTTGGGCATATAAGACTTGGCGGCGTTGGAAATATAATTGGAAAAGAGATTGAAAAAAGGACAGGGTTTGAAACAAGGGTTACTATACTTGGACATGTACAAAGGGGAGGAACCCCCACTGCCTTTGACAGGGTTCTTGCTACCCGTTATGGTGTTGCTGCAGTAGAGCTTATAAAAAATAATGAATTCGGAAAGATGGTAGCATTAAGAGGAAATAAAATAGTATCGGTGAATTTAGAAGAGGCTGTGGCGAAGCTAAAGACAATAGACCTTGAGTTGTATGATATAGCAGAGATATTTTTTGGCTAAGAGCCTGTTGCACAAATTTCAATTTGTCACCCTGAGCCGAAGGCGAAGGGTCTCGAACTATTATGAGATTCTTCGCTCTGCTCAGAATGACACTATTGTCGTCGTATTGTCATTCTGAAGAAGTGGAACAACTGAAGAATCTCTACATTGAAATTCTTGTTCATGGATTTAAAGGTATTACATCCTCAAATATTTTGTATTCAATTGAAATATCCTCTTTAAGCCCGTATTTTTTTTTAAGTTTATTCTTTGCCCTCTCTGTCATGATGTGATAAACGACTTTAACCCTGATTTCATCTCCAGCCGAAACATTATAATTGAATTTATACTCATTTGATTCATGCGGTTTTATACGGTTCTCATAGACCTCTATAATAATCGGTTTCCATATAATCCACCTTCCGATAGAATATTGCTTTGATTTTAAAATCTCTCCTTTTTTATTTATAACATCAAAATGAACTGTGATATATCGGTCAGGGTCGCCTGTAGGGACTTTGTGACCCGCCCCTGAATTTTTAATTTTCAGAATAAGGTCTATCATGCCATTATTTATTTTTTTATCTAAGCTGACCATGAGTGCCCTTTTTACCATATCAGGGCTATAACCGCCCCTCCATAGATGCTGTCTGACTTTTCTTATCGGGGAATCTGCAGCCATCGGCCTCTCCACTTCTGGCATGTGACAGGTCTGGCATACATACCCCTTTGAGGCATAAGGTCCTCCATGAAATTCCTCAGATGTATTGCATGGATTTGCAATATAGAGCATAGTCTTTCCACTCGGAACCTGATGGCATCTGTCACAGATTGCAGTAGATTTAAAAATCGGGTCATATTTTGTCGGATGCGGTGCATTTGTATCTCCATAAGGTCCAAGAATTACACCATCCCTCACATGACAGGTAGCACATGTTATCCCTTCTTCCCTCAGTTCATGGCTAAAATCTTCATTTTTCCGTGTTATAGGTTTTTTGATATCCCCCTTTTCAAACCCCGTTATAATAAAATCCTGCTGATTCTGCAATGGTGTGTGGCAGTTTAGACATATCCATATATTATTATCCTTTCTCCAATATGCCTGAAAGAGAGGGTCTATATATGCCTTTGCATGCATTGATGTAGCCCACTCCTCATATATCTCCTGATGGCAAGCTGCACACCCCTTTGAGCTCAGGGATTCTATTCCTATAGGCATATTCTTAATCAATATCGGTTTTTTAAAATCAGGGCGGATTTTAAAGATAATGGGGGAATAGATGTATCTTGAGTAGATAATATAAATGAAAGATATGCCCAATAAGAAAAGAAATGTTTTTTTCATACGAAAATAGAAATTCTACGACCCACTTCGTGGGTGCCCCGAAATTCCAATCTCCAAATAAGTTCCAATGACCAAAATTCTAACATCCAAACATGGCTTATTGAAATTTGGATATTGCTGCTTGAAATTTATTTGAGATTTAGTGCTTGGTAATTGGAATTTTCATCTCTTTATTATGTTTATAAATGCCCATATTCCAAGAAGTTCTCCTCCTATTAAAAACTCCCAGTGATAATTGTCAGGTATTCCTCCAGCTACAACCAGCTTAAAGTCCAGCATAAAAGAGATTAGTATTATTATTGCCCCTGTAATTATAAATGCAATATCTTTCTTTCTTGCAATAAGTGTCCTGCCTGCATCTTCAAGATAGACAATAGTTATTGAAGCAAAGGATATTGTAATTGCAACAATTAATGGTGCCAGCACAGGGGCAACCCATGGGACGGGGATAAGAAAAAGTATATCCCAGATAAATAGTGACTTTGGCCAATTTAGAAACGCCTTCAGCCATATATAATAAAATATATCCCATATACCAAATATAAAAAATGCATATGAAACCTTTTGCCATCTGGTCTTTCCTGATATTATACCTATTGTTGTAATCATGATAAGTGTTGCTGCCTCCCGCCCAACTTCAATTAAGCCTATATTTGATGGTATTAATTTAAGCGGAAATTTAAACCCCTCAGAATAGTATACTTCACGAAGATATACAACAACTGCGGATTCAACATAGGCAAAAGATACCGCAAGAAAAAAAAGAGGAATAAATTTTTTCATTCTTTCATAAAAGCAACTACAGATACACACAGATAAACGCAGATAAAAAGAGATTTTCAAAAGTCTTTATATGTGTAAATTTGTAGCTATATTAAGTTTTTGTTTTTTGTTGCTTATCTGCGGTATCTGCGAAAATCTGCGTCCCATTTAATTGCTGTTTCTCCCACAGCTTGGCATAGTTTATAAATACAACCATTGCAGCATTGATACTGAGGATAATGCCATACATACCCTCAAATATGCCTTTCTGAGCCATATATTTTTGAAAAAACTTTGCAAGTGGTTTAAATATAAAATACCAAAGATAATTGGAAGGTTTAAGAACAATACCCTTTTTTATTAATTCATCTACATCATAATCTGTATAGCTGTCAATTTCTTCTATGTAATGACCTATATTTTTATTATGCAATATTTCCCCCTTAAACCATCAATAATAATAGCTAATTTTTAACAATATTATTCTCCCTCTCCATATCTGCCCATTTAAAAAAAGGGTCTGCTATAATCACTTTAATCTTTGATTTTGTATTAAATACAACTGTAGCAGGATTCTCATTCATAAAGATCCTTTGAATCTCCTTCCCATTTTCAGTTATAGCCATGACATCTATTTCGGCAAATACATTTATCTTACCTTTATTTACTACCTTTACAGTAGTTATAAAAGTGCCTCCCCTTTCTATAGAGTTAAAGTCTTTAATTTCAAAATCAAGCCTTCCTGTCCCCCTTATCCACGGGTCAAAAAACCATGAGTAGGAATTTCCCATAATACTCTCAACTATCCCTTGAAAGTCATTACTATTTACAATTTTATAACTGTATTCACTAAAGAAATTCTTTATTGCCTTCATAAATTTTTCTTCACCCATTATTTCTCTTAACATGATAAGCACATAGGCACCCTTGGCATAAACCATCTGATTATTTATCTTAACATCTTCACCATCCATCAGGTTATCAAATGTAGTTATTGACTCTATAATCCTCTGTTTGTCTGGATTAAAATTTTCATTTTTAATCTCCCTGAGAAAGGCATCCTTACCATGAAGTTTTTCTATAGCCATAAGGGATGAAAATTCTGCAAATCCCTCTGCTATCCACTGCCCACCATCCCCTTTTCTCTTAAGTAAATCTACATAAATAGTCCCTCCCCACCAGTTATGTGCAATCTCATGGGCGATTGTAGGAAAATCAGTCTTTGAAAGGGTTATAATTCCTGCACCATGATTATAGCTCCTGTGTCCGTGGGGTGTTATTATAATGGTCAAATTTTTAAAACCATCATCTCCAAACTGCCCTTTAAAAAAGATGTGACATAGGATTATATCATCAATAGTCTTCTCCATATCTTCAAGGTGATATATAGGAGAATAAAGAATATAGTTAATTCCATTTACACTCTTTGATAATTTATTAAAATATCCACCCATCAAGGCAAAACCTGTGACAGGTCTCTCAGGTCTCCATAAAAATCTCTTACCCTTACCATCTCCTACTATCTTATTAATGGCACTGGCTGGCAATGCAGGTGTAATTGATACTGGAACTGTCCCGTTGACATTTAATGTAAAAAGCCCCTGAAAATCTATTGGATACCAGAGGTCTTCATTTCTTAGTATGAACTCCTTTTCCTTTATATAGCCGTCACTGAAACCTAAAGCCCTTAACTTTCCTTCATATACAATATTTAATTTTAAATCCTCACCTCTTTTAGCCCTTTCAGGAAGAATAAGAAAGTTAATGAGCCATATCCTGTATCCCTTAACCCTCTTGTCATTAAGCCCTATGGAGTTAATTTTTAAATTATCGTTGAGAAGAAAAATAAAATATCGTCTATCCTTTAAGAACCTGATATTTATATCGCATCCAACATTAATTACTCCATTTTCTGGAGAGACATTTAGACTAATATTGTAACTGTTAATATGCTGTCCCTTCATAAGGGAGTTTACCGAGCCTGTTACTAATTTTAGAATAAAATGGCTTCTGTTGGTGATAAGGAGGTAGTAAGAATAAGAGGACAGAAGACAGAGGACAGAAAACAGAAGAAGACTTAAAAAAAACAACTTTCTTCTTTTTATTTGCATATATCTTTTAGGAAGCATTTACTGCATTTTTTTATATCTTTATGCAAAGGGCATTCACCTGATATGCCGAGGTGACAAAGGGCAAAGTCATATTTAACAGGGTCTTCGGGGTCAAGGATTTTTAGATTATCAGTTATCTCCTCAGCCATTTTCCAGCCTGTGGTCTTATAGTGTGTCAAGCCGAGATGGGTGCAGATTCTTGCCATGTGGGTATCAAGGGGTATTATGAGTTTTGATGGCGGTATCTTATTAGATTCCCCTTCACCTTGCTCAGGGCTTTGGCTCACTCGCTCACTACAAGCCCAGATACCGAAGTCAACACCATCATCAGAACGAATCATCCAACGAAGATAAAGGTTGAGTCTCTTGCAGGCACTCCCTTCAACAGGAGAGGGGAAGAATTGTTTCATTCCATCTGATTGTCCCTTTTTACCATAGACAGGGGACAGATCAAGGGAGATAAAATATTTAACAAAACCTGTAAGTGCATTGGTGATATTTTTATCTCCTGAATTATAAAATGAGTAAAAAAGATTTTCCAAAGAGCCATATTCAATAAGGGCTGATTTTATAGAATAGATAAGGCCAATAATATCCTTCTCAGAATTAAATCTGTATTTTATTCCCTTTAATAGTTTTGCGTCTCTGGCTGGTTCAAAATTTATTATAAATTCTCGTAAACTACTATTTGAAGAGGCAAGAGAAAGAATTTTATTAATGACAGGTTTAAAGAGTGTTACCTTGCCATAGGATAGTAAAGAAGCAATCAAACCTGCTATCTCAATATCCTCTGGTTTTTTATATCTGTGTGGAAATTCAATAGGGTCATGTTTAATCCGTGATTTTAAATCATATTCTCTGTAAAACCTATCAAGTGTCTCCTTTAATTTTGAATGCATAATTTTTAAACCATTTTGGACGCAGATAAACGCAGATTTGCAGGATTTATTATAGAAAATCCTAAATCTTGAATAAATTTAAAGCTGTTTAGTATTTAGAATTTAGCTAAATCTTATGTTTCTGCGAAAATCTGCGTCCTATTAAATTCTTTAGTTTTACTTCCCTGAAGAACCAAAGCCATTTGTGTTTCTATCTGAGTCCTGAATATCTGTCTCTATAATCTCCAAATCTATTACAGGTATTGGAATTAGCTGGGCAATCTTATCGCCTGTCTCAACCACAAAAGCCGTTTTAGAATCATTTCTTAAAAGAACTTTTATCTCCCCTCTATAGCCGTTGTCAATCACACCTGCAGATGTATATATCATCTTTGCTGCCATTGAAGACCTGTCCTTTATAACCCCACCCCATCTTTCAGGAAATTCAACTGAGATACCAGTCCCAACTGCCATTTGTTCAGAGGGGTTTATAATATATCTATCAGCAGAATAGAGGTCGTAGCCAAGGTCTCCACTGTAAGCCCTTGTGGGCAGTTTTGCATGATTATCTAATTTTCTAACCTTTAATAGATTTTGTTTTTTCATATTTCTTTATCACCTGTTTATATGTAAAAATAACTGCTGAGCCATAAAATATACCCGAAACACCACCTGCAATAACATCAAAGGGATAATGAACACCAAGATATACCCGTGAAAGGCATACAAGAAATGCATAAATTAACATAACAGCTAAAAGAGTCCTATACCTATAAACCAGAACAACACTTAAGGCAAAAATGTTTGAGGCATGTGAAGACGGGAATGACGGGTTATGAGGACAGCCAATAATGAGATACATGGTTTCTATCGGAAGCTCCCTGCATGGCCTAACCCTGCCGAATAAAGATTTTATAATATGGGAGTTAAGATAGTCACTTATACTTACAACAACAACAGCTAAAATGATTGCTGTCACTCCCCTTTTCCAGTCTTTAATAATAATTATCAACATTCCTGTTATAGCAATAAAATACCAGTTTCTATAGTTTGTTACAAATGGCATCAGAAAATCTAAGAAACTGCTCTTCATACCTTTGTTAATCGCATAAAAGAGGTATATATCTATATCTTCAATCAACCACATTTAAATTTCTCCCGAGCATTAATATAAATATTGTAATTTCCTTATATTAGCATAACTCCAATTATCATCTCCCAAAAATTTTTCTGGATTGACATTCAAAAGTTATAGTTATATATTTAAAATAGTATTAAAGCACCAACACTGCTTAGCCGATATATTTGTAGTAATAATTGGAGGCAATGGGATGAAGATTAAACCGGATAATCCAATAAAGAATATTATTCCAGTTTCAGATGATAAGTCAAGCCTTTCCAATAAGGTTGATAAAAAAGATAACAAAGGCTTTGAGAAATTTTTGGAAGAGGCAAAGGCAGCAGGACAGGGATTTGAAGTTGGAGGAACTAAGCAATATGCGGAGGTTGTCCAGCATATTCTTAAAAATAACCAGCCGACAGAGCTTCAGGTGCTAAGAAAAAGTGCTATCCATTTATTGGAAAAACTATTTGCTACAATGGATATGTATAAGAATGCTTTAAACAATGACAGGATAGATTTCAGCAGGATGCATACAATTATAGCTGATATGAACAAGGAAAAAGATGAGATGCTTTCTGCAATGCTTGAGCTTCCAGAGGGTGATAACCTCAGAGATATAATGACAGGTGCCGCAGTATTGGTATTAAACGAGACAAATAAATACTACAGAAACTACATGTATTAAATCAGGCAGTGGCAGCAGGGGCTGTTTCGCATATTTCAAAATAAGATTTCATCTCGCCAACCAGTTCTGAGATTTTTTCTCTGATAGAAACCTCAATATTATAAAGACTGATTTTTATTCCATATTTTTCCAGAATAGAGCCTATTTTTTTGTTGAAGATTATATTTAAGGCTGCAGGGTTAATATAGCGGACTTTTTTAAAATCAAGCCCGATATCAAGCCTTCCCTTTTTTACTGCCATTAATATCTTTTTTCTTAACCTCTTTGCAGTAATATTATCAAGAACCCCTTCCAAATCAATCAATAGAGTCTTTAATTTTTCATTCTTCTTTATCTTTACCTTAAGAAAATAATCAATCTTGTCCATCGCCTCCTGTGTCCCGTCCCTAACTATCTCTATTGCGTGCGGAATAAGGTTTTCTGTAGGTGTAGTTGGTATAGTTTTATTGAGCCTGTTAAGGAGACCTGATAGAGGTGAGAGTTTCGCTTCAGGGAGTCTGTTCACCATTCGTCTGAAACCTATATTCAAAAAGAGAGTGCTTAAAAATCGGTTCTGCTCAAAGTGCAGCAACCTCTTTGCAATAGAGGAGGTTGAATAAAATTGCTGAAACGCCCACCAATACCCTTCCTGAAGCCTTTCCGGGGTTATATTCTTTGGCTTGAAAAGAACATGCCCTCCGTTATATTTCCCCCAATCCCTCTCTATGATTCTGCCTTCTGACTCTAATTTCTTTGACCATACAGTACCCGGAAGGGGTGTCAATATATAGAATGTGGCAACATCCACCTTGTTTTTCTCTAAGAACTTTAGAGTTCTTTCAAAGACCCCTTCATCGTCATTATCAAACCCGAATATTATGCTGGCTGTAATAGCTATACCGTGGTCATGGAATTTCTTTATTGCATCTTCATATTTATCAACATTATTGAAGGTCTTTTTTATCTGGACTAAATTATCAGTGGATAGTGTCTCTATGCCTACAAACATCCCGCCGCATCCGGATTTTTCAGCCAATTTCATTAATTCAGGGTCTTTTGTCATTGTGAGGCTTGCCTGACTCCCCCATCGTTTCTTCAATGGTGCGAGCCTTCTGAAAAACTCTTTTGCATATTTTGGATTCCCTGCAATATTATCGTCCACGAATGCTATAAATTTACCATCTATTGCCTCTACCTCTTTTATTACATCATCAACCGGTCTCTGTCTGTAACTCCTCCCAAAGAAGTCTGTAACAGAACAGAATTCACATGAGAAAGGGCATCCCCTTGTAGTTTGGACAGTATTCCCGACATTATAAGACTTTATCTTTAAGAGGTCCCGCCTTGGATGAGGCAGATTTTCAAGACTGCACGGTTTTACTGCCTTATACATCTTTTTAAGACTTCCGTTTTTAAAGTCAGCAATCACATTCTGCCAAACACCCTCTGCCTCCCCGACAACCACAGCATCAGCATTTTGTAGTGCCTCATTAGGCATTGCAGTAGGATGAATTCCACCTAAAACCACCTTTACACCTCTATTTCTAAATTCTCTTGATATCTCATAAGCCCTCGGTGCATGGGCGGTCATTACGGTTATCCCGACCATGTCAACATCCACATTAAAATCTATATCGTCAAGATTTTCATCAATTATCGATACATCAACATCCTTTGGTGTAAGTGCGGCTACCATAGCAAGGGAAAGCCTTGCAAACCAGAAGGACCTCGCCTCCTTCTTTGTATGCTTCATATAAATATCTGTTTCTGCCGGTGATATTAAAACTAATCTCATCTAAAAACCTCCTTATTAAATATTCTTAATTATAATACTTATTTGACACATAGGTCAATATAAAAAATCATATAAATAAATCATGCTGTCAAGGCAAAGTCGAAATGCCAAAACCAACAAGATTTATTATCCCACTTACAAAGCCATCCGGGATATGCATAATTAACCCATTTGACAATTAATGACTAATGATTAATAATAACATAGGAGGCAATATGAACGAAAAGGAGAAAAAGAAACCAGCGCTGATTGATTACATTATTCATATTGGCATGGCGATTAATCTCATAGTAATAGTGCTTTTACTGTACTATTATTTTTCTCATTAACTTAACCATTTCATTAATTCTCCATAACTCATTGTATTAATCAAATCCTTTTTTTCAAGCCATCCTCTTCTCGCTACTCCAATTCCATACTCCATCATTGATAGCTGGCTGATATGATGGGCATCCGTTCCTATTGCCATCTTTACACCCATCTCCTTTGCCATCTGGCAGTGAACATCGTTTAGATCAAGACGGTCATAGTATGCGTTTATCTCAACTGCCGTCCCTGTCTCCGCCGCCTCCTCAAACATCCTTTTCATATTCAGTTTATACGGCTCCCTGCTGCTTATGAGCCTTCCTGTAGGATGGGCTATTATATTTACATAAGGGTTTCTCATGGCAGAT
>Ga0209343_10010915_pt1 | contig 10291 bp, 9 predicted proteins | sample RifCSPlowO2_02_FD_184026 | JGI IMG/M metagenome (GOLD analysis project Ga0209343, IMG submission 184026) | Groundwater microbial communities from Rifle, Colorado - Rifle CSP2_plank lowO2_0.2 (SPAdes) (version 2) | ecosystem: Environmental > Aquatic > Deep subsurface > Groundwater | place: Rifle...
GGTCGCCGTACGCGGCCGGACACCGCGCCACACGAAAAACGATTCCGCCGCCTGTTCGATCAGCATGCCCAGGCCATCGGCGGTGAGCCCGGCTCCCTGGCCCCGCGCCCACTCGAGAAATGGCGTCAGTCCCGTGCCGTACACCATGTCGTAGGCGAGCGAGCCGGCGGCGAATACGCCGCGAGGCAGCGGCGGCAACGCGCCGGCCAGGCTCGCCGAGGTGGCGTTGACCACGATGTCGAACCGGCTTCCTGAGAGTGCGTCGTAAGCGCTCGAGCGCACACCCGGTCCAGAATACGGTGCAAAATGCCGCTCCAGCGTCCGTGCCCGCTCGATCTTCCGGTTCGCGATCGTCAGTTCGCTGGGGCCCTCCGCGAGCAGCGGCGCAATGACGCCGCGTGCAGCGCCGCCCGCCCCTAAGAGCAGGACGCGCCGCCCGGCAATCGCGATGCCTAGGTTGTCGCGAATGTCGCGCACCAGCCCTGCACCGTCGGTGTTGTCGCCGAAAACGACATCGACGTCGAAACGCAGCGTGTTGACCGCTTCGGCTGCACGAGCACGCTCCGAATGCAGTGTAGCCAAGCGGTAGGCCTCTTCCTTGAACGGAACCGTGACATTGAGTCCCCGTCCGCCTTCAGCCCGAAATCGTTCCACGGTTTCCCTGAAGCCGTCCAGCGGCGCGAGCAGCCGGCCGTACGCGATATCCTGGCCATTCTCGTGTGCGAACAGAGTGTGGATCTGCGGTGACTTGCTGTGCGCGACCGGGTTGCCGATCACGGCGTAGCGATCAATCATGGCGTTGGCCTGGGGCAGGTCGGCAGGCTATTCGCTGAATACTTTGTCGCCGGGGGCAAAATGCCAGGTGCGCGTGATGACCAGAATGTCGGTGTCGCGGCGGATATTGTCCGGAAACCGTGCGAAAGGGGCCCCCATCCGAACGATGCGCTGGGCAGCGCGGTCGAGCACTTCGTGGCCCGAGGAACGCTCCAGTTCCATAGCCGCGATCGAGCCGTCGGTGCCGATGGAAACCGCGAGCCGCAGGCTGCCGTAGATGCGACCGCGCGCACCCTCGGGATAATTCAGGTTGCCGATGCGCTCGATCTTCTGGCGCCAATCCTCCACGTATTGTGCGAAACGGTACTCGGCCGCGCGAGCGCCGACGAACTGTTTGCGCGGTCGCTTGTTGTATTCGTCGATGGAGCGCGACAGTTGCGCTTCGAGACGCGCGATTGCGAGCGCGCTGTGCGCCAGATCCAGACCCGAGGCTTTCGGTTGCGGTTCGGTCTGCGGCTTCGCCACTTCAACCGGAACCGTGGCCTTCGCATTGAGCTGCGACATCAGCTGGCGCTGCCGCGCTTCGAGTTCCCGCACTCGGCGGTTTGCCTGCTTCGTGTCCCGGCCTGGATCGGCGTTCTTCACGAAAGGCAACGGCGTCTTCGCGCGCCGATCGAGATCCGTATTACCGCCACCGTCGAGGTTCGCCTGCGCCAGCGCGTCAGGCTTAAGCGGTTTCGAGCGCGTTTTGCTGTTGACGAACACCACGTCGAGCGTGTTCGGCGAAGCCAACCTGCGACCGTCGGGAAACTTAAAATGAATGGACAGGACCAGCGCGTGGATTGCGATCGAAATCGCCAGCGAAAGCGCGAACGCCCGCGAGGACGGGTCGAGCCGGGCGAGCGGCTCGGGCCAGCGACGGAAATCGAAGCGCGGGATCGAGATCAGCAGCAAATGTCTCAAAAACCTTTCGAATCAGTAGATTCTACGTATTTTCTCAGCTCTTGTCTCAACTTTGGACGGCATGCCGGAAGGCGCATCTCAGCTCGGCCTCGAAGAGGTCGATATCGATAATATCGAGCTCCACGCGAGCGCCCGGAGGCAGGTCCGGCGGCAGCGACGAAACGCGCACATCGAGCGGCAGACCGTCCAGCTTCACCAGATTTTCGCGCACGATCTGTCCCGAGGCAACCTTCAGTTCGTTCTGGAGCAGCCAGCGTAGACACCAGTAGCGCTCCATGCGCGCCTGAAACTCCGCGTACACGGCATAGGTCGCCTCGAAATCATGCACGGCGGCAAGTAGAGTGTCCGTGCTGCGCGTGAAGGGCGGAGACTCGTGTTTCAGCAATGACAGCAGCTGCCACTGGTTGAGCAGGTCGACGTAGCGGCGTAACGGCGAACTCGCCCACGCGTAGTGGCTGATGCCCAGTCCCTGATGCGGTGCCGCCGAGGTCGTCATCCTCACCTTGCCATTCCCCTGCACGCGGTAGACTGCGGCCAAGCCGTTATCGTCGAGCAGCCGGCCCCAGCTGTTGTTCGCGCGGATCATCATCTCGGCAACCAGCTTGTCCAGCGGCGTGCCGCGCCTGCGCTCGATGATGGTAACGCGGTCGTTCTCGACGTAGAAGTTGTACTCCGATCGCTCCTGGCTTGTCGAGGGTTTGCCGCGGCGCGCCTCGAATGCCAGCGCGACCCGCCAGAGAAAATGGAGTTCGCCCGCGAAGGGAATGTCGCCAGGCAGATCATCGGCGAGAAATGCGGCGTCCAGGCTCTCGACTTGCTGGTGGCGCAGGTTCGCGGCGATACGCACCCGCTCGATGCGGGTGTGCTCGTTTTCCACGGTGAAATCGTCGCCGCGCACGTCCAGATACAACGACACGGATGGGCACTCGCGGTTCTCGGCGAGGCTATAGCGCTCGACTGCTGCCGGCGGCAGCATGGTTATCTTGCGCCCAGGCATATAGACGGTCGACAGGCGCGCGCGCGCGACTTGGTCCACTGCGGATCCCGGCGCGAAGCCGAGGCCCGGCGCGGCTATGTGGATGCCGATGCGCCAGCGACCGTCCGGCAGCGGCGTCACCGAGAAGGCATCGTCGATTTCGGTCGTGGTGGCGTCATCAAGGCTGAACGCCGACACCTCGGCCAGTTCGAGATCGGCCGAGTCGCCGACCTCGAGCCCTTCGGGAAAACCAGTGCCCCTCGGGAAACAATCGAACAGAAACCGGTTCAGATGGTAGTCGTGCGACGATGGCAGCGCGCCGGCGCGCGCGACGAGCCTCGCCACGGACAGGCCGGTTTCCTCGCAGGCCTTCTCAAGCGCCTTGGTTTCGGGCCGGTTGCGGTCAGGCTTGTAGAGCAGCATGCCGAGCAGTGGCCGGAACGCCTCCGGAAAGATTCCGGCCACAAGTTCCGCACTCCACGATTCGATCTGCAGCAGCTGTTGACGCTTGCGCTCCTGGCCCGCCAGCGCCGCTTTGAGCGTCTCCGGCGGCGCGGCCCTGAAGCGCCCTTTACCCTTGCGGTAGAAGTACATCGGCGCCGAATGCAGCCGGAACAGTATGGCGGCCGCTTCGACCGGACTCGGTTCCCGTCCGAAATACTCGCGCGCAAGGTCGAGGAAACCGAACTCCTGCTCTGCGCAGCATTGCCAGAGAAAGTCGATGTCGATCCCACCGGCAATTTCCTCGGCCTGCCGCTGCAGCTCGGTCGATGCCGGCCGCTCGAAGCGCAGCAGCACCGCCGACGCCTTTACCTTGCTGCGCTTACCGTGCGGCGCTTCGACCTGGATGGCGCTGTCCCCATCGGTCAACACGGTGCCCACCTTGAAGGCGCTGTTTTCTTCGTAAAGGACGTTCACGCGAAACGGATCGGGAAAGCCGGGAAAGTGAGTGGGGACCGACCGCGCCTGCCTCTGCAATCATTCCGCGAACCTGCACAGAGGCGAAGCCAGTACGGCTGATTATACCGGAGGGACCCGCCCTGCCCCGCCCCGCCCCACGTTACCCCGCGCAGCCGTGCCTTGCCCATACCCCGTACCCATACCCTTACAATGGCGGAGCGCCGCGGGCATACGGTCGGACTTTCCAAAGCGCAAAGCGCCAAATCCAGCCGGTATAGGAACACATCATGGCCAGAGTCGAATCCGTAAGCGTCGCCACTTGCCGCGTGCCGCTCAAAAACGTCACAGCGTTCGCCACCCGCACCGTCTCGGCCCGCGACTACGGCTTGGTCAAGCTCAGCTCGAGCGACGGCACCCAAGGCATCGGCTTCTGCTACGCGGGCTCCACGGGCGGCACCATCGTCGCCGAGGCCGTGGAACAGCTGCTCGCACCGATTCTGATCGGCCAGGACAGTCATCTCGTCGAAGGGCTCCGGGAGCGGATGTTCCGGGAATCGCTGCTGCATGGCCGCGCCGGGAGCGTGATGCGCGCGATCTCAATTCTGGACTGCGCGCTCTGGGATCTGAACGCCCGCGCGGCGAAGCTGCCGCTGTACAAGTACCTCGGGGCGTTTGCCGAGGACGCGGTGCCCGCCTACGCCAGCGGCGGGTACTATCTCCAGGGCAAGACACCAAAGAAACTCGGCGCCGAGATGGCCGCCTACGTCAAAGCCGGTTTCAATGCGGTCAAGATGAAAGTCGGCAGGCTTCCCCCCAGGGAGGATGAAGCACGCGTCAGGGCCGCGCGCGAGGCGATCGGCCCCGATATCGAGCTGATGCTGGACGCCAACAACGCCTGGCAGGATCTGCCCACGGCGATGCGGTACATGGAACGCTTCGAACTCTACGACCCCTACTGGATCGAGGAGCCGTTCCTCCCCGACGACATCGAGAACCACGCAAGGCTGGCTAGGCTCACGCGCGTCACGGTTGCCACCGGAGAAGTCGGCACCGGCCGCTGGCACTTCAAAGAGATCCTTGACAAGGGCGCGGCGCAGATCCTTCAGCATGACGCGCTCGTATGCGGCGGCGTTTCAGAATGGCGGCGCATCGCCGCCACCGCTTCGAGCTACAACGTGACCGTCTGTCCGCACTGGTTCCACGACCTGCACGTGCACCTGGTCGCGGCAACGCCCAACGCGCGCTATGTCGAGTTCTTCCCCGACGACGAGGTACTCAATTTCCGCCGTTTGATCGACACGCAGCTGAAGCACAGGAATGGCATGCTGCTGCTGCCGAAGACGCCGGGGCTGGGGTTCGGTTTCGACGATAAGGCGGTAGCCCGTTACGCCGTCAAGCGCGGCCGCGCGACCTGGACCGTGATTTGCTGAAACCCGGGGGAGCCCCACTCAGACCCGCAAACTCGAGAACCAGCGGAATCTGATCGGGAAAACTCTGCAGGGTGTGGTCGCCGCCCTGCACTACCACCTGCTTCGCCCCGGCGTATTTTCCGACTGCCTCGCGGTAATCGAGCAACTCGTCGCCGGTTTCGACCAACAGCAGATAGCGCGTAGGGGTGACCGCGGGCACGAACAACTGCGCCCACTGCGCCAGATGGGCCTCGGTGAGCTCATATTTCTCCCCGGTATGCAGGTTCTGCTGCACCCCGAGAAAGGCACGCAGGTCCCGGTGCGGGTGAATGGCCGGATTGATGAGCACCGCCTTCAGCCCGTGCCTTTCCGCAAACCAGGTCGCGTAGAAACCACCCAGTGAGGAACCGACCAGCGTCACCGGCTCCTTTGGCGCGCGCGCCAGCTCGACTTCGATCGCGGCGACCGCCTGCTCCGGCTGGTGCGGCAACGCGGGGCAGGCGTAGCACGCGCCCAGTCCCCGCTCGGCCAGGTTGCGACCGAGCAGCTGGGACTTATGCGACTGCGGGGAGGAATTGAACCCGTGCAGATAGATCAGCATGGGCCGCCTCGCGCCGCAAGCCGCTCCAGAAGCCTGGCGTGGATGCCCCCGAAGCTGCCGTTGGACATCACGAGCACATGATCGCCAGCACGCGCCTCGGTCGACACCGCAGATACCAGCGCCTCGAGGTCGTCTTCGCAAGACGCCTTCGTCCCGAGCGGGGCGAGCGTCACGCGGGGGTCCCAGCCCAGCTCCTGCGTATAGCAGTACACCCTGTCTGCGCCAGCGAGGCTTCCCGGCAGCTGATCCTTCATCACGCCGAGCTTCATCGTGTTGGAGCGCGGTTCGAGCACGGCCAGGATGCGGCCGCCGCCGACTTTGCTGCGCAGCCCCGCGATGGTGCTGGCGATTGCGGTCGGGTGGTGGGCGAAATCATCGTAGACCGTCACGCCGCCGGCCGCGCCGCTCACTTCGAGTCGTCGCCGTACATTCTGGTAACGACCGAGCGCGTCAATAGCCTGTCCCGGCGGTATGCCGGCGTGACGCGCCGCGGCAATAGCTGCGAGTGCATTGAGCCGGTTGTGATCACCAAGCAGGTTCCACTTCACTTCGCCTAAGACGACACCGTTGAAGCTGATGGCAAACCGCTGATCGCCCGTCTCTGCCGCCTGCCAGCCACCCGCGACGCCAAAGCGCTCCACCCGCGTCCAGCATCCGTGCTCAAGGACCCGCTCCAGCGCTGGCTCCAGGCCATTCGAGATGACTAGTCCAGTTCTTGGAATTGTACCCAAGAAGTGGTGAAATTGTAGCTCGATGGCTGCAAGATCATGGAAGATGTCTGCATGATCAAATTCCAGATTGTTCAGTACAGCAGTCTTGGGCCGGTAGTGCACGAACTTGGACCGCTTGTCGAAAAACGCGGTGTCATACTCATCCGCCTCGATGACAAAATAGCGACTGTCGGTCAGGCGAGCGGAAATGCCGAAATTGCGCGGCACCCCGCCAATCAGGAAGCCGGGCTGATGACCCGCGTCTTCGAGAATCCACGCCAACATCGCTGAAGTACTGGTCTTGCCGTGGGTTCCAGCGACGGCGAGCACCCACTTACATGACAGGATGTTCTCGGCCAGCCACTGCGGCCCGGAGACATACCGGTCGCCGTGATCGAGTATCGCCTCCAGCAGCGGATTGCCGCGGGAGACTACATTTCCGATCACCCAGAGATCGGGTCGCATCCTCAGTTGGCCCTCGCCGTAGCCCTCGACCAGCTCGATGCCTGCCGCGGCAAGCTGCGTGCTCATCGGCGGATAAACGTTGGCATCGCAGCCGGTCACCCGGTGCCCGGACTGGCTAGCGATGACGGCAATCCCGCCCATGAAAGTGCCGCAGATGCCGAGGATATGGATATGCATCTCGAAATTCGATGACCGGTCGGATAGCGCAGTGCCGACGCAGAGGCGGCGCGGAGGCCTCGGATTCTAGCGCACTTCGTCGGCATGACCCGCTACGGTATGATGCGGGAACTCCTTCTTTCTCCTACCCCGCCATGCCGAAGGAAGCCAAGCACAAGCAACAGCACATGCGGGCACGCATTGCGGCGGTGGCGGCGCGGATTATGGCCGAAGATGGGGTCGAGGATTTCGCGCTCGCCAAGCGCAAAGCGGCGCGGCAGCTGGGCGCGGAGGACACGCAGTCGCTGCCGAAAAACGAGGAAATCGAGTTCGAACTGCGCACCTACCAGTCCTTGTACCAGGGCGAGGAGCAGCGCGAGCGAATTCGATATCTGCGCAGCCAGGCACTGCAGGCGATGCGGTTGCTCGAACCATTTCGTCCCTATCTATCGGGCCCGGTGCTCAAGGGCACGGCCGGGCGATACAGCGATATCGATCTGCAGCTGTTCACCGACGATAGCAAGGCGGTAGAGATGTTCTTGCTTAACCGCACCATCCCCTACGACGTGACTCAACAGCGCCATTTCGCCGGCGACCGTGAGCGTGCGGTCACGGTCCTTAAAGTGGATTGGGAAGGCATCCCGCTCAATGTCGCCGTGTACTGTTCCAACGACGAACGCGGAACACTCAAAACCACCTCGGCTGGCCGGCCCATGGAACGCGCGGGAATTCAGGCTGTGATGCAGCTCTTGGCGAGCGATGCATAGGACCCGCGTTTTAGTGCTCGCCGTGGCGATACTGGCCACCGGCGCGGGATTCTTCGCATACCGGGCGACGCTGTATGACCGTTCGGTGGCAGAAGCTGTGGCCGAACTCATGCGTCTGCGGCTGCCCGACATCTCCGGGAAGGACCAGAGCCTCGCCCAGTGGCGGGACAAGGTCCTGATAGTCAATTTCTGGGCGACGTGGTGCGAGCCCTGCCGGGAAGAGATTCCGGTACTGCTGCGAGTCCAGGCAAGACATGCGTCGAACGGAGTGCAAATTGTCGGTATCTCCATCGATTCTGTAGATAAAGTGCGCCAATTCGCAATTGAATACCGGATTGGGTACCCACTAGTCGTAGGAAGCATGGACATCATAGACCTGACACGCAGGCTTGGAAACAAAGCGGCTGGATTGCCCTATACTGTCGTCTTGGACAGGTCGGGCAGGGTGGTCAAGACCCATCTCGGGGGCATTTCCGAGGCGGAACTTGAGAGCGCAATCAGACTGGCGAGCGGCTAAGTCGCCAGTATCTGGAGCTAACTTCGGTGAAAACATGGACAAAATGTCCCCATTTGCGGCAAACTTGCAGCCATGAGAAAGACTAAAGGCCGTCGTTCCGAAACCAAGAGTCCGGTACGGAAAATCCTTGTCCTGCACGGCCCCAATCTGAATCTGCTTGGCACGCGGGAACCTGCGATTTACGGCAGGGAAACCCTCGGCGATATCGACCGTCGCTTGGCGCGTCTGGCGCAGGCGTATGGAGTCGCACTCGAATGTTTTCAGAGCAACCATGAAGGCGCATTGATCGAGCGGGTGCATGATGCGAAAGCTCAGGGATTTGCCTTTATCGTCATCAATCCCGCCGGCTATACCCACACCAGCGTAGCCCTCAGGGACGCCCTTGCGGCGGTACGGATTCCCTTCATTGAGGTACACCTGTCCAACGTTCACGCCCGGGAGCCTTTCCGGCATCACTCGCACTTCTCGGATATTGCGGTCGGGACGATCTGCGGCCTTGGGAGCCGTGGCTACGATCTCGCCCTGCAGTTCGCGCTTCAACCCAACTGATTTCGCTCCAGCTCTGCGTCCAACCTGGACGCGATCACTGGGAGGCCATGCATGGATCTGCGAAAACTCAAGAAGCTGATCGACCTCGTCGAGGAATCCGGGATCGCGGAACTGGAACTGACCGAGGGCGAAGAAAAGATCCGAATCGTGAAAGGGGGAGGGCAGACCAGGGAGCCGTTCTATATGGTGTCAGGACCGGCACCGGCCTCTGCGCCGGTCGCTGCGCCTGCTCCGGCGGCGCCCCTGCCTCCGGCGACACCGGCAGAGCCTGAAGGTCACATCATTAAATCACCGATGGTCGGAACGTACTACCGCTGCCCCTCCCCGGGGGCCAAGGCCTTCGTCGAGGTCGGCGACAGCGTAAAGAAAGGCCAGACGATCTGCATCATTGAGGCCATGAAGCTCATGAATGAGATCGAAGCCGACAAGGACGGTGTAATCAAGGCTGCGCTGGTGGAAAACGGCCAGCCGGTGGAGTATGGCGAGCCACTGTTTATCATCGCGTAGATGTTCGAAAAGATCCTGATCGCTAACCGCGGGGAGATCGCCCTTCGGATTCAGCGCGCCTGCCGCGAGTTAGGCATTAAGACGGTCGTCGTTCACTCAGAGGCCGACCGCGAGGCCAAGTACGTCAAACTCGCCGATGAATCGGTGTGCATCGGCCCGCCGGCATCCTCGGCAAGCTATCTGAACGTCCCCGCCATCATCAGCGCCGCGGAAGTGACCGACGCCCAGGCGATCCATCCAGGCTACGGCTTCCTCTCCGAAAACGCCGACTTCGCAGAGCGGGTCGAGAAGAGCGGTTTCGTGTTCATCGGTCCCCGGCCCGACACTGTTCGCTTCATGGGCGACAAGATAAGCGCCAGGCAAGCGATGCAAAAGGCGAACGTACCGTGCGTGCCCGGCACCGACGGTGCGCTGCCGCAGGAGCCCGAGGAGATCGTCAAGATCGCGCGGCGAATCGGCTATCCGGTCATCATCAAGGCCGCAGGCGGCGGCGGCGGGCGGGGTATGCGCGTGGTGCACACGGAGGCAGCGCTCAAGAACGCGGTAAGCCTAACGCGGGGTGAGGCCGAGGCGGCCTTCGGCAACCCGATGCTTTACATGGAGAAATTCCTCGATAATCCGCGCCATATCGAAGTGCAGGTGCTCGCCGACGAACACAAGAACGCAATCTATCTCGGCGAGCGGGACTGCTCGATGCAGCGCCGGCACCAGAAGGTCCTCGAGGAAGCGCCGGCACCCGACGTCTCGCCACGGCAGCGCGCACGGATCGGCGAGCGCTGCATCGAGGCCTGCCGCCGCATCGGCTACCGCAGTGCGGGAACGTTCGAGTTCCTGTACGAAAACGGTGAGTTCTACTTCATCGAGATGAACACCCGCATCCAGGTCGAACATCCGGTGACCGAGATGATCACGGGCATCGACATCGTGCAGGAGCAGATCCGCATCGCGGCCGGCGAAAAACTCAGGCAGCGCCAGCGGGAGGTCGAATCGCGCGGCC
>Ga0209343_10010916_pt1 | contig 10291 bp, 8 predicted proteins | sample RifCSPlowO2_02_FD_184026 | JGI IMG/M metagenome (GOLD analysis project Ga0209343, IMG submission 184026) | Groundwater microbial communities from Rifle, Colorado - Rifle CSP2_plank lowO2_0.2 (SPAdes) (version 2) | ecosystem: Environmental > Aquatic > Deep subsurface > Groundwater | place: Rifle...
TGTTTACCGCACGACTGATTTTAAAACGAATGAATATAAAAACCTCAAACACGGCGCCGAATTTGAGGCAGAAGAAGAAAATCCCATGCTGGGTTTCCGCGGCGCCTCGCGCTATGTCGCCGAACCGGAGGTTTTTGAAATGGAACTCGAGGCGATAAAAATCGTCCGGAATAAGATGCGCCATAAAAACCTGCACGTCATGATCCCATTCGTACGCACTCCTGGTCAACTCATAAAAACCAAGAAAATCATGGCGGGCGCAGGGCTTTTGCGCGCGCCGTCATTTAAACTCTGGATGATGGTCGAAATTCCGGTGAACGTTTTAATGCTTGATGCGTTTTTAGATACCGGCATTGACGGCATTTCGATCGGCTCTAATGATCTGACACAGCTCATTCTGGGTATTGACCGTGATAACAGTAAAATCGCGCATGATTTTTCCGAATTAAACCCGGCAGTCCTGTGGGCTGTTGAACAGACCATCAAAACATGCCATAAGCGGAAAGTAACTTCTTCCGTATGCGGCCAGGCGCCTTCCGACTACCCTGAATTTGTCCGGAAACTCGTGGAATGGGGGGTAACCAGCATATCAGTCAATCCCGATGCGGTATATGAAGTACGGAAAACTATTTCAGCAGCGGAGAAGAGGCTTATGAGAAAAAAGGCGCGGTAAGATCGTATCACCCTCCCATTCCCTCGAATTCGTTTGAATTTGAAGTTGGATGTTGGAAGTTTGAATGTGGAAATTGAAGTTAGAAAAGAGATGTTTGAAATCTGAAAAAATCAAATCATCTACTTTCCATTTTCTCACTTCATTATCTACGTTCTACCTTCCAACTTCTAACTTCATTGAGCGATCCGTATTCGCAAAAATTAGTATTTTTCCGGAACATCACTCATTGCAACCAGCTCATTTTCCTGCTATTCTACTATTTACCTATGCCCAAAATATCGAAGATCTTCGCCCGTGAGATCATAGATTCCCGCGCAGACCCGACCATTGAAACGACTGTTTACCTCGATGACGGCAACTGGGGGCGTGCCGGCGTGCCGAGCGGAGCTTCGATCGGTCAGTATGAATCTCATGAACTGCGGGACACGGATAATAAGCGCTACCGGGGCAAGGGAGTGCTGCGCGCCGTATCGCACGTCAACGACATCATCGGCCCCGGGCTTATAAACGTGGATCCGCTGCGCCAGATAGAAATTGACCGTTGGATGATCTCCGTTGATAAAACCCCTACAAAAGCGCGGGTTGGCGCCAATGCCATGTTGTCTATCTCTATGGCCTTGGCGACGGCTGCGGCAAATGCCGAGCGGGTTCCGCTCTACCAATATATCAACGCACTCTACCGGCGGGTCGGCGGGAATGCCGAAATACAGCGCATTCCGACGCCCATTTTCAACGTCATTAACGGAGGAAAACACGGAGCCGGGAACCTTGATTTTCAGGAATACCATGTCATTCCTTCCACGGCAAAACCCTACAGCGAGGCGCTGCGCATCGGTGTTGAGCTGTACCATTTTACCGAAGATGTGCTGATAGAAAAAAACTCCATCCATTCGGTCGGGGATGAGGGAGGATTTGCCCCCGATCTAAATACAAATCTGGACGCGCTCGAGGTCGTCATGCAGGCGGTTAAAAAAGCATCGTATCAATTCGGGGAAGACGTATTTCTCGGGCTGGATGTTGCCGCAAATTATTTTCATACGAAAGGACGCTATAAAATCCGCGACGCCCAGAATTCTTTCAAAACAGAGCAATTCATCGATTTTCTGGTCAACCTGAATTCCCAGTATCATTTGCTCATTCTCGAAGACCCGCTCGTCGACGACGATTGGAACGGCTGGAAACAACTCATGGGAAAGTTGAACGATTCAGTACTGATCGTCGGCGATGATTTGCTCGTAACCAATAAAGAACGGTTGCAGAAAGCAATCAATGAAAAAGCATGCAGCGGTATATTGGTCAAGCCGAATCAGATCGGCACGCTCACCGAGTCACTTGAAGTCGTCAAGCTTGCGCAAGACAATAACTTCAAGACAATCACATCGCACCGCAGCGGTGAAACAAATGATACGTTTATCGCCGATTTTGCCGTCGGCGTTCAGACGGATTATGTAAAATTTGGTGCGCCCGCGCGCGGCGAACGCGTCGCAAAATATAACCGGCTATTGGAGATTGAAGGAGCGATCGTTCAAAAAGGAGAAAAGAATAATGACTAATGAGTAGAGGACGATAAATACTTGTCCTTTTGCTTGCCCTTCGAAGCTTTAGCGAAGAAGGGTTAATTTTTTCATTGTTCTTTGAATTCTATGACTAAAACGGTAGTTTTATTAATTCTGGATGGTTGGGGGATTGCACGGGACTATGAAGGAAACGCCATTACCCGCGCGAATTTGCCGAATTTCCAGCGGCTCATGAAACAATTTCCCCACGGGAAATTGAGCGCGTCAGGCGAGGCAGTCGGATTGCCGCGCAATGAGGTCGGTAACACCGAAACAGGCCACCTGAACCTAGGTGCCGGATTCATCGTCTACCAGGACCTTCCGAGAATAAATATGGCGATAGCTGACGGTTCCTTTTTCAAAAACGAAACACTGTTGGCCGCCATCGACCATGCCCGGAAAAATAACAGCGCCCTCCATCTCATGGGTCTGATCGGCTCCGGCGGCGTACATGCCAATAACGAACACCTGTTTGCCCTACTGATGTTATGTGCCGAAGAACGGCTCACCAATGTCGTCATTCATCTCTTTACCGACGGGCGTGATTCGCCGCCGACCGTCGCGCTTGACTACGTAACGCGCGTTGAAAAAGAGCTTGAACGCCACCAATTCGGCACCATCGGCTCCATTACGGGAAGGTACTTTGCCATGGACCGCGATTTCCGCTGGGAACGGACGCTTGCGGCGTACCACGTGCTTACCGATGGCGTAGGCCCTATTTTTTCGTCTGCCGAAGAACTCATTAATCAATCGTATAAAGCCGGATCGACTGACGAATTTATCAAGCCGAGTCTTATCAAAGATAAAAAAGGCGCGCTCCATACCATACATGACCATGACTCTGTCGTTTTTTATAATTTCCGTATAGACCGTCCCCGCCAGCTCACCAAATCATTTGTGTTCGATGATTTTGAATCGGAGATTCTCGGAGAGGCCCGGCAGGGCGGCGTTCTTCCTTTTTTTAATCTCTTTGCCGGACGGAAGCGCACGCTTGAGCGCGGCAAAAAATTGGAGGATTTATATTTTGTCACGATGACGGAGTACGAACGGGGATTGCCCGTCCACGTGGCGTTTCCCAAAATCACCGTTTCGAACCCGATCGGCAAAGTGATCGCCGATCACGGGCTTCGCCAGCTGCGGGTCGCTGAATCTGAAAAAGAACGCTTTGTCACGTATTACTTCAACGGCCAGCGCGAGATGCCGTTCATCGGCGAGGAACGCCGGATCATTCAGTCGCTCAAAGTCGCCACATACGATAAGGCACCGCATATGCGGACAGCAGAAATAGGCGATGCGATCATTGCTGCACTCAACGAGCAGGCGTATAACGCCATTATTGCAAATATTGCAGGCCCCGACATGGTAGGCCATACCGGTGTTTTGTCCGCAGCGGTTCGCGCCGTCGAGATTGTTGATGAAATGCTCGGTAAACTCGTTGAGGCGATTATACAGCATTCGGCCATACTCTTAATCACCGCAGACCATGGCAATGTCGAGGAAATGATTAATTTCCATACCGGTGAAATGAATACCGAACATTCCGAAAATTTAGTTCCGCTTATCGCCGTCGCTTCCGAACTACAGGGAAAGCCGTTCGAACTGCGTGATGGTATTCTTTCAGACGTCGCGCCTACTATTCTCGCCAAGCTCGGGCTGGAGAAGCCGCGCGAAATGACCGGAAGAAACATTCTCGAGGATATATCCCGTTAACCAAATTATTCGAATTTCTCTTATCCAACTTCAATTTCCAGCTTCCAACTTCGAATTTCTATAGATTCATTCATGGCGCTATTCGTATATTCGTATAATTCGTAATTCGTAGCATATAGTTTTTCCTCTTGACTTTATCTTGTATTAACAATATAGTATTCTTTATGGCACTTCTCAACGCGGGAGCGGAAGCGGTTGACAAAAACGCCCGATCATGGCGGAAAAATAAAATAGCGCTCTATTGGGAAGGCGGCGACGGATCGAAGAGTAAATTCACCTTCCAGGAACTCTCGATGCTGTCAAATCAGTTCGGTAATCTTCTGAAGCAGTATGGCGTTGAACGGGAAGACCGCGTCTTCTTTTTTCTTCCCCGCGTCCCGGAACTTTTTTACGGATTTATCGGCGCGTTAAAAGCGGGCGCAATTGCCGGCACGCTGTTTTCCGCATTCGGTCCGCAGGCGCTTCAGGACCGCCTCGATAACAGCGACGCAAAAATCCTCATCACCACTGAAGAACTGAAGTCCCGGGTCGACAAAGTCCGCAAAAACCTTCCAAGTCTTATGCATATTATCACGATCGAATCAGAAGAATATAAAAAACGCATGCAAGAGGCAGATACCAATCTGAAAATCGCCCAGACCGACGAGGAAGACCCGGCCTTTATGCTGTATACTTCAGGAACTACCGGAAGACCAAAGGGCGTAGTCCACGTCCACAAGGCAATCCTGCACGAACAGAAAACCGCAAAACTCGTTTTGGATATTAAAGAAGAAGACGTATACTGGTGCACGGCAGATCCCGGCTGGGTAACCGGTATTGCTTACGAAATTCTCGGCACGCTTTCTCTCGGCGCTTCCACCGTGGTACACGAAGGCCGCTTTTCCCCGGACACCTGGTATCGCATCCTGCAGGATTATAAAGTAACGGTTTGGTATACGGCGCCGACCGCCATCCGTATGCTTGCGGCGGCAGGGGATGAGCTGGTCAAAAAATACGACCTCTCTTCACTCCGCCACATGACATCAGTCGGGGAGCCGCTCAATCCCGAACCCATTAAATGGGGGAAACGCGTATTCGGGTTATATTTCTATGACACCTATTGGCAGACAGAGACCGGCGGCATGATGATCGCGAATCGTCCCGGATTGAACATAAAACCGGGCTCCATGGGCAAACCGCTTCCGGGGATAGAGGCGGCTATTGCAGACGATAAGGGAAACATTCTGGGAATAAAAAAACCGGGGAATCTCGTATTCAAAAAAGGATGGGATAGCATGATGCGTAAAATCTGGCGCCGGCCGGAGAAGTACGCGTCATATTTTAAAAGAGGCTGGTATTACACCGGGGACCAGGCATACAAAGACGAGGACGGCTATTTCTGGTTTGTCGGTCGTGCCGACGACGTGATAAAAACTTCCGGGGAGCGCGTCGGCCCGTTTGAGGTAGAATCGGCGCTCGTATCGCATCCGTCAGTCGTTGAAGCCGGCGTTATCGGGAAACCGGACCCCATGCGCGGAGAAATAATCAAAGCATTTGTGACCCTTAAAAAAGGAGTTCCGCAGTCAGAAAAATTGAAGGAAGAGCTTGCCCAACATGTGAAAAAATTCCTCGCCGGCCATGCCTATCCGCGCGAAATAGAGTTTATGGATAAGCTTCCCAAGACGCGCTCGGGCAAAATCATGCGCCGGATATTGAAAGCACAGGAACTCGGCCTCCCGATAGGCGACACCTCTACTCTTGAGGAGTATTAAACTATGCAATTAATAGAAGGATTTCTTGAGCGTTTTAAACAACATAAGCAACTTACTGCTGAACAACCTGCTACTACAGTAAAATCATATCTTGAATCTCTTAGTCCCCATGACCGGGAACATGTCCAATATTTGCTCGGCATCGTTTCTGTATACAATAGAAATTTATCGGGAGATCATCCTTTCACGGTCATTGCAGAGGGAAGTACCCTTCGAACAGATTACAGAATTCCTCAAGATGTAGATTTACGATTGCTTTGTGCTGTCAACCCATCTCATCCAAAAAGAGGACATGCGATACGAGGCATGAACAATGTACTGGAGACACTTCTAAATAGTGAAGCAATTAAGTTTGATATAGGATTTCCTATTTCTACAGATGAAGAAGATGAAGGACAATCTTACATCATTTATTTCGAATCCGGACTTCCCGTACATGTTAAGACACAAAATGCAAATTCACGCACTACACAAAATTATTTGTCGCAGAGAGACCCGGTACACAAACCGTTTCTTGTAATTCTTGATCCAATTAAGGAAAGGGCTATGCAAGAACAATCACATACTCATCCTTTGGATTCTCAAGGCAAAAGAGCTTGGCCTCCCGATAGGCGACACCTCGACACTTGAGGAGTATTGACACTCTTTCTTCCCTATGATATAAACGCATCTCTGTCAACTTAATAATCCTTTCTATGTTAGAACGTGCGCAACTAGCCTACCGAATACTGGTTCCGAAGAGGGAAGAAATAGTACGAGGCAAAAATGAAGTGTTAGCTAAAGAATATTTTGCCCGATTAAGTAAAGAAGATAGATGGCATACTGGAGATTGGGTTGGATTCATCAAAAGGATAAATGAAAGGCAAGGCAGACATTTTTTTGCAGTCATCGCAACGGGAAGTATTTTAAGACCGCAAGCGGAAAGAGAACATGACCCTGAGGACATTGACCTTCGTATACTTCACTCATCACCCTATGATTCATCCGCACGCATGATTGCGTTGTATCAACTTCAAGCTAATATTTGTGATAGCATAGCGGGACGTCAAGGAGAGTATGAGATACTTCCTCCTACACCAAGTTACAACATGCAAGAAGCACCTTCGTTTCGTATTCATTATGCTAATAGTCTTCCAGTACATCTTTCCTATCCTAATGCTCGTGCCTGGGATGCAAATAAATACATACAACAAGAACGAGATGAAGATCAGTATTTTGCAGAGCTTTTAAATCCTTCACAAGGTATAGATTCAGAAGAGTATAAATATTCTTATATCCATAATCAGAGTGCAGCAAAATAAAAGTAGACTAAGGAACTCGGCCTCCCGATAGGCGACACTTCCACTCTTGAAGAGTATTGATATACTAAGCAGATTACCGTGCCAACCGAAACAAGCTCTTTTCCTTTTTTTGAAGATACAATTTTCGATGAATTCCCTGAACTATATGATGATCTCCTTATAAGAGATACCCGAAGGCCTCCCACCTTTACTGAACTTCTTGACCCAGATACTCATTTATATCCCGTAGAAAAAGAAAGAATAGCAACACTTCTAAGTCTTTGTATTCCTTATATGGATCAGGGATCTATGACACTTATTAAAAATGTACTCACCTTATCTTTAGGCGCTCACGCAAACCAATTCAGAGGAACAGGACATCCTTATAGCAACCATTTTCTTGACGTCTCAATCGAAGCCGCAATAAACGAAATGGATCCTATCAGTATTTGTTCCGCACTTGCACATGATACTGACGAGGATACCATGTTTCGGATTCTAGATATGATGATTCACGCATTTGGAAGCTATTCTCCTCAAGCACAATCTTTTGTTAATACCGTTCGAGGTTTGACAAAATTGCGTTCACGGCACCTGAGACGAGAAGAATCGGAAACCGAACATACCCGCACAGTCATTCGTTCCGCGATAGCTGATCCTCGGACGGCTGCACTGAAAAATTTCGACAGAATGAAAAATCTGGAAACTGCTCAAGGACTTAAACCACAAAAACGTATACGGGTCATTCGGGAATCACGTGTACATCGTCGTCTTGCCTACATTTTAGGAATGGTTGAAGATGCTAAATATATTTCAGAACAGATGGTATACCAGAGAAGCTCAAAACATAGAGGATTAGCAAGAAACATTCGGAAACTTTTTCGATCAATAGAAACGGCTGAGATCCCTGAACAACTCAATCATCATATTGTCTCTCTCTTTGAATCCTCGCACATTCAAACAAGAGTACAATTCCCTGATATGTATGAGGTGTATCGAGCCATGGGGACTGTTCGAGAACCAAATCTTACTGATATATGGTTAGGAGTCGATATAGCATTTGACGATTTATCTTCTGATGACCAGTGGGAACGGCAAACGCTGGAAGTATTGTCACAACTTGCGTGGGACGATCGATTCTCCCCAGAAGAACCGATAGATATCGTTCGCCTGAAAGAAAATAGAAGAAAACATAATAGTATGAGTTTGTCCCATCCTTTCAGAGACAAGCAGTCAGGAATACCATTTTATGTACGATGTTATCCATCAGATATATATGGCTATGCAAATGCTTCTCTCGTCAATCTATACTACCATCAAGATTGGCTATCAACTATTAACGAACAAGGAGAATCTGCTCTTGATCTTGCACCAATACAAGTAAAAAAAGCTTACGAGAAGTATCATTTTCTACAAAAACGATTCGAAGAAGCCTCTTTAAAAGTAGATGCTTCAACAAATCATTATCGCATGTTAACCATATACGAATACAAAATGAATGATGGTTATGTTCGGGTCATTGGCGTTGATAGAAAAGGTGAGCATACGCCGTGGGAAACAAGAGAAGGCGCCACTGTCATGGATTACGCCCGGGACATTTCCCCTACAAACTGGTCAACTATAACAGGTGCCCACGTAAATGGAAAACCTGAATCATATGGATACGTGTTAAAACCTGACGATGTCATAGAATTAACATTTGATTCAAAAGATAGAGCACACTGGGATCCTTTATGGATACATTATTTTCGTACTGACGAGGACGGAAGAAACACGGTCATACGGAATATAGAACAGATACTAATAAGAGAAAAGCGCGCGGTCGGCGCTTTATCGCCGATGCATAATAAGACAATTCAAGTCGGAACTGACTTCATTGAAAATGAATTTATCAAGCGTGGAAAATTACGCATGATCGGACTTGAAGGAGCATTGCCAGACATAGTAAAACTAAACAATTCTATTCATTCTCTTTCGGATTTTGCACTGCAAGTAGGATTGGGAAAAATGCCGTATGAGGCAGTTTCGCAAATAGTAGAATCTCTGTTACCTGAAAATGATAAAGCAGGATTTATCGATGTGTACTTCCAGGCAAACAGGCCTGGAATAACTGCTTCGGTGACATCGGCGATTAAAGATATTCAGGTAAATCCAACCCGGATTTTAGCTGAAACACTGGGAAAAAATACTCCTGCAAGAATTATGGTGTGTCTTGATCAGTACGGACTCAAGAAAGCAGACGAGGTAATAAATGCTATCGTTCACTGTGAAGACTGTTTATCTTTAGGTCTATTAACTCACACGGTACGCGTGAAATTAAATTCATAAAAGTAAAACATACTCACCTTTTGGCTGTTTGATAGAGTAGGGAAGCGACACGATTTGCACCTTCTCATACAGTTTCGTTAACTCATTTGTGATACTAACGGTCGCGCCGGGAATTACCCGGTGCAATTCTTCGAGCGTTTGATTAATACGATAGGGGGTCTCAAGCAAGACAATCGTCACTACAGGCTTTTGATTTATCAATATATTGATAAATTGATAAATTTTATCCTTCTTCCCCTTTTTCTTTGGTAAATAACCAAGAAATAAAAACCGGTCGGTTGGCAGTCCGCTTGCTGAAAGCGCGGCTGTGATCGATGACGGTCCGGGAATAGGGGAGACCGGAATATTCTGTCGATGGCATTCACGAACTAACTTGAAACCGGGATCTGAAATCAGAGGAGTTCCTGCGTCCGAAACGAGTGCAACATCTTGACCAGATTTAAGTAGCTCAATAATTTCCGGTGTCTTTTGCTCTTCTACTTCGTCATAGAAAGAGATAAGTCGAGGTCTTTCGTTGACCTTGGTTTTCATGCTGTCATGCTGAATACGTTCGCTATCGCTCAGTACTTTAGCTTGATTCAGCATCTTATTGTTCTTGAACAAAGACCCTGAAACAAGTTCAGGGTGACGCTTAATCACACTGTTTTGATATGATTTCAATAACTGCCCTGTGTGTCTCGTATCTTCACACGCGATAACCGGCACCGTCATTAGCGTTTTGAGGGCTCGTATGGTAATATCTTCTCTATTGCCGATCGGCGTCGCCACAATATATAAAGTGCCCATGATGCAAGTCACACCAATCAACATAACAACCTATTAACAGAAAACAGTGGATAAATGATGAGCAATGTTTGCTTATCGAGTTGTTATTTGGTTGTTCTGTTCATCGGTTGTTAGGTTTATTAGTATTACTACCAATTCGTATTTCGTATCACCATTCTACCATGCTTGAAATTATTACCGGTATTGTTGACTTTATACTCCATATCG
>Ga0209343_10010918_pt1 | contig 10288 bp, 8 predicted proteins | sample RifCSPlowO2_02_FD_184026 | JGI IMG/M metagenome (GOLD analysis project Ga0209343, IMG submission 184026) | Groundwater microbial communities from Rifle, Colorado - Rifle CSP2_plank lowO2_0.2 (SPAdes) (version 2) | ecosystem: Environmental > Aquatic > Deep subsurface > Groundwater | place: Rifle...
AGCTGGTTGAAGGGTCAATTGGCGTTGACTGAATGCCAGGACGGTATTCAATTCGGGCGGGTCGAACTGTAGGAACAAGACGAAAGGGGTATGGAAATGAGCCGGCTAAGAATCCCAAAGAGAATTGCAGTCACGGCCCCATGGTTAGGCGAGTACGAGGGGATATCTCCCCTCGCTTCTTCGCGCGCGCTGCGAGATTTCATTGCAAGCGTATTGATGGCGGGCATCATGACCGTCGCGGCGGCGGCGGAATTTCCGACCAAACCGGTGCGCCTGGTGGTTCCCGCGCCGCCCGGCGGTACACTCGATCTCGAGGCAAGACTGCTCGCCAACAAACTGCAGGAATTGTGGCGGCAGCCAGTGCTGGTCGAGAACCGGGCCGGCGCGAGCACCTCGATCGGCGTCGATTTCGTCGCCAAGAGCGCGCCCGACGGCCACACCATGGTGATCAACGCAGTGCCGATCGTCACGGTGCCGCATCTGCAGCGCGTCCCCTACGACCTCACCCGGGACCTGGTCGGCGTGATCCAGGTCGCCGTGGTCCGGTACGCGCTCGCCATCCATCCGAAAGCCGGTGTGTCCTCTTTCAAGGAGTTCGTCGAGCTGGCCAGGAAGGAGCCCAAGCGGCTCAACTACTCGAGCGGCGGCGCGGGGACCGGATCGCATCTCTACATCGAGCTGGTGAGAAGCGCCGCCAAGATCGAGCTGACCCATGTGCCCTACAAGGGCGACGGGCCGGCGCTGCAGGCGCTGCTCGCGGGCGAGGTCGATGTCATGTTCAACACCACGGTGACCATCGTCCCGCTCGCCAAGGCGGGCAAGGTGCGCGCGCTCCTGGTGGACGGCGCCAGGCCCTTCGAAGGCCTGCCGAACGTCCCGACTTTCGAGAGTCTGTACCCAGGCGTCGGCATCGACGGTTGGCACGGAGTGTTCGCGCCGTCGGCGACACCCAAGGAAATAGTCGACCGGATCGCCGCGGACCTGCGCACGGTGATCCTTTCGGCCGAACTATCCGGGCGGCTGCGCGACATGGGCTTCGAGCCCACCGGCATTCTGCCGGAAGCTTTCAACGCCGTCGTGCGCCGCGATTTCGACCGCTGGGGCCGTATCATCCGCGAGAACAACATCCGCGCGGATTGAAGATCCGGGAACGATTGAATGGGCGCGTTGGCGGGACGGCATACCGTCGCGGGTGTCGACATCGGCGGGACGTTCACCGATTTCGTCGGATTCAACGGCGTCTCCGGAGAGGTGGTCGTCACCAAGGCGCGCACCACCCCGAGGGAGCTTAGCGCCGGCATCCTCGAATGCGTCAGGAAGTCGAACGTTCCGCTTGCGTCAGTGGAGACGTTGTTCCACGGCTCGACGCTGGTGATCAACGCCATCATCGAGCGCTCCGGAGCAAGGACCGGCCTGGTGACCAGCCGCGGTTTCCGCGACATCCTGGAGATCGGCCGGGGAAACCGTCCCGACAACTACGACATCTTCTACCGGAAGCCCGCCCCGTTCGTACCGCGCGAGTGGCGCTTCGAGGTGGGCGAGCGCCTCGCGCCGGACGGAGCTATCGTCACCCCCTTGAGCGTCGAGGACCTGGATCGCGTGATCGAGGCCGCGCGCGCTCAGGATCTGGAGGCGCTTGCCATCTGTTTCCTGCATTCATACGCAAATGCCGCGCATGAAGAACGGGCGCGCGAGCACCTGCAAGCGGCGCTGCCCGGGGTCTATGTGTGCACCTCTTCGGAGGTCTCGCGCGAATGGCGCGAGTTCGAGCGCACCTCGACCACGGTGTTAAACGCCTTCGTCGGGCCCAAGGTCGAGAAATACGTGTCGCGCTTGGAAAGCGTCGCCGCGGCGGCGGGATTTGCCGGGCGCCTTTACCTCATGCAATCGAGCGGCGGTGTCATGAGCACCGCCCGGGCAAAGCGCTACCCTGTGGCGATGGTCGAGTCCGGACCGGTCGCCGGGATGATCGGCGCCGCGCACGTTGGCGCGCTCATCGGCGCCAATCTCGTGATCGGTTTCGACATGGGTGGCACCACCGCCAAGGCATCCTTGATCGAGGATGGGACGCCGAAGATCACCCAGACCTACTACGTCAATGGCTACGTTCGCGGCCATCCCCTGCAGGTTCCAACCATAGAAATTGTCGAAGTGGGAACCGGGGGCGGCAGCCTCGCGTGGATCGACGATCTTGGGGCGCTTAAGGTCGGACCACGAAGTGCAGGGGCGGAGCCCGGCCCGGTGTGCTTCGCCTCGGGTGGCACCGAGCCAACGGTGACCGATGCCAACGTGGTCCTCGGCCGCATCAACGCCGATCGCTATCTCGGCGGAGAAATGGTGCTCGATGTTGCGCTGGCGCGCGCGAGCATAGCAAACAAGGTCGGTAAGCCTCTGGGGCTCTCCCTGGACGCCGCCGCCGCGGGAATTCTCACCATCGCCAATTCCAACATGGCGCTCGCCGTGCGCGGCATCACCATCGAGAAAGGCGTCGATCCGCGCCAAGCGACGATGATCGCGTTCGGCGGCGGGGGGCCGCTTCAGGCACTTGCCATCGCGCGCGACATCGGTATTCCGCGCGTGCTGATTCCGACGCTACCTTCGTGCTTCTCGGCGCTTGGCATGCTGCTGGCCGACGTGAGGCACGACCTGGTGCGCACCCATGTACGGCCGTTTCCGCCCGAGGACAGCGCCGATCTCAACCGCATCCTCGATGCGCTGCGCAACGAGGGAATCGCGCGTCTCGAGGCCGCCGGCATTGCGAGCTCGGACATCGATAGTCATTGCTCGCTCGACCTGCGCTACATGGGGCAGCAGTGGACTCTGACCACGCCGATCAACGCGAACCACGTGGCTGCCGAAGCCTGCGCGCAGATCCGGCAGGCTTTCAACCGGCTCTATGAAGCGCGCTTCGGACATTCGTTCACCGACATCGCGACCGAAGTGGTCAACGTGCGCGTGGTCGCCTCGGGACGCCGGCCAAAACCCGGCTTTCCGCGGCTTTCCTCCCGGGCGCGCGGCACGCCCGGCTTCGTCACCAGGCGCGTGCATATCGACGCTCTGGGAACTATCGACTGCGCCGTCTACCGGCGCGAAGACCTGCTTGCTCGCGATCGCATCGAGGGGCCCGCCCTGGTCGAGGAAGACGACGCCACGACGGTGCTCTGCGTAGGCGACGCGGCCGAAGTCACTGAACACGGCTTCCTCCTCATTCAGGTGAAAGGGCGCTCGTAATGCGGTCCGAGCGCGTCGATCCGGTTACCCTTGAAGTGGTGCGCAACGGCCTGGTCGCGCTGGTCGTCGAGATGACCGAGAACCTGATCAGGACCGCGTACAGCCCGATCGCCGCGGAGATCAAGGATTTTTCGATCGGCCTGCTCGACGCAAATGGCGATGCCATCGCCCAGGCGCCCGACGGCGTGCCGATGTTCTGCGCCGACCTCAATACGGCGATCAAGAAAGGCCTCACGCTTTTCAAGGACGAAGGCTTCTCGCCCGGCGACATCATCCTGTCGAACGACACCGAGACCAACGGCCAGCACGTGAACAACATGGTGGCGTATTCGCCAATCTTTGCCGATGGCACGCTGCTTGCCTTCGCCGCGGTGCGCTCGCACTGGATCGATGTCGGCGGCATGGCGGTCGGTTCGATACCGAACAACTCGCGCGATGTATTCTCCGAGGGCATCCAGCTTCCCTTCGTCAAGGTCTACCGGGCAGGCGTCCCCGACGAGGGGATCCTGCGCATCATCCGCACCAACACGCGCTTTCCTGAACTCGTCATGGGTGACATGCGCGCGCAGATCTCGGCCTGCCGCCTGGGCGAGCGGCGCTTCCTCGAACTCATCGGCCGCTACGGGCGCGAGGCGGTCATCGCGTGCATACGCAGGATCTGGGACGAGGCCGAGGTGCTCGCACGGCGCGCGGTCGAGCACATACCCGATGGCGTGTATCAGGCTTCCTGCCGTCTGGACAACGACGGCATCGAGCTCGATCGGCCGATTCCGCTCAAGGTGAAGGTCAGCGTCGCCGGCAGCGACATGACGATCGATTTTTCGCAGATGTCGCCGCAGGTCGAGGGGCCTTACAACTCGCGCGCCTCCGAGACCATCGCCCGGGTCGGCTTCAAGTGCGTGACGACTCCGCAGCTGCCGACCAACGAGGGGGCGTTTCGCAATCTGAAGATCGTCTCGCCCGAGGGCACCATCCTCAACGCCCATCCGACCGCGCCGATGTCCTTGTTCAACATGGCGGTGGTCTCGACCATCGCCCTGATTCTCAAGGCGCTGCATCCGGCGTTGCCCGGGCGCATCACCGCGGGAAACTCGGACAACATCGGCCTTTCCAACCTGATCGGCATCGATCCGCGCACCGGAAAGCTGTTCCAGACCTTCGTTCCCTACATCGGCGGCTGGGGCGCGCGCCCCGGCGGCGATGGCACCAATGCCGTGGTTTCGCTCGCTCAAGGCGACGTGCGTTTCCTCCCGGTCGAGGTGCACGAAACCGTCGACCCGGTTCGGGTGCACCAGCTTGCGCTGCGTCCCGACTCAGGCGGCGCGGGCACCTGGCGAGGCGGCCTCGGCGTCGTCTTCGTTCGCGAGGTTCTCACCCACTGCTCCTACAACGGCCGCTACGAGCGCACCCTCGATCCGCCCTGGGGATTCGAAGGCGGCGGACCGGGCGAGGTCACGCGCACCTCGGTGGTGCGGGCCGGTGAAAGCCGGGAAACCGCCCTACCTCTCAAATGCGAGAACTTCGCGCTCGATGAGGGCGACATCGAGTGCCTGTATACGGCAGGGGGCGGCGGCTTCGGGCCGCCGTGGCTGCGCGATCCCGAAGCGGTGCGCCGCGACGTGATCGGCGGCTACGTGTCGATCGAGGCGGCGCGCGCGCAGTACGGTGTGGCGCTCAACGCGGCGAGTCTCGCGGTCGATATCGAGGCGACTCGGGCCCTGCGCGAGGCGATGCTGCGGGCGGCGGGAGACTGATTGAGCGCAGGACAGTTGCAGGCGATTGCCCGCGCGCCCGAGACCTGGGAGGGGGGTTGCGTCTCGAGCGTCCGCTGGTGGCGGCCTTCGGGCAGCGAAAAGCTAAATCGACAACATCGCCATGGAAAATTGCATGCTGACCGCGCCGCGCGCGCATTCCTGGCGGCAGGCGCCGCAGTGCCAGCACTCTTCCGGGTAGCGCACCACGGCAATGTCGTTTTCCATGTAGATGACGTCCACGGGGCAATACAGGTCGCACAGCTCGCAACCGTTGCATTTGCTTGCGTCGATGACCGCCGGCATATTTGTGTTCCCTCGGCTTTGTGGCTGGTTCGGCTCGCGGACTCAGATCGCGTAGCGAAGCTTGTCCAGGCGCGTGCTGATTTCGCCGTTGGCCTGCTTCTGGATCACCATCAGGCCGCAATAGTTTTCCTCGTCGGTGTCCGGATAGTCGGCGCGGTAATGAAACGGCTGGAAGCGCGTCTCCTTGCGCGCCAGTGCCGCGGTCGCCGAAATCTTCGCCACCTGGTGGATGTTCATCGCTTCGTGCGTGCGCATCAGCTCGTGCAGGTTGTCCGCCTTGAGTTCCTGCCGCGACGCGTCGAGCCGGTCGAACTTGGCGAGCGCGCCCTTCAAGCTGATCTCGCTTTTCACCGGGCCGAAGTGGTCGGTCGAGATGACGCGCACGGTGTTCTCGAACTCCCGATAGGACACGCCTTTGCTGCGCTCGAGCGGCGCGAACACGCGCGCCTGCTCCTCGTCCATGGCACCGGCATCGAGAGGCCTGGGCGTCTTGGTCTTGCTGGCGTACGCCGCGGCGTGCCTGCCCGCGGCGAATCCCCCGGCGAAGCCCATGTGCAGGCAGCCCATCTGGTCGGAAGCGTCGCCCGCGGCATAGATACCGGGGACGTTGGAGGCGCAGCGGCGGTCGATGCGTATGCCGCTGCCGCACAGTTCCGAGGGGCGCGCCTGCATCGGCTCCGAAACCGTCATCTCGATCATCGCGCCGTCCTTGGCATAGCCCTTCGCGGCGAAGAATTCCGGAAGCGTGTCCTTGTCGATGCCGAGCGTGAAAAACAGGTGCTCCAGGTCCTTCTGCGCCAGGTGCCGGCAGTCCATGTAGATCGGACCGCGTCCTTCCTTCAATTCCTGCAGGGCGCCCCAGACCATGGCGTTTCGCGGCGCCTTGGCGCCCATCGAGTGGTAGGCCTTCATGAACGGCTCGCCCAAGGCATTGACCAGCTGCGCCCCCATGCCGAAAAACGCATTGAAGCCCGGCGCGCTGAAGCCCTTGGGGACGATCGTCATGCGCACATATTCGACGTTCGCGAGCGCCACCCCGACATCGAACGCCGCGCGGTGCAGGTCGCCGGTGTTGGCGGGGCAGTACCACAGGTTGAACGGGTTGCCGGTCTGCGCGTTGTACATCCGGTTGGTGTTGCCGGTGGCGATCACCACCGCCTTGGCGCGAATCCGGTAGAACTCTCCGGTGCGGATATTAAACCCGGTGAAGCCGGCGAGCTCGCCGTCGTGCAGGTACAGGTTGGTGACCTGCACCCGATTGAGGATCGTGCACTTGCGGCGCTTGACCTCCATCGCCATTTTCGGCTTGAGCTTCTTGCCGTCGAAATTGATCCAGTAGGGGCCGGGCTGGCCCATCGATGAGGTGCGAAAGATCTTGCCGTCGGGCTGGCGCAGCGAGACGCCGATGCGCTCAATGCGCTTGAGCGCCGCGGGAAGCTCATCGCAGAACACCGCGTCGTGAACCTCGAGATCGGCCGCGCCCTTGGCGACCTCCGCGACGTAGGCGAGGTACCCCTCGCGGGTATCCCATTGCGCACCGGTGTCGAGGAACGCCATGAAGTGGTCGATGCCCCCGGCAATCGAGCCGCTGTGCACGATGTTTGCCTTATCGACGATCAGCACGCGGCACCCGGCCTCGGCGGCCGCGATGGCGCTGTTGAGCCCGGCTGTGCCGCCGCCGATGACGGCGACGTCGGTCTCGATATCGTGGACCGTGCGATGGTTCGTACTCATAGGACTCCGGTACCTCGAGGTATGCGCTGCCTGGAATCCATAACTATATACAGTGTTTGCGACGCCACCGGCAAGGGGGCATGGGATGAAATTTTGAAAAGAATACACACTATATGATCTATATCAAAAAATAACGTTAAATTTGGCTTGAACTGTATACTTATATGCTCTGAACAGACCTCGTAACCGGCGTCCTCGATACGCCCTCCGGGCAGGCAGACTGTATACTAAGTAAGGACTGAAACCCAAATGGGGGATGCCTCGATGGACTCGCCCGCCAAGAACGTGAAAGATCGCTCGCTCGCCTCGGCGCGCGCCTACGACTATTTGCGGGACAGCGTCTACGGTGGCCGCTTCAAGCCCGGGCAAATCGTCACCGAAGACGAAGTGGCAGGCGTGGTGGGGGTATCGCGCACCCCGGTCCGCGAAGCGTTGCGGCGCGCGAGCGCGGATGGGTTTCTCGAGCTCGAGGGGTTTCACCGAGCGCGAGTGTCGGATTTCACCGACGAAGATACCCGGGACATTTTCGAGATTCGCGCCAACCTGGAAGCCTTGGCCGCGGAGCGCGCGGCAACGCGCATTTCCGCCGAGGAGATCGAGCAACTGCGGCATCTGACCGACGCCCTCGAAGCGGCGACGCGGATCGCGGACGACTCGCTATTTCGCCGCTTCGCCGATTTCAATAACGCGTTTCACACGGTGGTGCTCAAGGCCTCGCGCAGCCGGCAGATCCAGAAGGCACTGGAGCACCTGATCGAGACGCCGCTCATCCTGCACAAACGTTTCGAGGGCACCCTCATGGGAAATCTCGAGCGCACCATCCGTCATCACCGCGCGATCATCACCGCGCTCAAGGCGGGAGATGCCAAATGGGCGCACGCGGAAATGATGGCGCACCTGATGTCCGCCCGAAGCAGTCTGCTCTAGGCGGACGTTCAGATAAGCGCGCCGAATCCCGGCGGCGGAACCGGGGCGACAGGCGCGATCGGTCAATCGACGCGGGCGCCCGAATCCTTGACGACTTTCGCCCACTTGCCGATCTCAGCGCGGATGAATGCCGCGAATTGCTCCGGTGTATTGGCGGCGATTTCCGCGCCCTGACTGGAGAGGCGTTCGCTCACCTCCGGCAGACGCAAGATTCGTCCAATCTCGGCACTGAGCTTCGCCACGATGTCTTTCGGCGATTCGCCGCGCGTGACGATTCCGAACCACGGGTTGACATCGAATCCGGGAACGCCGGCCTCGGCAACCGTCGGCAGGTCCGGCATGGCCTGCGAACGCTTAGCGCCCGCAACCGCAAGCGCACGCAGCTTGCCGGCAACAATGTGCTGCCGCGCGATTGCCAGCTGAAGAAACATCAGGGATACCTGGCCGCCGAGTAGATCGTTCGTGGCCGGGCCTACTCCCTTATAGGGGACGTGAACCAGTTCGATTCCCGCCATGGTCTTGAACAACTCGGTGGCAAGGTGGGCGCCGGTGCCATTTCCACCGGAGGCGTAATTCAACGGACGCGGAGCAGACTTCGCGTGGGCAAGCAGTTCCCGGACCGAACGCACCGGCAGCGACGGATGCACGACCAGAGCTTGGGGACCCCATGCCACTTGGGTCACCGGTGCAAAATCTTTCACCGTGTCGTAAGGCAGCTTTGAGAGCAGACTCGGATTGATCGCCAGATCAGCGGCGACCATGAGCAGCGTATAGCCGTCGGAGGCCGACTTGGCCACGATATCGGACCCGATCGTGCTGCCGCCGCCGCCCCGATTCTCGACCAAGACGGGCTGTCCCCAGGTCTCGGTGAGCTTCTGGCCGATGATGCGGGCAAGAACGTCGGTAAGGCCCCCCGGCGGATAGGGCACCACGAACCGGATCGATTTTCCCGGATAGGAGACCTGTGCAACACACGGGCCGGCCGCCGCAAGCAGCAAAATCGCCAGCACAACTCGACGCAACATGAATTTCCTTTCTTGCACAACACGCGCGTGAATTTGTCAATCGGCCCGGATGCCGGCTGCGGCGACGATGGCCGGCCAGCGCTCGCGTTCGGACCGGATGAGGTCCGCCAGACGCGACGGCGGACCGCCGACGGTATTCAGACCCTGCTTGGTGAGCACGTCCTTCACCGCGGCGGTCGCGATCTGCGCGTTGATCTCGGTGTTGAGCCTGGTGACAAGCTCTTGCGGCGTCGCCGCCGGGGCGAGCATGCCGTACCAGTTCTCCACGTGGACGTTGGGAAAACCCGCTTCCTTCATCGTCGGCGTGTCGGGGAACACCGGCGAGCGTTCGGCGGCGAGCACCGCCAGCAGCCGCACGCTGCCCTGCTGCACGTAGGGAAGGACGGTGTGGATCGGCATGAAGATCGAGTTGAGCCGGGAGCCGATCAGATCGTTGATCACGCCCGTGGTGCCCTTGTAGGGGATGTGCGTGACCGAGATGCCGGTGTCGCGCTTGAAAAGCTCCATGGTAAGATGATGCGTAGTGCCATTGCCCGGGGAGCCGTAATTGAGCTCACCGGGTTTTTGCTTCGCGAGCGCAACCAGGTCAGCTACGCTGCGCACCGGCGTCGCATTGCTCGAGAGCAGCGCCAGGGTGCCTCTGGCGATGAAGACGACCGGCGCGTAGCTCTTCACCGGGTCGTAGGGCGCGTTCTTATTGATCGCGGCGTTGGTGACCATGCTGGTCGCCGACACGAGCAGCGTGTAGCCGTCGCCCGGCGCCTTGGCCACCATCTCGTTGCCAATGTTGCCGCTCGCGCCGGGCCTGTTGTCGATGACCACCGCCTGGCCCCAGCGCTCGGAGAGTTTCTGGCCCAGGGTGCGCGCGATGATATCGATGCCGGTGCCAAGGGTGAAGGGAACGACGAACGTCACCGGACGGTTGGGGTATTGCGCCGCCGCAGGCAACGCGATGAGCGCGCTGAAAGCGAGCGCAAGCAGCCTTAGAACCCGCGTCGGGACCCCGTGAACAGCGCGCGAGAGGAGGCATCCCCCGGCATCGTTGAGATCTCGTAACGCGAAAGAAAAAGAAATTACCGCCCGCATGGTGCCTCCCCTCTCCGGTGATCGGTCGCAACACTGGCGCGGTTCGCCCTTGCCGGCGAAGCGCGCTAAGTCTACGCCTGATAGCGAGTGGAATAAATGGCTTGGCTCGCGGGCCGGAAACCCGGCGCGAAACAAGAATCATTTCAATCGCGGCGTCACGGTCGCCGCTGCGCACCGCCGACGGGCTGCGGCGCGCGCGTCTATCCCGCTGTACCATGTCGCGCTTGC
>Ga0209343_10010919_pt1 | contig 10287 bp, 9 predicted proteins | sample RifCSPlowO2_02_FD_184026 | JGI IMG/M metagenome (GOLD analysis project Ga0209343, IMG submission 184026) | Groundwater microbial communities from Rifle, Colorado - Rifle CSP2_plank lowO2_0.2 (SPAdes) (version 2) | ecosystem: Environmental > Aquatic > Deep subsurface > Groundwater | place: Rifle...
GATCGATCCTGAAAATCGTTACATTACCGGCGAAAACATCATGGTCGATGGCGGGCTCACGCTTTCGGTCCTGGACCGGATTCCTGGGATAGCTCGCCGCAAGCAGGAGACCTGATCGACCAAGTCGACAGATGTCTAGTCACGTTCAAAACCGGGGCTACTCATAAAGTTACCGACTTCCCGGTGTCGGCTGCTATCTGCACTGCACGGGTAGATGCTCATCTTGCGGAGCTGCCGAAGGACTCGGCTACGGTCCGGAGTCAACTGTTTCCATGTCAGGAAATTCGTGGTTCAAAAAGGATGGTGTCGTCGCGAAAAGTCGGCCGCCTGCTGTAGTGCCGTCGTAGCCGCGCGCACTCGGCTTTGCATTTTCATGAAGCCGTGCGGTACGCCCGGCACCTCAAGGAATTCACTTGGCACCCGCGCTTCGGCCAGCCGCTCGGCCAGCATGCGGCTGTCGTCGCGTAGGCAGTCAAGCGCCGCGCCCAGCACGAAGGTGGGCGGCAGGCCACGCAGATCCGCGCATAAGGGGTAGACCAGCGGATCGTCAGGGGACGCTCCCGGGGCGTAAGCTTCCCAGTAAGCCCGCATCTCCTCAGTGGTCAGGCCCCAGCGGCCGTCGCCGTTCTCCCGGTGCGAAGCGGTATTACCACTTGCGCCGTATGCGCCGTAGAACAGCAGCAGCAGTTCCGGCTGCGCCGGCTGGCCGAGCAGATTCAACGCAGCCGCCAATGCCAGATTGGCGCCGGCCGAGTCGCCCGCCAGCCACAACGGCCCGCTGGAGGCTAGGTGCTTGCATGCAGCGACGATCTCATTCAGCCCTCGTGGATAGGGGTACTCCGGCGCGAGAGCGTAGTCGATGGTCAGCACTTCGCGTTGCAAAGCCAATGCCAACGCCCCCGCGAGGCCTTCGTTGGTATTGTGATCGCCTATGCACCATCCGCCGCCATGGCAATACAGCAAGGTGCCGGGCTGCGGTGCGGCCGGCACGAAGCGCCGCATGCTCAGCTCGCGCCCGAGCAGCCTCACGCGCTGTAGTTCGCTCGCTACGCCTGGCGTGGAGGGTTGGCTCCAGAAAGCATTTTCAACTGCGAACTGTTTGCGCCGCTGGGGGAAGTCGAGGGCTTGGCGGAACTCGGGCAGGTCCAGGCGCTTCAGTTCGGCCCACGCCGCGCGCACTTCCGGATCCAAGGGGGACTTGTGATCGCTCATCTCGCTTGCCGGAACTTTTGCTGCGTTGCTCCGTCGGTGGCGAGATAGCGGCGCCCCCGCACAAACCCGAGAATGCCTAAGCACTCGGCCATGTGCTCGTGCAGTTGCCAGGCGCGACTATTCGAGAGTCCGGCCTCGGAGATCTCGTTCCAGATTGACACGGCATGTTCGCCTAACAGCATGGTTTTGTTCCTTGAATATTGTGAACTCGGCCCCTCGCTGGTTGAACGCAACTTGATCGACCCTTACAAATCCAGCGCAGCAGCTCGCCGGAACGCGCGCGATGCCGGGCTCACACTTTCGGTCCTCGACCGGATTCCTGGGATAGTTCGCCGCAAGCAGGAAACCTGATCGACCTGGTCGATAGATGTCTAGTCACATTCAAGCCCGGGCTACTCATAAAGTTACCGACTTCCTGGAGTCGGCTGCCATCTGCACTGCACGGGTAACTTCGAGCGTCCGCAATCCGTCGCGCCCGGAACACAGGGGAACTTCGGTTCCCTCAATCACCGCCCGAAAGTGACGTAACTGTTCCATATAAGGGTCGACTCGATGCAGCGCCATGCGCTCTTGGGTCAAGGGGTCCTGCCAGCCGCGCGCGCCGTCATAACGCCATAATTCGAGCCGCGGAAGCGCCAGCGAACCACGTGTGCCGCAAAAGTAGTAAGAGTTGACGTCCTGCTGGACGAAATAGGCCGACTCCCCAGCCGCCAAGTCCCAGTTCCACGGTGATACCGCCGCATCTGACACGCTCATCGCTGCGATCACGCCGTTGGCGAAAGTGAGAATGACTGCGGCCGTGTCTTCGACCTCGAATCCTCGCACCTCGTTTGACATGGTCGCTTGCACACTCACCACGTCACCGAGCAGGAAGCGCAGGACGTCGATGTCGTGAACCAGATTAATCAGCACCGGCCCGCCACCGGCCTCGCGGCGCCACGCAGGCTCGAAATAGCTGTCTGGCTTGAACCATACGGCCATGGCAGTGGCGGATACCAGGCGGCCGAGCACACCGTTCGCGATCAGTTCGCGCGCCCGTTGCAGAATCGGATTGTGACGACGCTGGTGGCCGACCAGAATCGGTATTCCGAGCTGCTCTCCTCGTTCACATAATCGTTGGGCCTGTTCTACGCTTTCGGCCACCGGCTTTTCCATCAGCACGGGTACGCCAGCGTCGAGGCATGCAATGCCGATGTCAGCGTGAGTCGAATTGGGGGTGGCAACGATGGCTCCGCCGATGCGGCATTCCGCTAGCATCACTTGATGGTCGGGATAACACGGTATGTTCAGCGACATGCCATAAGCGCGCGCCTCGGGTGTTGGATCCACAATGGCCACGAGCTGCACATCGGCATGCCGTAGTGTGCGTTCGACATGCTTGCGCCCGATGGCGCCAGCGCCAATCACCGCGATTGGAAGCTTTGCGCTCGATGGGAACGAAGTCATCGCATTTCCTATTTTCCAGTGGCAACGCCTAGCAGGCTGCTGAAATATTGGTCTGCAAAACAGCGCCAACTACCCGCATGAACGGAGTATCTTGAAGCCGTAACAGAAGCATTCATGAGCAAGCAACTGCGCGAGTTTCACGGACTTCCTTCAGGACGGAACGCGACGCATATGCAGTGGCTCATGTTTGTCTCTTGGTTTATCTTCAGAATGCGGGCAATCTGCCGGCGCGCCAGGCAGCGCCCATGGCGTCCTCGTAGGCAATGATTTGCTGGCGCTGCGTGCCGAGCAGTGTGCTGCCCAAGGTCATCACATCGCCGGCCTTCAGGAACACAGGCGGCTTCTGGCCGAGGCCTACGCCGGGCGGTGTCCCGGTGGGAATCACGTCGCCAGGCTGAAGCGCCATAAAGCGGCTGAGGTAAGACACGATGGTGGCAACGCCGAAAATTTGCGTGCGGGTATTGCCTGTCTGCCGGCGAGTACCGTTCACGTCGAGCCAGAGATCGATGTTCTGTGGGTCCTGCACCTCGTCGGCAGTCAACAGCCAAGGGCCTAACGGCGCATAGCCGAGGTGGCTTTTGCCTTTGGTCCACTGGCCTTCCATTTCGATTTGCCAAGCACGTTCCGAAACATCGTTGCACAGGCAGTAGCCAGCCACATATTGCAGCGCTTCTGCTTCACTTACATGCCAGGCTGGACGGCCGATCACAATGGCGAGTTCGACCTCCCAGTCAAGCTTGTTTGAGCCGGGTGCGATGATGACCGGATCGTTGGGGCCAGCAAGCGCGCCGGTGTGCTTGTTGAAAACAATCGGCTGTCCGGGAATGGGGGTGTTGGTTTCTGCCGCGTGGTCGGAGTAGTTCAGGCCGATGCAAACCACATTGGGAACCTGGCCCACGCAGGCACCAAGTCGCGTATCGGCAGGAACGGCGGGCAAGCTGGACGTGTCCAGGGCTCGCAGCTTTGCAAGGCTTTCGTGCGAAAGTGTTGGCCCGTGAATGTCGCTCACAACGGAAGACAGATCCCGCAAAGTGCCTTGGGTATCAATGAGGCCGGGCTTTTCGGAGCCGCGGGGACCGAATCGGACGAGACGCATGGGAAATCCTTTTTAAAAGTGTGTTGTGTGTTTGGAGCGTCATCAAAGCCGCTCGATGCCCGGAAACTGCCTATATTTAGACCTTAGACTGCGCTTGCTGCCGGGCCGTCTCCAGAGGCCAGACCAGGCCCAGCGTGCCGCTCGCCTGTCGCAGAAGGGTGTGAAACTCGGCGTCGCGCTCGGTGCCCATGCGCAGTAGCGGTCCTGCGATGCTGATCGTGCCCAACACGCGTTGGCTTTCAGGTTCGCGCACTGCTGTCGCAATCGCCTTAACGCCGGACTCGGCCTCTTCAACTGCCAGGCCGTAGCCGTTGGTGCGGGTCGTATCCAGTTCGCGCAGCAGTTCATCAATGGTTTGTATCGCACGCGGCCCGACGAGTTTGGTCGAAGCGGATGGCTGGCCCAAGCCGTTTTGCAGTGCCAGTCGGGTCGCCGCTTCGTTACTCATCGTGGCCAGCCATGCCTTGCCGTTGGCGGTGGCGTGCAGCACTGGCCGACCATTGAGCGCCGGCTGGTACATCAGGCCGGGGGGCGCACCCTGGGCCGATGCGAACCAGTGCAGCGCATCGCCCTGCACAACGGTCAGGCGCACCAACTCACCGCAGCGTCTAGCCGCCTCATCAAGCACGGGCTGCACGATGCCGAGCAAACCGGTGTCGCGCAGATATTGCTGGCCCAGCAAGGCGAGCTTCAACGTTAGACGATAGCGGTCGGTCTCAGCATCCTGCTCGATCCAGCCAAGCGCAGTCATCTCGGCCAGCAGTCGGTGTGCCGGGCCCTTTTGCAAGTCCAGTGCAGTCGCAATGTCAGACAGGCGCCGCCACTGGCCTTCTACTGCCAGCAGTTCAATGACTTGGAGACATCTCTCCAATAAACCCTTGACAAGTCGCATCTGATGAAACAAAATTCTTGTTGGAACTGAGTTACTTTAATAAAGAACCAGACTAATGTCAACCTTTTGACAAGACACATCCAAAAAATAAAACGGAGAATTTGCGTGACCCTCGATCTTTCCCGAACTCTGCCTGATGACGCCGCTGACGCGCTGCTGATCGGCAGGCTCTGGCAGCCCGGCGTTGGCCCGACGGTGGTCGCCTGCCATGACGGCATGTTGCTCGATTTGTCGCGGCTGGGTGCTACTGTCAGCCAACTGCTTGAGTTGCCGAACGTTGCGAGCGCCGTCCGTGTATTCCTGTCGGCGGCAACGCCGCTTGCGTCGCTGGCAAGCGTGCTGGGCAATAGCGACGAAGGCAAACGAGACGAGTTGCAGCCTTGGTTGCTTGCACCCTGCGACCTGCAGGTGGTCAAGGCCAGCGGCGTGACCTTTGTCGCCAGCCTGCTAGAGCGCGTGATCGAAGAGCAGGCGCGGGGCGATGCCTCCCGTGCGCAGGCTATCCGCGCCGCGCTGTCCGGAATCCTGGGGGACAACCTTGCCGGCATTGTGCCCGGCTCAATCGAATCGGCCCGCGTCAAGCAGGTGCTCATGGAGCAGGGCGTCTGGTCGCAATACCTAGAGGTTGGAATTGGGCCTGATGCCGAAATCTTCACTAAAGCACCGGTGCTTTCAGCGGTAGGCACTGGCGCGCAGGTGGGAATCCATGAGGAATCGAAATGGAGCAACCCCGAGCCCGAAGTAGTGCTTGCGGTCAACAGCCGTGGCATAGCCGTTGGAGCTGCGCTGGGCAATGATGTGAACCTGCGCGATTTTGAAGGCCGCAGTGCGCTGCTGCTCGGTAAGGCCAAGGACAACAACGCCTCGTGCGCAATCGGCCCTTTTATTCGACTCTTCGATCCAGGATTTACCATCGACGATGTGCGCGGCGCGGAACTCGCTATGCAGGTCGATGGACCCGAAGGCTTCACAATGCGCGGCACAAGTTCACTGTCGATGATCAGCCGTGATCCGCTCGACATCGTGGCCCAGGTAATAGGCCCCAATCACCAATACCCCGACGGTTTCATGCTGTTTCTGGGCACCATGTTTGCGCCGACGCAAGATCGCCATGGTCCAGGCCTTGGTTTTACCCATGAAGTCGGCGATGTGGTGAGCGTTGCCACGCCCCAGCTCGGAGCGCTGGTCAACCGCGTCAACCATTGCAGCAGCATTGCGCCGTGGAGCTTCGGCATCACTGCGCTGATGAGCAATCTTGCGCAGCGCGGGCTCCTTTAAAGACATCAGAGAGTCATCAAAATGAACGTGTTTCCCAATCTAATTGGAGGGCAATGGCTTGAGGGCGGCTCTGCGAATCCCAACATCAACCCGTCCAATCTGGACGATGTGATAGGCCAATACGCCCAAGCCGATGCAGCGCAGGCTCATTCCGCGATCGCCGCCGCGCGTGCCGCCTTTCCGGCATGGGCTCTAAGCGGTATCCAGCAGCGCTTTGATATCCTAGACAAGGCTGGAAGTGAGATCCTGGCCCGCAAAGAAGAGCTCGGTACTCTGCTGTCGCGCGAAGAGGGCAAGACGCTGCCCGAAGGTATCAGCGAAGTTGCGCGTGCCGGTCAGATTTTCAAATTTTTTGCCGGAGAGGTATTGCGCCTGAGCGGCGATAAGCTGCCATCGGTGCGTCCCGGCATAGACGTTGAAGTGACCCGCGAGCCGCTCGGCGTCATCGGGCTAATCACGCCCTGGAATTTTCCGATTGCGATTCCGGCGTGGAAGATTGCGCCGGCGCTGGCTTATGGCAACTGCGTCGTCTTCAAACCCGCTGAGCTCGTGCCGGGCTCTGCATGGGCTTTGACCGACATACTGCATCGCGCCGGTGTGCCGGCCGGGGTCTTCAATCTGGTGATGGGCCGTGGCTCTGTGGTGGGCGATGTCATGGTGCGTCACCGCGATGTGTCGGCGATCAGCTTTACCGGCTCTGTCGGAACAGGCCGCGCGATTTCCGCCCTGGCCGCCGAGCGCATGGCGAAAGTACAACTGGAAATGGGCGGCAAAAATCCGCTGGTGGTGCTTGACGATGCCGACCTCTCGGTGGCGGTGAACTGCGCTGTGCAGGGCGCTTATTTTTCAACCGGCCAGCGTTGTACGGCGTCGAGCCGCTTCATCGTGACCGCTGGAATTCACGACCGCTTTGTGCAGGCCGTGAAAGAGCGCCTCGCCGCATTGAAGGTGGGCGATTCCTTGCAGGCGGGCACCGATATCGGTCCGGTGGTTGATGCGTCGCAGCTGGACCAGGACTTGCGCTATATCGAAATCGGCAAGTCCGAAGGCGCGGAGTTGGTCTTCGGTGGAGAGCTTTTGCAGCGCCGCACACGCGGCCACTTTTTGTCGCCTGCACTGTTTACTGGAGCGACAGCGGGAATGCGGATTTCCCGTGAAGAAATCTTTGGTCCTGTCGCCAGCGTGCAGAGAGTGGCCGACTATGAAGAGGCATTGGCAGTGGCCAATGACACCGAGTTCGGCCTGTCGAGCGGAGTGGTGACTACATCGCTCAAGCATGCGTCGCATTTCAAGCGACATGCCGAGGCCGGCATGGTGATGGTCAATGCGCCTACCGCGGGTGTCGACTATCACGTGCCCTTCGGCGGCCGCAAGGGCTCCAGCCTTGGTCCACGCGAGCAAGGGCGTTATGCGGCCGAGTTTTATACAACGGTCAAGACAACTTACATCGCTGCCTGAGCGGCAGGGCAAATCCATGAGTCAATCCAATACTGTGAATGATGAAGTGAATGACGTGGCGCCGGTCATCAGGCTGGCCGCGCAAGATGACGTCGGCATTGCACGGCGCGACTTGGCCGCAGGTGAATCTCTCGGCCTGCTAGGGCCGGTGTGCGCCGATCCCATCCCCGCCGGCCACAAGGTTGCCCTGCATGGCATCGCAAAAGGTGCGGCCGTGCGTCGTTATGGCCAGATCATCGGCATGGCGACGCAGCCCATCAGCGCCGGTGAGCATGTGCACGTGCACAACCTCGGCATGGGGGAGTTTTCGCGCAGCTCCAGTGTGGGCGAGGCCTATCGCCCAACATGCTTCATTGATCCTGCCGCCACCTTCATGGGCATAGTCCGTGCCGACGGTCGGGTCGCAACGCGCAACTACATCGGAATTTTGTCAACGGTCAATTGCTCTGCCAATGTGTCGCATGCGATTGCCGAGCGCTTCAAGGGCGCGGCCCTCGCTGCCTATCCGAATGTCGATGGCGTTGTAGCGCTCACGCATGGTAGCGGCTGTGCGATGGACCCTGGCGGCGAAGGACTGGCCCTGCTGCGCCGCACGCTGGCAGGTTATGCGCGGCATGCCAACTTTGCAGCGGTGCTGATCGTTGGGCTGGGCTGCGAGTCCAACCAGCTTGATGCGCTGAAAGTTGCCGGTGAGCTTTCTGAAGGTCCGATGCTGCACACCCTTGGCATTCAGTCCAGCGGCGGCACGCGCGCGGCAATTGATGCCGGCGTGGCGGCCATCGAATCGATGCTGCCCGAGGCGAACAAAGTAGAGCGACAGCCGGTGGCCGCTAAACATTTAGTTGTCGGCCTGCAGTGCGGCGGCTCTGACGGCTATTCGGGCATCTCGGCCAATCCAGTGCTGGGCGCTGCGGTGGATTTACTGGTGCGACATGGCGGGACTGCGGTCCTGTCGGAGACGCCAGAGATCTATGGTGCGGAGCATTTGCTGACTGCCCGCGCCGCCTTGCCGGCGGTGGCGGAAAAGCTCGAAGAGCGCTTGCGCTGGTGGGAAGACTACACCTCGCGCAACCATGGCGAGATGAACAACAACCCTTCACCAGGCAACAAGGCGGGCGGCTTGACCACGATTCTTGAAAAGTCTCTCGGCGCGGTGGCCAAAGGCGGCAGCAGCGGCTTGATGGCTGTCGTCGAATATGCCAGGCCAGTTCAAGCGCAGGGGTTGGTTTTCATGGACACGCCCGGCTACGACCCGGTCTCAGCAACCGGCCAGGTTGCCGGGGGCGCCAACCTGATCTGCTTTACCACCGGCCGGGGCTCGGTCTATGGCTGCAAGCCTTCGCCCTCGCTGAAAATCGCTACCAATTCAGGCCTTTACCGGCGCATGAATGAAGACATGGATTTCAACGCCGGAGAGGTGCTCGACGGCACGACCAGCGTTCAGGATGCTGGTGCGCGGCTGTTTGCACTGATGCTGGAGACAGCCTCAGGCGGCAAGACCAAAAGCGAAGCGCTCGGCATAGGCACCGATGAATTTGTTCCTTGGCAACTCGGTGCCGTGATGTAGCTTTTGCTTTCAGCCTCGGCAATGCTCAAATGCACGCCGGCGCGGTATCACGGAAAGCTGTATCGTGCTTTGCACGGGTGCTGTGCCACTTGCCACTTGCCACTTGCCACTTGCTGCGAAGCTATGGCTAACTGCGCATTCCATTGATGGCGGACAGTGATTCCACGGTCATCGCGGACAGCATTCCGTGCGATGGCGGACACCCTGCGCCAGTGTCCTGAGTGACGGTGGCAATCGTATCCCAACTGCCCGCGATGAACGTGGAACGGGCTGATTGCGGGATTGCTTAAGCTGCCTTGGCCAGCTTCCTCATGGACTCACCCCTGAGGGCCATCTTGTGTGAGCCGTGCACGATGCGGTCCAGGATGGCATCGGCCAGCGTGGGTTCATCCAGCCACGCGTGCCATGCCGTCACCGGTAACTGGCTGGTGATAAGCGTGGCGCGACTGCCCACCCGGTCATCCAACAACTCCAGCAAATCATTGCGCTCATGCGCGGCAATGGGTGCGATACCGAAGTCGTCCAGAATCAGCAGGTCCAGCCTGGCCAATTGGCCCAGTCGCCGTGCAAAGCTGCCGTCGCCATGCGCCACATGCAACTCCTCCAGCAAGCGGGGAGCACGGGCATAGAGTACGGAGAAGCCCAACCGGGCTGCTTGCTGGCCCAGGGCGCAAGCCAGCCAAGTCTTGCCGCACCCGGTGGCGCCGGTCAGCAGCACATTATGGCCATGGCGCAGCCAATCACCGCTGGCCAGAGAACCGATGACTTCACGGCTGAGCCCGCGGTTGCTTCTCCAGTCGATGTCTTCCAGGCAGGCCGAGGAGACCTTCAGCCGGGCGGCCTTGAGCAGGCGCTCCAGGCGTTTGCCGTCGCGCCAGTCCACCTCTCGCTGAACCAGCAGGGCCAGTCGTTGTTCAAAGGGCAGTTCAGCGGCAGCGATTTGGCTTGCCGGGTCAGTCAAGGCGGCGGCCATGCCGTCCAGGCGCAGGGTGCGCAGTTGATGCAGGGTGTGTTCGTTGAGCATGTTTGTTCCTTGTGTACCTGGTGTGGTTCAGTGGTAGTAGTCCGGGCCACGCACGTTCTCGTGCAGCGGCAGGCTGGCTTGAGCAGGGATTGGCGCATCGATAGCACGCTGGTCCAGACCGCAACTCAGGATGGAGGCGATGCTCTTGTAATGCGGGGCGCGAATTGACTGCGCTCTGGCGCAAGCGGCCTCCAATCGGTCGTGGCCATACTCACGGCCCAAACGCATAAGTCCCAGGCAGGAGCGGTAGCCCTGCTCGGGGTGGGCGCGGTGCTCCATCTGCCAGCGCACCACGGCGGCGGTGGCGGCGCCTA
>Ga0209343_10010920_pt1 | contig 10287 bp, 6 predicted proteins | sample RifCSPlowO2_02_FD_184026 | JGI IMG/M metagenome (GOLD analysis project Ga0209343, IMG submission 184026) | Groundwater microbial communities from Rifle, Colorado - Rifle CSP2_plank lowO2_0.2 (SPAdes) (version 2) | ecosystem: Environmental > Aquatic > Deep subsurface > Groundwater | place: Rifle...
GAAAAGAGCGAGCGCGATATAATCTGGCAGGTTATCCCTGTTACTCGCCGAAGAGCTGCTCGCCCCATTTCTGCAGCAAGGACCTGCGTAGCTCCGGGCTGATTTGAGCCACGGGATAGGCTCGATCCTTCCATTCATAGGGCCAGCAAGCATCGATAATCGCTTTCGAGGTGAAGGTGTCTGTGGGATTTCGTCCTATTTCTTTCTTGTCGGGCGACAGAGCGGGATCGGCCGAGCTGCTGCGACAGCGCCGGATGATCTCGATGGAGCGTTCCGGATCGGTGCGACTGGCAATCGCCCAAATAACGTCGCCCAGATCCGTAGGGTTAATATCCTCATCCACTACGATCGTATAGCGCCCGACGTAAACGCCGGTCCGCGTCTGCGACGCCAGCAGCCCCGCTTGCCTGGCATGGCCCGGATAAAGCTGGCGAATGGCCACCACATTGAACAATCGCCCACCCCCGACCTCATGCATCCAAACCCCTTGGATGCCCGGCACCCCCGCCGCCTCCAGCTCGTGCCACATCGTTGCCGAGCGGAAGACACTCTGCGGGAAACCCACATCTTGCGGCGGCTTTGCGGGATGAGAAACAGTCAGAATGGGATTGTCCCGGTGAAGAACTGTCTTGACATGAACCACCGGCTCGGGCACAGGCTTGAGGCCGCAGTTGGCGTAATAGCCGGCCCATTCGCCGAAAGGCCCTTCGGGTTGGAGTTCCCCTGGGAAGCACTCCCCTTCGACCACGATCTCCGCCCGAGCCGGGATCGGAAGTCCGGTGAAGGGGCCGGGGATCACCTCAATCGGTTCTCCCTTGAGCCCGCCGGCGAAATCGTATTCGGAGACTCCCCAGGGCACTTCGTTGAAAGAAGTAAGCCAAACAACAGGTTCAGCGCCGATGACGACCGCTACCTTCATGGGCTGGCCGCGAGCGAAGTAAAGGTCATCTCTCATGATCCTGCCGTGCCTTCCGGGGCTGATATGGAGCGCAAATTTATCCCGCCCAAACACCATGCAGCGATACGTGCCGAGGTTGACCCAACCGGAATCGGGATCTCGGGTCACCACGGCATGGGCCGTGCCGATGTACCTTCCGCCGTCGAGCTCGTGCTGGTGCGGCACAGGGAATTTCAACAGGTCCACTTGATCCCCGATATCCACGTTCTCTTGCACCGGGCCGGATTCGACCACTCGTGGGGGAATGAGAGTAAGATTCCGTATCTTCTCCCGGCACGCCCGCACGAAATCCAACTTGTCCTCGGAGTCCAGGGTCAGTCCGAGAGTTAGGGCGAGACGCTTCGGCGAGTTCAGCTGGTTAAACAGGGCTCTGAACCCCTTCGGATAGCCCTGGATTTCATCAAAAAGAATAGCGGGGATCGTTCCCTTAGATTCCCGGCAGGCGAGCTCGGCCAAACCGGCCATCTCCAGCTTCCAGTCCGCTCCGCTGATGGACTTTAGCTCACCACACTTTGCCACCGACTCCAGCCATTCTCGAAGGTCTCTTGCCACCACGTTCTTGCCTCTCCATCATCCGCGCGGCCCGATTCGAGGACCATCTCTAGCGCGCTTACCGTTGACCGATTCTTGGCCCGGCCGCTGCGCTCTGCCGATTTTCTTTTGGCGCTGCTCCGCAGACCTACTTGAAAATTTCTCTAAGCTTGGGCACGAGGGCCGGCTCAAGATCAAATATCTCCCTGACGCTTGCCTCCAGCTCGGCGCCGTCCAAGGGGTTGATGTCCAATTTGGCTTTTTTGGCGTCCGCTAAAAACTCCGGGTCTTTCATCGTCGCCATGAAAGCCTCGCGCAGGATCCGCACCCGCTCCTTGGGAGTGCCCGGAGGGAGAACATAGGGACGAGCTGCTGGCCCAACGGTGTGAACGGCTGCCCGAATCAGCTTGCGCGCCTCTTCGGTCTTGGCAAACTCTATAGATATAGGGATATTCGGGAGATCCGGATGGCGTCGAGAGATGGTCTGGAGAACGATCACCACATCTCCTGCGTCCAGCTCCTTACGCCAGGTCGCCTTGAATGATTCCCAGGCATTGCACACACCCTGGACCTCTCCGGCGTGGAAGGCCAGCCGAACGTCTGCCGTGCCTTTATACCCCGTGACCAGGCGGGCCGGCAGACCTAAAGCTGCAATGAGAACCTTGGGTATGTCGTCTGTGGCCGAGCCCGGTCCAACACCGCCGAGGGTGACCATCGTCCTGGAGGCGAGCCATTTTTCCATGCTGTTAATTCCCGCCGCCTTGGATAGACCCACCATATAGTTATCCTGGACCGGGACTCCGATGTACTCAAACTTGAGGGAATCGAACTCGATGCCGGGTCGTGATTTGAGAAACTGCTGCTGAAACAGGCCGCCGATGAAATGGCCAATCGTAAGTCCATCAGGCTTCGCTACTTTGTACATGTAATTGGCAGAGATCAGAAAGCCGGCTCCCGGCATATTCTCCACGATGACATTAGGAGCGCCGGGGATATGTTTTCCCATGTGTCGGGCAATGGTCCGGGAATAGGTATCGTAGCCACCTCCAGCCGAGGCCCCCACGATGATGCGGATCGTCTTACCCTTGTAGAACGGTTCTTGCCCAAAGGCCGATCCGGCAGCGAATCCGACAAAAAGAGCTACGAGCAAAGACAGTTTCTTGAGCATAGGTCCCTCCCGAGTCATCTCCGGTTATACACGCCGATGACAGTCCCCTCTTCCATCACGTCAACTATATGGTTGCACCTGCGTAGCGTTCCACCTGGACCAGATTGCTCACGTGGGGCGCCGTCACCGGACTCTCCGGATCGGTGAAGAAGAGGTTCGGCGTACAGCCCCAATCCACCCCTTCCTTGTCGGGCTCGTAATTTCCCCCGTGATGAATCACGATCATCCCGGGAAGGATCCGGGAAGTCACATACGCGGGAATCATCCCAATCCCCTTATCATTGAATACCCGCACCAGATCCCCGTCCTTTATTCCCCTCGCCTTCGCGTCAGCCACGTTCATCCAGACATTGTGGCGGTAGCAGTCACCACGGAGCAAAGGCACGTTCCAGAAGGTCGTGTGGTTTCGGTATCTCGGATAGGCGCTCAGGAGAAAAAGCGGAAAGCGCTTGACGTCGGCGTGGTCCATGCCCCGATACATCTGCTGGTAGGCCGGAATTGGCGGCAGGTCGCGCCAATCGTTGGGCAGGTTGTCGATCAGCCGTTCGAAACCGTCAACATGGAGCAACCCCCGTTGAGACTCATCGCCTATGACGTAGCTGTAGATCTCGATCTTCCCCGACTTGGTCATAAGCGGCTTGCCTTCCTCGGTGAGCTCGCCGTAGGCGTGGAACGGCTTTTCATTGAGTTCCTGGACATTGATAAGACCGTCTTTCTTGAACTCCTCCCACTCCGGAGTCTTTAGGCCCCTGGCCTGCAACTCCTCAACCATGCGGTCAAATTCATGCTTGAGGTATTTCTCCCAGCCTTCCCACCAGTCGCCGCCCTCCTCGCAGAACGTGTTATAGAGGTCCCCGATTCCCAATCGCCGCGCGATCTCGGTATAGATCCAATGCGCCGGCTTTGCCTCTCCGGGGGGCTCCGTGACTCCGGGCACGTAGGTGATATTGACGAATCCGCCGTAGCCGGGACTCCCGCCGCCCCAGATCCGCCGATCTTCCAGACACTGATCGACAACCGGCAAGATCACATCAGAGATCCACAAGGCAGGGCTCATGTGGCTATGCATCCACACGTTGAACTCCATCATATCGGCCGCCTTGATGTGATCATTGGTGGAGTCGGCGGCGTTGATGACCGTCCGGGTATTGTGCAGCCAGGTGCCGCCGCCCATCAGCATCTTCGGATTGGGCAAAGGCAGCTCGTTCGGAGCCCGCCAGCCGATCAGTGCCTTGTACTCCTCAGCGCTGAGCTCGCCGCTCTCCACCTTCTCGCGTTGCAGCACCATCGTCGCCCACTGGTGGCTGCGGTACATTTTCGGCACCCTGACCTTCGGGATCTCGCCGTAAGGAATCATCCGCGCCGGCTTTAGCGGGGTCCCCATGTCAATGGGGACAGAGCCGCCCGCCACACCCCAGTTGCCCATGATCGCCTGCAGGGCGCACGCGGCCCGAACCGCGTTTTCTCCCCGACTCTTCCGCGGCGGTCCCCATCCTAACCAAAGCCAGGTTGGTTTTTTACTGGCATAAAGATGGGCGAAAGCGCGGATGGTCTCGGCCGGAACGCCGCAGATCTTCTCGGCCCACTCGGGCGTTTTCGGGGTGCCGTCATCTTTCCCCAAAATGTAGTCACTCCACTCCTCAAAACCCCTACGGTCGACGCACCTCTCCACGTAGGGCCGGTCGTATAAATTCTCGCTGATCACCACATGGCCCACGGCGAGCATCATCGCCGTATCGGTGCCGGGCTTGATCGGGATCCACTGATCCGCCAAGACCTCGGCAGCAACCGTGTAGCGGGGCTCGATGCAGATCACCGGAGTGCCGCGCTCGCGCGCCATGCGGAGGTAGTACGCCACTTGATGGCCTGGTCCGAAATGATTAATCGTAGGCTCGAAGCCCCACAGTACGATCAGTTTGCTGTTCATGAGCACGTCGGCGGTATCGTTCGACGTCTGATTGTACGACCACCCTGGCACCCCACCCATCAAGTGCATCGCGAGCCGGCCGGGGTCTTTCGAGCACCAGCCCCACCCCTCGATCCCCGCACCCCAGAGGCCAAAAAGCCGCTCGAGGGCGGGACTGGGCTGGTAGGCGGTGGTGATAGAGTACGGTCCGTATTTGTCGACTATCTCCTCCATCTTGGAGGCCACCAGATCCAGCGCCTCATCCCAAGAAATGCGCTCGTAGCGCCCCTCCATCCGTTTGCTTCCCGCAACGCGCTTCAACGGGTATAGGATGCGGTCGGGTGTGGTGGCCAGCTTGTGGAAGACCCAACCCATGGGACAGCCTCTTAGCTGGAGGCGGTTCTTTATCAGATCTGTGTCATTCAGCACGCTATCTTCACGCCCCACACCCCGATTGTAATGGTCATCCGGCTCGATGGCCGTGATCTTCCCATTCTTGCGTCTAACCTTCAGCAGGCAATGTCCCGCGCCGCAATTGATGACACAGCCCGTGTAAATAGACTCCTCATCGGTATGGAGCGCTTTTAACTTCCCCACAACCGTCTCTCGCGGATTCTTCACTCGTGTTTGTATGGCTTCCATAATTGGCTCCCTTTCCTTACTCATCATTGCGCGTGGCAACCATCAGCTCTTCCGCCGTCTTGGGCTTCAACACCAGCCGGTCCCTTCCAACCGTTCCCGGAGCAGGCCGGGTCACCGCATCTTTATCCGTGAAGGTCGGCGGAAGATCGGTCGCGGCGAATGGCCCCCGCTGCTGCCATAGCTCCAGCACTTTATTCCCATCCCAAGGAATGAGCTGTTTTTTACCATCCCGGGGCTTGAACACCACCGATGGTCGAGTCTGGCTTCCGTCGGGTAGCCCCTCCAACGTGTCAAGTTCGCCGTATTTCTTTCTCAGCTCTTCTACCGGGCCGAAGTCCAGCGCGCGCAGCGAGCAAGCAGTCACGCAGATCGGGATGAGGCCCTCCTCGAGTCGATCGACGCACATGGTACATTTTTGGGCCTTCTCGTCACGCTTGTCGCTCGGATAGACAATCGCGCCATAGGGACAGGCATCCCAGCATTCGCGCTCGCCCTCGCAGCGCTCCTGATCGACCAGAACCGCCCCGTACTTATCCTCTTTGAAGATCGCCTCGTTGGGGCAGGCAACCGCGCACGTCGGATTCTCGCAGTGGTAACAGTTGACGGCCAAAAGGCCCAGGCGCGTGTTGGGAAAGGCCCCTTGCTCCCACTGGTAGACGCGCATGTATTTGAGCGGCCCGGGCGGAAGATCATACCACCCTTTACAGGCGATGCTGCAGGCATGGCAGCCTGTACAGCGACTCTGATCGAAGAAAAAACCGTATTGCGTCATTTGGATTCTCCTCTCCGGCCACGGCCGCCGCCATGACCTATAGGGCACGTCCCGTTATTCTTATGCGACAAATCGCTCACGTCATTGTGCATGAGTCGGTGCTTTCTCTATCTCAACGCGCGTATCCCGGTCGCTGAAACCAGGATAGTTGGCCATGGTAATGGGCCGGATCTGAAAATAGTCTCCGGCCAGCTCGATCGGATTCATCGGGGAGGCCATGACGTTTTTGAAATGCTGCCATCCCTTGAACTGGTAGTTTTCCCAGGCATGGTAGATCATCACCTGGCCCGGCCTGACCGCGGGCGAGACCACGGCCTGGATTCTGAAGGAGGCCACGTCGTTAGAGACCTCGACGTCATCACCGTCGTGGATCCCCCTCGAAGCGGCGTCCTGCGCGCTCATGAACATCACCGGCGCGCCCCGCTGCAGTTGGAGCATCAAAGAATCATCGACCTGGTCGCTGTGAATGCTCCACCGGGCATGCCCCCCGGTGACCTTGAGCGGATAGTTGCCCCCAGCCAGCGGCTGATCCTTATGCACCGGCAGATCCTCACCCAGTTCTCTAAACAGCTCGTGGTCAATTAGGAACTGGAGTCGCCGCGTCAGCGTCGGATAGGGATCCTTTCTCTCCGTATGCCAGGTGAGCGGGACCACGGGCTCCCCCGGAACTATGTCGCAGGCATTCCCTATGGAACGCATGCCCGTGCCCACGCCCGTGTAATGAGCCAATCCCCGCTCCCGGAACTCCTCCCAACCTATTTCCTCCACGTTGCTCGCATTCAGAAAGGCATCCCTGGCAACCCCCTCCTCATCGTCCTCACCATAGAGCCCACCAAAGGTCACCTTGTCCTCCAGGCCGGCGAAACGGCGCTCCACGCCATTGCTGTCCTTATAGCTCTCCACCCCGCGCTGGCGCGCCCGCTCCTCAACCTTGCGCGCGAGCAAGCAAAACATCTTCCACTCTCCCATGGAATCGTAAAGGGGCTCAACGGCCTGGTTGACGACATGAACGAAAGGCTGGACGGGCGACCCGACCATAAAGGTGGATGTCTTCTCGTACCAGGTACAGGCAGGCAGAACGATGTCGGAATAAAGCGCCGTGGTATTCCAGCGCCAGTCGATCGACACCAGAAAGCGGAGCTTGGGTAAAAACTTCTCAAGCAATGTATCCGTGCATCGCGCCCGCCGGAGAAAATTGCCTCCCAGGGCAAACATCATCCGCGGCTGCTTGTCCGGCCCGGGGGCCATAAACTGCCACTTCTTCGCAAACGCCTCACGGACATAATCCCCGATCGGGCGCTTCAGATAAGGGTCCCACCCGGGATTTTTTTCGCACAGGTCGAGAATACCGCCGTGGATGTAGTACATGAGCGAGGTCGGCGTGATCCGCCCCGAAGCAAAAGAGTCGTGGACGTATTCGTATAGGATCATCTCGTCGGTGTACCCCTCTTCCCTCCACTGGGCGAAGCGGGGATCTGCACCGGCCGCAGACAGGATAATCTGATCACCCCGCCGCTCCAGGCCCCCGATCGAGGTATCCAGGCCCATCATCGAGAAGGCGCTGTAGGTGGCGCCTTTGCGACCCATGTGACCACACAGGGCAAAGACGAGAAGAATAGCCCGTTCGATCAAATCCCCATGGTAAAACTTGCCCCAATTGTAGGTGCTGATGTTGACCACGCCCTTGGCCGTCGCAATCTCCCGAGCCAACTGCTCAATCAGGCGCGGCGATGTGCCGGTGATTTGGCTTGCCTGCTCCGGTGTGTAGTGCTGGTCTAGATGGGCGCGCAGCCGCTCCATGAGCGGCATTACGGCGACCGCACCGTGCAGGGTTTGAACCTGGTAGGTCCCCTCCAACGCCGGCGCCAACCCGTTGAGGGCCAGGCTTTTCCTCGGCGCCTCCGCAAGCTTCCCGGCTCCGAGGTCCCAGAGATAAAAGATATCTTCGCGCCCTCCGGCCTTGAGATCTTTTTCCCGCAAAAACCTGCCGGTGGACTCCACCACTAAAAGAGGAAGGTCGGTCTGCTCCCGAACAAACTCCTCCTTGTACAGTTTCTCTCGTAGGATCACCTGGCAAATAGAGAGGGCCAGGGCTGCGTCGCTGCCGACGTTCACCGGCACCCAGAGATCGGCATGAACGGCTGAAGGACTGTAGTCAGGAGAAATCGTCACCACCTTCGTGCCGTTGTAACGGGCCTCAGCGATAAAGTGAAAGTTGGGGATGTTCGTATACGCGGGATTCCCGCCCCAAATGAGAATCATGTCGGAGTAAAACCAGTTGTCGGCAGAGTCCGCGACGATCACCTTGCCCATCGTGACCGCCACGCCTTGATGCTCATCGCCGTTGTCGGCAGTTACATTGGAAAGCGGCGCTCCCAGAGCAAGAAGAAAGGCCGAGGGCCCGGCCCCCTCGCTGCCCGCGTTCATCACCCGGGTTCCACCCGCCTGGACGATCGCGTCCGGGCCCTCCTTTGTTGCGGTATCGATAATAGCATCGGCAACCTCCGTGAGGGCCTGATCCCAACTGACGCGCTTCCACTTCCCTTGGCCCCGCTCGCCAACCCGCTTCATCGGGTACTTGATCCGAGTGGGATCGTAGACTCGGTGGACGTAGCAGGCGCCCTTCTGACAGCCGCGCGGGTTGAAGTCAGGAACCAGCGGGTCGTTGCGCCGGGGGTAATTGGCCGCCTGCTCCTCCCGCACCACCACCCCGTCTTTAACGTAGAGATTAAAGTTGCAGGCCTGCTGGTAAGCGCAGTTGGTCAGGTGCGAGCTCTTCACCACTTTGTCCCAGCGCCAGGGAGTGCGCCGAACCTCGCCTAGTGAAAAATCAGGGGTCTCGGGAAGGCCACCCCCATTTACCTCCAAGCCTTCCAGCTCCAACTTAAGTTCAGCCATCGCCGTTCAAGTACGGTCTACGAAAAGTCTACATATCCCCGAGAAACATGCGGGGATCGTAGCCCGGTTCTTTTTCCCCGTCTTTCTCCGGAACGTATTTCTGAGGATCGCGCTGGAACGTGGCGCGACATTTCTTGTCACAGAAGTAGATAACCTTGCCCCAGAAACGTGCCTTGCCTCCAGGCGCAGCCTTCTCATCTACTTCTTTCTTACACACAGGATCGATCACCATGAGTAACCTCCTCGGCTCATTTTTGCTTCACCGAACTCCAACATTTCGTTCGACTTCGACCAGGTTGGTGACCGGGGGAGCCGTGACAGGGCTTTCCATATCGGTAAAGAAAATATTCGGCGTGCACCCCCAGTCCACCCCGTCCTTGTCCGGCTCGTAATTGCCGCCGTGATGAATCACGACCATCCCGGGTAGAATCCGAGAAGTGACGTAGGCCGGAAGAACTCCCACACCCTTGTCGTTATGAATCCTGACTAAATCCCCGTCCTTGATTCCCCTGGCTTGGGCGTCCGCGGCATTCATCCAGATGGCGTGGCGATAACAATCGCCGCGCAACCACGGGATGTTCCAAAAGGTGGTGTGATTGCGATACCTCGGATAGCAGCTCAAAAGCATCAAGGGGAAACGGTTCACGTCGGCATGCTCCATGCCTCGGTATATGGGCTGATAAGCTGCGAAAGGAGCTAGATCCCGCCAGTCGTTAGGGAGGTTGTCAATAAGCTGGCCGTGATCATCGAAGTGGAGCTTCCCTCGCTGCGACTCGTCGTCAATAATATGGCTATAAAGCTCAATCTTGCCACTCCGAGTCTTCAGAGGCTTTCCCCCCTCGATAAAACTCTTGTATCCGTGCCAGGGCTCGTCATACGCCTCATCCACATTGATCAGGCAGCTCTTCGTGAACTTTTTCCATCCGGGAGCCTTAACCCCTTCCTTTTTCAGCTTCTTGGCAAGCTCACGGTATTCATCTTGGAGGTATTCCTCCCAGCACTCGTCCCAGTTATTACCTTTGTAGTGGCGGTTGTACTCCTCACCAATGCCCAGCCGGCGCGCCAGCTCAGAGTAGAGCCAGTCGTCCGGTTTTGCTTCTCCCTGTGGCGGAACAACCCCGGGGAGGAACGTGTAGTTTGCGAAGCCTCCATAGCCGGCAGTTTGAAGTGTCCGTTGTTCCAGCGTCATCTCGGTCAGAGGAAAGACCACGTCGGCATGACGGGCCATCGAAGCCATCTGGGTACCCGCCCACACAACAAACTCGAGCTTCTCAAGCGCCTTAAGCTGATCATTGGTGGAATCGACGTTGTTATTGAGCGTGTTCGTACCTGGACCATAGTATGTTCCCCAGAGCATCATCTTTGGATTGGGTAGGGTTTCTTCTATGGCTATGCCATTCTCCTCGATGGTG
>Ga0209343_10010922_pt1 | contig 10283 bp, 8 predicted proteins | sample RifCSPlowO2_02_FD_184026 | JGI IMG/M metagenome (GOLD analysis project Ga0209343, IMG submission 184026) | Groundwater microbial communities from Rifle, Colorado - Rifle CSP2_plank lowO2_0.2 (SPAdes) (version 2) | ecosystem: Environmental > Aquatic > Deep subsurface > Groundwater | place: Rifle...
ACTCTTTGTCATTGGCGGCGGCTCGGGTGGCGTGCGCGCAGCGCGCATTGCCTCCGGTCTGGGTGCCCGCGTGGCCATTGCCGAGAACTTCCGCTATGGCGGCACCTGCGTCATTCGCGGTTGCGTGCCGAAAAAACTGCTGGTTTACGCCGCCCACTTTGCCGAAGACTTTGCCGATGCGCAGGGCTTTGGCTGGACTGTGCCGCCCGCAGAATTTTCATGGCCCCAACTGATCGAGGCCAAAAACAAGGAAATCACCCGCCTGAGCGACATGTATGAAAACAACCTGAAAGGGTCCGGGGTCGAAGTGATGCATGGCGCAGCACGCCTGGTGGATGCGCACACGGTGGCGGTGAACGGGCAAAAGATCACGGCCGAGCACATCCTGGTGGCCACCGGCGGTACACCATTCGTGCCGCAAATTCCGGGCATTGAGCACGCCATCACGTCCAACGAGGTGTTCGATTTGCCGCAGTTGCCGCGGCGCGTGCTGATCGTCGGCGGCGGCTACATTGCGGTGGAATTTGCCGGCATCATCAACGGCCTGGGCGCGCGGGTCACCCTGTGTTACCGGGGTCAACAGGTGTTGCGCGGCTTTGACGACGACGTGCGCGCGCACCTGTTTGACGAGATGGTCAAAAAAGGCATCACCGTGCTGCTGCACCAGGACGTGGCGCGCATCGACAAATTGAACGATGCCAGCTTGTCCGTGCCACTCACAGGCGCGCAAGGTCCAACGCTTGAAGTGGATGCCGTGCTGTACGCTACCGGGCGCGTGCCCAACACCCAGGGCCTGGGTTTGGCCGCGGTCGGGGTGGCGCTGGGCAAGGCAGGCGGCGTCATGGTCGATGCCTTTGGCCAAAGCAGCATCGCCAGCATTCACGCGGTGGGCGATGTCACCAACCGCATTGCGCTGACACCAGTGGCCATTCGCGAAGGCGCAGCCTTGGCCAGCACCTTGTTTGGCCCGACCCCTATCAGTGCTGACCTGACCACCGTGCCCTCGGCCGTGTTCAGTCAGCCGCCCATCGGCACCGTGGGGCTGACCGAGGCACAAGCGCTGGCCCGGCATGGCGAAATCGACATTTACAGCAGCACATTCCGCAACATGCGCCACACCCTCTCGGGGCGCGACGAGCGCACCCTGATCAAGCTGATTGTGGACACGGCCAGCCAGCGCGTGCTGGGCGCGCATATGGTGGGAGCAGACGCACCCGAAATCATCCAGGGCCTGGCCATTGCGATCCGCATGGGGGCGACAAAGGCCGACTTTGACGCCACCGTGGCGCTGCACCCCACGGCGGCCGAAGAATTTGTCACCCTGCGCGACAAGATCACCCGCCAACATGGTGCCTGACAGCCACGCGCAGCGGATACGTGCTGCGCCGGGTGATTCAATGTCTTTGATCATGAACCGCTCAACGTTCAGCTGATCGGTTCAGGTTAACAATTGAAGGCGTCTCGGTCTCGTCGCACAGGTCCAGCGAACCTATCTGGGCCCCCATTTTGTGAATCAGGTTGAGCTGTTCTTCCACATTACGGCAATTGCCACACATGCTCAGGTGAACCTGCAGGCGAAGCTTGTCAATCAGGTCCAGTGGTTCGTCCAGCGACTGGGAAAGCAGTTCGGCTGCCTTTTGGCAAGAGTGTAAAAAAGTCATTGGATGCTCCCGGTGGTATGCCCTTGGGCCGTCATGCATTGGCGCAGCCCCATGCGGGCCCGATGTAAAATCATTCGACAGTTCTCGGCGCTCAAGCCCAGTCGCTCACAAATTTCAGCGGTATCGAAACCCAACCACTCGCGCATCATGAACACCCGTCCGGTCTGAGAGGGCAGGCGCTTCAGGCAAGCCTCCATGATTGACATCATCTGTCGTTGCGATTCCTGTCTTTCAGGTTGCTGCCAGGATGGCACGGCTTCTTTGTAACTACCCTGCGCATCGTAAAGCCCGTCGGTTGGATCATTTTCAGTTTCTATCTCATCAGCGTCAACCCATACCCTTCGCCGCTGATGGGGCGAACGGTACCAGTCCGCGATTTTGTTCTTCAGTATGGCAACAGCCCAGGTCATGATGGATGCCTCGCCCCGGTGTGCGTTCGGCTGTTCAAGAACTGCCACCAGTGATTCCTGCACCAGGTCTTCTGCCAACGCGGGCTCAAACACCATCATGCGGGCATGGCGCAACAGCCTTTGCCGAAGCCGCACCCACGAGGCCTCTGAAGTAACAGGGTGGGAGACAGTTGCTGGCGGTTCGATGGCTTCGGATTGCTTGTTCATGGGGGCACCTTTGGCGATTCGACATGGCCCGATGTGGGATTTTCGGTACGCGGTACGAATCAGTCGTGGCGCTGGGTCGGTTCTTACACACATCACGAATTAAATTGTTTGGCTGATCAGGCCTGAAGGTGTCAGACCTGATCCACTTCACCATTTAATGGTCACCCTGGATATTGAGCAAACCCTGTTGGCGTAGCGCAATGACTTCTTGTTGCACTTGTTGCCGTGTCAGGTTCGACCGGGTGTTCGCTGTGTTCATTCTTTCTGCCTGCCTCATCTCGGAATCACTGAGGTTGATTTGGCCTGCCGCTATGGCCACTTGTAGTTCGGCGATGACTTCAGCACGTGTTTTCCCGGGGCCAGAAGCTGTTTCTTGATAAGCCTCGTGATAGTTGTCTCCATACATGGCTGATGCGGTAAAAGAGGTGGCAACCAGGAGAGAGGCGATGAGTGCGGTTTTCATGATGTTTCCTTTCGGGTTTGCGACGCTGCGGTATGCAGTGCCGTCACTACCTTGGTCGCATGAGGCGGTAATAACGTGACAGGTTTTCTCAGTACCGCGTTGCAATCAAATGACTCGCATAAGCCGCACAACGTCGATGCAGATCCATTCAATCGCACGTTCCTGACCAAGTTCACGCAGACTGCTTGTCGAGCCCGTCGATAAAATGCAGCATGAACTTTCCCCGCTTCACCGCGCTTGGCGGCATTTCCCGTCGAATCTATGCCGCTTTTCTTCTTGCCGCCGTGATTCCCACCGCACTGGCAGGGGCCATTGGTGTTTACCTTTCTTTGCAGGCACTCAAAACAGAAACCCTGCGCAACCTCGACCAGGAAGTAACCGTACGCTCGCAAGGTGTGGGGCGATTTTTTGATCAGTTGTCATCCGAGCTGCTTTACCTGGCCAACGCCCGGGGACTGGCCGATGTGGTCGCGGCCAGGGGAACGAAAAATGCCTGGTTGATAGAAGCTGCCACCAAACGTCTGGAGCGCGACTACGCCGCGCTTGCCAGCCTGTATCCTCACATTTACCAAGTCAGATTGATTGCCGACGATGGTCGGGAATGGGTTCGTGTTGACCGCAAGCCCAAGGGTATTTATGTGGTGCCGAAGGAAGAACTTCAATCCAAAGGGGATCGCTATTATTTTCTTGATGCCATGGCGGTGAAACCTGGACAGATTTATGTATCGCCACTTGATCTGAACGTCGAATTCGGAAAAATTGAGAAGCCGGAACGCCCCGTCATTCGGGTCGCCACGCCGGTAGCAGACCCCAACGGCAACAAGATGGGTGTCCTGATCATCAACCTGCACGCTGACATTTTGCTGGAGCAAATCCAGCAAATGGCCAATGCCCGCCAGGGAACGGCCTATCTATTGGATAACCAGGGGCATTACGTCAGCCGGTCCGCTGGTGGCGCGCCAGGGGCCTTTTCGATGGAGCCGATCGAAAAACTCGGCGACATCTTTCCTGCCAGCGTCGCCAGCAACCTGGTCCAGAACGGCCCATCACCGAATCTCGGTGATGGCTGGATCGTTGCCCACGCACCGATTGATTTCGCGCCGCAGGCCATTGCAGAAAACTCCAAAGGCAACTGGCGTATTGCGCTGGCGTTTCCGCAACAGGAGCTCTTTTTTGCAGTCGTCAATCTCTACTATTTGTATGCCGTTCTGTTTGTTGCGTTAGTCGTCACCGCCGTGGGTGGTTATGCGTTGTCCAGACGCTTGTTGCAGCCCCTTGAAGACTTGTCCAACGAGACCGATGCCATCGCCAGCGGTGACTTTTCACGCCGGGTGTCGGTCATCGGACACGATGAAATTGCCGCCCTGGGCCGCAAATTCAACAGCATGGCGAACCGTTTGCAGCTTTCGTCTCAAACCATTGTTGCCCACCGTGAGCGCCTGGAAGAAGAGGTGCGTGCACGCACCAATGAACTGGAGCAGGAACGGGCTTCCCTTGAAGCGGTGATTGAGCACACGGCTGATGGCATTCTTTCAGTTGACCGATGGGGCGCTATTCGCTTGCTCAATCCGGCGGCAAATCGTTTGTTCGGTCGCAACCCGATTGAACTGGGTTCACCGCTTGAGCTGTTTTGGCCACAGTGGCCGGAGATCGCCAATGATGCCTTGAAGGGTCAGTTGCGTTGCGATGTGCAACTGCCAGAGCAGGTCATATCACTGGCTGTCACGCCAACCACGGTCGGATTTATCGTGGTCGCCCGGGATGTCAGCCACGAACGTGCGATTCAGGATGAGCGCCGTGAACTCGACCGTCAGATGTTCCAGATGGAAAAACTCACCACCCTGGGTGAACTCGCCATGGGCCTGGCGCACGAAATCGGTAACCCCTTGGCCGGCATGAAGGCCGTGGCCCAAGCCATGCAGTATGAAGAAGATATTCCGCCGGGCTTGCTTGAGGCCCTCAAACGACTGGAATCAGAAGTTGACCGTCTGTCAGGTTTCCTGCGCAGTTTCCATGGCTTCGCAGCGCCCCAGGCTGTACTCTCAGAGCCCTGTAGCCTTGGAAAGATTCTGGACGATGTGTTGTTTTGGACCCGCAAGGATGCCAAAAGCTGCGACGTATTTTTCGCGTTGAATGGGGTCGCCGCGCTGCCCCCGTTATCAGCTGATCCGCACCAGCTCAAACAGGTTTTTCTCAATTTATTGATCAATGCCGTACATGCCTTACCCAACGGGGGAACGGTCACGATTGACGCAACAGCAGAGGCGCGCTTCGCCAAAATCCGGATTTGCGATACGGGGGTAGGTATCGATCCAGCGCTATTGAAGCGGATTTTTGAACCCTTTTTTACCACCCGTCGTGAAGGAACCGGCCTGGGTCTGGCCATTGTGCGCAAGATCGTCCTTCAGCATGGCGGCAACATTGAGGCGCAAAGCACCGTGGGGCACGGAACCTGCTTCACCATGAACTGGCCGCTTGCTGGAGAACCCCATGTCTGAACCCATTCTGATCGTTGAGGACGACAACACCATCCGGGTGACGGTAGGCAATTTTCTCGCCCGCCAAGGGTTCCACATTGAAGTGGCTGAAAACGGCCAGCAGGCGCTGACTTTGCTCAAAGTAAAAACGTTTGAACTGGTGCTGCTGGATTTGCATTTGCCCGACATGCACGGACTGGATATCCTGGCCAAAATCAAGGAATCGGACGACCAGCCACTGGTCGTCATCATGACAGCCTACCCCGAAGTGCGCACGGCGGTAGCGGCCCTGAAAGCCGGCGCCTATGACTACATCAACAAACCATTTGACCTGGAGGATCTTCAGGAGCTGATCCGCCGTGCCATGGAAACCCAGCGCTTGCGGCGCGAGGTGGCGTGGCGGCGCGCCCAGTCTGACACCTGTGTCATCGAGGGCTTGATCGGCACCAGCGAGCCCTTCAAAAACATGCTGGAGATGACCGCCAAAATTGCCACGGCAGGCAAGGTGCCGGTGCTGATTCGTGGCGAGTCGGGTACGGGCAAGGAGGGCATCGCCCAGGCCATTCACTGCCGATCGCCCCGTGCGGATGGCCCCTGGATCACGTTGAATTGTTCAGCCTTGCCTGAAGGCCTGATGGAGTCCGAGGTGTTCGGCCATGAGCGCGGTGCTTTCACAGATGCCAAGCAGATGAAGCGCGGCCTGCTTGAACTGGCCGATGGCGGCACGCTGTTTCTGGATGAAATCGGCGACCTGAGCCTGGCGCTGCAGCCCAAACTGTTGCGTGTCCTGGAAACGCAGACTTTTCGCCGCGTCGGCGGCCAAAAAGAGATCCGGGTGGATGTGCGTTTTGTCTCCGCCACCCACCGTGATTTGCCGGGAATGGTGCAACGGGGCCAGTTCCGGGAAGACCTTTACTACCGACTGAATGTGGGGGCCATTGACATCCCTGCCTTGCGTGAACGGCAACAAGACATCATGCCTCTGGCCCGGCATTTCCTGGAAAAAACAGCACCGGTTGTCGGAACCACGTGCAGCGGCATCGATCCGGTGGTCGCGCCCTTGCTGGAGATGTATCGCTGGCCGGGCAATATCCGGGAGTTGCGCAATGTGATGGAACGCGCCGCCATTCTGGCCATGGGCCAGACGGTAACGGCCCGCCACCTGCCCAGGGAAATCGTGGGTGCTGGTGCCGCCTTTGTCTCGCCGCCCGTCGCTGTTCATGGCACAGCGGCAGCGCCGATTCGGTCACTTGCTGCCGTCGAGGAAGATCACATCCGTCAGGTGTTGCAGCAGTGCGGCGGGAACAAAACCCAGGCGGCAGAACTACTGGGCATCAGCCGCCTCACTTTGCGCAACAAAATCAAGGAAGACTTCTGAGCTGCCTTTAATCTGCGGTAAAAAGTGACCGGTTGAAAAATTACCAGGCGGTCACTTTTTTACCGGTCCAGCCCTTGTTTTTCCTGTTTTTCCACTGAATCTGCGCCTTTTTTGCATGGCATAGACATTGCGAATACCTTCGCACTGCGGGGATTTTCCTGCAGGTCTTCTTTGCAGAAAGAGCACTATGAAAAGCAAGCAATGCAAGCGTATTGCGCGAGCACTGGGCGCAGCGGGTTTGGTGATGGCTGCTGGGCTCATCGGATCACAAGCAGCCCTGGCCCAAAGCAAAACGCCTGATCTCGCACCCATGCCGGCGGTCAAGCCCGGCAATGCGGTCATGATCGAACTGGGCAAGTATTTTTTCTTTGATACCCGTCTGTCAGGCGATTGGGGCGTGGCCTGCGCCACCTGCCACGACCCGCAAAAAGGCTGGGGTGACGGTCAGGCGCTGTCCACCGGCTACCCGTCGATGGAATACTTCCGCAACTCGCCCACGGTCTTGAACGCCAAGTACCGTCAACGCTTTTTGTGGGATGGACGCCTCGATGGCAGCGATGCCGGCACGCTGGTGCGCGACATGCTGACCGAGACCCACACCATGAACATGGACAGTCGTCTGATGCAGGAGCGCCTGCAGCAGGTGCCTGAATACGACGCGTTATGGAAGAAGTGGCGCAAGGACGACATCAACGGCATGCGCGTTTTCAATGTCATCGGTGAGTTCATCAGAAGCCTGGAAACCATCAACGCCCCGTTTGACAAATTCGCCAAGGGCGACAGCGCGGCGATCAGCGCCGAGGCCAAGGCGGGCTATGACCTGTTCAAAGGCAAGGCCGGCTGCGTGACCTGTCACAACGGACCGATTGGCTCGGACGGCAATCTGTACAACACCGGTGTGCCGGAACACCCGGAGGTGCTGAAAAACCCGCTGCGCACCATCACCATGCTGCGCCACTATGCCACCAGCGGCATGCCCAATTACATGAACTTTCGAACTGACGTGGGCGCCTATGCCATCACCAAAAAAACCCCCGACATCGGCAAATTCCAGACCGCCCAGTTGCGTGATCTGAAATACACCGCGCCCTACATGCACAACGGCACGCTGGCCACGCTGGACGATGTGGTGGCGTTTTACAACCAGGGTGGAGGAAAGGGATCTGTTCTCAAACCGCTGAACCTGTCGGCACCCGAGCAGAAATCACTGGTGGCTTTCCTGTTGACGCTCTCGGGCGACCCGATCAACGTCAAAGACCCGGGCCAGCCTGACATGCAGGTTCGTACTTTTGGCAAGAACTGAGGAGCCGCACCATGAAAACAACACTTGCAATCGCCATGGTGGCTGCCCTGCTGAGCGCTTCAGCCCTGGCCGCCGACAAATACCCGCCGCTGGGGCCTTTGCCACCCGCCCCCATTCCCAAGGACAACCCACAGTCCGCTGACAAGATTGCCCTGGGCAAACAACTGTTCTGGGACAACCGGCTCTCCGGCGACGGCTCCATGCCCTGTGTGTCGTGCCACCTGCCCGGCCTGGGCTGGGGTGATGGCGGACAGATCTCGCGTGGCTACCCCGGCACCAAACACTGGCGCAACTCCCAGACCGTGATCAATTCGGCCTACTACAACAAGCTGTTCTGGGAAGGCAGCGTGACCAGCCTGGAAGGTCAGGCACCGTCAGCCGCCGAGGGTGGTGTGGCGGGCAACGGCGACCCGTCGGTGATGGAAATGCGCCTGCGTTTTATCCCCGAGTACGTGGCGTCGTTCAACAAGGTGTTTGGCAGCCCCTGGCCGCGCATGAACGATGCCTACCGCGCGATTGCGTCTTACGAACGGACGGTCATTTCTGAGACCAGCAAGGTGCCGTTTGATCGTTACATGAAAGGCGACAAGAAAGCGTTGAACGCATCGCAATTGGCCGGCATGAAATTGTTCAACGGCAAGGCCGGGTGCATCCAGTGCCACAACACGCCACTGGCTTCTGACCAGAAGTTTTACGACACTGGCCTGCCTGATTTTCCAGGCTTCAAGGATGACCCGCTGTACCAGGTCACGCACCGCTGGGAACACTACCAAAAGGGGGTGGATGAGCCGCGTTACCGCAATGCCGACATGGATTACGGCCTGTTTTACGTCACCAAGAATCCCAAGGACATTGGCAAGTTCCGCACGCCCTCGCTGCGCGAAGTCAAGTACACCGCACCCTACATGCACAACGGTGTATTCAAGACCTTGCAGGAGGTCGTTGACTTCTACGACCAGGGCGGTGGCAAGGGCAGCAACAAGACGGCATTACTCAGACCGCTCAAGCTGACGGCACAGGACAAAAAAGACCTGGTCGCTTTCATGGAAGCACTGTCCATGACCGAGCCGCTGATCCACGAAGACCCCAAGCTTCCTGGTGACTATCAACCCCTTCCAGCGCCAGTGAAATAAGGAGCTACCAAATGAGCCAAAAAATCATTCAAGTCCATCCGGACGACAAGCACGCCCACGAACACGCCAGTGGCCGCGCATGTATGAGCCGGCGTCAATGGCTGCTTTCCGGCGGTGCCAGCGTGGCACTGATCAGTCTGGGCCTGTTTCCCGGCACGACCGAGGCTGCGCAAGCACTCAAGGCGAGCTACCCACGCCAAAAAATTGGCAGCCTGTCTGCGTTGAAGGAGGGGGTTCCGGTCGATTTCAACTATCCCTATCCGGACATACGCAACATCCTGGTCAAGCTGGGCGTTCCGGCGGGAGCAGGTCTGGGCGCCGACAAGGACATCGTGGCCTTCAACCAGCAGTGCACCCACATGGGTGGCCCGCTGGACGGCACTTACAAGCCGCAGCACCAGGTGCTTGGCCCGTGTCCGCTACACCTCACCACGTTCGATTTGACCCACCATGGCATGGTGGTGTCGGGCCATGCCACCGAGAGCCTGCCACAAATCGTTCTGGAAGTTAAGGGAGACGATATCTACGCCGTCGGTGTGATGGGTCTCGTATATGGTTACAACGCCATGACCGCCGAACGCTCGGCATAAGGAGACGAACATGAGCAAAACAGATAGCCAGGTCGCCCAGAACTTTGTGCCACTGCCACCCAGGGATGCCGACGTATTGACCACTGCGTGCGACTACTGCACCGTGGCCTGCGGTTACAAGGTATACCGCTGGCCCGTGGGTAAGGATGGTGGCGCCAAGGCCTCGCAGAACGCCCTCAAGGCCGATTTTCCTCATCAGACGATGATGGGGATGTGGGCCAGCCCGGCACAGCATAACGTCGTCAGCTTTAAAGGCAAACAGCACCATGTTGTGGTGATTCCGGACAAAGACGCCACGGTGGTCAACGTAGGCGGCAACCACTCGATTCGCGGCGGCACATTGGCTGAAAAATGCTTCAACCCGAATAACCGCACCCGTGAACGCCTCCAGACCCCCATGATTCGGGTCGCTGGCTCGTTGGTTCCCGTGAGCTGGGACCTGGCGACCGAAGTGATGGCTGACATCTCCAAGTACATCATTGCCAAATATGGTGAGCACGCATGGGGCGTCAAATCGCACTCGTATCAGTATTTTGAAAACGTGTACGCCATCACCAAGCTGGCGATGACCACCATTGGTACCCCGGCGTTTGCATGGCACGACAAGTGCTCTGCCACCAACGATGCCACAGGACTTGACGATGCCGGCATCGACTCCTTT